>Ga0184629_10001127_pt1 | contig 11124 bp, 12 predicted proteins | sample PLM4_32_b1_FD_133158 | JGI IMG/M metagenome (GOLD analysis project Ga0184629, IMG submission 133158) | Groundwater sediment microbial communities from an aquifer in East River, Colorado, USA - PLM4_32_b1 | ecosystem: Environmental > Terrestrial > Soil > Riparian zone | place: USA: East River... | reverse complement strand
GTCCGCTTTCCGCCACTATGAGGCGCACGCGCCCGGTATAGGGGCTGCGCACAATGCTGCCGGTCGGGGCACGCGCGTCCCAGACGTAGCACAGCACGGCGGCGGGCACGTCCGGGCCGTAGATCAGGCGCGCCACCCGGAGCTCCGCGCGCTCGGTGAGGGGCAGCGTGCGCGCATCAAGGTCGAAGTTGACGTAGAGCCGCGCCGGAAAATCGTCGCCCGCGCGCCTGGCGAAGTCGCTCTTCTCGATGAGCCGGGTTACCTTCCAGCGCCAGGACAGCGCCGGCAGTGCACGGGGATTGACGTGCCACCGACGCAGGATGCCGGAGGCGGCCGCGTCGGAGCGCGCGCGCAGCGCTGTGCGCCCCTCCTCCGCGACCAGCGCGTACTCGGTATGCCGCCTGTGGCCGCGGAACGTGAACACCTGGTAGTCGGGCGGCAGCGCGGCGCCGGGCTGCAGAGCCGAAAAGCGCATTGCTGCCGATGGCTGCTGCGCCGCCACGCCGAGCGGCAGCAGCGCGAGCCCGCTGGCCGCGAGAAAGTGCCGGCGGTTCACGGCTGGCGCAGACGCCGCAGGCGCGCGACGTCCTCCGGCCGGTCCACGTCCCACACCTCGGGCAGCTCGCGCCAGCGCCAGCCGAGCGCGGCGAGTCGCGCGCGCGTCTGCGCCATCACCTGCGCCCCGCCCCACTGGATGCCCTCGAACAAACGCGGCGACAGGCGGCGCAGGCCGATGAGCGCATAGCCCCCGTCTTCGGCCGGCGCGAACACCGCGTCGGCACCCCCGGCCAGCCAACGCGCGGCGCAGACGAGGTCACGCGCACGCAGCGCCGGGCAGTCCGAGCCGATGAGGATCATGCGCGCCGAACGGCGCAGGCCGCGCGCGAACGCGTGGTGCATGCGCTCGCCGAGGTCCGCGCCGCGCTGGCGGCGCGCCCAGGCGAGTTCCACCTCACCGAGGCCTGCAGCGCGCGCCGTGTCGATCGCGCGCTTGACGAGGCGCGCGTGCAGCCGCGCCGCACCCTGCTCTCCGAGCAACGGGATGAGGCGCGTCTTCACGCGCCCGGCGCGCGGCTCGCGCGCGAAGACAATGACCTTAGTGCGAGTATCGGCGCGCCAGGTCATCGGGGTCGGCGCCCAGCCAGTACGCGAGCCGCAGCCGCCACATGAGGAGCACGGTGCGCAGCACACCGTGGCGCTCCCAGCGCCGCGCCGAGGTGCGCACGCGCTCGCGCAGGCAGGCGGGCGGCGTGACACGCTTCATCGCGCGGCTGAACGCCACGTCCTCCATCAGCGCGATCACGGGAAAGCCGGGGAAGTCGGCGCGGCGCACGAAAATCGCCTGGTCGCCGGTGGCGATGCCGGTGAGGCGCGAGCGCCAGTTCATGCAGACGCCGACCACCGCGAGGCGCGCGTCACGCGAATCGATCGCCACGTCGAAGCGGCCCCAGGCGTGCGAGCCGAGCGCCGCCAGCACGGCGCGGTCCGCGTAGGGCGGCAGGACGGTGTCCGCGTGCAGGAACAGGAGCGCGTCCCCGGAGGCGACGGCGGCCCCGGCGTTCATCTGCGAGGCGCGGCCGCGCGGCGCCGCAACGACCCGGTCGGCGAGCGGCGCCGCGAGCGCAGCGGTGCCGTCCGTGCTGCCCCCGTCCGCCACGACGACCTCGTGCCCGCGCGCACGCAGCGGCGCGAGCGCGGCGAGGCAGCGCTCGATGCCTGCGGCCTCGTTCAGCGCCGGGACCACGATGCTCAGCCGCGCATCCACGCGTGGAACCTCTCCACGTAGCGCAGCAGGCGCTGCGGCGCATGCGCCTTCTTCCACACGCCGGCGGCGTACTTGTTCGCTTCCGCGAGCGTGGGGTAGATGTGGATGGTGCCGAGGACCTTGTTCAAGCCGATGCCGTGGCGCATCGCCGCGACGAATTCGGCGATCAGGTCGCCGGCGTGCTCCCCGGCGATGGTCACGCCCAGGATGCGGTCCTTGCCCGGCACGGTCAGCACCTTGACCACGCCGTGCGCTTCCTCGTCGGCGATGGCGCGGTCGAGGTCGTCGATGCCGTAGGTCGAGACTTCGTAGGCGACGCCCTTCTCCTTCGCCTCGGTCTCGTTCAGTCCCACGCGCGCCACCTCGGGGTCGGTGAATGTCGCCCAGGGAATCACCGAGTAGTCGGCGCGGAATTTCTTCAGGTCGCCGAACAGGCCGTTCACCGCCGCGTACCAGGCCTGGTGCGCCGCCGTGTGCGTGAACTGGAACGGCCCGGCGACGTCGCCGCAGGCATAGATGTTCGGATACAGCGTCTGCAGGAACTCGTTGGTCTGCACGGTGCGCGCCTTGGTCAGCGGAATGCCCAGGTCCTCCAGGCCGTAACCCGCGGTGTTGGCCACGCGTCCCACCGCCACCAGCAGCGCATCGAACTCGATCGCCAGGTCGCGCCCCTCGTGCTCGCAGATCAGCACCTTGTGCCCGTCCACCACGCGGAACTCCTTCGCCCGGTGCCCGGCGCGCACGTCCACGCCCTCCTCGCGGAAGCGCTTTTCCACCATCGCGGCGATTTCGGGGTCCTCGCGCATCAGCAGCCGCGGCAGCATCTCGACCTGCGTCACCTGCGCGCCGAAGCGCGCGAAAGCCTGCGCCAGCTCGCAGCCGATCGGCCCGCCGCCCAGCACCACCAGTCGCGCGGGGAGCTCGCGCATGCCCCACAGCGTGTCGGAGGTGTAGTAGCCGGTCTGCTCGATGCCGGGGATCGGCGGCACGAACGGGCGCGCCCCCGCGGCGATGATGATGGAGCGCGTCGTGAGGACCTTGCTTGCTCCATTGGGCATTTGAATTTCCACGATCCAGGGCGAAGCGATCTTTGCTTCGCCCTGGACACATTCGACGCCAAGCCCGGTGTACCTTTCCACCGAGTCGTGCGGTTCAACGGCAGCAATGACCCGCTGCACCCGCTCCATCACCTCGGCGAAGTCGAACTCCGCCACCGCATTCTTCAGCCCGTACTCCTTGGCGCGCCGGATGGTCGAGAGCACGCGCGCCGTCTTGATCAGCGCCTTGGAGGGCACGCAGCCGGTATTCAGGCAGTCGCCGCCCATGCGGTGCTTCTCCACGATCGTGACCTTCGCCTTCACCGCGGCGGCGATGTAGGCCGACACCAGGCCGGCCGAGCCGGCGCCGATCACGACCAGGTTGCGGTCGAAGCGCGCCGGCCTGGGCCACCGCGCGTACACGCGGCGCGCCTTCAGCGCGGCGAGCGCCCGCTTGGCGGCCAGGGGGAAAAGGCCGAGCAGCGTGAACGCCGCCACCAGCCCGGCGGACAGCCGGAACTCGCCGAGCTGCGTGCCGGCATAGACGTAGACGATGGTGCCGGCGAGCATGCCGAGCTGGCTCACCCAGTAGAAGGTCCAGGTGCGGATCGTCGTCAGCCCCATCACCAGGTTGATGACGAAGAACGGGAACGCCGGCACCAGGCGCAGCGCGAACAGGTAGAAGGCACCCTCCTGCGCCACGCCATCGTTGACCGGCTTGAGCCGGTCGCCGAAGCGCGCCTGCACCCAGTCGCGCAGCAGGAATCTCGAAGCGAGGAAGGCGAGCGTCGCGCCGATCGAGGAGGCGAAGGAAACGATCACCGTGCACCACAGCAGCCCGAACACCGCGCCGCCGAAGAGGGTCAGCACCGCGGCGCCCGGCAGCGAGAGCCCCGTCATCGCCACGTAAACAAGGAAGTAGCCGAGCGCTGCCTGCCACGGATGCACTGCGTAGTATTCCTGGATCGAGGCCTGCTGCGCGCGCAGCGCATCGAGGCTCAGGTAGCGGTGGCCGCCGAGCGCGAAGAACGCGGCCACCAGGACGGCGATGGCGGCGAGGACGAGGAGTCGGGAGCGCCTCACGCGGGATGGGTCGCGCAGGGCGGCTCGCTGCTTACAACTGGCCGGCGCCGTGCGGCCCCTGCTCGTCCAGCAACTCCATCAGGCGGCTGCTGGTGGCGCGCAGCCGCTGCGACAGCATCAGCACCAGCTCCATCATGATCTTGGCGCCGAGCAGCGGCTGCTCGACGATGATGCGCGCCAGGCTTGCGCGGTCCAGCACCGCGACCAGCGTCGGCTGCACGGCCACGCAGGTGGCGAAGCGCGGCTCGCCGTCGATCATCGACATCTCGCCGAGCACGCGGCCGGGCTCGATCGTCGCGATCAGTTGCGGCGTGTTCCAGCGGTCCTGCTTGCGCACCTCGACGCGGCCCTCCACCACGATCAGCATGAAATCGCCGCCTTCGCCCTCGCGGATCACTTCCATGCCTTCGACCGCGCGGAACACCTCCATGAAGTGCGTCAGCAGGCGCACTTCGGCCGGGGTGAAATTCTCCAGCAGCGAGCACTTCGGGATCAGCGCGTGGATCTGGCTCGCGAAGCGCGTGGCGTCGCCGAGGTAGTCGAGGTGCGCGAGCTGCGGAGGACGGTCGGTCATGGAGGGCGGATGGGGGTGCAGGGGATTCTAGCCGATCAGCCATAGCACGGTGACCACCCAGCCCAGCGCCGATGCCGCGAGCACCGGGTCGCGCAGCAGTTCCTGCGTGGGGTCGCCGCCGCCGCCGCGAAAGTGCAGGCGGAAAAGATAACGGAAGCTGCCGAGCAGCACCCAGGGCAGCGTCCAGATCAGGTCTTCCGTGCCGTGCAGCGCAACCGTCTCGGCCGACACGGTGTACAGCGCGTAGGTCACCACCATGCCGACGACGCAGGCGAACACTGCCTTGTCGAGGAACGCGAAGGTGTAGGACTCGAGCACCGCGCGGTGCTGCGCGGCGTCCTCGGCAAGGCGCTCGAGCTCCGCCCGGCGCTTGGCGAAGCCGAGGAACAGCGTCAGCAGGAAGCCGCAGGCGAGCAGCCAGCGCGAAGGCTCGATGCCGATGCCCCAGGTGCCGGCGAGCAGGCGCAGCATGAACCCAGCCGCGATGAGGAACACGTCGAGCACCGGCACGTGCTTCAGGCCCACGCTGTAGCCCGCGTTGAGCACCAGGTAGGCCGCGACCAGCGCCGCCACCTCCCAGCCTATCCAGGCCGCGAGGCCGAACGCGGTCGCCGCCAGCGCCGCGGCGATGCCGCGCGCCGCCGCCGGGGAGATGGCGCCGCGCGCCACCGGCCTGGCGTTCTTCTCCGGGTGCTCGCGGTCGCGCACGGCGTCGTGCGCGTCGTTGAATGCGTACACCGCACTGGAGGCGAGGCAGAACGCCGCGGTCGCGGCGAGCGCGGCGGCCACGAAGCCGTGCGCGTCCCACGCGTGCCCGAACAGCAGGCCCGCCAGCACGAAACCGTTCTTCACCCACTGGTGCGGGCGCATCAGCTGCAGGAAGTCGCGTGCGGTCACTGGAAGCCGTAGCGCTCGAAGAAGTAGCAGGCACCCACCGGGAGCCGCGCCGGGATGCGATACCAGCGCTCGCGCACGGGCTTGAGCACGCCCTCGCGGTAGGCGGCGTAGTCGAAGCCGCGGCCGAGCACCACGTGGAAGGCGGCGCCGCGCACCTCGATGCGGCGCGCCTCGACTTCCCGGAAGTAAGGGCGATAGCGCGCCAGGTCCGCCTCGTCGCGGCTCAGGATCGTGAGGTCGCGGCCCTGGTAGGCGCGCCAATCCGTCAGGATGTCGTCGTGCCGCGCGTGCGACGAGCCGGGTCCGAACACGGGCACCATGCGCTTTGCGTGGAACGACATTACCGCAGCCATCGAGTAGCTCTCGTAGGCGGGCGTCGCGGACGGCAGCGCCGCCTCGAGCGCCCGGAGAATCGTGCGTGTTTCCTTCAGCAGCACCAGGTTCTGGTAGAAGCGCCGCCCCTGCCACGTCTCGAGCGGCAGGGCGACCAGCACCGCGAGCGTCGCGATCTGCAGCACGGCAATGGCGGCGAACCAGCGCACGGTGACCACCAGCGCGCGGCGCTCGAGCGCCAGCGCCACCGTCAGGATGATCGCCGGCACGAACGAGAGCAGCCAGTGCAGGCCGATGCGCCGCACCGGCGAGATGAGAGCGAACACGACGAGCGGCACTAGCCACGCGGCGAGCAGCGCGCCGTGCGCGGGCACGCGCAGGCGCGCCCGCCCCTTCCAGGCGAACCAGAGCAGCGGGCCGGCGAGATAGGCGAGCGAAGCCGCGTACAGCGCGGGTGTGTCCCACGAGAGACCGGCACCCTCGTGCCGGTTGATGGCGTTGAACATCACATTGCACCAGCAGGCTTGCCAGTTCCAATAAAGGTTGACGAGTCCGAAAGGCAGCGCGCCGGCGAACGCCAGCGCGAAGGCGCGCGGGCGCCGCGCCGCGATGGCCCAGGCGAGGTAGGCGATGCCAAGCAGCACCGCGAAATACTTGGAGAGAAAAGCGAGGCCGAGCAGCACGCCAGCCAGCAGGAACCGCGCGCGCGCGAACGCGAGCATCGAGGCCACCGAGAACAGGATGAGCGGCGTGTCGGTGGTGATGAACACGTTCCAGACATTGAGCGGCACGAGCAGCACGGCGATGGCCGCGAGGTCCGCGGTGCCGGCGTCGCGCTCGAACCAGGCGATGAGTGCATGGCGCACGAGGAGCGCCACCAGCACGGGCAGCAGGAGCACGGGCAGCCGCAGCACCCATGCCGCCTCCGAGAGGTGCACGAGCGGCGCGAGGATCCAGCCGACCATCGGCGGATGGTCATAGAAGCCGATGTCGGGGTAGCGCCCCCACTGGATGAAGTAGGCTTCGTCGCCGGTGACGGGCAGCACCGCGGCGAGCCAGAAGCGGAAAGCGAGCGTCGCGGCGAGCGCGAACGCGAACCACTGCCGCGGCGTCAGAGGGGCCACGGCGGCGATTCTAACGAGTTGCCTAGCGCTTGCCCTTGCCGGCCTTGCGCCGCTCCTTCACCGCGCCGGCGAGCGTCTCCAGCACTTCGAGGGAGTCCTTCCATCCCAGGCAGGCATCGGTGACGCTCTGGCCGTACTGCAGCGGCTTGCCCGGCGTCAGCTCCTGGCGGCCCTCCGCCAGGTGCGACTCGACCATGGCGCCGATGACGCGCCGCTCGCCGCCCGCGATCTGCGCCGCGATGTCGCGCGCCACGTCCATCTGGCGCTTGAACTGCTTGGCGGCGTTGGCGTGCGAGCAGTCGATCATCAGCCGCTCGGGCAGCTTCGCCTTGACCAGTTCGGCGCAGGCGGCGGCCACGCTCGCCGCGTCGTAGTTCGGCGCTTTGCCGCCGCGCAGGATGATGTGGCAGTCGTCGTTGCCGCGCGTCTGCACGATCGCCACCTGGCCGGTCTTGTGCACCGAAAGGAAGTGGTGCTTCTGGCCGGCGGCAAGGATCGCGTCCACGGCGATCTTCACATTGCCGTCGGTGCCGTTCTTGAAGCCCACCGGCGCGGAAAGCCCGGAGGCCAGCTCGCGGTGCACCTGCGACTCGGTGGTGCGCGCGCCGATCGCGCCCCAGGATACGAGGTCGCCGATGTACTGCGGCGAGATTACGTCGAGGAACTCGCAGCCCGCCGGCACCCCCGCCTGGTTGATGCGCACGAGCAGGTCCCTGGCAATCCTCAGGCCCTCATTGATGCGGTAGCTGCCGTTGAGGTAGGGATCATTGATCAGCCCCTTCCAGCCCACCGTGGTGCGCGGCTTCTCGAAATACACGCGCATCAGGATCTCCAACTCGCCCTCGTGCCGGCGGCGCTCCGCGGCGAGGCGCCCGGCGTACTCCACGGCGGCAGCCGGGTCGTGGATCGAGCACGGGCCGATCACCACCAGCAGGCGGTCGGACTTGCCCTGCAGGATAGCGCGCACCTTGCGCCGCGTTTCCGCGATCAGCGTCTCCGCCAGCGTGCCCTGGATCGGGAAGAAGCGGATCAGGTGCTCGGGCGGCGGCAGCGGGACGATGTTCTCGATGCGCTCGTCGTCGGTGAGCGAGGTCTTGTCGGCGGGGACGGGGCCGAGGAAGGAATCGGTGGGTGCGGTCATGGTTTTCGCCTCAGGTCAAAAAAAAACCGCCAGGCATCTCTGCTCTGGCGGTTTCTCGGTTTCGCTGGACTTCGGCTAGCCGTTCCCCTCCGCCAGAGGACGCGGAAAGAAGAAATAGCCGAAGAACCGGCGTTTCATGGGAAAGGATTGAAACACGGCCGCCCCCGCCCTGTCTACTTGGGCCAGAGGACCATCTGGGTGCAGCGGAACAGGGCGATCTTCCTGTCCGTGCCCTCGATGGTCACCACCGCGTCCCACGGTCCGGCCCAGGTGCACGGGGGTCGCGCGGCACGCGATCGCCCCTTCCCGGGCGGTGCCGAGGAAGTTCGACAAAACTTCCGGCGTCAATTCGGGTCGGAATGAAGACATGGGGGAAATCTAGCACTCGACACAGCTGACTGCCAGAAACCTGGCGCAATAGTTGCTACCCTAAGAAGAGAAGAATAGGGAGGCGCACATGACGGCGAATGTGGCTATTCCGATTGCAGGCTTCAAGGACGTCTACGACGTCCCCGCGGTGGAAAGAGCGCTGCAGGAACTTCCCCCCAGCGCGAACGAGGCGTTGCGCGCGCTGTACGACAAGATGCTGCGCGTCGGCGGCCAGCGCTTCACCGTCAAGCCCTCCGCCCTGCCAGCGATGGACGAGCTGTTCGGCGAGCTGCCCAATTTCTGCGCCGTGCTCCAGGACATCCGCAAGCAGCTGGCGCTGTGCATCGATTCCGAGGACGCCGGCGAGTTGCCGCCGATGCTGCTGCTGGGCGAACCGGGCATCGGCAAGACGCACTTCGCGCGGCGCATCTCCCAGCTTCTCGGCACCGGCTTCGGCTTCGTGCCGATGAGTTCGCTCACCGCAGGCTGGATCCTGGGCGGCGCCTCCTCGCAGTGGAAGAATGCCAAGCCAGGCAAGGTATTCGAGACCTTCCTCAACGGCGACTATGCCAACCCGGTGATGGTGGTGGACGAGATCGACAAGGCGAGCGCGGAGGGCCAGTACGACCCGCTCGGCGCGCTCTACAGCCTGCTCGAAGCAGACACCGCCACGCGCTTCGTGGACGAGTTCGCCGAGGTGCCGATCGACGCCTCGGGCGCGGTGTGGTTCGCCACCGCCAACGACGCCGCGCGCATCCCCGAGCCGATCCTCAACCGCATGCACGTCTACGAAATCGAGGCGCCGGACGCCGCGGGCGCGGCGCGCATCGCGGCCTCCATCTATCGCGAGATCCGTGGCGCGCATGATTGGGGCAAGGGTTTCCCCGAGTTGTTGAGCGCGACGGTGGTGGAGAAGCTCGCCGCGCTCTCGCCGCGGGAAATGCGGCGCGCGGTGCTCGCCGCGTTCGGCAACGCCAAGGTGGCCGGGCGCGGGGAGCTGCGCCCCGAGGACGTGAACGACGGGCGCGGCGCGAGGCGCCGCATCGGCTTCTAGCCGGGCTGCTTGGTCCAGGCCTGGCCGCCGGAGCGGTAGAACGCCACGGTGCTGGCATAGGCGGCCTTTCGCCGCACGCCCGGCGCCATTCTGCGGAATGCCGCGCTCACGCGCGAGCGTAGCTGGCGGGTGTTCGAGGTCGGTTTCATGTCCTATCTCCTGTTGTATCGGGTCTAGTAGTACTCGTGGACGTCGCCGCGGGGATCGGCATCCGGGCCGATCCTCAAACCAGCGAGGCTCGGATCCTGGTAAGCAGTGACGGGGGCCCCGGCGACGGCGGGTGCATGGACACCGGGCTTGGTGGCAATTGCGCCGCTGTATGCGGCGAGCGCGATGCCGGCCATGGCTGCAACCGCGGCGAGACGCAGCGGGGTCAGGCGTTGCTTGTTGCGCATTGTGGCAGTCCTTTCTACGTGTGGCGCCGCCGACGCACCATGCGACGCGGCACGGCCATGCTAGGCAGCGCGCGTATCGCTTCGATTTCGGACTGCGACTGCTTGGTTGCCGGTTTGTTTCAGGTATAGGCGAGCAGGCGCCCGCAGGCGAGCACCGACACCCAGAGCGCGAGCGACAGCGCCGCGGCGACGCGCGCGGCCGCTGGCGGCGCGCGGTTCACGTCCCAGTCCGAGGCACCGCGGAACACCCCGGCATGGAACACCGCCGCGTTCACTCCAGCGGCGAGGATCAGGCAGATCTTCAGCACGAACACCGGGCTGGCGATGAAATCGCCGGCGTGCGCGACGAACATGGCGAGGCCGCTGGGCACGATGAGCATGAAGCTCGCCGCGGTCCAGGGCAGGATGTGGGAGGCGAGGCGCCGCACCGGCACCGAGTTCGAAAAACCCAGCAGGCGCAGGTCGAGCATGGCGATGGAACCCACCAGCAGCGCGATGCCGGTGAGGTGCACGATCTCGACGATGGGGTACAGCCACAGCGACTGGCGCATCGCCACGCCGAGGGCGCTCATCTCGATGGCGCCCACCGGGGTCACGACCTACCTCAGCTCGACAGTCTTGCCGCCCACCGTGATGCGCTCGGCGCGCATCTCCTCCGGCTTGTTGCGGTTGGGATAACCCTCGAGCGTCGCGCTGGTGCCGGGCTTGAGCATGTCCTCCGTCAGCCCGCGGTTCTGCATGCGTGAAGGCGGCGCCAGCACGCACAGCCAGGTCTTGCCCGGGGTCTCTAGGCGCACGTGGCCGTGCGGATGCTCATAACCGTATTCCACGATCTTGCCGGTGAGCTTGAGCGCCTTGGCGGAGTCGTATTCGCTCCAGCCGTGGTGCGCCATCGCCAGCACTGGCAGCGAAAGAATAGATGCAAGAATCAATCGACGTTTCATGCGTCCCTCCGTTTCAACCAGTCTGCCACCGCCAGGCCGGTGCCGAAGTCCCAGGGCCGCAGCTTCTGCGGCGCGATGCGGCGGACGTCGGCCAGCTCCTCGTTCAGCCGAACCGTGCCGAAGGCCGGCACGTGGTACGCGATGATGAGCTCATTGCGACGGGCAAAAGGGTAGAGCCCGACAAGGTGCGCGGCGGTGGCATCGAGGTCCAGTTCCTCCTTCACCTCGCGCTTCACGCCCTCTTCCGGTGTCTCGTCCTTCTCCAGGAAACCGGTCACCAGCCCGTACATCTTCTCCGGCCATTCCTTGTTGCGCGCCAGGATCACCGCGCCTTCGTGCTCGACGATCGCCGCCACCACCGGCACCGGGTTGTCCCAGTGGACGTAGCCGCAGGCGCAGGCGGCGCGT
>Ga0184629_10001126_pt1 | contig 11139 bp, 9 predicted proteins | sample PLM4_32_b1_FD_133158 | JGI IMG/M metagenome (GOLD analysis project Ga0184629, IMG submission 133158) | Groundwater sediment microbial communities from an aquifer in East River, Colorado, USA - PLM4_32_b1 | ecosystem: Environmental > Terrestrial > Soil > Riparian zone | place: USA: East River... | reverse complement strand
GAGCGACGACTGCGTCTTCGCGATACAGACCGGTAGCGCTCCGTAGCCATCCTGCGCGAACTTCTCCAGCCTCACCTTCGCGCGCTTCTCGAAGTACACGTCGTCCGCCCGGTAGATTTCGGTGGCGATCCGGCGCACCTTCTCTTCTATAGGCATCGCCAGGTCATAGATGAACCGCGGCGTGGGGTTCTTGTACCCATCGGCCAGGCGCATAGCTTTCTCGGTCAGCTCGAGCGCGCCCTCGCCGCCTTTGGCGAACGCGTCATGGATGGCGAACTCGACCTCCAGACCGGCGCAGCACTCGCGCAGCGCCGCGATCTCGCGCTCGGTGTCGCGCGGGAAGCGGTTGAGGGTGACGATGATGGGCACGCCGAACTTCCGCATGTTCTCCACGTGGACGCGGAGATTCCCGAGCCCCTTTGTGAACGCCTCCGGGTGTTCCTGCTCGAGGAGATCGGGCTTGTCCTGGACCCCGCCCTGGACTTTGATGGCGCGGGTGGTGGAGACGATCACCACCGCACTCGGCCAGAGGTTCGAGGTCCGGCACACGATGTCGAAGAACTTCTCCGCGCCAAGATCGGCACCGAAGCCGCACTCGGTCACCACGTAGTCGGCGAGCTTGAGCGCGATCCGGGTGGCGATCACACTGCTGGTGCCGTGGGCGATGTTCGCAAACGGGCCCGCGTGGACCAGCGCCGGCGTGTGCTCGACGGTCTGCACGAGGTTGGGCATGATGGCGTCTTTCAGGATCACGGCCATGGCCTCGTGGGCCTCGAGGTCGCGCGCGCGCACGGGTGCTCCGGCCTGCGTGAAGGCCACGATGATTTCGCCCAGCCGCTTCTTCAAGTCTGCGAGCGAGCTGGCCAGCGCCAGAATCGCCATGACTTCCGACGCAGCCGTGATCACGAACGCGGACTCGCGGGGGACACCGTTCACTCTTCCGCCCAGGCCGATCACGATCTGGCGCAGCGACCGGTCGTTCATGTCCATCGCGCGGGGCCAGAGCACGTTGGTGACGTCGATGCCGAGGTCGTTGCCCTTGAAGATGTGGTTGTCCAGCATCGCGCCCAGGAGGTTGTGCGCGGTGGTGATGGCGTGGATGTCGCCGTTGAAGTGGAGGTTGATGTCCACCATGGGGAGCACCTGCGAGTAGCCGCCCCCGCACGCGCCGCCTTTCATGCCGAACACGGGCCCCAAGGACGGCTCGCGAATGGCGGCGATGCCTTTGACACCGAGCTTGCGAAACGCCTGTCCCATGCCGACAGTGGTGAGGGTCTTGCCTTCGCCCCGGCTCGACGGGGTCATGGCGGTGACGAGGATCAGCTTGCCGTCGGGCCGGCTGGAGAGGCGGTCGAGGGTCTGGAGCCGGATCTTTCCGGTGTAGCTTCCATAGAACTCGAAGTCGTCTTCGGTGAGGCCGAGTTCGGCCAGAATGACGCGAATGTGTTTGAGCGGAGTTTCCTGGGCGATCTGGAGGTCGGATTTCATGGGGTGCTCCTAGCGGCTTGACGCCCATGGTACCACATGGGTTGGGAGTCAGAGAGGTATCCATGGGCCAGGAATCATTCGATTACCCGGCCCGATGTGGCTAAACTGGTATTGGAAACGGCCGCGGACAGGAGATTCCGACACATGAAGAAGCTCATGTTGGCGAGCATGCTCCTCGCCATTGCCGTGAGCCCGGCCCTCGCGAGCGATTGGATTGGTGCGTTCGAGGACCCGGCAGGTTTCGACTGCGAGATGACGGACGTCGCGGCCGGCAGTAAGTTCGTCTACATCGTGCATCATACGGATGCCGGCTCGACCGGGTCGGAGTTCTTGGTGAACGCGGACCAGACCACGTTTTCCTACGCTTCCACACAGATCGGGGCCGGATTCTTCGCCCTCGGCGAGGCGAACACGGGCATTTCGATCGCGTACAACGCATGCGTCACGGGTACCTTCGGTACCTTCGTGGCATGCAGAGTTACCTACGACATCCTCGGTACCACAGCGCCCTGCGCCCGCGTCATCCTGGACGAAGATCCCAACGCTGTTCCACCGGTCCGGATCTACGCCGATTGTCTGGGAGGTTTCAAGCCGTTTGTCGGGGGTCAGTTGACGGTCAACCCAAACGGAAGCTGTTCGTGCGGCGACTTCGCTGTCGAACCGGCCACGTGGGGAAGCATCAAGGCGCTGTACCGCTGACCCACGGCCAGGGCAGGCTAGTTCCGGATGGTGAAGCTCCAGACCGGCCCCGGAGTGGTTCCGTTGGCGTCCCGGGTTACGATCTGCCAGTAGTACGTCGTGAGTTTATCAAGCCGCGGAAGCGTCCACGTTTTTGCTGCCGTGCTCCCCACGAACTGCGCGTCGCCCGGTGTCGGCGTGGTGCCGAAGTACACGTCGTAGGTCGGGACGAGTCCGACGCACTGGCTGTCGCCGCATCCCCAGGCGAGATTCGAGTTCTCGTTGACGCCCGTTCGCCCGTTGGTGGGGTTCGGTGTGCACGCCGCCGTCGGGGGATCGAGGCACGGCGGCTCGGTTTCGAAGCTCCACTGGGCCCCGGTCGTCGAGCCGTTGGCGTCCTTCGCCACGACCCTCCAGTAGTAGGTCGTCCCGTTGGCGAGCGTTCCGGGATCCCATGTGTTCGACGTACCGTTGTCATGATTGAACGGCGGCGGTGAGGTCGTGCCGAAGTAGATGTCGTAGGTGGCCGTCAGGCCCGGGCACTGACTGGCGCCGCCGCCCCACGAGAGGTCTTGATTGATCAGGACGCCGGTTGCGCTGTTCGCGGGTGTCGGGCCGGTCGGCGACGTCGGAGCGGCCACGCACGGCGCCGGCTCGGTGGTGAAACTCCACTGGGCTCCCATCGTGGAGCCGTTGGCGTCCTTGGCCACGACTCGCCAGTAGTAGATCGTCCCGTTGGCGAGTGTCCCCGGGTCCCACGTCTTCGACGTGCCGTTGTTGTGATTGAGCGGCGGCGGCGAGGTGGCGCCGAAGTAAATGTCATAGGTGGCCGTCAAGCCCGGGCACTGGCTGATGCCAGCGGTCCACGAGAGGTCTTGATTAATCAGGACCGCGGTCGCGCTGTTCGCAGGTGTCGGACCGGCCGGCGCACTCGGAGCGGCCACGCATGGCGCCGGCTCGGTGGTGAAACTCCACTGGGCTCCTGTCGTGGAGCCGTTGGCGTCTTTCGCCACGACCCGCCAGTAGTAGATCGTCCCGTTGGCGAGCGTCCCGGCGTCCCACGTCTTCGAGGTACCGTTGTTGTGATTGAGCGGCGGCGGCGACGTGGTGCCGAAGTAGACGTCGTAGGTGGCCGTCAAGCCCGGGCACTGACTGATGCCACCGCCCCACGAGAGGTCTTGATTGATCAAGACGGCGGCTGCGCTGTTTGCGGGTGTCGGACCGGTCGGCGCGGTCGGAGCGGTCACGCACGGCGCCGCCGTGGTGGTGAAGCTCCACTCGTTCCCCGACATCGAGCCGTTGACGTCCTTCGCCACCACCCGCCAGTAGTAGGTCGTCGCGTTGGAGAGTATCCCCGGGTCCCACGTCTTCGAGGCACCATTGTTGTGATTGAACGGCGGCGGCGACGTCGTGCCGAAGTAGATGTCGTAGGTGGCGGTCACGTTCGCGCACTGGCTGGTGCCACCGGTCCACGAGAGGTTCTGATCGACCGCGACGCCGGTGGCGGCATCCGCCGGCACGGGGCCGATGGGCTTGGTCGGGCCAAGCGTGCACGTTGTGGGTGCGGTCCGGAAGGTCCACTCGGGGCCCGTCGTCGAGCCGTTGGCGTCTTTGGCGACGATCCTCCAGTAGTAGGACGTCTGGTAGTTCAGCGTTCCTGGGTCCCACGCCTTCGATGTGCCGTTGTTGTGATCGAACGGCGGTGGTGAGGTGGTGCCGAAGTAGATGTCGTACGTGGCGGTCAAACCCGGGCACTGGCTGTTGCCACCGCCCCATGAGAGGTTCTGGTTGATCGAGACCGCGGTCGTGCCGCTCGCGGGCGTTGGAGCGGCCGGCGTGCTCGGAACGGTCAGGCACGGCGCCGGCGTGGTGGTGAAGCTCCACTCGGTCCCCGACAACGAACCGTTGGCGTCTTTGGCGACGACCGTCCAGTAGTAGGTTGTCCCGCTGGAAAGTGTCCCGGGATCCCACGTCTTCGAGGTGCCGTTGTCGTGATCGAACGGGGGTGGCGAGGTGGTGCCGAAGTAGACGTCGTAGGTGGCCGTCAGACCCGAACACTGACTGACGCCATTCGTCCACGAGAGATCCTGATTAACCGGCACAGCGGTGGCCGCATCCGCGGGCGCTGGCCCGATGGGCTTGGTCGGTCCAAGCGTGCACGTGGTCGGTGCGGTCCTGAAGGTCCACTCGGGGCCCGACGTGGAGCCGCCGGCGTCTCTGGCGACAATCCTCCAGTAGTAGGACGTCAGGTAGTTCAGCGGCCCCGGGTCCCATGACTTCAAGCCGCCGTTGTCGTGATGAAACGGCGGTGGTGACGTCGTGCCGAAGTACACGTCATAGGACACGGCCGCACCCGTGCAGCGCGTGTCTCCCTCGCCCCACGAGAGGACCACGTCGATGGGGAGCCCGATGGCGCCGGCGTCCGGCGCCAGATTCACGGGAGCCGTCGGCGGCAGGCCGCACGTAACGCCGTCACGGTGAGCCTGGACCCGGATGGACCAGGATCCGCCATTGGAAGAGACCCGGATGAAGGCAACGTTGTTGCCGACCCGAAGGCGATTCCGGTCGACTCCAACTATGTGCGTGTTCTTCTGGCCTTCCTCGCAGGTTCCGGATGCCGGGTCAATGGTCACCCAGGCGCTGTCCGCCTTGAGGGTGTAGTCCAGCGTCGTCACCCCGCTGGTGAGGGCGACGTCCTCGCCGGCGTTCCTGACCGTGATCGATACCTGGTCAAGGTCGTTCCCGAAATCTATCTCGTGGAGCGACACGTCGAGCACCGCGTCCCGCTGCCAGCAGCTAAGCGCGGCCAGTACAGCGAAAAGAACGGCGAGCCTGGCAAGCCGGGTGGAAGAGCTCTGACGAAGGGCCGAAAACACTGAAACTCCCTGGTGTTGCAACGTGGGCAGGGCAATGCCTGGCTACAATTGTAGCACGTTCGGAAGCGAGATTTCTCGGGGCATGGGAGGCTGGCCCCGGAGGGCCCCGCGCCTTGGCCGGGCTGGAAAACGAGTCGCCGGTGGAGGGACGGTGGAGGTATAATCCCTACGTTCCTCTTGCCCAACCACCGGGCGCGCCACGTCCGGCGGACAAGGAGTGCCATGTCAGCAAACGGAGTCAGCGCCAACCCCCGCAAGCCGCTTTCGCGACTCGCTTTGATCCTTCCGATTGCGGCCACATTCGCTTTCTCTCTCCTCGACGCGCATCCTTGCCAGGCGAGGCTCCACAGCGGCATGGCCCATATCCACTGGGATGCCGTGTGGGATTTCAGCGACTCCTCAGTCACATTTCTGCCCAATGGGGATCTGTACTGGGTCGAAACTACGGCGCTCCTGCACCAGGCCTCGCAGGGGTCGGAGCAGATGTGGTTTACGGCCAACGAGCCGGCCGTCATGACCATCGGCTCGATCGATTCGACCTACGGAGAGCTGACCTCGGCGCCGGTCGACGTGGGTCAGTATGTTGATTTTCTCGTCGCATCGCCGGACATCGTCTACGTTCTGCGGACAGTCGAGGGGAACTACGTGAAGTTTCGGATTCACGCTTTCGTAGGCGGGGGGATCACGGTCGAGTTCACCTACCAGGACAACGGAAGTCGCGTGCTCGCCCAATCGATGGCCACCGGGCTCACCACGTGGGGACGAATCAAGGGTTTGTATCGGTAGGCCATGCAGAGACGCGTCGCTCTGTTGTTCTTTTTGGTAGTTGCGCTGATTTCCTCCCACGCGGCGGGTCCGCAGGCGCAGGAAGACCCACACGCCGCCTGTGCCGCGCCACCCACCTATGTTCCGGCCGAGCTTCTGGAGCGGAGCCTTCCGCTGCGGTCCGGCATCGGCAACTCGCACGAAGCAGTCACCACCACATCAAAGGAAGCTCAGGCGTTTTACGACCAGGGGCTCAACTACCTCGAGTCCTACGTGTGGATCGAGGCGGCGCGGTCGTTCCACCAGGCGCTTCGTCTCGACCCGAATCTGGCCATGGCGGACCTGGGCTTGAGCTACGTGTACTCGGGGCTCGAGAATCTGGACGCCGCGAAGCAGTTCCTCGACAAGGCGAAGGCACTCGCCGCGAATGTGAGCGAGCGCGAGCGCTGGCGCCTGGACATCCGGGAGAAGCAGCTCGCGGCCATCGAGGACGTCAAGGACACGGCGCGGTTTCTCGCCTACAAGAAGACGATCGACGATGCGCTGGCCGCGAATCTCGGAGACCCGGAGTTCTGGCTGCTGCGCGGTAACGCCGAGGAAACCAACGCGTCCGGCCGCGGTCAGCGCGGGGGCGCGGCGTCGGTCGCGTTCTACGAGATGGTACTGACGCTGGAGCCCGATCACGCCTCGGCCCATCACTATCTCGTCCATTCGTACGAGACCATCGGACGCATCGACCTGGCCCTCGAGGAAGGCGAGAAGTACGCGCGCCTCGCGCCGGCGATTCCCCACGCCGCGCACATGTGGGGACACGATCTGCGCCGCGTGGGCCGTGTCGACGACGCGATCGTCGAGTTCAAGAAGGCCGACAGCCTCGAAAACACCTACTACGCGGCGGAGAAGATCGACCCTGCTCTGGACTGGCACCACGCGCACAACCTCGACCTGCTCGCGAGCTGCTACGAGCACAAGGGGCAGATGAAGCTGACCGAGAAGACGCTCCGCGAGTCCGCCGCGCTGGAGGCCGTGAGCGCGTATCGTGCGTTCAACATGCGCGAGCTTCCGAACTTCCTGATCCACCGCGCCCGATATAAGGAGGCGCTGGAGGCGGGGCTCGCATTGACCAAGACAGAGTACCCGCAGGGGCGATGTGTCGGTCACGCGCTGGCGGGCCAGGCGCTCATCGGGCTCGGCCACACCGGCGAGGCGAAGAAAGAGCTCGAGGCGGCGCAGCAAGAGCTCGAGACCGTCCCGACGGTGACGCTCGGGCTGGATCCGCCCCGCTCGATGGTGGCGCCGTGGGTCGACGCGCTGCGCGGCGAGCTTCTGCTCCGGGAAGGACACCGGGAGGAAGGACGCACCGTGCTGAAGGACGTCGTCAAGGCGCTGCGCTCGGCGGTCGGACCGGACGCATGGTCGCAGGCGCTGTTTCGCCTCGAGACGATGGGACGCAGTGCGATGGAGGCAGGCGACTGGGAACTGGCGGCGTTCATCTCGGCGCAGATGCTCGACCACGACGCGGCGTACGCGGGAAGCCACTACACATCCGGTCTCGTCCTTCAGCATAAGGGCGACGCGGCGGGCGTCGATCGGGAGTTCGAGGTGGCGAAGCGCTACTGGAAAGATGCCGACAAGGACCTGGCGGAGTTGAAGGAGATCGACAAGTTCGAGTCAGGGACGGGCTCGGGTGGGGGAAAGGGGGAATGATGGCGGTGCGTCTTCTCTTCTTGTTGGTGATTTTGCTAGTGGCGGGCTGCGACGAGGGCCTCACATCGTATGAAGCGCCGCGCTACACGGTCACCTTCCAGCGAATCATGCTTGAGAAGGTCGGGTGTGATTCGTTGCTGTCTCCACCGGACAATCTCGACGCGGAAGTCCGTTACTACTTCGCCGTGAGCGGCTGGGATGGCTTATTCCCCGGCTATTCTGTCTACTGGCCTGACTCGCTCTATGCCGTGGCGCTCAAGGCAGGGGAGTGGCACGCGCTAGTTCGTCCGGATGGCACGCCGGCGGCGGTGAAGACCGTCGAGGCAGGTGAGGTGCCGTGCGGGCCGGGGGCGAGGGTGTTGGCGCTTTGGGGCGAAGTCTATGACTGGGATGAGGGAAACGGGGTTGAGATCATCGGCAGGTTCGACGGTGGATTCTGCTCGTCCGAGATTCCGCTTGGTACCAGTGCCATTCATCTCGCCGAGAGCGCCGGAACCTCCGTCGTGCTCGAGTACACCATCCAGCGCGCGGCGCGCTGATCCGCTGCCAACGCCGGGGGTCTGCGCGCCCGGCGGCACCGAATCAGGAGTCCTTCGCGCGAGAACGGAACAATGTTTTCGCTCCGCGCGAAGGGTGGGAGGATTACTGCGTCGTTTGTTGCAAGCATGAAACCAATCATCCGGCTTTCTATCTTCGCGATCGGTTTTTCCGCTCTTATTCCTATCGCCTGTTCCGCCGCACTTGAACCGCGGGCCGACTTGACCGGGTCCAAGGGCGAAACCGTGTTCTTCTTGCTCGGCATGCTCGATGAGTACTCGGGACGTCGCTTCATCGAGGACTCAGACATGGTTGAAAGCTTCTACTGCGGCGAGCATGTCGTTGCCTTCGTGTTTAGAGCTTATCTCTCCCGGCTTGCGCAGGAGCAGGGCCTCGATCGCACGATCCAGGTCAGATGGCGTCAGGATTGTCTGGTTTGCTTCTTGTCCCCGGAAGTCAGCGCCTTTCTCAACCAGTTCTACTCCTACTCATTCGACTCTGGTGGTAAGGTCCGCGTGCTCACCGAGGACGGACCGAAACGAGTGGCATCCGCGAGCCTGGCGACATCGCAGATCAAGCGAACAGAAAACGCACTGAAGACGGCGTATCTCGCGGGGGCACACTTTCGATATGGTCAGGGTGATCACTTCGAGTTTGCGGACTCGTGTGACAAGATGACACTGGTCGCCGACGTCCTCAGGGACGTGGGCTGCGACAGCGTGCGCGTGACTCGCGACAGGACATTTTTTACAGCGTGTACTTCCACCCGACCGACGAACTTCGTGGGGCCTTCGAACGCTTGCCGGGGGAGTGGGGGTTCGAGTCTGCCGACACCTTGGTCGGCTTCGCAACGCCCGAGGATCTCTCGATCTACAGGGAGGTTATCCGGTCCGCTCAGATGGGTGGCTTCGGTGGCCACCCGCTTCCGCAATCCTTCGAGTTGCGCCGCTTTACTTTCATACCATCGGGGGGACGTGGCCCCATTCCCAGGCCTTCGAAAGGACAGCGTGAAGCGCTCGAAGATTACGATCGTGCCTGCGCGACTCTCAGAAGCTTGCGCAATCTCGCGGGTGATTCAGTGCGTGTGATAAGCGACAACCGCAGCCCGGAGGCCGCCATGATCAGTTTCGGTCGAATTGGGTTTTCCCGCAGCCGGAGGACCGCAGCCGTCATCTTCTCGTATAGCGCGGACGCCGGCCTTTACGCGTACGAGTTCGCCGCGTTTCTCTCCCGGCAGCGTGGTCAGTGGGTCGTCAAAAGCTACTCTACGCACTGATCAGCAACAGCGTTTGCGTTAGGCCCCGTGGAGCTGGGTCAAAAGTCCTTCGCGCGAAACGTCCGTAGCCCGAACAGAACCGGCACGGCCGCGTAGACGATCATCGCGCCTGCGGCCAGGACGGCCCCGCGGTCGGTTCCGAAGACGTTCCGGAACACGGCGCCGGTGTAGCCCATGAGCGCCGAGATGTCGAGCTGGAGCAGGATCAGGATCCTGCCCAGATCGATCGGGTTCAGGAACACCAGGCCCAGGAGCCCGGGCTCGTAGGGATACTCGCGAAACACGTGGACGTAGAGCAGAATCACGCCGTCCCACACCACCGTCAGCAGGAACCACGCAACCAGCACCGCGCCGAGGCCCTTGATCCGGTCTTCGAAGCGCGTGGCGGCGTAGAAGGCGAGCGAGGCGAAGATCACGATGAAGCAGCAGCCCACCAGGAGCAGCGTCACAATCTTTCCGATGTAGTCTCTCAATCCATACGAGTGGATGAGGAACGGCAGCCCGAGTCCCACCAGAAACGCGAGGCACAGGGCACTGGTGAAGCCGATCAGCTTCCCGAGATAGATGTTCGTGCGTGTCACCGGTTGCGCGAGCAACAGCTCGTTGAACTCGCGCGAGTTGTAGAAGTAGATGGTGCCGAGCACCACGCTCAACAGCGGCACCACCACCAGCACGATGCTCATCACACTGATAATGGTTTTGCCCGGTTCGCCGCCGAAGCGAAACAGCGCCTCCGTCACGACGAATAGCATCGCCGCGATGCCGATCAGCCACTTGCTGCGCAGCAAATTGTGAAGCTCGTACTTGAGAATCCTACCGGCGTGTCCCATGAGTGGCCTCCCGGGCGTTCTCCATGATGCGCACGAGCGCGCGGTCGAGGTGACCCTCCGAGGTCATTCTCTTGATCTCCTCCATCGTTCCCACGAAGAACGGCTTCCCGTCCTGCAGATACACGATGCGGTCGGCCATCTCTTCGACCTCGTTCACGAGGTGCGAGGACAGGATAATGGTACGCCCGTTCGTGCGTTCCTTGCGCACCTTGTCCTTGAAGACGGTGGCGGAGACGGGGTCGAGCCCGACGGTGGGCTCGTCCAGGATGAGGATCTTCGGGGCGAACAGGAGCGCCACCGCGGCCAGGATCTTCTGGCGCGTGCCGCCGGAGAGGGTCCCGAGCCGCTTCTTGCCCATGGCGCCGATCTCGTAGCGCGCGAACAGCTCGATGTCGACGTCGATCGCATCCTCGCGGAGATCTCGAAGCATCGCAAACAGCTCGTCCACCGTGAGGTTGTCGGGGAAGCGCGCAATCTGGGGCATGTAGCCGATCTTCGCCCGGTAGTGCGAGCGCCCGGCGATGGGCTCATCGTCGATCAGGATCCGCCCGGCGTCCGGGTTGACGAGCCCCAGGATGCACTTGAGGAGCGTCGACTTGCCGGACGCGTTGGGGCCGAGGATCGCGGTGACGGTACCGGGCTCGATATCGAGCGTGAGGTCGTCGAGAACATTGAGCTCGCCGAACGACTTCTTCAGGTGCTGGATGCGGATCATCGAGAGTTCCTCACGGCAGTGATCATCTCCATCCGGGGCGTGTTGTCGACCAGGGTTTCCGGAGTGAACACAGGCATCGCGCGTTCCGCGGTGTCGATCAGCGTGACGAACAGGCTCCCCATCAGCATGATACTCGAGGGTGCCTTCTCGGCGAGGAGCGAGAACAGGCGCACCGGGTGGTAGGGTACGTCGCCCACGCCGTCCTGGTCGAGGTCGTAGCCGGTGTACTCGCTCCAGTAGTTGTCCGCGAAGGTGTTGTGGCTCTGG
>Ga0184629_10001125_pt1 | contig 11142 bp, 8 predicted proteins | sample PLM4_32_b1_FD_133158 | JGI IMG/M metagenome (GOLD analysis project Ga0184629, IMG submission 133158) | Groundwater sediment microbial communities from an aquifer in East River, Colorado, USA - PLM4_32_b1 | ecosystem: Environmental > Terrestrial > Soil > Riparian zone | place: USA: East River... | reverse complement strand
TCCGGCACCTTCGAGAGGGCGCGCCAGGTGAGGAGCGGCAGGGCCGCGGAGGGGAGGTCGTCGCGGAAGCCGAGCTGTCCGAACGGCACGCTCGAAAGGACGAGCACGGAGGTTCCGCCCGCCTCCTCGAGCCCGTAGAGGTGGTCCACGTAGCGGCCGGGCTCGGCCGTGATGCGCGCCCGGGCCTCGCGGATAAGATCGTCCCGCTCGCCGAAGAGCGTGGCGCCGGTCGGGCACACGGCGGCGCACGCCGTGGGCTTGCCCGCCTCGACCCGGGAGGCGCACATCACGCACTTGCCGACCACCGGGACCGCCCGGTCCCATTGATACTTCGGAACGCCGAACGGGCACGCCATGATGCAGTAGCGGCATCCAATGCACCTCTCCGCGTCGTACACCACGGGGCCCGACTCGGTCTTGCGCATCGCGCCGACCGGGCACACCGAGACGCAGGTGGGATCCAGGCAGTGCATGCACATGCGGCGGACGTTCACGCCCTGCCGCTGCTCCACCACCGTCCAGGTGTAGGCGGTGGTCTGCTCCTCGATCGGAAGCGGGAGCCCGTTCTGCTCCTTGCCGGCCGCCGTGCACGCGCCACAGCCGATGCAGCGCGTGGTGTCCAGCAGGAGGCCGCGGCTCATGGCGCGCTCCCCTGCGCGTGGCAGCGCGCGCACGTCTCGGCCTCCTCGATGGCGAAGGCTTTCGTTCCGTCGTGGCACATCCCGCACGCCGAAGCGTCGTGGAGCGGCGCGGCCCTCGTCTCCGCGACCTTCATCGCGAACGGCCTGGGGTGGCAGCTCGCGCACGGAAGCTTCCTCTCCACGTGCGCGGCGTGACGGAAGGTGACCGGCCCCGGCGAGGCCTGGCTGCGCGAATACGTGATCGGCGCGGGCCCCCGGCTCGCGGCGACCTTCCCCTGGGCCGTGGCGACAGTCCGCCTGCCAGTGTGGCATGACGTGCATGCCGCGGAATCGCGAACCCCGAAGGCCTGCCGGCCGTCGTGACAGGTCCCGCAGGAGCGGCCGGTCGCCATCTCGCTGTGGGCTATGTGCCTGGTAGGGGCGAGAATACGGAACGTCTGCGGATGACAGGCGGTGCAGCGGTTGCCCGCCAGCGGCACGTGGGTCTCGTGGCTGAAGACGACGGCGCTATCCGGGCCGACCACAAGCTCATAGGCGACATCCGGGGGCAGCCGGAGCGCGGGCGCGGCGGGAGCCGGCGGGGAACCGGCCGCGCCGGGAATGTCCGCGGTGGAAGCACAAGCCACTGCGAGGAATACGATCAGCCCCGGAAGCCGGGCTGGGTCCCAGGCACCGCGGTGTTCGCAGCGCATGTTCGTTGACTCCCTGACTGAAGGGAAGGTCCGTTGGGATACCTACTGCAATCCATATTCCACACCGCTCCCCGGCGCTCATGCCGTGGCCCGGCTCATGCATAGGTCCATGGCGCGAGGCGCAAGCGCGGCCTCCGTTCCGTGAGCGAGTCGTCCACGCACGCGAAGCCGCGACGCGCCGGGCATCGAGGCGGTCCGCGGAGCAGCCGCTGCCGCGCGGCCCCCTCGACCGGCTCCGTTCGCACGCGAGCCGGGCACGCCCCTCGCGCGCGGTCGCGCGCGCCGGTTCGCCTCGCTCGCGCAGGAACGTTTGGCGCTGTCGCCTCGACGAAAGGAGGCGACACTTCCCATGCCGTCCAATTGCCATCTTCGAGCGATGACCGCCGGTGTCATCGTCGCGATCATGCTGACCGCAGCCGCAGCGACGGTCGCCGGCAGCGCATCCGGAACCTCGAAATCCCCGAGCGGAACCGGGATGAAGCCGGTCCCGGAATCGGGCGTCCCGACGCCGCCCCAGGTCGGCGACACGAAGACCAATCTGCAGAAAGCCTTCGCCAACGAGATGAACGCGAAGGAGCGCTACACCAACTACGCCAGGCAGGCGGATCGCGAGGGGTACGCAGCTGCGGCGCAGCTCTTCCGCGCCTGCGCTCAGGCCGAGCAGATCCACGCCGACCGGCACGTTCACGCGATCGCGGTGGTGGGGGGCGAGGCCCGGGTGCTGCTGGACCGCGTCTACGCCGGCACGACCGCCGAGAACCTGCAGTCCGCGATCCAGTCGGAGGACTATGAGGTGAACGAGTTCTATCCGGCGCTGCTCGAGCGGGCGCGCGCCGACCTCGAGCCGGACGCCGTGCGCAGCCTGACCTTCGCGCTCTCGGCCGAGCGCGATCATGAACGGCTGCTCACCGCTGCGCTCGCGAACCTGGAGCTCAAGCCCCAGGCGCATCCGCTCTACGTGTGCTCGTACTGCGGCAAGACGGTCGAGACGCTGGACTTCAAGAAGTGCCCGAACTGCTTCACGGTTTCGCGGAAGTTCGTCCGCGTGGGCGAGGAGGCGCCTCGGCCCGCCACTTCCGAGGGCGCGGGTGCTACGACCCCCGGAGCCCCGGTCGCTCCGGCGACCGCCGGCGCGGAACGGGCAAAGCCCCCGGCGCTGCCGGAACCCAGAAAGTGAGCACGGTCATGACGTGGTTTCCTTCGATTCCCGGCTGGGATGGGATCCATCCCGCGTTGGTGCATTTCCCGATCGCGCTGCTCCTCGCGGTCCCCCTGCTCCTCGTGGTGAGCCTGTTCGCGCGGAAATCGTGGGGTGCGTGGGCGAGCGCGGCGTGGGTGGTGATGGCGGTGGGCGCGGCGGCGGCGTGGCTCGCGGTCGGAAGCGGACACGCGGCGGGCCAGCTCGTGGACAAGTCGGAAGACCTGGCGCGCGCCATCGGAAGTCACGAGGCACTCGGCATCATGGCGCGCAATCTCTTCACGACGCTCACGCTGCTGTTCGCAGCGATCCTGCTGCTCCCGGCGATGATCCGAAAGCCGATGCCCGCGCCGCTCCGCATCAGCCTCCACGCGCTGTTCCTGGTGCTCTATCTCGGTGGCACGACGGTGCTGGTCAACGCCGCGAACCAGGGCGGGCGGCTGGTACACGAGCGTGGTGTGCAATCCATGGTCGGCAAGAGCGTGACCGCGCCCGTGCCGCCGGCGGACCCGGCGAAGCCCACGGGCGAGCGCCCGGGAAGCTGAGCGGAGGACCTCGGGCACGCTCGCCCGCGGGACGGCCACGCCGCGACTGGCGCAGAAGAACCAGTCGTACGTGCCGCGCGTCCTGCCGGTGGCCGCGGGCACGGCGGTCGAGTGAAGAACTTCGACCCGATCTTCCCGGGTCGAGCCACGACGATCTGTACGCCGTGTCGGTGTTGCTCGGGTTCTGAACCGCGGGGCCGCTGAGCCCACGGATCCCTACCTGCCCCGCCCTGCCTGAAGTAGACTCGCCGCCTTCCGCGACCTTCGCATTCTTCCCTTCGTGAGGAGGAGCGGTGTCGGCTGATCGTGCGGATTCCGGATCCCCGGGCCGGGTGGCATCCGAACCCGCGCCCGTATCCAGCGCCGCGTCATCCGGCGCGCGGGCCAACGTCGCGCTCGCCCTGATCGCGGTCGCGACCGTTCTGCTCGAGTGGATCCCCGGGTTCAGGGGTCCCTACGGCTACTTCATCGACGAGCTCTACTACCTGGCCTGCGCGGATCGGCTGGCGTGGGGCTACGTCGACCATCCCCCGCTCTCGATTGCAGTGCTCGCCCTGGTGCGCGCAGTGGCGGGCGATTCGCTGGCGGCGCTGCGGCTCGTCCCCGCGCTCGCCGCCGGGGCGACGGCGGTGGTGACCGGCCTGATCGCGCGCCGCCTCGGCGCGGGCGCCTTCGGCCAGGCGCTCGCCGCCGGCGCCATGGCGTTGGCGGGAATCCCGATGGTGATCTTCAGCTTCTACTCGATGAACGCCCTCGACATTCTCATGTGGGCGGTCTGCTTCCGGGTGCTGGTCGAGATCGAGGAGCGCGGCGAACCGCGGCTGTGGCTGCTCTTCGGCGCGGCGCTCGGGGTCGGTCTCATGAACAAGCACACCATGGTGCTGCTCGTCGTCGGCCTCGTGCCCGGGATGCTGCTGACGCGGGCGCGCCGCCATCTCGCAAGCCCGTGGTTCTGGGCGGGGCTCGTGCTCGCGGGCACCCTGCTCTCTCCGAATCTGTTCTGGCAGGCGCGGCACGGGTGGCCTTCGCTCGAGTTCTACTACAACGCCGACGTGCTCAAGAACAACCCCACACCGCCACTCGCAGTCCTCGTCCAGCAGGTTCTCTACATGAATCCGGGAGCGCTCCCGATCTGGCTCGGCGGACTCGTGTTCCTGCTGGGCCGCGGCCGGGCGGGGAGACTCCGTCATCTCGGCTGGGCCTATCTCCTGCTGCTGGCGATGCTCGCCCTCGGCCAGAAGAGCCGGCCGGACCGGCTCACGCCCGCCTACCCGGTGCTGTTCGCCGCCGGGGGCGCGGCACTCGGCGGGTCGATCCAGCGGTTCCGCGCCGGCTGGCTGCGGCCCGTCCTGGCGTCGGCCCTCGTCCTCGGCGGCGCGGTCTTCGTCCCGCTTGGGCTTCCGCTGCTTCCGCCGACAGTCACCGGGCCCTACGGACAGAGGCTGGGGATCGTGCCTCAGATCGAACGCGGAGAGGGCAAGCGCGCGGAGCTGCCCCAGTGGCTGGCCGACCGGCTCGACTGGGAGAAGCTCGTGGACGACGTTGCGCGCGTCGTGGAGACGCTCCCCGATTCCGAACGTTCGCGGGCGATGATCCTCGCTCCCAGCTACGGCGAGGCCGGAGCGATCGAGCTCTTCGGACGCAAGCGGGGTCTGCCGCCCGTGTACTCTGGACACAACAACTACTACCTGTGGGGACCGCCGCCGGATCCGCTCGAGACGGTCATCGTGATCGGCCGGGGGGAACGGGACCTGCGAGAGTTCTTCGGCGAGGTCGAGCGCGCCCACGTGCACCGCTGCCAGTGGTGCATGCCCTGGCGCGACAACGTGCCGATCTGGGTCGCGCGCCACCCCACCGGGCGGATCGCGGACAAATGGCCCGAGATGAAGCACTACCAGTGAGCGCCGCGCGGGTCGAGTTTCCGGCTCGCGGCGGTCAGGATGGCGAGCGCGCCCGGGAGCAGGGCGTGCATCTGGCGTTTCTCGGAGATGGAGGAGGCCACTCGTGTTCGGAGGGATGACCGGGCACGCGATGGACCGGGCGGCGCGGGCGCGCCACTCGCGCTGGATGCGCAGGTAGCCGCGGTCGGTCACCACGAGCGACGCCTCGCGCGCCAGCTCCGCGGCGACCGCGTCCGGATCGCCGAGCCGGACCACGAGCGGGATGCCCCGCCGCGGGCGGGGTGGACCGTCACTTGTTCCTCCCGGTCTTCTCCGGCACAGTCGCCCGCGCGAGGTCATCCGGCACGCCGCGAGGTGTCCCGGCCGGGCGCGCGACCGGAAGCGATACCATGACGGGAGGGAACCATGACGAAGATCGCGGTGCTGGGCTCGGGCGTGGTCGGCCAGGTGCTGGCCGACGGGTTCCTGAGCCACGGCTACGAGGTGATGCGCGGAACGCGTGATCCCGCCAAGCTCGCAGCGTGGAAGAGCAAGACGGGCGGCAAGGCCTCGGTGGGAACGTTCGCGGAGGCCGCGCGCTACGGCCAGACGATCGTGCTCGCGGTCAAGGGCACGGCGGCGGAGGCGGTGCTCGACCAGTGCGGCGCGGAGACACTCGCCGGGAAAACGGTGATCGACACCACCAACCCGATCGCCGAGAAGCCGCCGGTCCACGGCGTGCTCTCGTTCTTCACGTCGCTCGAAGAGTCGCTCATGGAGCGCCTGCAGCGACGCGTTCCCGCCGCCCGCTTCGTCAAGGCCTTCTCGTGCGCGGGGAATGCGCTCATGGTGAATCCGAAGATGAAGGGCGGCCCGCCCACCATGTTCATCTGCGGCGACCACGCGGGGGCAAAGGCCGAAGTGAAGGCGATCCTCGACCAGTTCGGGTGGGAGACCGAAGACCTCGGTGCGGTCGAGGCGGCGCGCGCGATCGAGCCCCTGTGCATCCTGTGGTGCATCCCGGGACTCCTGAGCAATCGCTGGACGCATGCGCTCAAGATGATCGAGGCATGACGCGCGGATGATGACTCTGCTCGCTCTCGGTCGTTCCATCGGCCCCTGCGCGGGGCTCTGCGCGCTGCTCGCCGGCGCCGCGCCCGCCTCCGGTGCATCGAAACCGGACGCTGTGGCGCCCGACACGACGCGGGCGACGCGCGTCGTCATGCTCGGCACCGGGACGCCCAACGCCGACCCGGACCGCTCCGGCCCTGCGGTCGCGGTGATCGCGGGGGGCAGGGCGTATCTCGTGGACTGCGGGCCGGGCGTCGTGCGCCGCGCCGCAGCTGCGGCCGCGCGGGGCATCCGCGCGCTCGAGGCCGACCGGCTCTCGATCGTATTCGTGACCCACCTGCACTCCGATCACACCGTCGGGCTCCCCGACCTGATGCTGACGCCCTGGGTGCTGGAGCGCAGAGTGCCGCTCGAGGTCTACGGTCCCCCGGGGATCAAGGACATGACCGATCACCTGCTCGCGGCCTACGCGGAAGACATCCGCATCCGCCAGAGCGGGCTCGAGCCCGAGAAGTCCGAGGGCTACAAGGTGAACGCGCACGAAATCGAGGAGGGCGTGGTCTACAGCGACTCGAACGTGACGGTGACGGCCATCGCCGTGCCCCACGCCAACTGGGAGCATGCGTTCGGCTACCGGTTCGAGGCCCGCGACCGCGTCATCGTGATCTCCGGCGACACCCGCCCGTCGGAAACCATCGCGCGGGCGTGCAACGGCTGCGACGTCCTGGTGCACGAGGTCTATTCGACCAAGGGCTTCAAGAGCCGGCCGTCGGTGTGGCAGCGCTATCATGCCGACGCGCACACTTCGACGGAGCAGCTCGCCGGCATCGCCACCTGGGCACGGCCGAAGCTGCTGGTGCTCTACCACCAGCTCTTCTGGGGCGTCACCGACGAGGATCTCGTGCGCGAGGTGCACCGGGGCTATTCGGGCGCGGTCGTCTCGGCGCGCGATCTCGACGTCTACCCGCTACCGGCCGAGAAGGCTCACCCGAAGAAGAGGTAGGCGACGAAGATCGCGCCCAGCACGCCCGCCGCGTCCGCGGCCAGGCCGCACGCCAGGGCGTGGCGGGTGTTCTTGACGCCGATCGAGCCGAAGTAGACGGCGAGGACGTAGAAGGTCGTCTCGGTGCTGCCCTGGATCACGCACGCGAGGCGCCCGGCGAACGAGTCGGGGCCCAGCGTCTTCATCGTCTCCACCATCAGCCCGCGCGCGCCGCCGCCCGAGAGCGGCTTGATCAGGGCGGTCGGCATGGCGTCCACCCACCGCGAGTCGAACCCGATCCCGCTCACCGCGGTGCGGATCGCCCCCAGCAGCGCCTCGAGCGCGCCACTCGCGCGCAGCGCGCCGACCGCGACCAGGATCGCGACCAGGTAGGGCACGATCCCGATCGCCACGTGGAAGCCCTCCTTCGCCCCCTCGATGAAGGTCTCGTAGAGCGGGATCCTTCGCCGCGCGCCGGCCCCGAGGAACAGCACGATGATGCCGAGCAGGAGCGCGTTCGCGAGCAGCGCGGACTGGCTGCCGACGGCTTCGGAGTCGAGCCGCGCGAAGTAGGCGACCATGCCGCCGACGAACGCCGTGAGCAGCGCGAGCCAGCCGATCACGACCCGGTTCCACAGGTTCAGGCGCTGCACCGCGGCCGTGACCAGCAGGCCGCACATCGTGCTGCAGTAGGTCGCGATCAGGATCGGAACGAAGACGTCGGTCGGATCCTTCGCCCCCAGCTGCGCGCGGAACGTGAAGATCGAGATCGGCAGCACGGTCACGGAAGACGCGTTGATGACCATGAACATGATCATGTCGTCGGTGGCGCGGTCCGGGGCCGGATTCAGCGTCTGCAGCTCGCCCATCGCCTTGAGGCCGAGCGGGGTCGCCGCGTTGTCGAGGCCGAGCACGTTGGCCGACAGGTTCATGACGATGGCCCCGGAGGCGGCGTGCCCGGCGGGGATGCCGGGGAAGAGGCGCCGGAACAGCGGCCCCACGGCGCGCGCGATCGCCTCGACCACGCCGCCCTTTTCGCCGATGCGCATCAGGCCGAGCCACAGGCTCATCACCCCGGTGAGGCCGAGGGCGATCTCGAAGCCGGTCTTGGCGGAGTCGAACAGCGCGCCGACGACGGCGCGGAAGATCTCCGGACGGCCAAACACGACCGCCTGCACGATGGCGGCGGCGAAGGCGACGAGGAAGAAGGCGGCCCAGATCCAGTTGAGCATCGGCGGCGGAGGATACGGGGATCGGCCCCGAAATGCCACGCGGTGGACCTTCTTGAGGTAGATTGCCCGGGTGCCGCTCACTTCCGGCGCCCGCCTCGGTCCCTACGAGATCGTCGCCCCGCTCGGCGCGGGCGGCATGGGCGAGGTGTATCGGGCGCGCGACCCGCGGCTCGGGCGCGACGTCGCGATCAAGGTGCTTCCGCCGGCCTTCGCGGCGGACACGGAGCGACTGGCGCGCTTCGAGCGCGAGGCCAGGCTGCTCGCCGCCATGAACCACGCGGGGATCGCGGCGATCTACGGGCTCGAGGACGCAGGCGGGCACCCCGCGCTGGTCATGGAGCTGGCCGAGGGGCCAACGCTCGCCGAGCGGCTCGAGCGCGGGCCGCTGCCGGAGCCCGAATCGCTCGCGGTCGCGCGCCAGCTCGCCGACGCGCTCGAGTACGCGCACGACCGCGGCATCGTGCACCGCGATCTCAAGCCCGCGAACATCAAGCTGCGTCCCGACGGCACGGTCAAGGTGCTCGACTTCGGGCTCGCGCGCGCGCTCGAGTCGGACCCCGCGCTCTCGGCGGGCGATCTCACGCAGTCGCCGACGCTCACCCAGCGCATGACCCGCGCCGGCACCATCCTGGGCACGGCCGCCTACCTGGCGCCCGAGCAGGCGCGCGGTCGCGAGGCCGACCGGCGCGCCGACATCTGGTCGTTCGGCGCCGTGCTGTTCGAGATGCTGACCGGCCGGCGCGCGTTTCCCGGCGACACCATCTCGGACACGCTCGCGGCGGTGATGCGCGACGAGCCGGACTGGCCGGCGCTGCCGGCTGCGCTTTCGCCGCGCTGGCGGCGCCTGCTCCATCGCTGCCTCACCAAGGACCCGCGGCAGCGCATGCAGGCGGTCGGCGAGGCGCGCATCGCGCTCGAGGACCTGGCGGCGAACCCGGCGGAAGCGGAGGCGGCCACGGGCGGCGCGGCCGCTCCGGCGCCACGGCGCCGCCCCACGCTCCTGCCGTGGCTGATCGCCGCGACCGCGCTCGTGGCCCTCACCGCCACGCTGTGGCGACGGCCGGCGCCGCCGCCGGCCGCCATCGAGCTGAGCATCGTGCCGCAGGGCGGGCAGAGGGTCGCGGAGGACAACAGCTACCACCCGATGGCGATCGCGCCCGACGGTCGCGCGGTGGCCTACACGGTTCGCGTCGGGGGCCAGCTCCAGTTGCGGTTGCGACGGCTCGACAGCCGCGAGGAAATCGAGATCCCCGGCGCCGAAGGGGCGCGCAACCTGTTCTTCTCGCGCGACGGCGGATGGATCGGGTTCTTCGACAGCCGCAAGATGTACAAGGTCTCGGTGCGGGGCGGAACGCCCGTGGAGCTGGCCGACGCCCTGCAGGACCGCCTCGGCACCTGGCTCGACGACGGCACCATCGTGTTCTCGCGCGAAGTCACGGAGCCGCTCTATCGCATTCCGGAGTCGGGCGGCACACCCGTCGCGATCACGAAGCTCGACAGCACGAAGCGCGAGCGGACGCACCGCTTCCCGTGCGCGCTCGACGGCGGGCCGTGGGTCGTGTTCACGGCCCAGACGGTGGACAGCCCCGGCGGCTACGACGACGCGAGCATCGACGCGGTCAACGTCCGGACGGGCGAGCGCCGCCATCTGTTCAAGGGGGCGCGGCGCGCCGCCTGGGCCCCCGGCGGGTTCCTCGTCCTGGCGCGGGGCAGCGACCTCTACGCCGCGCCGATCGATCCGCGCAATCCGCGGATCCAGCAGGATCCGCTGCCGGTGCTCGCCGGGGTGAGCGGCGAAACCTCGGCCGGAGCGTCGTACTTCAGCATCGCGGACGACGGAACCCTGGCATGGATCCCCGGAGGGGAGCCCGAGAAGACGCGCGAGATCGGCTGGCTCGATCGCGCCGGCCGCTGGACCCCGACGGCGATCGCGGCCGGTCCCTATCTCCGAGTCGTCCTCTCATCCGATGGCGCGCGCGCCGTCGTCGAAGCGGGGCCGGGGGGCGGGGCCTCCGACTTCTGGCTGGCCGACCTCCGAACCGGCGGGATGAACCGGCTGACGAGCGGCGGCCACAGCCAGACACCGGCCTGGCTGCCGGACGGAGTCCGGATTGCCTACGTGAGCGTCGATTCCACGGGCGGCTCGGTCGTGGTCGTGCGTCGCCTGGATGGCGCGGGGGGAGAGCGCGCGATCTACCGCGCCCCGCACCCGCTCATCCTCACCGATGTCACGCCCGACGGCCGTTGGGTGGTGTTCAGCGACTACGGGCTGCGCGCCGGCCGCATCCACCTCGCCGCCGTGGCCGGCGATCAGCAGCCCGTGGATCTGGCCGTCGAGGGCGGGGGTTACGAGCAAGCGGGAACGGTATCGCCCGACGGCCGATGGCTTGCCTACATCACGAACAAGACGCGCAGGGAAGAGGTGTGCGTGCGTCGTCTCGGCGGAGGCGGGGGAAGCTGGCAGGTGTCCACCGGCGGCGGCGGCGGCGTCCGCTGGGGCCGCGATGGCCGCGAGCTGTTCTTCGTCACGGGCGAGAACCTGGTGCGCGTGCCCGTCGAGGTTCGCGGCGACGACCTGACGATCGGCCAGCCGGCGGAGCTGTTCGAAGCGCTGCCCTCTCCCACGGAGGTCTCATTCCGCGACTACGACTACGATCCCGCCGGTGACCGTTTCCTCTGCACGCGCCCCCCACGCGGCGTCGCGGAGCGCCGCGAGATCGCGCTCTCGCTGGGCTGGGCGCAGCGCCTGAAGGATCAGCTCCAGGCGTCGAAGTCGGGCCGGCACTAGTGTCCTGTCTCCGAAATCGCTTGCCAGTCGGCCGCCGCTGGACCCGGCGGGCTGCGTTGCTCCTCCTCGACGTATCTCCTTGATACGACTTCGTCGTCGCGCCTTGCCCGCCG
>Ga0184629_10001124_pt1 | contig 11142 bp, 11 predicted proteins | sample PLM4_32_b1_FD_133158 | JGI IMG/M metagenome (GOLD analysis project Ga0184629, IMG submission 133158) | Groundwater sediment microbial communities from an aquifer in East River, Colorado, USA - PLM4_32_b1 | ecosystem: Environmental > Terrestrial > Soil > Riparian zone | place: USA: East River... | reverse complement strand
GGGGATCCGGTTGAAGGGCACGAGCTGGTTGATCGCGTGCGTGGCGGTGGCGGGTGTGGCCTTCGTGGCTGAGCGCCTGCTCGAACCGGGTGCGGGGGGATCGCTGCTCATCACGATGGCGGTGTTCCTCGGCATGGCGGAGGGAGCCACCGTGTTGATGGCGGGCGCGGAGATTTCCGACGGGCACTGGCACCGTCCGCTGCTGCCGCGGGTGGCGGCGCTGCACACGATCATCCCGGCGGTGGCGTTGCTCTTCGTCGTCAACATCCCGCAGATCACGATGTACCCGTGGGCCGCGCACGAGGGGGCGTGGCTCAATCGCAATTTCTTCGTCGCCCGGCACCTCGTGCTCATGCTGGTCGCCTTTGCGATCGCCCGCAAGTTCGTCACCGAGGCCATGCGCGGGGCGCGGTCGGCGCGCTTCTGGGGCGTGATCCTCGTCATCGTATTCATGGCGCAGTTGTCCATGATCGGCATCGAGTGGTTCATGTCGATCGAGCAGCCGTGGTTCAGCACCCTCTTCGGGGCCTTCGTCGCGGTGAGCGCGTTTCTCGCCGGGATCTGCGCGTGCGCGTTGATCGTGCTGGGGTGGCGCAAGCGCACCGACGCCCCGGCGAAGCTGGTGCAGAAGTCGCTCGGCGGGCTCATGTTCGGGTTTGCGACCTTCTGGGCGTACTTCTACTTCTCGCAGCTGATCGTCATCTGGTACGGGAACATCCCCGAGGAGACGATGTACCTGGCGAAACGGATCGGCTACCACACGCCCTACTGGCTGGCCGCGCGGCTCATCTTCACCATGGTGTGGGGAATCCCGTTTGCGGTGCTGCTGAGCCGCAAGAACAAGACCCGGCCCTTCGTCACCTCGGCGCTGGCCCTGTGCGTCCTCAGCGGCATCACGCTCCAGTTCTGGCTGATGCTGGTGCCCGTGGTGCCGGTCAGCATTCCGTTGCTCCTGATCGAGATGGGGCTGATGGCGGTGCTGACGGCGAGCGTGGTGCGGTCCTACGACGTGCTGCTGCGGGTGCCGGCCGAGGCGGCCGAGGGGCGCCTGGCCATGGAGTCGCACGGCAGCGCCTGACCCGCTCCGCCCCGTGGGGCGGGGTTGTCCCGGCCGCCCGATTGGGCCTTGACGCCCCGCGGGGCGATTGGTATACGTTAACGACTTTCCCTTTTCTCCCCCGACGGAGAATTGACGGGTTTACGGGGCGCGCCTGGACGCGCAGGTGGTTTTGGCATGTTCATGAAGACACATACGGTCAAGGCGAAGGATATCAAGGAGCACTGGTACGTGATCGACGCCACGAATCGGCCGTTGGGCCGTGTCGCCAGCGAGGTCGCGAACGTGCTGCGCGGCAAGCATCACCCGGAGTATTCTCCCCACCTGTCGCTCGGTGACCATGTCGTCATCGTCAACGTGGACAAGGTCTCCATCAGCGGCGACAAGGTGGAGCAGAAGCTCTACTATCGGTTCTCGGGCTACCCCGGGGGGCTCAAGATCCACTCGATGCGCGAGGTCATGGCCAAGGACCCGACTCTGGTGATGCGGCACGCGGTCCGGCGCATGCTTCCGAAGACGCGCCTCGGCCGGAACATGTTGAGCAAGTTGAGAATGTACGTCGGACAGGAGCATCCGCACGCGGCGCAGCGACCCGAGGGCATGCCGCCGACCGGATACTGATCGGCGCAAACGAAGGAAACCCCATGGTGGCAAAGAAACAGGAAGTGAAGGCGGCGCTCACGGGGGCGACGGGACGGCGCAAGGAAGCCGTGGCTCGCGTGTTCATCCGCCCGGGCAGCGGCAAGGTTACCGTCAACGGCCGCGACGTGGCCGACTATCTCGGCCGCGAGACGCTCGTGCTGCTGGTGCGCGAACCGCTCGAAGCCACTGACTCGAACGACAAGTTCGATATCCATGCCACGCTGGATGGGGGCGGTATCACGGGCCAGGCGGGCGCGTTGCGACTCGGCATTGCCCGCGCGCTGGTGCGCACCGACGAGCGCTTCCACCCGATGTTGAAGGCTCGGGGACTCCTCACGCGCGACCCGCGCATGAAGGAGCGCAAGAAGTACGGCCTCGCAGGCCGTCGTAAGCGGTTCCAGTTCTCGAAGCGGTAGGACCTGGAAGAGTGGACGCTCCGGGGGCAGCGCCCTGAGTGCCTCGAATTCCTCGAATCCATCCCACGATTGTTGGAACGTGATCGCCGGGCGGGAAGACCGCTCGGTGCGATCGCATAACGTCACACACCGCGCCCCGGTGGGGTCGTCCCGGTGCCCCGGCTTCAGCCGGGGTGGACGATTCCCGCGCGGTGGAGGCATAACCGAAGGGGGTAACCCATGGGTGAGCTCACCCTCAAAGACCTGCTCGAAGCGGGCGTTCATTTCGGCCACCAGACCAAACGGTGGAACCCCAAGATGAAGCCCTATCTTTTTGCCGAGAAGAACGGCATCCACATCATCGACCTCGAGAAGTCGCTGCAGTGCCTCTTGGCCGCGCGCGATGCCATCATCGAAGTCGTCACCGCCGGCAAGCCCGTCTTGTTCGTCGGGACCAAACCGCAGGCCAAGCACGCCATCAAGGAAGAGGCGGAGCGGTCCAGCATGCCGTACGTCACCGAGCGCTGGCTCGGCGGCACGCTGACCAACTTCAACACCGTACGCCGCAGCTTGAACCGCCTGCAGTACCTCGAGAAGATGGAGATCGACGGGTCCATCGGCCAGTTCTCGAAGAAAGAGATCTCGCGTTTCGCGAAGGAGAAAGGGCGCATCCTGAAGACACTCGGCGGCATTCGTGCCATGGCCGATCTGCCGGGGATGGTGTTCGTCGTCGACACCAAGAAGGAAATCAACGCCGTCAACGAGGCGCGCAAACTCAAGATACCGATCGTCGGGGTGGTGGACAGCAACGCGGACCCGGAGGAAGTGACCTACCCGGTGCCGGGCAACGACGACGCGATGCGCGCCATCAGCCTGATCGCGCGGGTCGTCGCGGACGCGTGCATCGATGGCCGCTCCCGCTATACCGAAGGCCGCGACGTGTCGAGCGGTGACGAAGCGGTCGCGGTGGTGGCGGGCAAGGAGAACGTCGCCTAGCGCGACGCCCCCTGCCTCGGCCGGGGACTTACGGGAGGAACGATGGCGATTACGGCCGGACTGGTGAAGGGCCTGCGCGGACGCACCGGCGCAGGCATGATGGATTGCAAGAAAGCGCTCGAAGAGGCCGCCGGGGACGTCGAAAAGGCGATCGATCTCTTGCGCGTGCGCGGCCTGTCCAAGGCGGCGAAGAAGGCGGGCCGCGACACGAGCGAAGGCCTGGTGGCGTCCTACATCCACCCGGGCAACCGCATCGGCGTGCTGGTGGAAGTCAACTGTGAGACCGACTTCGTGGCGCGCACCGACGAATTCCAGGCGCTAGTGCGCAACCTCGCCATGCACATCGCGGCCGCCGCGCCGCTCGGCGTTTCGCGCGACGACATCTCGCCCGACCTGGTGGCGAAGGAGCGCGAGGTTTTCAAGGCGCAGGCGCTCGAGGAGGGCAAGCCCGCGGCGGTGGTGGACAAGATCGTCCAGGGCCGTATCGAAAAGTTTTTCGCCGAGGCCGCGCTGCTCGACCAGATCTACGTCAAGGACAACGACAAGAAGGTCAGCGACCTCGTGAACGAAGCGATCGCGAAGCTCGGCGAGAACATACGCGTCGCCCGCTTCGCCCGTTTCCAGCTGGGATCCTAGGAGGATCGACGTTGAGCGGGCTCAAGTTCCGGAGAATCCTGCTCAAGTTCAGCGGCGAAATCCTCGCGCGCGAGGACGGGGGCGGCATCGACTTCGATAAGCTCTCCGGGTACTCCGAACAGATCGCCGAGGTAAAGAAGCTCGGCACCGAGATCGGCCTGGTGATCGGCGGCGGCAACATGGTCCGCGGCAGCGCCTCCAGCGAGAACGGCATCGACCGCGTGACCGCGGACTACATGGGAATGCTGGCGACCGTGATCAACGCGCTGGCGTTCCAGAGCGCGCTGGAGCGCATCGGGGTCGACACCCGCGTGCTCACCGCGATCAAGATGGAGCAGCTCGCCGAGCCCTACATCAAGCGCCGGGCGATCCGCCACCTGGAAAAGGGGCGCGTCGTGATCTTTGCCGGCGGCACCGGCAACCCCTACTTCACCACCGACACCGCCGCGGCGCTGCGCGCCATCGAGATCGAAGCCGACGTGGTCATGAAGGGCACCAAGGTCGACGGCGTCTACGACGGCGACCCGGTGAAGGACCCCAAGGCCAGCCGCTTCGATTCACTCGCCTATATCGACGTACTGAACCGGCGCCTTAAGGTGATGGACGCAACCGCCATTTCCCTCTGCATGGAGAACCGATTGCCGATCGTGGTGTTCAAGCTCACGGGCGACAATAACTTGATTCGCGTCGTGCGGGGCGAACCGGTTGGCACCATCGTCTCGTAATGGAGGCATCGATGCTGGACGAGCTGTACCGGAAGACCGAAGAGCACATGAAGAAGACGCTGGAGATGCTCCTGCACGAGCTCGGCGGTATTCGCACCGGCAAGGCGAGCCCCGCGCTGCTCGACACCATCAAGGTGAACTACTACGGGCAGATGGTGCCCGTGAAGCAGATCGCCAACGTGGGCACCCCCGACCCGCGCACCATCACCATCCAGCCGTGGGACCGCACGCTCATCGCCGAGATCGAAAGAGCCATCCGGATTTCGGATCTCGGACTCAACCCCCAGAACGACGGGGGATTGATCCGGCTCCCGATCCCGCCTTTGACCGAGGAACGGCGTCGCGACCTGGTCAAGGTCGTGAAGCGCATCGGCGAGGACTCCAAGGTCGCCGTGCGCAACGTCCGGCGCGACGCGAACGAGCGGGTCAAGAAGCTCCAGAAGGACCACCAGCTCTCCGAGGACGAAACCCACCACAAGCAGGACGAGATCCAGAAGCTGACCGACGCCTACATCAAGAAGGTGGATGAGGCGATCGGCGCGAAGGAGAAGGAAGTCCTGGAACTGTAGCGCCTCGCGGCGGGCGTCGGCGTTGCCGGAACCGCCGCGGTGCGCCGTCACCCAGATAGCGGTTGCGGGCATGAGCAAGGATATCGACGCGCAGATCCGCGAGCTCAAGGCCACCCGGAACCTTCCCCGACACATCGCCATCATCATGGACGGCAACGGTCGCTGGGCGAAGAAGCGGCGGTTGCCCCGCCTCGCCGGACACCGCGCCGGCACCGAGCCGGTCCGCGTCTGCGTCCGCACCTGCGCGCGTCTCGGCATCGAGTATCTGACCCTGTACACGTTTTCGGCGGAAAACTGGAATCGCCCGAAGGCGGAGGTGGCGGGTCTGATGCGGGTGCTCGAGGAAGTCTTGCGCAAAGAGGTGGCGGAGCTCGACAAGAACGACGTACGGCTTAACGCGATCGGGCGGCTGGACATGCTCCCGGCCGCCGCGCTGCGCACGCTCGACTCGGTCCGCCGGAAGCTCTCCGACAACACGGGGCTGGTGCTGACGCTCGCGCTGAGCTACGGGGGGCGCGTCGAAATCCTCGACGCGTGCCGCAAGCTGGCCGAGCGGGTCGAGGCCGGCGAGCTCGCGCCCGGCGCCGTCGACGAAGCAGTGTTTCGCGACGCGCTCTACGACCCGGCCCTCCCCGACCCGGACCTCCTGATCCGCACCAGCGGCGAGTTGCGCATCTCCAACTTCCTCCTCTGGCAGATCGCGTATACCGAGATCTGGGTGACGGAGGTGCTCTGGCCCGACTTCACGGCGCTCGACCTGCTGGAAGCGGTCCGCGCCTTCCAGAAGCGCAACCGCCGTTACGGAATCCACGAGTGACGCCCGAGCGCATGATTGCGACCACGCACACCCGCCCCGCCTGGTACCGGCGCTCGATTTTTCCGCGCGTCATGACGGGCGTCGTGTTCATCCCCGCCTTCGCATGGCTCACAATCGCCGGCGGCTATCGATTCCTGGGGTTCGTCGGCCTGGTGATCCTGATCGGGATGCTCGAATTCTACCGGATGATGCGGGAGAAGGGGATGCACCCGTATCGCGGCATCGGGGTCGTCTCGGGACTGACGCTCGCGACCTACATGTATTTCCGCAGCGGACTGTACGGAAACTTCTTCCTCACTTTCGTGGTGATCGCCATCATGGGGTTGGAGCTCACGCGCCGCGACAACCGCATGGCGGTCTACCACGTGTCCACCACGGTCTTCGGGGTGGTGTACGTGGCGTACCTGGCCTCGCACCTGATCCTGTTGCGCGAGCTGCCGCTCCAGATTGGACGCGAGTATCGCCTGGGTGCTTCATTTGTATTCCTCGTGTTCACGGTGACGTGGGCCTCGGACACGGGTGCGTACGCGGTGGGGAGCCTGTTCGGGCGCCATCCGCTGCTGCCGCGCGTGTCGGAGAAGAAGACGTGGGAAGGCGCGGTGGGTGGGGTGGTGTTCGGGGCGCTGGCCGGGTGGATCGCGTCGCGCACCTTTGCCGGCTATCTGAGTGCGTGGCAGGGACCCGCGCTCGGGGCGCTGGCGTCGGTGGTTGGCCTCCTCGGCGATCTCTTCGAGTCGCTGCTCAAACGCGACGCCGAGCTGAAGGACACCTCGCGCGTGATCCCCGGACACGGGGGCGTACTGGATCGATTTGACAGTTTACTCTTCACCGCCCCTCTCATATACTACCTGCTCAAGTTCGTGATTTTCCAATGAGTTACACTCACATGCCCGAATTCCTCCGCGTATGAAGCGAGTGGTCGTCCTCGGGTCGACCGGCTCGATCGGTCGCAACGTGCTCGACGTCGTCCGCCGCCACCCCGGCGAGTTCGAAGTGGTCGGGCTGGCCGCGCATCGCAACGTCGGCGTCCTCCAGGCCCAGTGCGCCGATCACCCCCGCGCGCGCTTCGTCGTGACGGACCCCGCGTGCCGCGGCGAGGTGGACGCCAATCCGGCCTGGCGGGCACGCTGCGCCGGTTTCGGCAGCGAGGCACTCGCCGGCATCGCGTGCGACGGCAAGCCGGACCTCGTTGTCAACGCGCTGGTCGGGTTCGTCGGCCTGGCGCCGACTTTGGCGGCGCTCTCCGCCGGCATCCCGGTGGCGACCGCCAACAAGGAGTCCATTGTCGCGGGAGGCGAGGTGCTGCTCAACGCCGCGCGCGCCTCCGGCGCCGAGCTGGTTCCGATCGACAGCGAGCACGTCGCCATCGCGCAGTGCCTGGCGGGCAGCCGGGTGGACGACGTGGAGAAGGTGATCCTCACCGCGTCGGGCGGCTCGCTCCGCGACCGCGGTGCCGACGACCTGGAGCGCGCATCCGTGGACGAAGTCCTCGCGCACCCGACGTGGAGCATGGGGGCCAAGGTCACCGTCGACAGCGCGACTCTCATGAACAAGGGGCTCGAGATCATCGAGGCCCACTGGCTCTTCGGCCTCCCGTACACGAAGATCGAGGTGGTGATCCACCCGCAGTCGATCGTGCATTCGGTCGTGCAGTTCGTCGACGGCGCCATGCTTGCCCAGATGGGGAAGCCCGACATGCGCCTTCCGATTCTCTACGCACTGTCGCACCCGCGCCGCCTCCGCTCCGACCTGGGTGCGAGCCTGCTCGAGTTTCCGACCCTCTCCTTCGCCCCGATCGACGAGCAGCGCTACCCGTGTTTCCGGCTGGCGCTGGCCGCGGCGCGGGTCGGGGGAACCGCTCCCACGGTGTTGAGCGCGGCCAACGAGGTCGCCGTGTCGGCGTTCCTGGGACGCCGTCTCTCGTTCGGCGGAATCGCCGACATGATCGCCGCCGCGCTGGAGGCGGTCCCGCCGCGGCCGGCGACGGGGATCGACGACATCATCGACGCGGACCGCGACACGCGCGCCTGGATCCGCGACCACTACACCACGACCACGACCGGCGACAGCCGTTAGCGACGAGGAGTTCATGCTGACCACCATCATTGCGGGCGCGTTCGTACTGGGTGTCGTCGTCGTCGTGCACGAGTTCGGTCATTTCATCGTCGCCAAGCTCGCGGGCGTCTATGTGAAGACGTTCTCGATCGGATTCGGCAAGAAGCTCCTGCGGCACCGCTCCGGCGAGACGCTCTACGCCCTCTCGGCGCTCCCCTTCGGCGGGTACGTGAAGTTTGCGGGGGAGTCCGACCTGACCGGCGAACCCGCGCCCGCAACCGCCGCGCCGCGCGGCCCCCTCGACGAGGTCCCCGACAGCGAAATCCCGCGTTCGCGCTACTTCACGACCCAGAGCAAATGGATCCGCGCCGCCGTCCTGTTCGCGGGGCCGTTCATGAACTACGTGCTCGCGGTGGTCCTGTACGTCGGGGTGTTTCTCGTGCAGGGCGAGCACTTCATTCCCACCACCTGCGTGGGGGAAGTGGTCGCGGAAGGCCCGGCCGCCCGGGCCGGGATCGCGCCCGGCGACACGGTCGTGTCGATCGCGGGGGAACCGGTGCGCGACTGGTACGACGTCACCACCATGCTGCTGCGCGAACCGAAAGATCAGAAGGAGATTCGGATCCGCCGCGACGGCGAGGAGCACGACCTGTTGTTCCAGGCTGGGATGGAGGGCCGGGAGGTCGAGCTCGGGCTGTTCCCGTACGTGTCGGCGCGAATCGGGCGCGTTCAAAAAGGCAAACCGGCCTACCGGGCCGGCATCACGCCGGGCTCGGTGATCGAGGCGATCGGCGACACCGCGGTGACGTCGTACGACGACGTTCGGCGCATCGTCAACGCCAACCCGAACCGACCGCTGTACGTGCGATGGTCGAGCGACGGGCTGGCGCACGCGGATACCGTGATTCCGGAAGCGCGCGAGTTCCTCAAGGCGGGGTCGACCAGCGAATTCGAGACGGTGGGGGTCATCGGCATCTTCCCGTACTCCGAGCGCCACCGCCAGGGGTTCGGCTCGGCGCTCACCAGCGGATTCCACACCGCCAACGGCATGATCGCCCAGATTCTCAGGTATCTCGGCCAGCTCGTGACCGGGAGGGTGGGGGTGAAGACGCTCGGGGGGCCCATCCTCATCACGCAGATGGCGGGCGACGTCGCCCGGGTCGGGTTCGACTACCTGCTTCTGTTTCTCGCGTTTTTCAACATCAACCTGTGCGTGTTCAATCTGATCCCGATTCTGCCGTTCGACGGCGGTCACCTGGCCATGCTGGCGTATGAGGGAATCGCGCGCCGGCCGGTCAACCGGCGCCTGCGCGACTGGCTGACGCAGGGCGGGTTCGTGCTGATCATCCTGCTGATGGCGTTCGTGCTGGTGCTCGACCTGACGCGGTGCTCGGGGTCAACGCCCGGTGGATTCTGACGGCGCCGTCGAGTCTGGCTTCGTCAGCCGGCGTTCGATGTTCTCGAGCACGAATACCCACCGCTCCGGCCTGGCGTTGAGGCTGGCCACGGTCCGGGCGACGCGCAACGTGTCCACGTCGCCCGCGAGTTCGGCGAGCAGGCTGTCCCCGATGGCCCGCTGAGTGGTGAAGATCGCGCCCGCCCGCCGAACGCGCACGTACGCGTCGACGAGGTAGAGCTCGTCGGGAGAGAGCGAGGAAGGCGGGGGCTGGTTCTCCGCGCCGCAGGAGAGAATCAACGCGATGAGCGCTCCCTCAATAACGATCCAGCGGCGCACGCGGGGGATGATGGGTCGTACACTCCTGGTCCTGGCCGCACACGGGCCGATCGATGGATACACCCGGCGCGCACGCGGTGTCAAGGTGCGCGCTCCCTGGCCGGCGGTCGCCCTCGCGCTGGCGTGGTCCGTGGTCGGCGCCGTCGCCGTCCTCGCGCAAGAACCGGCGGAACCGTCGGTGTTCTTGAACCGGATCATCCTCGTCGGCAACTCCTCGGTGTCGACCAGCGAGCTTCGCGCCCGCATGCGCACCAAGGAACCCTCCAGCCTCAACTTCATCCGGCGGCCCAAGCTGGACCGCGTCCAGATCGATCGGGACATCGCGCAACTGCAGGCGTACTACCACGCCATCGGCTATCCGGACGCAACCGTTCGGCTCGAGCGGATCGACTACCTGGAAAATAATCGTTTTGCGGACGTCGTCATCAGGATCGTCGAGGGCGAGCCCATTCGCGTGCGCGAGGTCCTCTTCAGCGGCCGGCTCCTGATCGACGACAAGGAGCTGCGGGAGGGGCTTCTGCTCCAGCCGGGGGCGGCCTTCAATTCGTCGCTCCTGTCCACCGACGTCTATCGCATCAAGGGGAAGTACTTCGACCGCGGTTACTTCGGGGTGAGTGTGCGTGACTCCATCCGCACCGACGAGCGCCGGGTCACGATCTACTTCGCGATCGACCCGGGACCGCAGCTCCATGTCGGCAAGGTCTCGATTGAGGGCAACAACCTGGTGAAGCTCGGCGTCCTCGAGGACGAGGTGACCTTCAAGCCGGGCGAGGTGTGCCGGTACGGGGAGTTGATCAAGACCCAGCGCAACCTTTTCGAAACCGGGTTGTTCACCCAGGTGGATGTACTGCCGGAGAACCTCGACCCGGTGGCGCGGACGGTCGACGTCCGCATCAAGGTCCGCGAGCGCAAGAGCTCGTGGGTGGAGGTCGGGTTCGGCGTCGGCAACGTGCTCGGGAGCCGGGTGTTCGGTGAATGGGGCACGCGCAATTTCCTCGGTACCGGGCGCACGGTGCGTTTCAAGGCCCAGTACGCCTTCGACCTCTTCGAGGGGGACGAGTTCGACGTCAACCAGTTTCGCATCAACACGACCTTCTACCGCTACGACGCCGTCTACAGCCAGCGGCGGCTGTTCGGTATCAAGCTGGGGTTCGGGGTCAACGCATACGTGGAGAACGACGCGACCGTGCCGGACATCGAGGTGAAGACGGTCGGAACGGCCGTCGGGGTGTCGCACGATTTCAGCGAGTTCACCAAGGCGATCGCCACTTTTTCGGTCGAGAACATCCGCCGGCGTGAATACACGCTGCCGGAAGTGAAGTCTACATCGCATATTCTGGGGAGCGCCCTGAGCCGGGACACCCGCGACTTCATCCTGAACCCTCGTAGCGGCGAGTACCGCTACGTATCGGCCGACGTGGCGGGCGGCGTTCTAGGGGGCGACAACGAGTTCTACACCGCGACCGGCAACTATCAGCGCTACCACGGGGTCAGGATGGCCTCCGTTCTGGGCTG
>Ga0184629_10001121_pt1 | contig 11149 bp, 7 predicted proteins | sample PLM4_32_b1_FD_133158 | JGI IMG/M metagenome (GOLD analysis project Ga0184629, IMG submission 133158) | Groundwater sediment microbial communities from an aquifer in East River, Colorado, USA - PLM4_32_b1 | ecosystem: Environmental > Terrestrial > Soil > Riparian zone | place: USA: East River... | reverse complement strand
GTGCCCGTGATAGAAAATTGTTTTCTTTGCTCATTGCCAATATTGCCGGTAACCACCAAGCCGCAGTGTAATCCTATTCCAATAGTAGTTGGTGGAATTAAGTTCTGCTGTGAGGCTTTTTCAACCTGCTGCAAAATGTTAATACTTGCCTGGAAAGCCATGTCTGCATGAAGTGTATTTTCAACAGGAGAACCAAAACATGCCATCAGACCGTCACCCAATATTTGGAAAACTACTCCCTGGTGAAGATTAATGATATCGATGATCGGTCCTAAAAATTTATTTTGATAATCGACCACCTCTTCGGCAGAATGAGCATCAGCGAACGAAGTGAAATTCCGAATATCCAGGAACATAATCGTAGCCTCGCGCCTCCTTGTCGCCCCTTTTTCTTCAATCAACGTTTTGGAAACTTCCTTGGATACCTGCTGCCCAAGCAAGAACTCAACCTGGTTCTTTGCTTCCTGGAAGTCAAAGGCAGATTTAATTCTTTTTTTCAATTCCGCTGATACAAAAGCAGCTGCGCCACCAGATAGAATCAATATCACGGAACGGATGTAGTAAGAATTTTCCGGAATATTTGTCTTGTAATTTGAAGACGTACTAACGTATTCAAATCCGTAATAGATGATACCTGAATATTGCAGCCCCGCAAAAATACCGGCGAAAATATTTACCCTGAAGTCAAGGTGCAGCACGGACAGAATGATAAGCAGAAAATAAGTTAACAGCACCGGAGAATCAATTATGGAAAGTACCTTCAGCTGACCCATCATAAAAAACATGATGGTTGATGGAAAGCTTATTTCAATCATTGTATGGATGAACTTATAGCGTAAAGAAGTACTATACCCAAGCCGCAGTTTTTTTTTAAGGTATTGGATGTTCACCAGTTGGTATACAATGAACATGACAACGAAGGAGAAAATGGTTAGAAACGACCTAAATCCTCCATAAAAATGGGCGAGGCTCCTTTCTGCGAGCAGGTAATTGATAGAGGCGATAACCAGGATGGCCGAAAAGAGAATCACCAGCAGGAAGGAACGGAGGTATTCGCTTTTCACTTCCTCCTGATGCATGCTCAAACTATTTTCAGGAAAGTTGATCATCTGGTCTGATCTTCAATGCTCCAATGCAATTACGTCATTACCTGTAAGAAGGTCTACAGTCGTGAGATCTTATACAGATAAAATAGACGTTCGGACCACGGAAAACACGAAGGATCCCCATTCAACCTAGAGATCCTTCGCTTCAATACTTCATTGCGCATCAGTATTAATTCTTTCCAAGCCAATCTAAGATATAATCGGCATCCTCTTTCCATGTCGATTGACCAAGTACATAGTGGTTCCGACCTTGGAATTCCTTGTAATCTAAAACAGAACCGTTTTTAACATATCGCTTGAAATTACGGAAGTTAAGATGAGCTGGTATAATGGTATCCTCCGTTCCAGAGGTGATCAGCAACGGAACGTGAGGTTTCGCAAAATCCACCGCTGCGGCTTTAGTTAATCCACCCCGGGCTACGGTTTTTGACTCAGGTATTGTATTCTGTTCATAGGCCAGTTGCTGCTCCTTCAAAGGCATCCCATTAACAAATGCATATTGCCAATCTTTGAAAGACATCAGGTATGTTTTCTTTAATGAAGTGAACAGCCCCAACGATTTCCATCCACCCTTCAAAAAAGAGAACTCGTACGGGAACACACCAAGAGGAGGAACGGGATGAATGGCGACACCCGCTGCTGCAAGGTCCCGGTTAACTATAATTTGTGTCATCAGTCCGCCTAATGAGTGGCCGATCACGATAGGCTTTTCGGGTAATCCCTTTACAATATTGGCATAACTATCAACCACTTCTGAAAGCGTTAAAGCCGCCAGGTCGGTGTCATTGGGCTGTCTCTTTCGCAGTACGTCAGGGGGAGCATCTTTATAGGGCCAGGGAGGAGCAAGGGTTTTGTATCCCTTAGCTTCAAAATAAGATTTCCAGGGGTCCCAGCCCAAATGGGTGACAAACGCGCCCGTGACAAACACGACAGTTTTCGATTGAATGGTTTTCATGATGGATTGGGGTTTGAGGGTTAAGAAATTTGCACTGTTATTTTTCTGATCATCGTCATCCATTTGCCTCCAGTTGCACACGGGCGTTGAATCCTCAACCTGATCCTTTCTTGCAGCGCACCGAAGCCGTATAGTAATTTCCCTGATTTTCCAGCTAATTTACATGTGATTAAAATCGTGCAAACGTTTCGCTGGTTTTTTGTTGATAAAATTTTTGCGATAAATGTTAACATTGTTCGGTAGAGTGTTTAGGTCCTGTACTATTCTTCACACACTTAAATCAAACTGTTATGGGTAGTTTAAAAAGGAGGGATTTTATTAAAAACACGGTCATGGCGGGTGTTGGTGCTTCAGTCATAAAAGTAGATCCTTTAATGGCAAACCCTGAAGAATTAAGTTCACCAAAAACTTCTGCTGCCACCAAGAAGATCATTGTAGGTGGAGCAGGGATAGGGGGACTATGTTGTGGTTATGAACTGATGAAAAAGGGTCACGAAGTAGTGGTCCTTGAAGCATCAGGCCGGCATGGAGGCCATGTTTTTACGGTGCACGATGGTTTGTCTGACGGACTCTATGGGGATGGTGGCATGGAACATATTACGAAGCCAGGGTATAATCGATATTGGGAGTACATCAAAGAATTTGATCTCACAGCGTTTGCCTATCCCAGGCGAAAAAACCTTATGAGGCGGATTGATGGTAAATTCTATTCAGAGGAAATGCTGAGAGATCCTGCCATTCTTAATAAATTCGGATTTAATGAAAGGGAGGTAAAATACCTATCTGCTAATCCCTGGTGGGATCTGGAATCGCTGTATGCTAAACCTTATCTTGACAAGTTTAAAGATGAGTATCAGCCCTTCCATGTTGGCTATGATGAGTGGGACAAAATCCCCATGGCAGATATTTATAAAAAAGATGGGGCCTCTAAAACAGCATTAGGTTTTTTGGGAGGGGATAATTCTTCAGCCTTGTTCGAGTTATGGCACGCGGCGATCTTGAACATCCGGGGGGTGCCGCTAGCCCCACCGGAAGTTTTTCGTTTAAAAGGTGGCAACCAAATGCTTCCGAATGCATTCGCAAAAAGACTCGGCTCAAGGGTGTGGTTAAACTGCCCTATCACTTCCATAAAGCATGGTGAAACAGGTGTGACCATTAGCTATAAGCAACACAATGAACCGAAAGAAATGTCTGCTGATTTCTTTGTGAATTGTATTCCGCCGCCTGCTTTAAAAAACATTCCCATTCAACCTGCCTTGCCGCCGGAAAGGCAATACATCATCGATAACGTTACGTATGATTCTTATCAACGATTCGTCTTCCAGGCGAATTCTAAATTTTGGCTTGAAGATGGACTAAGTATCAATATGGACATAGACCACCCTGATCTCTGGGGGGTTTGGCAGTCCGCTGAAGAAGTGGATACCCACCGGGCGATAATATTAGGAACAGGACCGGGGGGTGTCTCGCCGCAACGCGCACTCGCTGCCTTTCGCGAAGTGTATCCGGGAAAGACGAAAGATACCATTGAGCAGGCGCTCGGCAGAGACTGGACGAAGGAGGCTTTTGCAGCAACTTGTGAAAGGCTTCCATTTCCGATCGGTGAGCTTCATAAATTCTGGCCACATCTCATGAAACCCCACGGCCGAATACATTTTGCTGGCGCTTATGCAGATAATCTCAACTGGGGTACAGAAGCTGCGACACGATCTGCAAACCGGGTAGCTAACGAAATCGATAAGTCCTGATCTTGTCGTGAGGAAAGTCTGCGATGTTGCTTAAATTTTTTTTACCGATTGGATTCACCGGGTTGGTACTCTATGAGTTTACATTTTTTTTACAACAGCAGGAAAACAGTCCACCGAAAGTAACGATCACGACGCCGAAAAAAAATAGTACGTTTCAATGGAATTCTATTGTTCCGTATGTGATCAGTATTTCTGATCGTGAAGATGGGAACTCGGAATACAATGAGATTTCCAACAATGAAGTGCTCTTGATGGTTAAGTACTTACCGGACTCCTCTCAGGTTAAAAAATATTTGTTGGATCGATCGAAGGTGAATCATGAACCTTTATTTTGGATGAGTACTTCTACTTGCTTCAACTGCCATGCCGCCAAGACTAAATTGATAGGCCCTTCTTTCGAACAGATTGCGCAGCGATACACTGACCCTTCAGGGGCATTAGATTCCCTGGCAAAAAAAATAATCGCTGGATCTTCGGGTAGATGGGGAGATTTAAAAATGCCACCGCATCCGGATTTGAAAATCGACCAGGCCCGGGTGATCGTCAGGTGGATTTTGAAAAACAGTGCAGATGCCGATCTAAACTATATAGCAGGAATTGAAGGTGTATTCCGTACCAGAGAAAAACCGAACAAAGAACCCGGGAAAGGAGTATATATTTTAACAGCAAGGTATACCGACCATGGCGTGAAGGGTTCGTCGCGAAACCCGTCCGACCAGGGCATCCGGGCGGTCAAAGGCAGTAAACTGGGACAACATACTGTGGTGTTGAAAAATAACTAATGATTTGCGTGTAACTTGGTGGTGATTTGAAACTGCACGTATGAAAAAAAATGCGCCTACCATTAAAGAGATAGCCAAGATGCTGAATTTGTCAGTATCAACGGTTTCGCGCGCACTACACAGTAGTGAAGATATCAGTCCGGCAACCACCAAACGGGTAAAAGACGTTGCGCTGGAATTGGGCTATGAGCCTAATCAGACAGCATTATTTTTACAATCGGGCAGAACGTTAACCCTGGGGGTAATCTTGCCTCATTTATCAGAAGCTTTTTTTTCCGAAGCCATTAGTGGAATCGAGGACTACGCTAGTGAGCACAACTATAATGTGTTGATGGGCCAATCGCATGATGACACAGAACGGGAGAAGAAAATAGTGGAAGCGATGAAAAATCACCGGGTGGATGGTATTCTCGTATCGATTGCTAAGAATACCAAATACTTTGAGCATTTTGATATGCTCAAGAAATATGATATACCGGTTGTTTTTTTTGACCGGGTGCCCGATAAAGAAGAGGCCCATACGGTTACTTGCAAGATGGAAGAGGGCATGCTGGAGGCAGTGGAATTTTTAGTGAAGGGCGGCCATACGCGTATTGCCTTTATCAACGGTCCCAAGGATTTACTGGCCACAAAGGAGAGGTTTATGGGGTATGAGGCTGCCCTGAAATTGCTGAAGGTTCAACTTAATCCGGAGTTTGTCGTTGATTCAGATCTCTCGGCTAAAACTACCTACCGGGCAATGCAGCGCCTTCTTACTTTGAAACCAGGCCCGACGGCGGTGATCGCTTTCAATGATTATGTGGCCCTTGATGCGATGCAATACGCCCGAAAAATGAATATTAGAATAAACGAGGACATCAGCTTTGTGAGTTTTGCTAACCTTCCGGTTTGTAATTATTTAGAGAACCCTCCCTTAGCTTCTGTCGAACAATTTCCTTACCGGCAAGGACAACGGGCAACAGAGATGCTTTTAGAGATATTGCATGAGACGAGAAATGGGGCCCAAACAGAAAAGTATCACAAAATAATTTTGGAACCACGCTTATTCATTCATAAATGATCACCATCAATTTAAACACATTAACGGTTCGAAAATGAAATGATCTCCCTTACTCTAGGCGCCTATGGCATTCGTTATGAGGATAGTATTGTTGAGCCACTGGCGGGTGGCCTCATCAATAGAACATGGAAAATCACAAGCGGCGAACAGCAATTTATACTTCAACGTATCAATGATAAGGTTTTTAAGAAGCCTTACGCGTTGGCAGCGAACATTCGAATGCTCCAGGAGTACCTGACAGAACATAGTCCAGGATATTTATTTGTTGCGCCTATTAAAAATTTGGACAACGAAGAAATTGTTTATGATAAGGATGAAGGGTATTTCAGGCTTTTTCACTTCATTAAGGGGTCGCATACGATCAACGTAGTTTCCACCACGGATCAAGCCTTTGAAGCAGCTTTTCAGTTTGGAAAGTTTACCAAGCTGCTATCGGGTTTTGATGCATCGCGCCTTCATTTCACGATACCCGATTTTCATGATCTCGCGCTGCGCTACCATCGATTTGAAGATATTTTGGTGCATGGTAACGGTGCGCGAATAAAGCGATCCGAACAGCTAGTGGCCGACATTAAAAAGCACCTGTACATTCTTACTTCCTTTGAAAAAATTCAGAAAAGTAATTTTGTAATGCATCGGGTCATTCACCATGACACAAAGATTAGTAATGTATTGTTTGATGATCAGGGCAAAGGAATTTGTGTCATTGACCTTGATACGGTGATGTCAGGATATTTTATCAGTGATGTTGGCGACATGATGCGTACTTATCTCTCTCCCGCCAATGAGGAAGAAACGGATTTTAGCAAAATAGAGGTGCGCGATAATTTTTTCCAGGCGATCGTTAATGGCTATGTGAGCTGTATGGGCGATGAACTCACTGCAGAGGAGCAAGGATTAATTTTTTATGCCGGCCTATTTATAATTTACATGCAAGCCATTCGCTTTCTGGCGGATTATTGTAACAACGATGCTTACTATGGCGCCCGTTATGAAGATCATAACCTGGTCCGTGCCGGTAACCAGATTTGTTTGCTGAAGAAACTGGAAGAAAGAGGCGAAGTGTTTCAGCGGGTCATTTCGGACGAATTGAAGACCAGGACGCGTTTTTTTCTCTGATACACAGGGACGGCGTCTTATGCGCAACTTGGAAGACAGGATACTTGCTATGCTATGACCTATGGATAGCTAAACGATAGACGCGGGCGATTAAGAAAATGAACTTACCGGAAGTAGATTTTCGATATTAGCTGTTGTCGGCTTATCTTCAATTTGAGAATTTTGAACAGTTACTACCTGATTCCTAGGTTTTTACAAGAAGAATCATTTAATTCATTGGCCAAACCCAAAGACTATGCGAAATTTAGCGCTCATACTTTTTGCGGCCCTTATTATTGGAGTCATTGCATGTACCAAAGTTGTCCAAAGCGATGAATCAAAGGCAACGGACAAGAGCCTTACGCACATTAAGAACAGGTATGTAGTATTTTTTGAGCAAACGTTTATAAAACCACTTGTTTCGGATACTGCTTTTTATACCAAAGCCATTCAAGCCCAGGAGGAGATCCGAACTGAAACTAAAAGAAAGGTTCAAAAGTTTTGTAAAGAGTATAATCTGACCGTTGATGCATCTAAGATTTTTGTTGACGTGGCGGCTGCATTTGTTGCCACCATGGACGAAGCAAAGGCAGACTCCATCAGAACGGATGTCAGGGTCCAGTCACTGGAAACAGATGTTGAAATTGAAGGCAAACCCATTCAACAAGGAAAACCCATTCAGCAGGGTAAGCCAATTCAGCAAGATGAATATGGACAACCTCAAGATTGGGGTCTGAGCCAGATAGGGGATTGCCTGACGAGTTGCGCCGTGACCCGTGCGGGTGGTGCGGCTAATGGTTCCGCTAAGCCTGCAGTAATCTGGATCGTTGATACCGGTATTGCATCAGGTCATCCTGATCTGAATTTGGATGCGACTGGCTTGGGTAGAAACTTTACAGTTGATCCTGTTAGTACGAATACTAATGACGACAATGGCCATGGTACGCTTGTCGCAGGAATCGCGGCTGCAAAACAGATTAACTGGGATGGTACACAGAAGATTTGCGCTGGTGTTTCAGCGGGTGCCACAGTCGTTCCTATCAAAGTGCTTGATTCGCAAGGCTATGGCTACTGGTCCCATATCCTCAATGCGTTGGATTATATTACAAGGCTGCCTAGGAGAAGGGGCGATGTCATTAATCTGAGTTTGGGTGAATATCCTATTCTAAACTGTAATACTGAAATAGCGGGGTTAAGACAAACGCTGGAAAATGCGGCTAGGAAACATTTTGTAGTAATGTCATCAGGAAATGATATGGGTGATGCTAATGAAAGTCTTCCGGGCTGCATTAGCGGAAAAAATCTTTTCACCGTTGCGGCATTAAATTGCAACAAGACTTGTGCATATTATTCGAACTTTGGCGCTCCGGTAGATTGGGTTGCGGTGGGCACAGATGTGTTTTCAACTTACCTTTATGATGCTGAAGCAAGGAAATGGACGTATCGGGTTGTTTCAGGAACCTCCATGGCGACTGCAGTGATTTCAGGTGTTATACATGCAAATGGGCAGGAGCCTAAAAAAGGTGATCGAGTAGATTGTGGAGCTCCTGGGGGTACAATTATTCATTACAGGTTAGGTACTCGGAGATAGTATACGCTTGGATCAATACGCTCTTGCTTTTGCGAGCATCACCTCCGTTCTCTGGCGGACGTACGCCACCTTCTCCAGGAAATCGGGGTCTGTTTTGAATTTTACAAAGTATGGGCCATGAACAATTTTGGCATAGTCAACCCAGTTTAAATCGATTGCCTTTTGTAACCAGATCAGTGATTGCTCTTTGTTCCCTCGTATAGCGTAAATGCTGGCAATATAGAACGGCGGCTCAAAACTCTTTGAACCATTTCTGATTTCATACAGGTTATTTTCCATCGCATGGGAGAGGTAAACTTCCGCTTCCACTTTGTTTCCTTCCTGCAGAAGAATTTGACCTAGTCCGATCGGACTAACAGTATTACGATCATCCTTATAGGAGGGATTGTTGTCGATCGATAGCTGAAAATATTTTTTTGCATTCTTTATGTCTCCTGCGAAGTGAGCAATCAAACCAGCGGTTTCGAGGACGCGTGAATCGGAATCTCCAATTTCCAATACACGGGGAATCAGATTCAACGCCTCCTGAATTCGACCTTGTGTTACATAAGTATAACCCAATAGTTCGTAGGTGTCATATTCCAAGGGACTGAGTTCTAATGATTTTAGAAACCAGGATTCTGCATTTTCAAGGTCGCCAAGCAACCTGTAAATCCAACCAATAAGCTGAAATGGAATCCAGTTCTTCGGATTCATGCCGACTCCCTTTTTCTCCCAGTGAAGTGCCGTTGGAAGGTCGCCACGCAACAGGTAGTTCGTTCCAAGGTTACCAACGGCCTGGTCATTGGTAGGATTCAGTTCAACCGATTTGACTAGTAAAGGAAAGGCCTTTTCATAGTCCTCTCTATAATTGTAGGCAGTCGCAAGAGCCTTATAACCGTCGGAGAGGTTTGAGTCGAGTTGGATGGCACGGTTACCTGCTACGAGGCTTGAATCAGTCCATGAAAATTCACGTGCGAAGCGGCCATGCATTTGGGCAAAGGCGTCCCCCAATCCGGCCCAGGCACGTGCGTAGTTTGGATCCAGTGCAATAGCCAGTTTAAATTGTTCGATTGCTGAATCGTTCGCAGCCGGCTTATATTTGTAATAAAGACTTCTTCCACGAAGGTAGTAGTCGTAGGCTGTTGGATTGTCCGTAGCTTGAAGGTGCAGCCTTGCTTTTTCCATGTCATTGAGTTGAATATTTAGCTCGTCCGCAATGACCTGCGCGATCTCTGATTGAACTGCCATGATATTTTCGGTCGTTCGTTGAAAAGTATTACCCCATAGGTAAGTGTTGGTCTCATCGATGAGCTGGGCCCGTATAGCGATCTGGTTGCCGTGCCGCTCCACACTACCAGTCAGCAGGATTGTCACTTCAAGGTTTTTAGCGATATCATCGAGTGGCAACATCCTGCCTTGGTATTGCTGGCTTTTTCCACGATTGGTGACTCTAAATTTGCTGATGATCGTCAGGCGATTGATGATATCATCGGTGATACCATCCGCGATGTATTTATCTTTATTGTCTCCACTTCGGTTTTCGAATGGCAATACGGCAATTGAAATTATTTTATTGCCGGCCTGGTCAACAAGTGGGATAGCCACCGGGGGTTTCAGATAGATAAAATAGATATACTGTGAAACCAGTGTCAATATTAAGACGGACACAAGTGGTTTGCCCGTGAAAGGTTTTTTTCTATACGCGGGAAATGGATTGGTAGCCGCCTCAGGGGAGTTGGTTCGGATAAACCCGTGGGGGCTGACTTCGTAAAACCATGCAAACAACGAGGCAAAGGGAAACCCAATCAGCATGACTTTGGTTGCCAGATTTACAAATCGTTCTTCTAGTTTCAGGAAAGGTGTCAGAAAAATCAAAAGCTGATGGAGCAACAGCGCTACAACCACATACGTAAAAGCAGCCCTTAAAACATTTCTACGAAGTATTTCGCTCCAAAGCCATGGAATTCCGAACTGACGTGAAGCTTCTCTCGGGGCAGTCTTATGGATTGCTGGCTCTGATGCAGCTTCTTCTTGTGTGGCTAAAGCCTCTATAATTTGTTCGATGGCATTGGCGGCCTTGTTTAGCTGGTCGCGGTAGAATGTTCGGTTCAGGTTGTCTGAACGACTATCCTGAGGAGTAAGAGGCCGATTAACGCCCAGAGATTTGAAAATGAAATCGATTGAACGAATCGGTCTACCGCTTTCTTTTTCGAAGAGTGCCTGATCTTTGCTATCCAGATCATGGATTTGGATAGGTAGAATCCGACTTGCCACATTCTTATTGGTCAAACGAACATCTAGCCCAAGCTGGTCCGCTTTTGCCAAGTTACAGAAAACGAGGAATTCATTGTTCCAGGCAAAGCACTTAGGGTCGCAGTAGGTGTGTGAAACAATGGGAATGAAAATGAGGCATTTCAGCTTACCTTCTAGACTTTTATCCACGTTGTGCGTTTCGAGCAGGCCATCGACTGGGTTGATGTCAAAATAAACGGAGATGGGTTCTTTGATAGTGGCCGCTAATTCCAACTGTAATGCGCTTATGAATTCTGTTACCCAGCCGGATCGGTTATCGTTATGGCGGTAGCTGATGAAGATGTCGCATTCGTAGCCATGTAGGATAGAGGACATGTACCAAATATAGCAAAAGAGAGAGTCTCTTTTGGACGCTTTTTTCGTTTCAATCCGGCCAGGAATAATCAATTAGCCACTTTGTGTCTCTCCATGTTTCCTTAGAGCCATCGTTTTCGAAAGGATAATAGTGGGTTACTTCTCGGAAGTAAAACGAGTTCCATTTCTTAGATGCAATTTCAAAATTCTTTGATGCTTG
>Ga0184629_10001120_pt1 | contig 11163 bp, 8 predicted proteins | sample PLM4_32_b1_FD_133158 | JGI IMG/M metagenome (GOLD analysis project Ga0184629, IMG submission 133158) | Groundwater sediment microbial communities from an aquifer in East River, Colorado, USA - PLM4_32_b1 | ecosystem: Environmental > Terrestrial > Soil > Riparian zone | place: USA: East River... | reverse complement strand
GTTACCAACTTTTCGCCAAGAAACTTACCCTGGCTTTCATCATTTCCGAAATAGCTTCGCTTGCCGTTTTGTATTTTTTAAGTAATTATCTAATTCTATTTTTTGGAATACAAGGGGTTTTAATCGCTCAAGTATTGGATAACTTGATTTATTTATTGGTGCTAGTGGTTTATTTTAGGAAGAGTTTGTTTTGAATTAATCGCATAATTTTACCTTTCCCAAACCTCTAAATACTTTTTCGCAATTTTCACATAATTGTGTTCTTTTTCGATAAATGCTCTGGCTCGTTTGCCAATTGCAATAATCTCTTCTGGGTTTTCTATCAAAAAAGAAAGCTCATTAGCCAATGAATCAACATTAGGTAGTGCATTTACACATACTCTTTCTGTGATGTTATAATGTTCTATAAATTCACTTTCAGCACCGGTAAAAACCACTTTTCCTTTTGCCATAGCTTCAAGAGCATTATAGCCTTGGTCGCAAGAATATGATTGGTCCAATAATATATGTGCTTTGTTATACAGCTCGATATATATAGGATAGGGGATTGTATTGACAGTAATAATCTCAACTTTATTTTTATATTTTTCTTTGATAATTTCCAATGCTTTTTCAAAATATACAATACCTTTTTGATGGTAACTCCATTTACTTATCCCAAGAAAAATGACTATTTTGTCTTCTATAATTAAGTCATTAAAAATTAATTTTTTTGTATTGACGGGACATGGTATGAACCCTGAATAGTTTGTGTTGTTTGTATTTGCTTCAACATAATCAAAGTCGGTAGCTATGATGCCATTAAATTTTTCTTTAATGAAATCATGTATTTTAATGTGGTTTTTGTTAAAATAGCAATAGAAGGGTTGGAATTCTTTGTGCTGTTTTGGGTTTTTAAAATAAGGTTGAAGAATTGATTTTTTAGATTTGTTTTCAATGTAAAATTTTAAAGTCGAATAATCAATTCCAGTAGATAGCATATAAAATTTTTTATTCGTTTGATGAATGCAATTCATCAAATAAAGTTCAAATCGTTGTGTTGTTTTTATAGAAGCTTCATTGATAAATTGAACAATATCAAAACTTTTTAATTTTGGAAGCAAAAAATAAAAACGAATTCCAGTTTCCAAACTAGCAAAATCAAATTTAAAAAACCGGTATATTATTTTTCTGGGTATGTTGAATATCTTTTGATTAAGCCATTTGGCCTCATAGTCAAAATCAAGAGGATATTGCTTGAAACCATCTTTATTTCCCACTAAAACAACTTCGTGACCAAGTTCGATTAATCCTTCTTTCAACGAATTGTGCAACAGACTGTATTCTCCAACAAGTAATATCCGCATAAATGTTATATTTGAGACGAAAATAGCAAAACGAAGATGATATTGCCCGAAAAAAATAATAAAATTGCTTTAATAGGCTATAGTTTAACCCAAGGAGGAGGAGATAAAGTAATGGCCAATTTGTCTACCTATTTTTGTAAAATGGGGATTGAAGTTCATACTATAATTGTTTTGGATGGTGTAAGCTATCCTTATTCTGGTAAACTTGTCAATATGGGTTTGTTGAAAAATAAAAGGAATGGATTTGTAAATAAATTCAAGAGGTTGTTTTTTTTAAGAAACTACTTAAAAGAAAATAATTTTGATTTTATTATAGATTTTCGCCCAAGAGCAAAGACTGTTCAGGAACTTATTATATCCCGATTTGTATACAATTCCAAAACGATTTTTACGGTGCATAGCTTTTTGATTGATTATTATATGTCAAAAAGCGCTTGGTTGACAAGATTGATTTATAGTCGGAGTTATGCAACTGTCGCAATTACAGATCGAGTAAAGGAACGAATTGAATTTGAATATAATTTAAAAAATGTGATGACTATTTCTAATCCAATCAATTTTGTTGAGGTGAATGAAAAATGCAATGACGAAATTGATGTTGATTTTGAATATATCATTGCCATTGGGCAATTTGAAAATGGCATAAAACAATTTGATAAATTAATTTTGAGTTATGCTAGTTCTATTTTGCCCAAAAAGCAGATTCATCTTATCATTTTGGGCAGAGGAAATACAGAGCCATTAGAAAAAATAGCCAAAGACAATGCTATTTTGCAATATGTGCATTTTTTGGGGTTTCAAGATAATCCATATAAGTATCTAAAGAATGCTAAGTTTTTTGTTTTGAGCAGTCTAAATGAAGGATTTCCGAATGTGATTTTAGAATCTTTGGCTTGTAAAACTCCTGTTGTCGCTTTTGATTGTCAGACTGGTCCAAGAGAAATGATTATTGATAAAAAAAATGGCATTTTGGTTGAAAATCAAAATTTAGAACAATTGACAGTAGCGATGAATTTATTTATTGAAGATGTAGTGTTGTATAAGTATTGCAAGAAAAATGCTTTAGAAAGCGTTCAGCATTTTTCTCTTGATAATATTGGAGAACAATGGTTAGATTTGATGAAAATTAATGTGATTTAGAAAAATGGTGGAGACAAAAGAAATTCAATTGCTCAAAATTCCTGTAGTTGAGGACGTTCGGGGGAATTTAGGAGTTATTGATAATGGTTTTTTGCCATTTGAGTTCAAAAGAATTTATTATCTTTTTGATGTTCCCAGTAATGCTTTTAGAGGAGGACATTCCCATATTAAGCAGCAGGAAGTACTTATAGCTTTAAGTGGTAGTTTTGAGGTTACTGTGAATGATGGTAATAAAAGGGGAAGTTACTTGTTGAATAAACCCAATGTGGGATTGCTTATTCCTACAGGGGTTTGGCGTGAACTGGAAAATTTTTCCTCAGGTGCCGTTTGCTTGGTTTTGGCATCGGATATTTTTATCGAAGAAGATTATATACGAGATTTCGATAAATTCTTAGCCTCAAAAAAATGAAGATTTTATATATAGCTCCTGATATAACTGACTCTGGTGGGATTGCTCGGGTTATTTCATTGAAAGCAAATTATTTTGTGACCAATTTAGATTATGAAGTGCATATTCTATCAGTGAGTGATGAAAGTTCTACTTGCTTTTATGATTTTAATCCAAATATAAAATGGTATACTATTCAATATTCCAAAAACGTATTCCTGTTTTTATGGAACTATATTCGTTTAATTAAACAAACAATTTTCACAGAAAAGCCAGATGTAATAGTCATTTGCGATGCTGTTTTGTGGTTTTTTATTCCTTGGTTAATAAAAATGGAGGTGCCTGTAATCTTTGAAACGCATTTTTCTGTCTTTTTTGAAAAAAGAAAAAACAAAAGGTTATGCAATAAGTTTAGATCTAAATTGATTCGTTTTTTAAAACAGAAAACGATGAACAAATTTATTTTTTTTGTCTCTATAACCGAAGCAGGTAGTAAAGAATGGGAAGCAAAGAACAGTATAGTTATCCCTAATCCTTTGAGTTTTGGAATTGCAAAAAAAGCACCGTTAACTAGTAAAAAAGCGATGGCTATTTGTATGAATAGCTATGTAAAAGGACTGGATAGACTATTGGTTGTATGGGGGGAAATAATTCAGAATCATCCAGATTGGATGCTTGATATTTATGGGAAATGGGATGATAATTTGACCTTCCAAAAAATGGCTAGTGATTTGCTGATTTCAAATAATGTGAATTTTATTTCGCCTACTTTAGATATTCAAAGTAAATACAATCAATCGTCACTTTTTTTAATGACCTCTCGTTCCGAAGCATTTCCTATGGTGTTGCTTGAGGCAATGGCTTCTGGTTTGCCTTGTATAGCTTATGATTGTCCAATTGGTCCAAGAGCAATTATAGAGGACGGCGAGAATGGATTTTTAGTTGAAGATGATAATCAAGATTCATTTGCTCAAAAACTAGAATTGCTTATTGAAGATGAAAATTTGAGAATGAAACTGGGCAAAAATGCTCAAGAGAGTGTGAGAAAGTATGATTTAGAGACTATAATGCAACAATGGAAATCTCTTTTTGAAAGTTTGAAAAAAGAATAATCACTTTGATTTAATCCTACAATAATATCCCAATTTATAAAGGTCAAACAAGAAAAGGGAAGGGTTTTTGGATACTAAATTTGAAGTTATTTTTGATTCTGTTTTATTGAAAATCAAAGCGATTATGGCAACAAGTTTTAGTTTTTTTAAAGTAATATAAGCCGAATTAATTTTACTTTCGATATTAAGATATTTGCAGGAATTGGTAATAATAGACAGATTCTCAATTGCTATTTTAGTTTTCTCCAGAAATATAATAGAAGTTTCCAAATTCAAGTGAAAAGTTGGATTGTCAATATGAGAAACTTTAATTTGCTTGGTTTCTAAAGTTGATAAGAAACATAAATCTTCGTAACCATAATTTATGATATCAGAATCAAAACGATTTTGTAAGAAAATCTCTTTTTGGATTAATAAATTGGATGTTAGAGCATGGCCGTTTGGTCTTTCATTCCTTGTTGTAACCGAAAGGGATTCTCTGATATTTCCGTAAACCCATCGTAAAAGCTTCTCTTTTTCAGGTTTTTCTTTTTTGTATTGAATGCCGCCAAAGACAACGTGCGATTTTGGAATTATCTCGCAATATTTTTTAATGAAATTATTCTGGGTTGGAAAAGTGTCACAATCCATTATAAGCAACCAATCGAATTTTGATTTTTCAGCTAATGAATTAATGTTGTTTCCTCTTCCAAGATTAGTGGAGTTGATATAAAAATGGCAATTAGGATTGGAGTTTATTTTTTCGTTTTCTGTATTCCAAATGGAGAGAGATGCATCGTCTTGACACGAAATCTCAAACTCAATCCCACAATCCAAACATTGCTTATCCAGTTCGGCAACAAGCGGATAAACATTGTAATTGTAAGCAGGAATAAGAATGGATAACATTACACCGTTCTTTGTATCACTTCAAAAATGGTGGAATCCTCACATTTTAATGTTTTTGATGGAAATTTCATCAATAAAGCATAATTATGGGTAGCCATAATGACTGTTTTTCCAGTGGCGTTTATTTTTCTTAACACCTCCATTACTTCGATACTGGTTTGTGGATCCAGATTTCCAGTTGGTTCATCGGCAAGTATAAATTCGGGGTCGTTCAATAGCGCTCTTGCAATGGCAACTCGTTGTTGCTCCCCACCGGAGAGTTGGTGAGGCATTTTGTTGGCGAAATCTTTCATGCTTACTTTGTCAAGGACTTCGTCTATTTTGGCATCCATTTCATCATTATCGGTCCATCCGGTTGCTTTAAGAACAAAAAGCATGTTGTCTTTTACGGTACGATCCGGAAGTAATTTGAAATCTTGAAATACAATCCCAATTTTTCTTCTCAAAAACGGAATGTCATCTTCTTGTAAAGTAGCCAAATCAAAATCGACAATTTGACCTTCGCCTTCTGTCAATGGTAATTCAGCATATAATGTTTTTAATAAACTGCTTTTACCAGATCCTGTTTTTCCAATGATGTATATGAATTCGCCGTGAGTAACCTCTAAATTGACATCAGATAAAATAGCTTTTCCTTCTTGGTAAATGTTTACGTTTTTTAAAGACAGTACAGATTGTGACATGGTAGAATTTGTTTATTGGGTAAAAGTAAAAAGATAAAATCCAAATAACAAATAATAAAATCCAAATATCAAAAAGCAAATTCCAAATAACAACCTTCGCCTGTAAACCCCCTGCTTTGAAGATTGGTTGAGACTGCCGTTTGTTTAAAAATAGTTTATAATAAATGCAAAGAGCGTTTCGTTATAGACACAGAAATAAATACATTTGAACTTTAAATAAAATACAATGCAGAAACTTCCTAAGCTCTTTTTTTTACTTTTTATTGTTCAAATAACGTCCCTTTATTCTCAGGAATCAGCAATTTATACTTACCCATTAAAGGATTACGATAAAGCACTTTCTTTATACGAAGACAAGCAATATGTCTCGGCTCAAATAATTTTTGCGAATATTAAAGAAGCTTCCGCAAATGAAGGAACTCAATCCGATTGTGCGTATTATATCGCCAATTGCGCCATTCATACCGATCAAGACAATGCCGAAGAATTAATCAATCAATTTGTAGTGGATTATCCCACCAGCAGAAAACAAAATCAGGCTTTCATAGATGTTGCCTACTACTATTTTGATCATGGAGATTATAAAGATGCTCTTGAGTGGTTTGATAAAGTTGATGAAAGTGTTTTAAAATCGAATGAATTTGATAAATTCAATTTTGAAAAAGGCTATTCTTTTTTTGTTGCCAAAAAAATGAAAGAAGCCAAAAGCTATTTTAATAAATCAGTGAAATCGGAGAAATATGCTAAACAAAGTAAGTATTACTTGGGGTTTATGGCGTATGAATCGAATGATTTTGCGGAGGCAAATAAACAGTTTGACCAAGTTTCCGGTGATGAGAAATATGCCGAGAAATTGTCTTATTATCAGGCTGATATGAGTTTTAAATCGGGTAGTTTTCAAAAAGCGATAGATTTGGGAATCAAAGCAATGCCAAAATCTACTGCTTTGGAGAAATCGGAATTGAATAAGATTATTGGCGAAAGCTATTTTAATTTAAAACAGTATGACAAAGCAATCCCTTATTTAGTGGGTTATAAAGGTAAAAAAGGGAAATGGAACAACACCGATTTTTACCAACTCGGTTATGCTTATTATATGCAAAAGGATTATGAAAATGCCATTTCGCAATTCAACAAAATTATCGACGGAAAGGATTTTATAGCGCAAAACGCTTATTATCATTTGGGAGAAAGCTATTTGGATTCCGATAAAAAGCAACAGGCTTTGAATGCTTTCAAGAATGCTTCCGAAATGGATTTTAATTTAAAACTTCAAGAAGATGCCAGTTTGAATTATGCGAAATTGAGTTACGAAATAGGGAATTCGTACCAAAGCGTTCCGGAAGTTTTGCTTGGCTTTATAAATAAATATCCCAATAATCCCAATAATTCAGAAATTGAAAAATTATTGATTGATTCTTATATTTCGTCAAAAAACTATAAGGAAGCCTTGTCTTTATTAGAAAAAAACAAAACTCTGGAAAATAGGATTGCTTACCAAAAAGTAGTTTTCTATAGAGGTTTAGAATTATTTACTGAAGCCAATTATTCTCAATCTTTGAAGATGTTTGAAAAAGCGATAAAAGAGCAAAAAGATCCGGCTATTACGGCTCGAGCCACTTTCTGGAAAGCAGAATCAGAATATAATTTGGAGGATTACAAAGAAACTTTGTCAAGTTATACGGCATTTATGGCTTTGGCAAATGCTAAAGAAACGGTTGAATTTAAGAACCTAAATTATAATATAGCCTACACCAATTTTAAATTAAAAGAATACGAAACGGCAGGGAATTATTTTCAAAGCCAGATTGAAAGTAATAAAGAAGATAAAACTCGTTTGAACGATTCCTACCTGCGTTTGGCCGATTGTCGATTTGTTAGTTCGAAATATCAACCTGCTTTGGATGCTTATAATAAGGTAATCGAATTGAAAAGTGTCGATGGCGATTATGCCTATTTTCAAAAAGCGCTTTGTTATGGATTTCTTTCGAAAAACAGTAAAAAAATCGAAGAACTCAATTCATTTTTGACATTATATCCAAAATCCGATTATCAGGATGACGCTTTATTCGAATTGGGAAATACCTATGTAGCGGAAAGTAAATCCGATTTGGCTATAAAAGCGTATGATAAATTAGTGACGACTCTTAAAAATAGTTCTTATACGTCAAGATCTATTTTGCGCCAAGGATTGATTTATTACAATTCGGATAAAGATGATTTGGCTTTGGCCAAATTTAAAAAAGTGGCCTCCGATTTTCCTAAAACACCAGAAGCTTATGAAGCCGTTGCGACAGCGCGATTAATTTATGTTGACAACGGGAAAGTGGATGAATATGCAGCTTGGGTACGCACTTTAGATTTTGTTGCAGTTACGGATTTGGACTTAGATAATGATACTTTTGAGGCTGCGGAAAAGCAATTGGAGTTAAGCAATACAAAGCAAGCCATTTCGGGTTACAGTAATTATGTGGCTAAGTTTCCAAAAGGGATTCATATTCTAAAAGCCAATTTTGAATTAGCTCAACTGTATTTTGCAGAAGGTTCAGAAGGTAAATCGGTTCCCAATTATGAGTTTGTGATAGATCAGCCGCGATGCGAATATACTGAACAATCATTGGTTCGATTGGTTCAAATATTCTTGAAAGATAAAAATTGTGGTAAAGCAATTCCGGTGTTGGTTCGTTTAGAAAAAGAAGCCGATTTTCCTCAAAATAAAACATTTGCGCAAGCCAATTTGATGAAATGTTATTATGATGTAAAAGATTATCCAAATTCAGTAGTTTATGCCGATAAAGTTTTGGCAAATCCAAAAACCGAAGAGAATGTAAAAAGTGATGCTCAAATCATTGTTGCCCGTTCCGCAATACAATCTGGTGATGAAGACAAAGCTAAAGTCGCTTACGCAAAATTGCTAACGGTAAGCAAAGGCGAATTGGCCGCCGAAGCATTATATTATGATGCATATTTCAAAAATAAAGATGGAAAATTTGATGCTTCTAATATGGCAATTCAAAAATTAGCCAAAAACTATTCGAGTTATAGATATTATGGATCCAAAGGTTTGATTCTAATGGCCAAAAATTATTACGGATTGAAAGATAGTTATCAAGCGACTTATGTTTTGGATAATGTAATCGAAAATTTCACGGATTATTCGGATGTAGTTGAAGAAGCAAAATCAGAATTGAATAGAATAAAAGCGGAAGAAGCTAAAACAAATTCGTCAATAATTAAATAGAAAAAACAGAATGAAACTACCTTTTTATATTGTTGACGTTTTTGCAGAGAAAAAATATGCAGGAAATCAATTGGCTGTTTTCTTGGGTGCTGATGCTTTAAGTACAGAGGAGATGCAGAAAATTGCACGCGAAATTAACTTTGCCGAAAGTACTTTTATAACCGATATTCAACCTGAAAATAATAGGGCAGCGATTAGAATTTTTACAGCAGAACATGAAATGCTGTTTGCGGGACATCCCATTATAGGAACTTCATGGGTTTTGATGAATAAAATATTCGAAAATCAACCTCTAAAAATTGCATTATCGGTTCCTATTGGTGAAATTCCAATTCAACAATCGGGAGATTTGGTTTGGTTGCAGGCCGCGCAGCCTCAATTTTTGGATGCTTTTGCAAAGGAGGATTTTTTGTCTTTTAGCAATTTAAGAAGTGCCGATTTTGATGATGAATATCCTATTCAAGAGGTCACCACGGGAAGTGCCTTTGTTATTGTTCCGCTGAAAAATATAAAAGCATTGGAGAATTTAATTTTTGATTCGGTTAAAATGAATGCATGGTTACACGCTCATTGTAAAACAAATCATAGAGCCTTGTATTTTTATTGTTTTGACGGCGAAAAACTCATTAGCAGAATGCTATATGTTGAAGGCAATCAGCTTAAAGAAGATGCAGCTACAGGAAGTGCGAGTACGTGTCTGCAGGCTTTTCTTTTAAAATACCATTCGCCAGAAATTAAAATGGTCAATCATCAAGGTGATTTTATAAACAGATCTTCTCAGATTTATTTTAATGGAAAATTGTCCGAAAATCATTTTGATATAAAAATTGGAGGAAAAACGCAATTCATTGCAAAGGGAGAATGGGAAGTTTAAGGCAGAAATCAGAAATCAGAAATCAGATTGCAGAAATTAGAAAGCAGAAAATAGAAAAATACGAAAGATGATAATTAAAAACATAAAAACATTCATAAATAAGCAATCAACGTTTTCGGCTTCCGCTCTTTTGGTTGGAGGGAGGATTTGGCAGGGAATTTTTCTCCTGTTGCTTTCTCAGTTGTCTTTTGCTCAAAATAAACAAGAGAATATTGGGACCGAGGTCGTAAATGTGGTAAAACCTTACACGCCAACAATCTCCGATGCATTTAAGATAAAGGAAGTTCCAGTAATTACGAATGAGGAGAATGCCAAAAAAGAAAAAACAAAATACACTATTTTTCCGTTTCCGGTAGCTTCAACTTTTTCTCCGTCCAAAGGAAATGCGGAAGGAGTGGAGAAAGCAAAACAAGAACAGTTGTTCAAAAATTATGCGACGCTTGGGATTGGGAATTATGGGGCGTTAAATGCCGAGTTGTATGTGACGGACAATCTCAATAATAATGAATATGTGGGAGGAATGTTTCGCCATCAATCTTCACAAGGCGGGTTGAAAAATATTATTCTGGCAGATTCTTTTTATGACACCGCAATCGATGTGATTTATGGATCGAATGAGAAGGAAATGGCTTGGGATATTAAGGCTGGGTATCAAAACCAAATTTATAATTGGTATGGTTTGCCTGTCAATTTCGGGAATACTTTAACACCGCCAGAAAGTATGGCTTTGATTAATGGAATAAATCCGCAGCAATCCTACAATACGATTACCGCGGGAGGAACCATTGCTTTTGAAGAAGGAGTGTTGAGTACTGCAAATCTAGATTTCAATCATTTTTCGGACGCTTATGGTTCAACGGAAAATAGGTTTTTTGCGACTCCAATTTTGAAATTTGATGTCATGGACGAGGCAATAAAAACCAAAATAATTGTTGATTATGTTGGCGGGAGTTTTAAGAATAATTATGCTGAAACCAATACTTCGGCCGTTAAATATGGATTTACAAACTTTGGGATTGTGCCAAGTTTTGAAATGATAAAAGAAGATTGGACCTTGAATATTGGTGCCGGTTTGGTATACAGTATGGGGGCAGAAAACAAAAACAATAAATTTTATGTCTATCCATCGGTAACGGCTTCATGTAAAATAGTGGGAGATTTGATGATCTTTTATTCGGGTGCTGTTGGGAATTTAGAACAAAACACCTACAAATATTTTGTGGATGTAAATCCGTTTGTCTCTCCTACATTAGATATAAAACCAACCAATGAACTGTATGATATTCATGCAGGATTGAAAGGAAAATTGGCAAGTACCGTTAGTTATGATGTTAAGGCATCTTATATATATGATGAAAACAAAGCGCTGTTTCTAAGCAATAATTATAACGAGAAAAGCACAAATGCCAATTATGCTTTCGGGAATTCATTTCAAGTGATTTATGATGATATGAAAACGGTCCGTTTGTACGGAGAATTAAAAGCAGATTT
>Ga0184629_10001119_pt1 | contig 11168 bp, 8 predicted proteins | sample PLM4_32_b1_FD_133158 | JGI IMG/M metagenome (GOLD analysis project Ga0184629, IMG submission 133158) | Groundwater sediment microbial communities from an aquifer in East River, Colorado, USA - PLM4_32_b1 | ecosystem: Environmental > Terrestrial > Soil > Riparian zone | place: USA: East River... | reverse complement strand
GCTTGCGGCGTTCCTGCCGCAGATCGGCGTGCTCTCCACCGACGAGCTCAAGCGCACGAATTTCCTGCCGGTGTTCTTCGTCGGCTCGGTCTTGAGCATGGCCGCGGTGCTGCAATCGAGCGGCGCGCTCAAGCTCCTGACCGATACGGTGTTCTCTGGCCTGGAGCCGCTGCTGTCGGACCCGTTCGTCGCCGTCCCCGTGCTCTACTGGGGCGCGTTCTTCTATCACTTCTTCCTGGCGAGCGAGATTTCGATGCTCGCGACCTCACTTCCCATTCTGATGAATGTCGCGAACGAGCACGGCTTCAATCCGCTTTGGATCGGCATGGTGTGGACGTTCGCCGCGGGCGGCAAGCTGTTCGTGTATCAGTCGTCGGTGCTGGTGGTGGGCTATTCCTACGGCTACTTCCGCCACTCGGACATGATCAAGATCGGCATCTTCATCACGCTGGTGGAATTCGTGCTGCTCGTGCTGACCACGGCCTTGTGGTGGCCGCTTCTGGGAATCGCCAGCCGCTAGACCTCACGTTTTGCTTCGTTGCGCACCACCGTCTGATCGATCGCGCCGAAGATCGAGCGGCCCTCGCGGTCGAGCATCTCGATCCGCACGCGATCACCGAACTTCATGAACGGGGTTTGCGGCGCCCCTTTCTCGATCATCTCGATGGCGCGGCGTTCCACGATGCAGGACGAGCCCACGCTCCGATCCTCGTTGGCAACGGTGCCCGAGCCGATGATCGTTCCCGCACCGAGCGGTCGCGTCTTGGCGGCATGCGCGATCAGCCGCGGAAAATCGAACACCATGCCGGTGCGCGCATTGGGTCTGCCGAATACGGTGTCGTTCAGAGTCGTGACGAGCGGCAGATCGATCGAGCCGCCATTCCAGGCATCGCCGAGCTCGTCGGGCGTGACCGCGACCGGCGAGAACGAAGTCCAGGGCTTGCTCTGATAGAAGCCGAACCCCTTGGCGAGCTCGGCGGGAATGAGGTGCCGGAGCGAAACGTCGTTCGCCAGCATCAGCAACTTGATGTGGCTCCCCGCCTCTTGAACCGTCACACCCACGGGCACGTCGTCGGTGATGACTGCGATCTCGGCTTCGAAATCGATGCCCCAGGACTCGTCCGACATCGGAATGGGGTCCATCGGCCCGAGGAACGTGTCGGAGCCGCCCTGATAGATCATCGGATCGGTCCAGAAAGACGGCGGCATGTCGGCGCCGCGCGCTTTGCGCACGAGCTGGACGTGGACCACATACGCGCTTCCGTCCGCCCATTGATAGGCCCGCGGCAACGGCGCCGCGCATTGCGTCGGATCGAACGGAAACGCCTTTGGGACCTTGCCCTCGTCAAGCGCGGCGGCGAGAGAGGTCAATTTCGGCTGAACTTCCGACCAATGATCGAGCGCGGTTTGCAACGTGCCCGGGAGCGCGAACGCGCTCCTCAGATCGCGGGAGACAAGAGCCAGTTCTCCATCGCGCCCCGATTTGATCGAAGCAAGCTTCATTTGGGCTCGGTTTTCCAGCTGTCCGCGTAGCCGAGCCACTCGACACCCGCGCCCGCTTCGCCGATGTCGAGCGCATCGCGCGCGTCGATCATCACCGCGACTTCGTCGGTTGCCGGCTTCTTCTGTTCGAGCATCGATTCGAGCGCTTTGGGATGCGGGCCATGGGTAAAGCCCGACGGATGGAACGTCATCATACCCGGCTTGATGTTGTCGCGGCTGAAGAAATCGCCCGCGTGATAGAAAATCACTTCGTCGTAGTCGTCGTTGTTGTGGAAAAACGGGACCTTGATCGCGCCGGGATCGGTTTCGAAAGGACGCGGGACGAACGTCGCCACCACAAACCGATCGGCGACGAAAGTCGTGTGCGCCGACGGCGGCAGATGCGCGCGGTGGCTTGCGAGCGGACGGATATGCTTGACGTTGAGACGCACCGGCGCGAGGTCGCCGTGCCACCCGACGGCATCGAGCGGATTGAACGGATAGGTCACCGTCGAGACCTGATTGCGCCGCTTCACGCGCACGCGCCACTCACGCGCCGAGTCTTGCTGTGCGCGGAATTGGTCATCGATCGCGGGAACATCAAGGATCGCGGGATCGAAGATCGCGTGCGCGCCCACAAGTCCGCGGTCGGGAAGCTGATAGGACGAGCCCGTGGCCTCGACCATCAAGAGGCTCATCGGCTCGCCGCACCCGATGCGCCACATCGTGCCGCGCGGGATGACGATGTAGTCGCCGGTTCCAATCGCGAGGTGGCCGTAGTCGCAGAAGAAATCGCCCGTGCCCTCATGCACGAAGAGAAGCTCGTCACCATCCGCGTTGCGCGCGAGATCGGACATCGATTTGGGCAACGTCCAGTATTTCAGCTTGAGGGACGCGTTGCTCAGGACATCGGGATTGGACCACGGATCGGCAACACCGTGAGGAAGCTTCGTCAGGTCGAAGGCGCGCGGGCGCAATGGGCCCTGCCAGGACGTCCAGCCGGTCGGCGGATGGCGGTGATACATCTGGGTCGAAGGGCCGTAGAAACCCTCCTTTCCCAGCTCGCGCTCATAAGTGCCCTTGGGCAGATCGGCATGCGCCTGCCGCGAGGCGATGCCTTCGACGCGCGGAAACGAAATGTATTTCGCCATCAGCCTCTCCCTGCCCCTCCCCCACTGCCCCGATGGATGACGCGGTCATCAGAGAGTACCGCGCCGGGTGCATGGGGTTTGCGATCCTTGAGCTTTTCGTAAAGCGGCGCAAACGGCTTGTGCGTTTCGTGGAACAACTGCTCGAATGAGTCGATGACGAAATAGCTCTCCTGATAGGCATCGATACGAAATTCAGTGGTCAGCACGCGTTCGAGGTCGAACGCGATGCGGTTGGGCTTATCGCTATCGACGGCATACACCGTCTCGCCCTTGGACGAGAGGATGCCGGCGCCGTAGACGCGTAAGCCTTCCGCCGTGCGGATCAGGCCGAATTCGATCGTGTACCAATAGAGCCGCGAAAGCAGCGGGATGGAGTTCATGTGCTTCGCGCGCGGGCCGGCCTTGCCGTACTCCTGCATGTAGTCGGCGAAGACGGGATGGGCGAGCAGCGGCACGTGCCCGAAGAAATCGTGGAAGACATCGGGCTCTTCCAAATAGTCGAGCTCGGACTCCTCCCGGATCCACCACGACACCGGAAAGCGGCGGTTGGCGAGATGATCGAAGAACACGTCGTCGGGTATCAAGCCGGGGACGGCGAAGATCTGAAACCCGGTGAGCTTCCCAAGCGTCTGATTCACACGCGCGAAATCCGGTATGCCGCCCGACGCATCCAGCCGCTCGATGCAGTCCAGAAACTCGTGCGCCGCATAACGCGGCATGAGCGCCATCTGGCGCCCGTAGAGCCTGCGCCAGCGGTCGTGGTCCTCCTCGGTGTACTCCGCAAAGGGCTGCGGCACCGAATAGTCTGCGGCGATATGGGAGTAGTCGCCGCGGAGCGGGTGGGACGACCTGTTGGACGGCGCTTTCTCGATGCTCACGGTGTTGGCCTGTTCGTGCCCATCACCATATTATTTGGGAGTTTCAGGTGCATTCGTGAAGGGCGTCCCGATGAGCGAAAATCCGATGGGCACCGACGGCTTCGAGTTCGTGGAGTTCACCGCACAAGACGCCACCCCCCTGGCCAACGTGTTCGAATCGTTGGGGTTCCGCCCGGTGGGCCGGCACCGTTCCAAAAACGTTACCCAATACCGCCAGGGCGATATCAACTTCATCTTGAACGCGGAACCCAGGAGCCCGGCGGAAGCCTTCGCGGCCGCCCACGGGCCCAGCATCTGCGCCATGGCGTTCAGGGTCAAAGATGCCGGCGCCGCCTACAAGCGCGCGCTCGAGCTCGGCGCCAAGCCCTTCACGGGCCGGACCGGTCCCATGGAGCTCAATATCCCGGCCATCGAAGGCATCGGGGGCAGCGCGCTCTATCTCGTGGACCGTTATGGCGGCCACACGATCTATGACGTCGATTTCGTGCCCGTCGGCGATGCGAGCGTGAAGGGCGTGGGGCTCGCCGCAATCGACCATCTGACCCACAACGTGTTCCAGGGGCGGATGGATCATTGGGCCAAGTTCTACGAAGTCCTGTTCAACTTCCATGAGGTCCGCTACTTCGACATCCACGGCAAGCTGACGGGGCTGAAATCCCGCGCGATGACGAGCCCCGACGGCAAGATCCGCATCCCGCTGAACGAATCCTCCGACGACAAGAGCCAGATCGCCGAGTATCTCGAAGTCTATCGCGGCGAAGGCATCCAGCACGTGGCGCTTTCGACGCCCGATATCTATGTGACGGTCGAGGCGCTCAAAGCACAGGCCATCCCCTTCGCCGAGGCGCCGCCCGCGACCTATTACGAGATGCTGGACGAGCGCTTGCCCGGTCATGGCGAAGACGTGGCGCGCATGCAGGCACTCGGTATTCTCGCCGACGGATCACGCCAGGGCGGGCGGCTACTGCAGATTTTCACCACGACGCTGATCGGCCCGATCTTCTTCGAGATCATCCAGCGCAAGGGCGACGAAGGCTTCGGCGAGGGAAATTTCCAGGCGCTGTTCGAGTCGATGGAGCGCGATCAGATTCGCCGCGGCGTTCTGCGCTAGGATTGGTTCAGTAGGACGGGCACTAACGTGCGTTTTCCTCCCCCGCGTGCGGGGGAGGTGCCGCCGAAGGCGGCGGAGGGGGGATCAGCGACGCAATAGCTTCAAGGACCCCATCCAAGTTCTTGTAAACGTCGTCGTTCCCAATTCGAATGACCCGCCATCGCCTGGACAGCAGATAGCAGTCTCGAATGCGGTCATGACGCTGCTCCATTTCACTTGAATGGGTTGCTCCGTCGACCTCGACGACGAGTCGAGCAGGCACGCACGCGAAGTCCGCGACGTATGGGCCAACAGGATGTTGTCTTCGAAATCGTTGTCCAAACAATCCATCGCGACGAAGGCGCGACCATAAGATGACTTCTGCATTGGTCATCCGACGGCGGAGCTGCTTCGCCAAACCACGCGAGCGGATTTCGTTCTGCCGCATCCCCCCTCCGTCGCGCAACGCGCGACACCTCCCCCGCGCGCGGGGGAGGAAACCTGCGGGCAGAAGCTAGACACAATCTGTGGCGTTTCCGAGGCGGCCTTATTGCTTGGTGTCCGGGAAACGACCGTCGGGCGGGAAGCGGATGGTCTGGTCGAAACGCGAGGGCGTTGTCATGTCCTTGTCCCCGCGCGCCGGCAGAACGATGGCGTCGGCCCGGTAGAGCCTGCCCTTGCTGTAATAGAGGGAGGTGCGGATGCGGCTTCCGTCCATCCGGTCCACGACCAGCGTCAGTCCGTACACCGATTGAGCGCCCTGATAGACGCGGGGAAAATCGGTGAACAGGACCTCGCCCTCGCGCATCAGGAAATAAGCCACCTCGTTCAGCAGGCTCGTCGCCGCATCCGTGCGGTTGCCGAGCTCGATGATGGTCAGCTTGTAGTCGACATTGTCGTCGCGGGTTGCGTAAGTCGTCGTGCGCAGGCCCTTCACCATCTCCGATTCGAGGGTGCCCGTGCTCATCTGAGGCGGCGCGGGGAACTGGATCGCGACGCCCTTATCCAGATAGATGTACTCCCGAAAGGCCGCGGCCGAACCCGCGCCGGCGCCCAAGACAAGCGTCAAGATCACGAGAGCCAGAACGCGCATGGCACCCTCCCGGCAGGCGATTGGGCTAGAATCCTAGCACGTCAACACGTTCGCGTGCGTATGCTAAAGGGCATGCAAGGCGCGGGCGGCGCGGCAGCCTTCCCCCTTGAGGGCGGAAGGACTAAGGATGGTGCAAGCCTGTGGGTTGGGCAGCCGGTGGCTTGCCCGAAGTTGAGGAGAGAGAGCGGTGAAATCACGCGGCGAGGCATTGCGCGATTATGTTGTGCGCCGGCTTCTGCTCATGATTCCCACCTTCATCGGCATCACCTTCTTCACCTTCCTGCTGATCCAGTTCGTTCCCGGCGGGCCGATCGACCAGCTTCGCCTGCAGCTTGCCGGCGCAGGCGGAGGCGGTGAGGTCGCCGGCGGGGCCGGCCCAGGTGGCCGGGTTCAGCTCGTCATCCCGGAAGAGCAGCTGCAGCAGCTGCGCGAATTCTACGGCTTCGACAAGCCGTTTCCGGTGGCTTATGCAACTTGGCTCTATCAGACCGCGCAATTCGATCTCGGCCAATCATTCCGCTACAACGCGCCGGTGATCGAAGTCATTGCCGACCGTTTTCCGGTCTCGATCTATTACGGCGTAGTCACGGCGTTCTTCATTTTCGCGATTTGCATTCCGCTCGGCATTCTCAAGGCCATCAAGCACCGAACGCCCGTGGACAATCTTACGTCGGTGCTCATATTCATCGGTTATGCGATACCCGGATTTGCTCTGGGCGCGGTGCTGGTGAATATCCTCGCCGTGCAGTTTCAGATCTTCCCTTTGGGCGGGTTTCAGTCGCCCAACGCTGCCGAAATGACGTTCCTCGAGCGGACCGGCGACATCGTGTGGCATTCTGTGCTGCCCCTCATTGCCTATCTCGCGGGCGCTTTCGCGCTCGAGACCATGCTGATGAAAAACAGCCTGATGGAGAACATGAGCGCCGACTACGTGCGGACCGCGCTCGCCAAGGGGCTCAACTGGCGCCGTGCCGTGTTCGTGCACGCGCTCAGGAATTCGTTGATTCCCATTGCCACCAGCATCGGCGGCCTACTGGGCATCTTCTTGACGGGCAGCATTCTGATCGAGCGCGTGTTTGACATCCAGGGCGTCGGACTTTTGGCCTTCGAGGCGATCCAAGCGCGCGATTTTCCGGTGGTGATGGGGTTCCTGGTGATCTCAAGCGTGGTGCTTATGCTAGGCAATCTGATCTCGGACCTCGCAGTCGCCTTCGTCGACCCGCGAGTCCGCTTCGAGTAGCCCATGGCTTGGTTCAAGCTCGATCCGATCACACGGCGGCGGTTCCAGAAATTCCGGCAGATAAAACGCGGCTATTACTCCTTCGTGATCCTGCTCGGCGCGATCGCGCTCTCGATCTTTGCCTCGCTCCTCGCTGAAAGCCGCGCGCTGCTCGTGATCTACAAGGGGGAGGTCTACTTTCCCACGTTCCAATATCTCAGCATGGCAAGGTTCGGTCAGATGCCGCCAGCGGGCTGGTCGACGGCCGATATCGAAACGGAATACTTCAGGCTGCAGCGCGAATGGCAGGTCGAGCGGCTTCTTTACGACCGCGAAGCGACGCTCGCCGGCGGCGATGCCCAGAAGCTCGCCGCGCTCGATGCGAAATACCCCAATCGCGCCAACTACGTGATCATGCCGCCGATCCCGTGGGATCCCTATCAGAGCGACTTCTGGTACAACGAGATCCTCAACGAGATCCAAGCACTGCTCACTGCCGGGGATCGCGAGGGCGCTGAACGCCTAGCGCGCCGCGACCGTTTGAACGAACTCGCGGACCTGATCAATTCGGGTGAAATCGACGCAGTGCTTGCCGACCGCGCGCGTTCCCCGACCGGCAATTTGGTGGGCCTTGCACGCGGCGGCACCATGCCCTCCCTCGCAGGCCTCGCAGTCGTACCCCCCAATCCGCCGGACATGCTCCGGCGTCACTATCTTGGCACGGACAGCCAGGGACGCGACGTCGCCTCCCGCCTGCTCTACGGCTTCCGCATCTCGATTTTCTTTGCGTTGTTCCTGGTCCTTATCGGACAGGTGATCGGCACGCTGATCGGCAGCTTGCAGGGCTATTTCGCCGGACGTTTCGACATCCTAAGCCAGCGCTTCATCGAGATTCTGGTCTCGATCCCGTTCCTCTATGTCGTGATCATCCTGGCCGCGCTGCTGACGCCGAGCTTCTGGCTGCTGGTCGGGATCATGGCGATCTTCCAGTGGATCAGCATCACCTTCTACATGCGGACCGAGATGTATCGCGAGAAGACGCGGGAATATTGTCTCGCCGCGAAGTCCTACGGTGCATCGCATTGGCGCATTATCTTCCGCCATCTGCTGCCGAATTGTCTCACGCCGCTTGTAACGTTCACGCCGTTCGCCATCGTGGGCGCGATCTTTGCGCTCACGGGTCTCGACTATCTCGGCTATGGCTTGCCCGCGCCGACACCCAGCTGGGGCCAGATGCTCGATCAGGCCCTGCTGTCCGAGAACCGCAGCAAGCTGTGGCTTACGCTGGCGCCGTTCAGCGCCATCGCGGTGACACTGGTCCTCGTCGTGTTCATCGGAGAGTCGGTGCGCGAAGCGTTCGACCCCAAGCAATACGCGAAATATGAATAGGAGTTTTCGGAGGTCCTGACATGAGGAAGCTCTTCACCGCGATCACATTGGCGAGCCTGCTTCTGCCCGCGGCAAGCCTTATTGCCGCGGACGCGACCGCACCTGCTGCTCCGGCAGCGGCCGCTGCGCCTGCCGGACCCGTGACACTGCCCAAGGACATCGTGTGGGAGACAAACAACGACGATCCCCTGATCGGGTCGGAAAAGGCGATCCGCGGGGGAAGGCACAATGCCGCGCTGTTCTCCTATCCCCTGACCTTTCGTCTCTTCGGTCCAAATTCCAACGACTCCTTTGCCTGGTGGAACCGCGCTTTCACGATCAGTTTCATACTCGTGACCCGCCATCCGGTCACCGACAAGTATATCCCGATGATGGCGACGCATTGGTCGGTGCAGCCCGATCAGAAGACGATCTATTTCAAGCTCGATCCCGACGCGCGCTGGAGTGATGGAAAGCCGGTCACCGCCGACGACTACGTCTTCACTTTGGAGCTGCTGAAGTCGAAGTTCATCGTTGACCCGTTCTATAACAGTTATGCCGAACGTTATATTGCTTCGGTCGACAAGATCGACGACTACACCTTGCGTGTCGTGGGCACGCGGCCGAGTTGGCGCCCCCTCGCGGACTACGGCGAGCTCTATCCGATCCCCAAGCACGCAACCGTTCTCGACGAGACCTGGGTCACCCGCACAAACAACGAATTGCAGATTGGAGCCGGCCCATACGTCGTGTCGAGCGTCGACCGAGGAATATCGGTGACCTTCAAACGGATCCCCAACTGGTGGGGAGACAAGAAGCGCTACTTCACCGGTCTGTGGAATTTCGACGAGATCCACTTGAAGCTGATCCAGCCAGAACGAGAGCTTGACTATGTGCGATTGGGCGAGCTCGACATGATGGTTGAAGGAATCGCCCGGCAATGGAACGAAGGTTACAACTTTCCTGCGGTCAGGAATGGCTGGTTGAGACGCGCCCGCGTGTTCGTCGACGTGCCGGAAGGCGTGTCCGGGATGCACATGAACATCGAAGCGCCCATCTTTCAAAACAGGGACTTCCGCATCGCGATTCAACACCTCTTCGACTTCGGGCGCCTGAACCGCAACCTCATGTACAATGAGTACTTCCGCAAGGTGTCCTTCTTTACCGGGACCGAATACGCCAACCCGAATCTGAAGCCTTACGAGTTCAGCTCCGAACAGGCACGCGAGCACCTGGAGAAGGCAGGCTATCATCGGCCCGACACCGATCAGGGCACCTGGGCGAAGTTGCGCAACGTCGCGTATGGCCTGTTGTTCACGCGTTCCGATACCGACGACATCCTGGTCAATGACCGTGGGGAAAAAGCCAGCTTCACGGTGAATTACGCCGGCAAGGGATTTGAGCGCCACCTGACCGTCTTCCAGCAAGATCTGCGCCGTGCTGGAATCGACATGCGTTTGCAACTTTTGGAGCCGGGCACCGCCTTTCAGCGCGCTCTCGAAGGCAAGTTCGAAGCCTATGTCAACGGCATGGGCGCGAGCTTCTATCCTGATCCACGGCAATATCTCCATTCCGAGTTCAAGGATGCCCAGAACAGCAACGCCTTTTGGGGATACTCGAGCAAGGAAGTGGACGACCTGATCAAGATCTATGAGGAGGACGTGGACGCGGAGAAACGCCGCGCCGCCATGTGGCGAATAGACCAGATCGTCCATGACGAAGCGTTCGAGCTTCCATTTTGGACAGCCCCGTATACCCGGCTTGTCTACTGGGACTACATCCAGTTCCCGGAATTCTACCTGCCGAAACGCACGCAATCGCTGACCGACTGGATGGTCTATTGGATCGATCCTGAGAAAAAGGCGACCCTTGAGGAGGCAAAACGCACCAACAAGGCCTATCCGGTCGACGAGAATCTGGACAAGGATTTCTACAACGTGCGCGCAAAATTGCAGTAACGCGATGCGTTCCTCTCGCTTTGTGTAACACCCCTCGTCCGTCGCTTCGCGACACCTTCCCCTCAGGGGGACGGCTAACGGCATGTGGCTTTTCCTAAATGGCGCTGCTTGAGATCGACAAACTGAGAGTCGGCTTCGACACCGAAGCGGGTTTGCTCGTCGCCGTCGACGGCGTGTCGTTCACGATCGAGCAGGGCAAGACGCTGGGGCTCGTCGGTGAATCCGGTTGCGGCAAGAGCGTCACTGCTACGTCCATCCTGCGCCTCGTCCCCAATCCGCCCGGGAGGATTCTGGGCGGCGCGATCAACTTCGACGGCATCGATATCCTGAAGCTCAAGCGCGAGGAACTGCCCAAGATCCGCGGCAAGGACGTCGCGATGATTTTTCAGGATCCGATGACCTCGCTCAATCCGGTGTTCACCGTCGAGAAGCAGATGGGCGAGGTACTGAAGCTTCGCTTCGGCATGAGCCGCGAGGCTGCGCGCAAACGCTCGACCGAGATGCTCGCAACCGTCGGCATACCCGACCCGGCGACGCGGCTGACCACCTATCCCCACGAGCTCTCCGGCGGACAGAAGCAGCGCGTCATGATCGCGATGGCGCTGCTGACCGAGCCGCGGCTTCTGATCGCGGACGAGCCGACGACGGCGCTCGACGTGACCGTGCAGGCGCAGATCCTCAATCTGATCCGAGAGCTGCAGAAGCGCACCGGCGCATCCGTCCTCTTCATCACGCACGACATGGGCGTGGTGGCCGAGATGTGCGATGAGGTCGCCGTGATGTATGCCGGACGCATCGTCGAGGAAGCGCCCATCGGCGACACCTGCACGCGCAGCCGGCGCAACATGCTGAGGACGAGCTTCTTCTGCAGATCGAAGAACTGGTCCAGGCGCCCCTCGACGCTGTCCGACGCCTCGTTGACGCCGGTG
>Ga0184629_10001118_pt1 | contig 11169 bp, 13 predicted proteins | sample PLM4_32_b1_FD_133158 | JGI IMG/M metagenome (GOLD analysis project Ga0184629, IMG submission 133158) | Groundwater sediment microbial communities from an aquifer in East River, Colorado, USA - PLM4_32_b1 | ecosystem: Environmental > Terrestrial > Soil > Riparian zone | place: USA: East River... | reverse complement strand
CGGCTTAAGCAGTTGAAGCCCAAGGCTTAGCCTACCATCAGCCAAAGCCCCCGCTTGTGCTCGTATCGGGCACCATCGCCCCGAAGCCGCCGGCGGCGTTGCGGTGCAGGCCCGTGAAGACGCCGAGGCGATACAAGAATGACTTGTACAAGCCTGGCGGCTTGACCACGAGCCGCACGGCGGCCGCGCCTATATGCGTCATATGCCGCAGCGTCAGTCCCGCATCCTGGTAACGGCAGAGAACGTGGGCGATGTCGTCTCGCACCTTGTCGGCGACGAGCAGGACCTGGTTGATACCCGCCGCCGACAAATAGGACGCCGACGGCATATCTTGAGGAAGAACGCACCAGCGATTGTCATAGCTGCCGGGTATCATGGCGGGATCAGTGTTTTTCATCCGGTCAGCATTGAGCAAAAAGACTGGCGGCGCGTCTTGGCGAAGCCTAATGCGCTGCAAAAGTGCGCCACCGGCGGTGAGCTCGTTCGCGATGCCTCGCATGTTCACGATCATCCCCGAGGAGACACCGCTGTTGTAAAGCGGAACGGGGCGGTAGCCGACTTTCGCCAGCGCCAATCCGATTAGAACAGACTCCGAGCCTTCAACGTCGATCACGACAGCGGCCTCGCGTGAGCGTGGAAATCCGTCGACGTCCGGCAGCCGCAGATCCTCGCCGTAGGTCGCGGACAACGGCGCATGCAGGAACAGCACAGGCTTGGCCCATGCGGACCATGCCGATTCGGGCGGCGCCCATGCGGAGAAAAGCTGTTCGACGCTCATCGTGATCGTGCTTCCGAAACGAGGACGGGAATGTCCTGAGCCTGTTTCTCGATCACCGTGAGTGACGAGATGCGGCCATAGAACCCAGCGGCGCGGCCATTGAGCGTGAACACGCCGATGCAGAGGTGCCGAGGGCCCCCAGACGTCGTCAACGGCCGGCTGGCAAAGCGGCGCTGTGCGATCCAGTGCCGCGGCGACGCGTATACACGGAAAAGAGTGCGCCGCCATGTCTTGCGCGCGACACCACCGCGCCACGCGATGTCTTCGCCGACGCGGCCGAAGACCGGCTTGACCAGCCAAGTGTCATCGTGGCGCCAGGGCGCGTCGCGCGGATCGCGCGTCTCGGGGAGCAAACTTCGCCATGTGGGTACGGGCACGCCGAGCCGATCCCAAAAGAGTGGCAGCCGCTTCGATTGGGTGAGCACGGCAGATGGCGGATTGCAGGACAAAGTCGGGGTCGCGAAATATTCGGGCCAGTTGCTGCGCGCCGGCAACGCGGGCAGCCATTCGGCGGGATAGAAGCGCACAATCGAATCGATCGGTCCCTCCTGTCCGTGCGCGATGGAAACGGCGCGACCGTTGTCCCAGCGCAAGTGATCGGGCGCGATCAACGCGCAGTGAAAACCGGCGGGGGCAAATCGACTGGCCAGGAATTCCATGACCTGCCGATCGTCAGCGTAGGCCGTGGCATGGACAAGCGCCAGGCGCTTGCGCGAACCCAGGCGCTCTGAGACCGCGGACACCAACGCCTGCGCGACGTCACCGGCCGGGCGCGCGCCGGGCACATAGGACGCAGCCAATTGCGGAAGCGCGCTCGACTCCGCAAAGCCACCAGGGACATCGCTGTTCACTTCGGAGATTGCCCAGCCGTCCAGAGTCGGATGGAAGTCGAAGCGCATCACGCGAAGCTGAGAATCGCCGGGCCCATGAGCACGCGACAACACGCGCCTTAAGGACCGTGGAATCCCGAGCTCGGCGTGAAGATCGGGCCGCTCCAGGGCGGCAGCTTCGAGCTGCATCGTCTCGCGTGCGAGCGCTTCCGCGAGGCGGGATAAGCGCGAGGCGCTTGCGGCCGTCAGAACGCAGGCATGGTCGCTGATGGTGCAGACGTCTCCGACCTGCGGGTCCCACTTGAAGCAACGGAAAATCACGTCGCGCCGATACGAGGGAAAATCCACCCGCAAGGCCATCAGGCGAACCTCCGGTTCGCGCGAGGATAGCGCTTCGTCGCTGCGATCAAGGGACCAAGCGGTCATATTGCGGATTGTTGGGCAGCGGTTCCGACTGTTGAACAGCGATAACGGCGACGGCGAGGTAGGCACATGCGAGGTATATCGACGCGGTGACATGCGGCCGCGCGTCCCGCGGGCGACGCCTCAATACCAATTCAAGCACAATAACGGCCAGCGTCAGCGGCAGAACGGGCCATGCCGCCTGGAATTCGATGAAGGTCTGTTCGAGCGATGTCCAATCGCCGGCAGACCCACGCGCGCAGATAAGACCCATCGCCAGCATGTAGCCGCCGAAACGAATCGCTGAGGGGACATCGCGTTCGACAGCGATTTCCTCGGACGCGGAGCAACACGCTGCCACGAGCGCCCACATCAGGAACCAGGCCGCGCTTCCGATCAGCGCGGCGGCAACCACGCACCACCATCCGGGACCGTCGCCGATATTCGCACCCGCGTAGATGGCGGCGTGCGCGAGCATCGCGCAAACGACGACGATCGCTGCCGCCGGATTGCGCCGCTCCAAGGCATCGTCCCGAAACGAGATGTTAAACCCGTGCATGATTTGCGAAGCAACGAATATCCAGACCGCGCCCAGCACCGTGTAGAGGAGGAGATATCGCGGATCGCCACGAACGTCGTACGAGCCAGCCGTCACGATCACCGCAAAAATGAGAGCGAGCGCGACGGGCGGTATCGCAATCAGCGCAAGGCGCTCGCGCGCCACCCGCTCCACGATCGGTGACAGAAGGATCGGCCTGTACCAATACAGTGAGCCCGCGCCGCCCACGCCAACACTGAACAGCAAGACGAGGACTTCGTCTCCACTCACCATCGGCGCCGCTCCCCACGAGTCAACGCGAAGTCTCGCAAGGCGAACGCCGTGACGCAATGGATTGGTGAGCGTTCAGGAGTTGGCGAGCGCTTCCATGAACCGGCGCTTGATCTCGTGGCCGTCGCGGATCGGCAGCACACGCGGGACGTCGTCGGTCTTGACTTGGACCTGAACGAATGACGGGGCTTGGCCCGCGTGCAGCAGGCGGCGCGTGTCGTCGATGTCCGACTCGGTGTGCGCGGCGCGCGCGCCGGCGAAGCGGCAGGCCCTGGCGATGCCGATGAGATCGATGCCGGCGTCCGTATGGCTCGCCTGCATGCCGGTCTCACCGTAGTGGCGGTTGTCGAGCACGACGATCGCGAGATTGGACGGCTGCTTCACGCCGATGGTGGCGAGGCTGCCGAGGCCCATCAGCATCTCGCCATCGCCCGTGATCACGGCGACGCAGCGGTCGGGACGTGCGAGCGCGAGCCCGAGACCGATCATGGCCGCACCGCCCATCGCGCCCCAAAGATAGAAATTGAGCGGATGATCGCCCGCGGCCGCGACGTCATAGGTCGGCGCACCGAGTCCGGGGACGACGAGCAGGTCGCCGCGATCGATGAGCAGGCGTTTCACGACGTCGCGGCGGTCAAGCATCAGCGCCAATCCTTCTTGCCGATGAGCATCTGCGAGAGGATGACGGCGATGGCGCTGTTGTCATTGAAGGCGCGATCGGTCGCGATGCGCACAATCTCATCCACGCGCGCTGGATCGTCGATGCGATAGGTGGAGAAGCCCGCGAGGCGCAGACACTCCTCGGTGATCGAGCCCATCGGCACCTGCCACGGATTGAACTCCTCCCACTCGCCGCGCATGGTCACGAGCAGAAGGCACGGAAAGCCGCAGTTCTGAATCAGCGAGAACATGTTGATGCAGTTGCCGACGCCGCTGCTCTGCATCAGGAGTGCCGCGCGCTGACCGCCGAGGAATGCGCCGGCGACGAGGCCCACGCCTTCCTCTTCGGTCGTGAGCACGACGTCGATGATCTCGGGATCTTCGATACAGCGCCTGATCAGACGGCTGTGACCGGCGTCGGGGACGTAGCCGACCTGACGGATGTTGACGCGCTTGAAATGCGCGTAGATCGCGTCGGGCCAGGCTTGTTTGGTGTCGACGGTCTGATCCATGGCGCGTAGGCTCATGTGTTCCTCGACAGCACGAAATCGGCGATCTCGGCCCGCGTCGCGATCCAGACGTCGGGCAGCGAGGCCGCTCGCGCCACGATCTTCTCGAAATAATAGGCGCCGCGCGGGCGGCCGAAAATATGCGCGTGCACCGTGACGTCGATGAGCGCGGGCGCGTGGCCCGCGCGTGCGGCTTCCAGATTCTCCTCGAATGAATCCAGCATGGTCTTGGGCGCGTTGCCGTATTTCATGAACGGCATGTCGTTGACGTCGGTCGAGAGCGGAATGGCGACGATGCGAAGGCCGCCGAACTCCTGCAGATAGGGCAGATCGTCGTCGAACACGTCGCCGTACCAGGTGTAGCCGGCCTGCGCGAGGAGCGCGGGCAGCTCGGGTCCCGACGTGCCCCGCGGACTGAGCCAGCCGGTGATGCGCTTGCCCGAGGCGCGCTCGAGCAGCGTCGTGCAGCGCATGATGTTCTTCTTCTGCTCGTCGGACGAGAGCAGCGCGGGGATCACGTCCATGCTGTACGAATGCGAGAGAATTTCGTGGCCGGCATCGGCGACCGCCTTCACCGCTTCAGGCGCACGCTCCGCGATAATCGCGCTCGTCATCACGCTCGCTTTCGCGTTGTGACGGTGGAGTGCATCGATGAGACGATAGATGCCGCGCTTCACGCCATAGGCGGCCCAGGAGATCGCCATCGTGTCGAGCGCACCAGCCGGCAGCGGATTGCCCATCGGGCTTATGCCGGGCGCCTTGCCGTCCGACCAGGCTTCAAGGCAGACATTGAAGATCACGCCTATGGGTTTGTTGCCCGGCCAGCGCCAATTGGAATTCGTCATGCTTTCCTCCCGGCGCGGCCACGGAGCATCGCGGCCCGCTGTACGAAAAGCGCGCGACCAATTCAAGCGTGGCCTTCGTATCGCCTACGGCCCGCCGAATGCGGCAGCGTCGAGATTGAGCTCGTTGCCGTCAGCGTCGAGCAGCATGATCGATTGCTCGAACTGCAACCCCTCCGACGAGCCGGGCGCCGCGCTAGCTTCCGTGATGTAGAGCCGATGGTCCCACATATAGACCGAGGCGCGCAGTTGCCGGCCGTTCGGTTCGAAGATGTTGAGCTGGCGGCCGGGAAGGCCCGGATCGTACTCCTCGGCGAACTGGAAGCGGACTTCGCCCTTTCGGCGCAATTGCTCGGCGGCGTGATCGACGGCCTGATTGTCGACCGCCTCGCCGGCCGCGAAATGGACAACGGTCACGAGGAACTGCTCGCCCGCTTGTTCGATATAGAACTGCCGCGCGGGAACGGGCCTGCCAGAGTTTGTCGCGTAAGCGATATCGCGCGCCATCGGCTGGCCTGGAAAGATCACCGCGAAGCGGTGCTCGCGGTCGATGTAATAGGGTGGCGAGGTTTGCGCGGCCGCGGTGCCGAAGCCGATCACAAGCGCCAGGGACGAAAGCACGGCGGGAACGGTCAGCCTCTCGAACAGCGACTTCTCGGCCATGGGCGCCTCCGTTCCACGATCACCGCAGCACGATAATAGCAGAGCGAGCCTGATATTCCGCTGTCGGCGACCTCAGATTTTGGACGGCAGCGGGACGGCGGTCGTGCGCTTCAGCTCCTCCATCGCAAAGGAGGCGGAGACGTCCATGAGCTTGGCGGAGCGGATGAGCGATTTGTAGGCGCGGTCATAGGCCGCCATGTCCGCCACCTGCAGCTTGAGCAGGTAATCGACCTCGCCGGCGAATTACGGCCGGAGCTGCACCGTTATAACAGCCGCCTTCGCATGGATCGAATTTTGAGCGGTCCACATGCCCAATCCGATAGAGGAGGACGCCCGCTATGGCGGCAACGCCGATGAGGCAAAGGGCGATGTTCCTATCGCAAAAGCTTCGCCCTTGGGCTTCAGTGATCCAAAGGTTTACTTCGTTTGGTGTCATGTCGAAAGCACCAAGCCTGAGAATCGGGGCGCTGTTGAGGGTCATGCCCAATTCCGCGCTCGGTACAAAACGATAACTTGCAAGGTTTGGCGCGCCGGGCGCGTCTATCCATGTTGAGCCGAAATTCAAGGCGAAGACCGGCTGCGACCGAGTTGATGCTTCGCCACCAAGCGGAATTCGCAGGCTCAACATGGCGGCGCTGCCGCCCGAAACGGCGGCGCCATGCTGAAGTGTATTGGAGGCGTCAATCCCGTAAGCATGGCTTACCCCGGTGTTCGCCGCAAAGAATGCGAATGCAGTCATGGCCGATACGAGTCGCTTCGATGTGGCGACGCGATGAAGATGAAGGACATGCCTGGTGCAGACGCTTTTGGCGAAGACACGATTACCGATCACACCTAGCCACCGACCTTTGCTCGCGCCATTGCCGCTTGCGGCGCCATGGCGCGCCCAAGCGCCAGAACGATCATCGCCTCGAACACGAGCGCGACAGCCAGCATCGCCATGCCGGCGGTGTAGCTGCCTGTTTCTTGCCTGAGAATTCCGATCATCCAGGGTCCCAGAAACCCGCCGAGACTGCTGATGGACGTGATAAGGGCGATGCCACCCGCAGCCCCTTGGCCGCCCAAGACCGACGACGTCAGGCTCCAGAACGGACCATGGATGAGAAGGATGCTGACCGTGGCCAAACCGAGCGCCACGAGCATAAGAAGGTCGGATTCTACGAAGCACGCGAGGGCGAGGCCGAATGCAGCGACCAATACTCCGAGCGCGACATGCCAGATGCGTTCGCCCGTCACATCGCTTGAACGGCTCCAGAGGATCATAGCAACAATGGCCGCCGCATTGAGCAGACCCACAACGAAACCGTTTGCAAGATTGGAAAATCCCATCTCCTGTACGATCTGGGGCAGCCATAAGCGGACACCGTATCCGCCAGCCAGGTTGATGAAATAGACAAGGCCAAATGCAAGCACGAGAGGATCGCGCAAGGTGGGCCAAAACCCGCGACGTGGAGCGCAGTCTTCGGCGGCGAGCCGCGAAACGATGGTTTGCTTTTCGTCCCCTGAAAGCCATAGGGCGTGAGTCGGGCCATCCGGGAGAAACCTCAGAACAGCGAAAGCCAGCATGCACGCGGGCAGGCCTTCCAGCAGAAACATCCACTGCCAACCGTGAAGGGTGAGCACGCCGTCCATTTCGAGAATTACACTTGAAAGCGGACCAGCAATGACGAACGACAAAGGCGCAGCCATAACGAAGCCGGCCACAGCGCGCGCACGATAGGCCTGCGGAAACCACAAGGTCAGGTAGAATAGCATGCCGGGGAGGAACCCGGCCTCCGCGATCCCCAAGAGGAAGCGCAACACATAGAAGCTCCAGGGGCCTTGCATGAACGCAGTCGCCGCCGAGATCACTCCCCAAGTCGCCAAGATGCAGAACATCCATCGGCGCGCGCCAAGGCGGGCAAGTATGACATTGGCAGGGACCTGAAACAGAAAAAGGCCGACGAAAAAGATGCCCGCGCCAAAGCCATACACTTCGGGAGTAAATTCCAAATCCCGGTTCATGGTAAGCGCCGCAAAAGCGATATTCACCCGATCGACATAGGCCACCACATAGAGCAGGACCATGAATGGGATCAGGCGCCATGCGCATTTGGCGAAGACATCGTCTCCCTTGTTCATGAAGAGGTCCTCTACGCGGCGGCAGATTGCTTGGAATGAGCCGATGAGTTCGTCGCCCTACACCGAGTTACGCTGGTGCGGTCATCGACGCTGACGGGGACCTCTCCACTGACGGTTGACCGGCGAACCACCCGTTTCTGGTCGCCATAGTCGTTGATGGCGCAATGCTGGGTCGCGGTGTTGTCCCAGATCGCCACGTCACCAGCGCTCCAGCGCCAGCGGACCGTATTCTCAAGCCTGGTGACGTGGGACTGGAAAAGTTCGAACAGATGGTTCGATTCGGACTGGGAATAGCCGACGAGGCGGCGGACAAAATATCCAAGCACGAGGGAGCGGTCGCCGTTCCGGGGAAGCACACGAACAACCGGGTGTTCGGTTTCGTATATTGTCGACGTGAACTCGTGTTCGTAGTGCTTGGCAGCTGCTGCGGAGGCCTGCGGCCGCACGGCCGCGTAATCGTAGAGGTTGGAATGTACCGCCCAAAGATTCTCTGCGAGGGTCTTCAAGGCCGGGGACAACCCGTCATACGCCGCGACCGTGTTTGCCCAGACCGTATCCCCGCCGAACGGAGGAACGACAACGGCGCGCAGCAGCGAGAGTCTCGGATAGGCGTCGACGAACGTGACGTCGGTGTGCCAACGGTCGGCGCGACCGAGGCCGCCGGTCGAGTCGAGCTCAAGGATGGCGGCACTGCCCGGACGCACCGGGTTCGTGGGATGCGCGACCAGAGTGCCAAGTCGCGCCGCGAACCGTTCCTGCTCCGCATCGTCGAGTTGGCTCTGGTTGCGGAAAAAGATCACCTTGAACTTCGACAGGGCGGCCTCGATTGCGGCGATAGCGGCATCGGGCAAATCACCGGCGAGCCTAACGTTGTCGATTTGCGCGCCAATGCGCGCTGCAACCGGCTTGATATCGAGATCACTGGTGGTGGTCGGCGAAAATTGAGATGCGGCCACATGAGCCCCCTTTGAATGCCAGGGACGATAGTGAATGCCACCATAAAGAAGAAATGCTATTGTCCTATGATCATATATCAAATCGGATATGCCTGGATGGACACCGAGCGTATTGAACGACGCCTCAAGCTGCACGACTTAAGGGTTCTCATGTCGGTCGTCGAAGCGGGAAGCATGAGCAAGGCGGCCCAGCGCCTGGCAACGTCTCAGCCCGCGGTCTCAAGGGCGATCGCCGACATCGAACATTCCCTGGGCGTGCGTCTTCTCGACAGGAGCCCGCAGGGCATCGTGCCAACACCCTACGGCCACGCACTCATCAAGAGGAGCGTTGCCGTATTCGATGAACTCAGACTGGGCGTCAAAGACCTTGAGTTCCTCGCCGATCCGACAGCGGGGGAAGTGCGCATCGCAGCACCGATCGCCCTGTCGACCGGCTTCGTTGCTGAAGCCATCGACAGGCTTACCCGACGTCATCCGGGTGTGGTCTGTCACTTGACGGTCGACGAGTCGCCCCGGGTGTACCGCAGACTCGAGGAACGCGAGGTCGACTTGGCCATCGCATTTATCGGAGAGCCGATGGCTGAAGATCGCATGGAAGCGCAGCTTCTTTATACCGACCCTTTACTTGTCGTGGCTGGAGCGAAGAATCCCCTGTCTCGGCGGCGCAAGGTGGCTCTTGCCGATCTGATCAACGAACCTTGGATTCTACCGCCATCCGGCAACCTGCTCGCCACTGCCGCCGCGAACTCGTTTCGTGCGGCTGGACTTAGGCCGCCAAACGTAAGGGTCGTAAGCACGTCAGCGCCCGTGCGCCTTGCCCTTGTCGCCAAGGGCAGGTTCCTCACCGTCAGTACCAAATCCGTATTCCGGTTCGCCGGCAGGGACATGGCCATCAGAGCACTGCCCATCCATTTGCCGCAAACGGAGAGACCGGTCGGGATCGTGACGTTGAAGAATCGCACCCTCACTCCTGTAGCGCAGCTTTTCATCGACTGCGCGCGCGCGGCCGCGAAGCCCTTGGCGACAGGTAAATCCGTCTCGGCTCGTGGCCAGCAGTTCGCAAAAGGACATGCCGAGTAGCAGCGGGAGGTATGAATCGCCCGCTATATCTTGGTCGGCAGCGGGACGGAGGTCGAGCGTTTGAGCTCCTCCATGGCGAAGGACGCAGACACGTCAACCAGGCGTGCGGAGCGGATGAGCGACTTGTAGGCGCGGTCATAGGCCGCCATGTCGGCGACCTGAAGCTTGAGCAGGTAATCGATGTCGCCCGCGATGCGATAGAACTCGACCACCTCGGGCATCTTGCGCACCGCGGCGGAGAACGTCTCCAGCCATTTCTCGGTGTGCTCGCCCGCGCGGACGGCGACGAAAACCGTCATGCCCGCGCCGAGCTTCTCCGCATCGAGCAGCGCGACGCGCTTCTTGATGATGCCCGCCTCCTCCAGCTGCTTGATGCGACGCCAGCAGGCGTTCTGCGAAAGGTGCACGCGGTCGGCGATCTCGGAGATCGGCTGCGAGGCGTCGGTCTGGAGGAGGTCCAGGATCTTCAGATCGATGGCGTCGAGGGTGGACATGTTCATTTTTGTTAAGCGAAATACACCGTGCTTCTAGCATGAATTGGGATAATATACCCAATTACGTAGCTTATACCACAAGAACATTCTATTGTGAAGCTGACAGGCCGAACATTCTCCCATAAACTCAGCTACCCATGGACCCGCTTTTGGACGAGATCGCCGCCGCGTTCTACGCGAAGCAGCAGCATTTGGACCCGATAGGGGACCCACCTTGGGAACGCCTGTCAGGCGATGAGAGGCGCTTGTATCGCGACTGTATGGCGTGGGTGCTTTTCATCAAAAGGGAGGAAATAGCCGCCGTACTGCATCGGTCGGAACGCCCAGCAAGACCACATACTCAGGCGTGTTCCCGAACCAAGCGAAGAGTCGGACGTGTGCCCAAAGGATAGGTCGCCCACTGACTGGATGGTCGGTACAACTCAGCCCAACAAAGTAATTCAGGTTCTTGATGTCCACTCCGGGCGGTAATGGGTCTGGTTTTTCTACTCCTCCTACCAAGAGCCCGATGGCAAGCTCTGGCTGTAGAATTGGTCTCACAACAAGGGGCCTGAAACTACCAAGACCGAGAATTGCGACGGCAAAACCGTATCCAATTTTTGCCACCATCCGAGCAAACTGGCGATCATCAAAGCGATCTTCAAATCCGATGCGCGACGCGCCAGTCTTTCGCATCAAATTGCGGGCCTTGGCCTGCCAGGGATCAGGCCCGCCCCTTGTTTCGGGTCTGCCCCGTGTCAGGGTCCAAACCAATCGGTTCGTCACGACAAGATCATCCCTCATCGAAGAGAACGAGGCTCCTGGTAGGGCGAACGAGTTGAGACGTAGTGTAGGTAGGTGGTCTTCGCCGCTGACATATCGGACTTCGAGCTTGCAGTTTATGAGTAGCAACACCGGGAACTTTCCCCGAAGTCGCCGCGCCTTCTTTTTTCTCATTTTCAGGAAAGCGAGAGCGCTCGGAAACTGCTCATTGGCGCACTTGCTCTCGACGCCGGACGTGATCGT
>Ga0184629_10001117_pt1 | contig 11192 bp, 5 predicted proteins | sample PLM4_32_b1_FD_133158 | JGI IMG/M metagenome (GOLD analysis project Ga0184629, IMG submission 133158) | Groundwater sediment microbial communities from an aquifer in East River, Colorado, USA - PLM4_32_b1 | ecosystem: Environmental > Terrestrial > Soil > Riparian zone | place: USA: East River... | reverse complement strand
CCCGCACCGCCGAGGGGCGAAGTCTACCTCGAGGACGAGCTGGCGGCTTCGCTTTCGCGCGACGTCGAGCGCGTCCCGGAGGCGCGCGAGCTGCTCGCGTTCCTGAAGGGCGCGTGGGGGCGGAACGACGACGCCGAGCTCCGGCGCCGCGCCGCGGCGCGCGGGCTCACCGGCTCGGCGCGCGCGCTCCTGACCGCGTGGCTCCAGCGCGCGACCGGGCGCACCGTGCTTTACCTCGTCGCCCACGGCGAGGGATTCGACGAGGCGCGCGACGACCTCGAGTACTTCCGCGGCGGGGGAGCGGTGCTCGCCTTCCCGGAGCCCGACAACCTCCCGTACGACCCGGCCTCGCCGCATCCCGGGATCACGGCGCAGCGACTGGAAACGCTGGGGCGCCTGGCGAGGCATGGCGACGCGGGCGAAGCCTGGTCCGGCGTGGTCCTCGCAACGGTGCGCGGCGTGCTCCAGCGCGTGCCGAAGCCCGAGCGGCTCGCGCGGGCGCTGCTCCCGCTCCGCGTCGGGCACGAGACCGATCCGGCGGCGCTGGTCGAACGCCTGGTGTTCCTGGGCTACGAGCGCATGCCCGAGGTCGAGGCGATGGGGCACTTCGCGCGGCGCGGCGGCATTCTCGACATCTACCCGGTAGGGGCGTCCGATCCGCTGCGGCTCGAGTTCGACGGCGACACCATCGTCTCGCTGCGCCGCTTCGACGCGGCGACCCAGCGCTCGATCGAGCAGCTCCCGGCCGCGACCGTGCTGCCGCGCTACGAGGTGGTGATCGACCCCGCCGAGGCCGAGGCGGTGGCCGAGCGGCTGCGCGCCGCGCGCGAGGGCGAAGGCGGAGGCGACGGAGCGGTCGCACCGGGCGGGGGCACGGGCGCCGCCGCGGACGACGGCGACACGTTCCACCCGGGCGCGCTCTTCCACGACGGGATGGAGCGCTTCGCCGGCCACTACGATCCCGCTCCGGGATCGCTCGCGGACTACCTCCCCGAGGACGTGATCGTGGTGTTCGACGATCCCGGGGCGCTCCGCGAGCGACGCGACGAGCTCGCGCGCCTGATCGCGCGCGGCCACGACGAGGCGTGCGCGCACTATCCCGGCGTCTCGCCGCCGGACCAGCTCTATCTCGGCGGCGGAACGCTCGACGAGCTGCAGGGCTCCGCGCCCGGCGTGGACTGGATGGGCCCGGTGCTCGGGGCGGGGGAGGAGCGGCGCTACGCGCAGACTCTCTTCATCGAGTGCGCCCCCGCCGAGCCGGTGCAGCGCTCGATGGAGCGCCTGAAGGCGCACCTCGCCGAGCTGGGCGCCAACGACGTGCGCGCCGTGATCCTGTGCGACAACCCGGGGCAGCGCGAGCGCATGCTCGAGCTGCTGGGCGAAACCGGCGCAACGCTCGGGGTGGGGCTGGTCTCCGCGGGGTTCACGCTCAAGAGCGCATCGCTCGCGATCCTCACCGACCACGAGATCTTCGCGCGCTACCGCCGCCGGCGCCGACGCCTCAAGCGCACCGGCGGGCTTTCGATCGCCGAGCTTTCGGCCTTGAAGGTCGGCGACTACGTGGTGCACGAGGATCACGGCGTCGGCGTCTATCGCGGCATGAAGCGGCTGACCCTGAACGGCCAGGAGACCGACTGCCTGGAGATCGCCTACGCCGAGAAGGACCGGCTCTACGTTCCCGTCCAGCAGCTCGCGCTGGTGTCGCGCTACTCGGCGAGCGAGGGTGCCAAGCCCGCCCTCCACCGCCTCGGCTCGCCGGCGTGGCAGAAGACCAAGGCGCGCGCCCAGCGCGCGATCCAGGACATGGCCGAGGAGCTGATCCGCGCCTACGCCGTGCGCAAGGCGCTGCCCGGCCACGCCTTCTCGCCCGACACCGTGTGGCAGCGCGAGCTGGAGGCGTCGTTCCCGTACGAAGAGACCCCCGACCAGCTCCGCGCGATCGAGGAGGTCAAGGCCGACATGGAGCGCGCGAGCCCGATGGACCGCCTGATCTGCGGCGACGTGGGTTACGGGAAGACCGAGGTCGCGATCCGCGCGGCGTTCAAGGCGGCGCAGGACGGCCTTCAGGTTGCGCTGCTGGTGCCCACCACAATCCTCGCGCAGCAGCACCTGCTCACCTTCCGCGAGCGGCTCGCCGATTTCCCGGTCAAGGTGGACGTGCTGTCGCGCTTCCGCAATGCGCGCGAGCAGAAGGAGACGCTGAAGGCGCTCGAGCGCGGCGACGTGGACATCCTGATCGGCACGCACCGCCTGCTCTCGAAGGACGTCCGCTTCCGCCGCCTCGGGCTGGTGGTGATCGACGAGGAGCACCGCTTCGGCGTGCGGCAGAAGGAGCGCCTGCGCCAGATCACGCGCCAGGTGGACGTTCTCGCCATGACCGCGACTCCCATCCCGCGCACGCTCAACCTCTCGCTCGCCGGCGCGCGCGACATGTCCGTGATCGAGACCCCGCCGCGCGACCGGCTGCCGGTGCACACCGAGATCCTCGAGTACGACGAGGAGGTGATCTCGGACGCGGTGCTGCGCGAGGTGGACCGCGGCGGGCAGGTGTTCTTCGTCCACAACCGCGTGGAGACCATCCACAACGCCGCACTCGGCCTGCAGAAGCTGGTGCCCCAGATCCGGCTCGCGGTCGCGCACGGCCAGATGAACGAGCGCGAGCTGGAGAAGGTGATGCTCGACTTCCTCGACCGCCGGCACGACGCGCTGGTCTCCACCATGATCATCGAGTCCGGGCTCGACATCCCGAGCGTGAACACGCTGATCGTGGATCGCGCCGACACGCTGGGGCTCGCCGACCTCTACCAGCTCCGCGGTCGGGTCGGGCGCTCCGCGCACCGCGCCTACGCCTACCTGCTCGTCCCCTCGCGCCGCGTGCTGACCGAGGAGGCCATGAAGCGCCTGCGCGTGATCGAGGAGCTCGATGACCTCGGGGTGGGGTTCAAGATCGCCCTCAAGGACCTCGAGATCCGCGGCGCGGGAAACCTGCTCGGCCCCGAGCAGCACGGCTTCATCGTGGGCCTCGGCTTCGATCTCTACGTGAAGATGCTCGAGGAGGCGGTCGCAGCCCTGAAGGGCGAGGCCGCGGAGGTGCGCATGGAGCCGCGGCTCCTCACCGACTGGAGCGCCTATCTCCCCGACGACTACGTGCCCGACGAGCATGAGAAGCTCAACCTCTACCGTCGACTCGCCGACTCGCGCACGCTCGAGGAGTTGGACGACCTCACGCTCGAGATGATGGACCGCTTCGGGCAGCTCCCGCCGCCGGCGGTCGCGTTGCTCGAGCTGCGGCGCCTGCGCGTGCTGGGCGCGGGACCCGCGGCCGGCGAGGGCCTCGCGCGCGCGGGCACGGTGCCCGCGGGCGGTGGCGACGGAGCGCGGGCCGCCGTTCTCGCCCCGGCCGCCCCCGGGACCGAGGCGCTTCGCGTGTTCCAGGACGTGGCCGAGATCGTGCTGCGCCGGCCGCTCAAGCCGCAGGAGATCCGCGTTCTGGTCGGCATGCTCACCTTCCAGCTCGAGTTCTTCACCGGCCGCGAGTTCGGCCTGCGCGTGCGCGGCGAGGGCATCGCGCTCCTCCACCGCACGCGCGAGGTGCTGGAGGCGCTCGAGATGCTCCCCACGGCCCTGGCGGTGAAGGGCTGACGCACCCAGGGCGAGCCCTGGCCCGCGCCGCCGGCCCCGCACTCGCGGGCCAGAGCGGGCCCTGGACCTACTCGATCGCGGCGGCCACCAGCCTTCCGTACGAGTACCGGGTCGACGAGCACAGCTTCGGGAGCTATCCCGCGACGCTGCGTCCGGGGCTCTCGATGAGCGCCTCGGGGGGGCGCGCGCTGACGCGGCACACGTCGCTGATCATCGAAGGCGGCTACCGCGGGTACGACGAAACGCTCGGCCTGGCCGGAATCCCGGAGACGTCTCCCACGACTGGCACGCTGCGCGCGGAGTATTTCTCCCTCGGCGCGGGCCTGCGGATCCAGCCGTGGTCGGACGCCGGGCGTGTGGCGGCGCCCTACGTGCAGATCCTGCCCGCGCTCTTCGTCTCGCGCTGGGAGGAGACCACCGTGGATCACGAGGGCTACGACATGACCTCGGGCGCGTGGCGCGTCCGGGCCACGCACACCGATTCGTTTCGAAGCGTGCTTCCCGGTATCGAGCTGAGCGCGGGATTCCGCGCGCGCATCACGAGCGTGGTGGGCACCGACTTCGCCGTCCGCATGACGCTGGTGGGCGGCCTCACCTGGTCGCCGTAACGGCGGCGGTGCGCTACTCCACGCGCAGCACCTTGATCGTGTGCGATACACTGCCGGCCTCGAGCCTCAGGAAGTAGATCCCGCTCGCGAGGCGGCGTCCGTCGAGCGCTGCCTCGTGCCAGCCCGCGGGCTCGTTCCGGGCCCGGATCGGAGTCCTTGCCGGGCGCCCGCTCACGTCGTACAGCGTGAGGCTCACGACGGCGGGCGAGGGCAACCGGTAGGAGATCCGCGCCGTGTCGCGGAACGGGTTGGGCCCGCTCGTGAGCTGGACGCCGGCAACCGGCGTCCGGCCGGGCTCAGGCACACCGGTCACGACCGATCCCGTCGCGGCGACGTAACTCAGTGGGAGCCCCTGGACGACCGTGAAGTCCCCGCCCGCGTACACCGCGCCGACGCCGGCGACCAGCGCGCGGACATCACCATTCGCGTCGGGATTCCATCCAGTGGCGAAGCCGATCACGGGATCCAGCGCGGCCAGGCGGTTCCGCGCCTGTCCGCCGATCTCGGTGAAACTTCCTCCGGCGTAGATTGCCCGCGGGGTCACGGCGAGCGACCACACCGCCTGGTCGGCATCGGGGTGCCACTCCGTGGCCTGCCCGCTGGCTGCATCCAGCGCCGCGATGCAGCGGCGCGCCGCTCCTCCGATAGTGGTGAAGAATCCACCGGCATAGACCGTGTTCCCGCTGATCGCCAGCGCACGAACCTCGGAGCTCGCATTCGGGTCCCACGGCGTGACCAAACCGGTCACGGCATCCACGGCGGCGATGCTTCTGCGCGTCTGTCCGCCGATGCCTCCAAAGCTTCCGCCGGCATAGACGGTGTTCCCGCTCACCGCCAATGCGAAGACCTTGTAGCTCGCATCAGGATTCCACGGCAGGACCGCGCCGGTGGCGACGTCCAGGGCCGCGAGGTTGTTGCGGTATTCCCCGCCGATCTCGTAGAAGTAGCCCCCGGCGTACACGGCCGCATCGGTTGCAGCAATCGTCCAGATGAAGGCCCCGTGAATGCCGTCGATGTCGCCGGCATTCCAGGCCTTGACCTCGCCGCTGGTCCCGTCCAGGGCTGTGACGCACTTGCGGAGCTGGCCGTCGATGTACCAGAAGAAGCCGCATGCGTACACAGTCGTTTCGTGGACGGCCAGCCCGGTAACTTCGCCGTCGGGCTCGGGATCCCATGGTTCGAGCGCGCCGGTGGTCACGTCCAGCGCCGCGAGGCGGACGCGCCGCACACCACCCATCCCGGTGAACGATCCGCCTGCGTAGACGGTCCCGTCCGCGCCCGCGTGGATCGCGAGAACGCCGCCATTGGGACGCGGGTTCCACGGAGTGATCTCCCCGGTTGAGTTCACGGCGGCGAGATGGCTGCGAGCCGGGGCGCCGTTGATCGTGGTAAAGCCTCCGCCGATGTAGACGGTCGTCCCGCTCACCGCCAGCGCATACACGCAGCACCCGACGGCGGGAGCCCAGGAGGTGAGGAGTCCGTTGGCATCGATCTGCACGGCACTACCCCGCACCTGGTTGTTGACTTGCGAGAAGTCGCCGCCGGCATAGATCGTCGAGCCGCCGGCCGCCAGGGCGTACACCGTGGAGTTCGCGTTCGGGCTCCAGGACGTCAGCACACCGTTCGCCGCCGCGTCGAACGCAGCGAGGCGCCAGCGCGGTTCCCCGTAGACGGTCGTGAACCCGCCGCCCACGTAGATCTTCCCGCCGGCCGCGAGGATCGCCTGGACCACGCCGTTGGGATTCGGGTACCAGACCCTCGGCTGGGCGGTGCCGGCGTCGACGGCTGCAATGTAGTTGCGCGGCTGGCCGGCCACGGCCGTGAACGCCCCGCCGACGTAGACGGTGGTGCCGTCCACCGCCAGCGCGTACACGACGTCGTTGGCGCCGGGATCCCATGCGGTCGCGGCGCCGCTCGCCGGATCCAGAGCCGCGACATGGTTGCGCGCCTGACCGCCGGCGTGAGTGAAGAACCCGCCGGCGTAGACCGCGCCCGGGCCGATCGCCAGGGCGCGGACGATCCCATCCGCGCCCGGGTCCCAGGAGAAGACCGAGCCGTCCGCGCGAATGTGCGCGAGGTTCGCGCGCGCGATTCCGCCCACGGCCTTGAAGCAGCCGCCGATGTACCGGCCGCCCTGTCCGTCGGGCGCCACCGCGTAGACCACCCCCGCCACCCTGGGGAAGCCGGCGGTCAGAAGCCCCGCGGCGTCGATCGGAACGCCACCGCCGGTGGCGGGCCCGACCTCGGTGAAGTCGCCCCCGATGTAGAGCGTGTTCCCCGAGAGCACCGCGGCGTTGACCGGCCCGTTCGTGACGAAGAAGTCGTCACGGATGAGCTGGGCCGAGGAAGGCCGGACCGGTGCGGCGACGAGTGCCGCGCAGCAGAGCAGGGCGGCGAGACTCCGCACACCGTGTTGCCAGGATCGGACGATGGCCATGAAGCGCGCCCCGCGTCGGTCGGGCAGGCGGCCCGGCTGCCTCTTCTCGCGCATCATACCCCCGTTTCCGCCCGGAGGTCCGGATCATGAAAACCTGCCGCCGCGGCTGCGTGCGCCCCGAACCTCAACGGGAAGTGCGGGCATCTGAGTGGATTGCGGCGCGCCCGCGAAAACGTCGGGACGAGCGCCGCCCGGCCCCTAACGCGAGGTGACGCATGTCGATCCGCCCCGTGAAGCGCATCATCGAGGCCGTTCCCACGCTCGAGGGCGCCGGCGTCAAGCTGCGGCGTGCCTTCGGCTTCGGGGAGACCGACGAGACCGATCCGTTTCTGCTGTTCGACGATTTCCGCAACGAGCGGCCGGCCGACTACATCGCCGGCTTCCCGTGGCACCCGCATCGCGGGATCGAGACCATCACCTACGTGCTCGCCGGCACCGTCTTCCACGGCGACAGCCTGGGGAACTCGGGGCAGCTCGGCGCCGGCGACATCCAGTGGATGACCGCCGGGCGCGGAATCCTGCACCAGGAGATGCCGAAGGGCGATCCCGCGGGACGGATGCACGGGTTCCAGCTGTGGGCAAACCTCCCTTCGTCGCTCAAGATGACGACGCCGCGCTACCAGGACGTGGGCGGCAAGGACATTCCCGAGATCGTCGACGACGACGGCACGCGGGTGCGCGTGGTGTGCGGCAGCTTCTGGGGGAAGAAGGGCCCGGTGGACGGGGTGGCTGCCGATCCGACCTATCTCGACGTCTCTGTGCCTCCGGGCAAGCGCAAGACGCTGGCGGTGGACAACCGCCGCAACGCGTTCGCGTACGTGTTCGAGGGGAGCGGCAGCTTCCGCGACGCCTCGCCGCCCACGGGCGTGCTCACCGATCAGCCCGGCCCGGTCGAGCAACTGATCCGCGAGCAGACCGGCAACCGCTCGCTCGTGCTGTTCGACCGCGGCGACGAGGTCACGGTGCAGGCCGGGGACGAGGGCATCCGCTTCCTGCTGGTCTCGGGAACGCCGATCGAGGAACCGGTGGCGTGGTACGGACCGATCGTGATGAACACCGAGGACGAGCTGCGTCAGGCCTACGCAGAGCTCCAGGCGGGGACGTTCATCCAGAAGGGCTGAGCGGCGTCACACGAAACCGGCCGGCGACCCGCTTCGGATCGCCGGCCGGCTGGTTGAAACGAGACTCCGCGGAACGCTACTTCGAGCTGGCCCCCGACATCGCGCCCTTCTCCGCCTTCTTCGCCGCCGCCGCCGCTTCCTGGCGGGCGGTCCACGGCGGGACGATGCCGTTCGAGCGCGCGTAGGCGATGGACTGGCCCAGGTGCTCGTGGCAGTGCGAGAGCAGCAGCAGGTAGGCGCCGCGCGTGGTCGTCTTCATCCCGAAGAACTCGGCCGGCTTCTCCATGTCGGCGTCCGACATCTCGCTGAAGGCCTTCTCCATGTGCGCGAACGAAGCCCGGAGCGTCGGAACGATGTCCGCTTTCTTGGTCTTGGACTTCTCGAAGGTGGCGAAGTCGTAGCCCTCGGGCGGCTTCACGCCGACGAAGCTCGGGATGCCGTAGTTCGCGCCCGCGACGTGCATGAACACCTCGCCCGTGGAGCGGACGTCCTTGGCGGGCCGCCAGGAGTACTTGGCCTCGGGCGTGGCCTCGGCCAGGTCCAGCAGCTTGGATTCCGCGTCCTTGAACCACTGGAGCATTTCGGCCTTCACGCCCGACGAGGACGCGGCCGTCTCCGCATGATCCGGGTCGGCCACCGCGACCGGCGCGAGGGCGCCGAGTGCCAGGACCGCGGCTGAAAGAGCGGCGAAGAGGGAAAGGCGATGCTTCGCGAACGACATGAACGGGCTCCTTTCGATGAAGGTGGTCTCTGATGACGGCTGCGGCGCGAGGGTAGCATCGAATGGGCGGTCGGCGCCCGCGGCCTTGCGGGCTTGCGGGGCGTGCACTAACGTCCCGCCCCGGCCCGCCACTCGAGGACTCCTTCTCACATGAACCACCGCTTCGCGACCCGCCCGCCGCTCGCCGTGACGGCGCTGCTCGCCCTGCTCGCGCTCACGCTCGCCGGATGCGGCGCCGATTCGTCGCGCGTGCTCGCCCGCGTGGGGTCGCGCACGATCACGACGGATGAGTTCCTCGAGGCCGCGCGGGACAAGGAGAGCCAGTATCCGGGACCCCCCGACAGCGCGAAGGCCCTGTTGCTGGACGACCTGGTGCGGGCGGCGCTCGTGCTGAGCGATGCCGAGCGCCTCGGGCTCTACCGGGAGCCCGCGGTGGCGGGCGCGCGCGGACCGATCGAGGCCGAGGAGGCGCAGCAGGCGCTGTACCGCAGTTTCGTGCCCGCCGACGTTCCGGTGAGCGATGCGGAGGTCGAGCAGCTCTACGTGTGGCGCGACTCGGCCGCGCACGTGCGGGCGATCCTGTGCCCGAGCCGGGGTGCGGCGCACGCGGCCGCGGCCGAGATCGCGGGCGGCGCGCGCTTCGAGGCGATCGCGGACCGCTTCGGCAGTCTGGGGGGCCTTCCTCCCGGCGGCGATCTCGGCTATCTGCTTCCCGGCGCGCTGGTGCCGCCGCTCGACGACTACATTCGCGAAGGGCCGCTCGGAACCGTGATCGGTCCGCTCGAGTCGCCCGGAGAGGGCTGGTTCCTGATCGAGGTGCTGGAGCGCAGGAAACGCACCCAGCGCCCGCTCGAGGAACAGCGCCTGATCCTTCGCGACATGCTGCGCCAGCGCAAGGTGCGCTCGCTCCGGCTGCGCGCCCAGCAGGCGCTGCGCGAAACCTACGACGTGCGGACGGAGCCGGGCGGAGCCCCGGCGCTGTTCGGCTACTTGAACCAGACGGTGGGCGGGAGCGGCGGAGGCGACCTTCCCCCCACGCCCGAGCAGCGCGCGGCCGTGCTCGCGCGCTACGGCACGGGCGGCGCGGCCGCGGTCTATACCCTCGGCGACGCGCTCACCGACCTCGCCGACCAGGAGCGCGAGCGCCCAAACCCGGCGATGACCCCTGCTATCGAGCGCTGGATCGAAGCGCAGGTGATCCGGCGCGTGGCTCTGATCGAGGCGAAGCGGCGCCGCCTGATCGAGGAGCCGGAGACCGCGCGCAGGATCGACCGGCGCGTGGACAACCAGGTGCTCGATCTCTACTACGACGTGGAGATCGCGCACGGGGTCGAGGCCGGCCCCGAAGACCTCCGCGAGGCCTACGAGCGGAGCCTCGAAACCTTCCAGCGTCTCGACGCGGTCGAGCTGCTCGTGGCCACGCTGGCCGATTCCTCGGCGGCTGCCCGGGTCGTCGCACACGCGGGGCACGCGCCCTCCCTGCGCGAAGCCATCGACATGGCGGCCCCCGGCACGCGCGTTTCCGCGGAGCGCGCGCGCTTCCCCGGCGCCCCCGGGCGCTGGAAGCCGTACGAGTCGGTGTTGAAGGAGGCCTCGCCGCACGAGTGCCTTGGGCCGATCCCGGTGCGGGGCGGATGGCTCGTGGCTCAGCTCGTCTCGAAGGAGCAGAGCGCGCCGGCGCTGGAGCAGCTCCCGCCGGAGGCCGCTCAGTCGCTCCGCCAGCAGGCCGAGGAGATCGCCCGCGACCGCGCGTTCACCCGGAGGGTCGAGTCCCTGCGCCAGGCGCTCAAGCCGGATGTGCGCCGCGACCGCCTGCGCGCCATCCCGTGGCCGGTCGCCGCGTCGCCCGGCGGCTGAGACCGGCGCATTCCGGCGGCGGGAACGCGCCGGAAACTACCTCAGCTTCCGGCGCACCTCCGCCGCCCGCCGCTCGCTGGCCTCGACGCGGGTGCCGTCCTTCAAGCGCAGCACCAGCACGCCGTCCTCGCCGCCGTACGACTCGATCGCGTCGAGGTTGACGAGTGCGGCGCGGTGGGCGCGCACGAACTGGCCCTCGGGCAGCCGCGCCTCGAGATCCTGGAGCGTGTAGTCCACCAGGTACTCGTGGCCCTCGGAGCGTGCCAGCACCAGCCGGTCGCGCGAGAAGATGAGCGGCACCTGCTCCAGGTCGAGCAGCTTGATCTCGCGCCGGTAGCGCACCGGCAGGCGCTTGAGGATCGCGGCGCGCTTCACGAGCTCGGGGCTGTCGAGGGCGGCCTCGAGCGATTCCGCCTGCGCCCCGCGCCCGCCGCGCACCTCGGCGACCACGCGCCGCACGGTCTCGGCCAGGCGCTCGCGCCGGATGGGCTTGAGCACGTAGTCGAGCGCCGCGACCTCGAAGGCCTCGACCGCGTACTTGTCGTAGGCGGTCACGAACACCACCACCGGCGGGCCGGCGCGCACCAGCTGGCGCGCCACCTCGAGGCCGGAGAGATCGGGCATGTGGATGTCGAGGAACACGACGTCGGGCTTGAGCCGGTGGCAGAGCGACAGGGCCTCGACCCCGCCGCGCGCCGCGCCCACCACCTCGAGGTCGGCCTGCTCGCCCAGCAGCTTCTCGAGGAACTGCCGCGCCCGCGGCTCGTCGTCCGCGATCAGCACGCGCACCCGCTCGTTCTTCATGT
>Ga0184629_10001116_pt1 | contig 11197 bp, 7 predicted proteins | sample PLM4_32_b1_FD_133158 | JGI IMG/M metagenome (GOLD analysis project Ga0184629, IMG submission 133158) | Groundwater sediment microbial communities from an aquifer in East River, Colorado, USA - PLM4_32_b1 | ecosystem: Environmental > Terrestrial > Soil > Riparian zone | place: USA: East River... | reverse complement strand
CGATTACACCCAGCCCGGCGGGGTCAGCGGCTTTCAGACCGCCGACTACCGGCTGGGAGACTTCGGCGCCAACCTCTTCGGAGGACGGATTGCGTGGCGCCCGTACCGCGTGCTGGGGAAGGTGTTTCCCGCGAGCGCCCAGTTGATTCTGAGTTACGAACGGTATTTCAACAGCAACAATTTCTCGGCGAACGTTCTCGAAACCGGTCTGCTGATCGTGTTCTAGCGGACCATGCAAAGGAGCCGGGTATGAGCCGGACATCATTGACGATCATCACCATCCTGGTTCTTGGCGCGGCGAGTGCCGCCGCCGAAACCTTCCATCAGTCGCCCTACCTCGCCGAGGCCGGGGTGAACGTGCTGTCCAGGAACGTGGCCAACGAGCAGTTCGGGAAGAACCTGTTCGGCGACCCGTACGCGACCGTCGTGGTGGGAAACGTGGACGTCTACGACCGTTTCCCGTACATCGAAGCGCGTTACTTTCAGATCGTTTCCGACCCGGCCTGGAACCGCCTGCTGATGGGCGAGGTGGGCCGCGGTCTGGTGGCGTTCGACGGCGCGCAGAGCCCCTTCGGGCGTCTGGCGGGCCCGCACGGCCTCGCGAGCGACGGGCGCGGGCGCGTGTTCGTCGCCGACACCGACAACAACCGCGTGCTGGTATTTCGAGCCGTGAGCGAGTTCGACCGCATGGAGCTCCAGCCGCTCTACGCGGTGGACGGACTGAGCAAGCCCTACGCGGTTGCGCTGTCGGACGGCGGCACGCCGCTCGTCACCGGGGACGACGTCCTCTACGTGGCGAACACGGGCCGCAACGAGGTGCGCCGCTATGCGCTCTCCGACACCGGCGCGCGATTCACGTTCGCGGTCGGCGAGCTGGGCAGCGGCGACGGCCGCTTCGCGGGCCCGATGGCGATCGCCGTGGGCCGTCGCGACGGCGCCAGTTCGAACGAAGTCTTCGTATCCGACACGCACAACGCGCGCATCGTGCGCCTGCGCGACACCGGTTCCTCGCTGGCGTGGAACGGGTCCACGTCACACACCCTGGGCCTGATCACGTCGCTGGACACCGACCACTGGGGCAACGTCTACGCGGCGGCGCCGCAGACCAGCCGCGTCACCAAGTTCACCGCGTCGTTGTTCCCGGTGGCGACGTTCGCCGGCGACGTCAAGCACCCGCGCAGTTTCCACGTGGTGTTCGCCAACGTGTCCGACCATCGCACCGGCACCGAGACCCGTGCGGGCCAGGGCACCGGCATCCTGGTCGAGGAGTGGGGCGGCCAGAGCGGGTTGCGGCTCGTGAATCTCGGCGTCGATCTGACCGACGCCGCGGTCGTCGGCAACGATGCCGTCGACGTGACGCTGACCGACCACGCCGCCGTCAGCGCGGAGATCGTGGATCCCCGCAGCGGCGCGGTAGTGGCGCACCACGAGGCGGGCGTCCTGAGCGCGGGGCGGCAGACGATCCGCTTCTCGCCCCAGGACTACGTCTCGTCGTGGAGCGCGGGTGAGTACCGCGTGACCCTTCGCGCCCGCTCGACCTACGACCAGAGCACGTTGAGCGAGACGGAGCTTCCGATCACGATGAACGGCGCCGGCGGCCCGGCGTACGCGAATCGCTTCGCGCTCCTGGGCAACACGCCCAACCCGTTCAACCCCGTCACGACCATTCGCTTCACGGTCCCCGCGGGTCCGAATCGCCCGTACAACCTGCGCGTCTACGACGTGCAGGGCCGCCTGGTTCGCGAGCTCGCCTCCGGCCAGATCGGCGGCGGGATGCACGAAGTGCGCTGGGATGGGCGTGGCACGCGTGGCGAGGCGGCGAGCTCCGGCATCTACCTCTATCGCCTCCAGGTCGGTCAGGAACAACTGACCGGCAAGATGGCGCTCTTGAAGTAGGAGGATTCGTTCGTGACGCGTATTTGTGCGCCCCGGCAATGGAAGCGAACGCGAACGTGGGCAGCGGCCGTGCTGCCCGCGCTCGCGCTGGTTTCGCTCCCCGGCTGCGTCCTCGACGAGCCGGAGATCGACAAGCGTTGGACCGTGCTGGAGTTCGTCGACGTCACGCCGCAGCCGGGGCAAACGTCCCCGGGCGGGCAGCCACTGAACGTGTCGGTAAAGGGACGGATCACGTACCGGGACATTCTCACCGGATTCCTGGTGGCGGAAGTCCGCTACAGCGACACCATCTCGCCGGCCAGTGTCCCGCTCGACCCCACCGAGAACACGCTCGAGGCCGCGCAGGCCATCGATTACATCCTGGCCAACTCAGTGACGGCGGGTCGGGCGACGCGCGCGGTGACGGGATTCGATCATCTCATGCAGGACATCGATCTCTCCTTCACCGCGACGGTGCCGCCGGAGATGTACGCGGGCGGCGCGACCGCGGGCCGAGGGCTCTACCTCCTCCTTTATATGGGCGCGGGCGACGAAATCGAGCTCGCGAACGGCGCGGACTCGCTGGTCGTGACCCCGTTCGTCTCGACCCAGTACGAGGTTCTGCACAACGGTTTCGCACTGCGGATCACCCCGCCAGTGCCTTGATCATGCGGCCGCTGACCATGTTCGGCCAGGGAATGGCAGCGGTCCGCACGGGGTTACACGGCCCTGCACCACGGGGCCTGCGATCGGTTCGCCTGGGGGCGGCAATCGTTTTTCTTGCAGTGGCAACGGTAACAACCGCCCGCGCTGGCACAATCCCTGCGGCGGGCGTCGAGGACCGATGCACGTCCCCTCTTGGGGACCAATGCACGTCCCCTCGGCCCAGCGCCCGCTTCGCTCGGCTTCCCGCCGGTGCCGGCCTGGAAGATCAAGGTGCGACGGCGGCCCGGCCGGTGATCCTCGCTCGCTCCTGCGCGATGGGCCTCGAGGACGCGCATCGGTCCCAGGTGCACGCGCGGGTGGCATCAGCCGGGGTCCCCGTCGCGCGGAGCGAAGCGAACACGACGGGGCGGGCTGATGACAGGACCCGCGAAGGTGAAGACACGACCAGCGGAGCAGGAAACATGCGCCTCGCGATCGGCGCCATCATCGGCGGCATCGCGTTCGACCCGAGCCTCGACGATTACCGCTGGGACGTGAGTCCCGCGATGCAGTCGGGCGCACAGGCGACGCTGTACTGGAAACGGCTCGCGGCCGGCGCGCGTCTGTGGCGCGCGCACACGACGCAGGCCAGCGGAATCCCGGGGGAAACACAGGCGCCCCGGGTGAACCTGACTGGCGTCGAGTTTACCGCCGGGGCACGCGCGCTCTCGATTCGCGGCGTCGAGTTGTGGGGATCCGCCTACGCAGGACGGCTCCTCCTCGGGTACGACCCGGACCAGCTCACGTTCGACTCCGGCGGAATCGGCGAACCCATCACGGTCGCGTACCAGCCGATCGATGAATGGGACGTCGGCGCCGGCATCGCGCTGCGCCGGGAAATTGCCCGGCAGATGTCGCTGGCTCTCGAAACGACCGCGACCAGCTTCGCGCTCGATACCGCGCATCGTCGCGGCAGCGAGATCGTGGAAGCGCGCGAACGGTTCTACACCTGGAACCTTCGTTTCGAGGTCGCCTGGTTGATCGACCTGGACTAGCCCCTCGCGCGACGCGCGGAGGCGAGCAAGCAAGCAAAGGGAGATGCCATGAAGCGAAGGGGGCACATGTGGACGGCGGCCGTTCTCGCCGCCGTCCTCGCGACGGGGACGGGTGCGCAGGCCGCGGCCGGCACCGATACTCCGACTCCCGCGACGACGCCCGACCCGAACGCACCCCACGTCCTCGTGGAGAAGAAGGTCCGCCTGATCGGCGACGGCAACAACGTCGTGCGCACCGGGCCGGGCAACAGCTTCGCGATCGTGGGCGTCTACTCGGAGGGGTCCGAATTCATCGTCATCGCCAAGCACGAGGAGTGGTACAACATCCGCCTCTCGGACACCGAGACCGGGTGGATCCACTCGTCGCTGTGCAAGGAGTTCGACGACATGTCCAACCTCGAGTTCCGTCCCAACCCGAGGTTGTTCTCCCGCATCGGCAGCTTCGCCCTCACCGCCTACACCGGTGGCTACGCGTTCGACGAGAAATCCAATTCCCTGGTGCTCGGCGGCCGTGTCGGCTACTACGTGCTCGAGTTCATCGAAGTGGAAGGCAGTCTCGGCTGGACGCACATCGTGCGCCCGGCGGAGATCGTGGAGTCGCTCTTCGACCTCACACTCGAGGAGGAGGAGTTCCACATGCTCTATTACGCGATGAACATGAACGTGAAACTGCTCCCGGGCCGGCAGATGGTTCCCTTCCTGACCGGCGGCGCGGGCAGTTCCATCATGCAGGGTGAGACCGAGACCAGTCTCAACTTCGGCCTCGGCCTCGATTTCTTCGTGAAGAAGGCGCTCGCGGTCCGCTTCGAGTTCCGCGACTACATGTTCGATTCGGGAACGTCCGACAGCCGCCAGAGCAACACCAACTTCGAATTCAGCGTCGGCGCCACGTTCCTCGAGTAGGGGGTCACGCATGCTTCGCTCGCCGCTCGTCGTCACGTCGCCCGTTCGCCATCGGCGCGCGCTCGTGCTTGCGCTGGTCGTGATCGCGGCCGCGGGGCCGTCCCGCGCCGGCGACCCGCTTCCGTTTTCCGCGCGCTCGGGGCTGGACGTGGCCAACGACGCCGCGCACACGTGGGCGCCGGACGCGCACCTGGTCTACGTGGAAAACGACGAGGACGTGGCCGCCGACGGCACCGCCGTCCGGTGGGGCTACCTGTTCTATTCGCCGGGCCGGGCGAAAGCGCGCGGCTACTCCGTGCGCAACGGGAAGATCCTGGAGGCCACCGACCTCGAGTTCGATTTCGACGCGCCGCCGCTCGCGGAGGAGTGGATCGACAGCCAGGCCGCGCTGAACGCGGCGGAAGAGAAAGCCGGGCAGAAATACTGCCTCGAGCACGGCGGCAAACTGAGCGCGATGCTGCTCATTCGCGGCGCCTTCGACGAAAAGAAGCCGAATGCGAGCACGTGGGCGCTCGTCTACACCTCGAACAGCGAACCCGCCCTCTTCGTCGTCGTGGACGCGGCCAAGGGCGACGTCATCCGCGTCTGGAGGGGTTGACGTGATGTACCTGTCGCCGTCGCGAATCACGTTGGGGGTGTTCGTGCTGTTGCTCGCCCTTTCGCCGGTCGCCGCGCTTGCCCAGGAGAGCGCCGACGCGGCGGGCGGCGCCATCGACGCCACCGATGCGGTGGAAGAGACGATCGAAGTCAAACGCCCGGATCTCAAGGAACCGAAGCACACGAGCCTCAAGTTCCTGCGCGACAACCGCGTGTTCCTGCGCTCGCAGCTCGACCGGCTGCGGCTCCAGGTCACGCGCGAACGCGGAGACGGAGCGGTGATCCTCGACGAGCGCTACCTCCGTCTGGAGGAAATGTCGGCTGCGATCGCGGCCGCGTGCGACACGGTGCGCTCGGGGCAGGAGCTGGCCGCGCGTCGTGACCTCATGGAGAGCGTCACCCAGCTGGGCGAAATGGAAGGCGAGCTGACCCTCATGGAGACGCTCGTGGCCGAGCAGCAGCGTCGTCTCCTCGCGCTGGAAAAGGACTTTCTCGGCCACCAGGAAACGGCGCTGGTCATCGTGGTCAGGGGCCTTTCCGGGAAGGGTGCGCCGGCGTCGATCGAGATCGCGGAGGAAAACGAAGTGGTGCGCGTCGACCTGACGCGAGAGCAGCAACGCTCGCTCGAGCAGGGCGGCATCGCCCAGGTGTTCCACGAGTTCGTCGAGCCGCGCGCGCACACGCTTGCGGTGAGCTTCGCGGGGAGTTCGTGGGCCGGCGCGGCGCCGCTGTCCGTGACCGTCGAGACGACGCGCGATCGGCTGACGTTCCTGGAGCTGGACCTGAGCCGGCTCGACCCCAATCAACCGACGCTTGGACTCCTGACCAGCACCTGGTACCGGTAGGAAGCAGCGCGTTACATGCGGAGACGGTTCTGGAACTCTCCGACGCGGCTCGTCGGCCTGCTCGCGGTCACGGGTGTCGTCCTGGCGCCGTCGTCGCGCGCCGCCGACGCGCCCACCCCGCCGGCCCCGATCACGTCGGTCCCGACGACCCGGACCCCCACCTCGAACGAGTGGGACGCGCTGAATCTCGGCCGGGCCGTCGACCTCTGGCTCGCGGGAGATCTTCGCGGCGCCGCCGAGCAACTGGAACCCATCGACATCTCCCCCGCGTCTTCGTTCGGCGAGGCGGACCACGCGGCGTTCCTGCTGGCCTGCGCGTACCTGCGCCTGAACGACCGCGAGTCATTTGAACGCGTCGCCGATCGCGCCGCCGACGCCACCGGATCCCCTTACCGCCGCTGGATCAGCTACTGCCAGCTCACCCTGGCGCGCACGCGCGCGAGCGCCGGAACCGGTCTCGCGAACGCCCTGCCGGCGGGGTTGCCCGGCGTCGACATCATGGGCGCGTCTTTTTTGCTCGAATCGGGCCGGCCGGCGGACGCTCTGCGACTGCTCGAGTCCACCGACGCGGACAACGCGCTGGGCTCGATCCATCTCTTCCTGCAGGCGCTCGCCCGCGCCGCCGCCGGCGCGGACGCGACGCGCGACTGGGAACGCCTGGTCGAACGGCCGGCCCGGGGCGCCGTCGAGGCGGACTTGATCGGCGCCGCCGTCCTCGAGCTCGCCTCGGCGCGACTCGCGCGCGGTGAAGACGCCGGGGCCGCGCTCGATCGCATGCCGCCCGGGAGCCGCCACGCCGCGCGCGCCGCGCACCTGCGCGGACTCGCCGCCATCGCGGCCGGCGACAGCGCGGCCGGATCCGACATTCTGGGACGCATCCTCGAGGAACACCCCGCGTACGAGGCGCGCCGCGACGTCAAGCTGGCCCTGGGTCAGTCCGCGATGGATCACCGGTTCTGGCACGCCGCGCTGCGATACTTCGAATCCGCGGAGGACAACTGGGGCGACGAATATGAGTCACTCGCGCGCCTCGAAAGCGAGGAGACCCTCGCCGAGGTATGGCGCGTGTGGGAAGCGCCGAGTGCGTGGAACCACGAAATCCGCCTCGCACCCGAGGCGCTGCTGGCCGGCGTGGCCGAGATGGCGAACGAATCGCTCGACCTCCGGCGCTCCCCCGACCTCGCATCGGGCAAGAGTCTCGCCGACAGTCTGTGGCCCGCGCTCGACGGCGCGCGGGTCCGCGCGGCGTGGGACACCACCGACGCCCTGTCCCGCTTCACGCCCACGGCCGACGAGTGGGAAGCACTGCGCGCGCTGTCGAGCAGCCGCCGTCGCGTCGCAAGTCTGGCGGCGTGGCAGGAGCGGATGATCGCCGAGCGCGAGCGGGAGACGGCGCTCCGGCTCGACTATCTCAACCAGGGGGGCGCGCGCGCCGACTCGAGCGAAGCGCGGCTGGCGGAGGGCGCCTCCCGGCTCGAGATCCTCCTCGCGCGGCTCGACGCGGCTCTGCTGCAGCTCAAAGCGGTCCGCGACGGGGCGCTCGCGCAGATCACGACGCGCACGCGCGATACCATCGTCGAGTTCCAGCGCGACGTGTTGTTCCTCCAGGCGTTGCGCCACTTCCACGTCGACGGACCGAACCGGGACCGCCCGGAGCAATTCCCCGCCGGGGTTCCCTCGCCCGCCGAGCTGCTCACGCGCGAAGAGGCGCTGGCGTCACAGGCCGACAGTCTCCTGACCCGGGTGGCACAGCACTATCCGGATGTGATCAACCGGTCGTACGCGGAGATCTGGGAGCCGCGGCTCATGGGCGACAGCCGACTCATCGAGGCGGCGTTGCACAGCGAGCTCGCGCGATCCCGCCGCATCGGCGCGACCCTCGATTCCACCCTGGCCGGGTACGCCAACGACCCCGTCCTCGCGGCCGCCCGGGCGCGCCGCGACGAGTTGGCGGCCACCGCCGATTCGCTCCGCATCGCGGAGGATCGCATGCGCCGCGACACGGCGCACGCGGTGGCCGCGAGCGCCCGCGCCGCACTCACCCTGGAACGCGAGGCGATCGACTATCACCTCGCCGATGCCTCCTACGAGCTGGCCGTCTACATGGGGACCGACGCCACCAGCCCCGAAGACACGGTCGTGGCCGCGGAGTATCGCGAGCGCGCGATCGGGTACATGGACGAGTTCCTCGCGCGCTACCCGGAAAGCGCCGCGCGCGGCGAAACCCGCTTCCGGCTGGCCGACCTGCGGCTCGCGAAAGCGCGCGACGACTTCCAGGCGCGCATGGCCACGTTTCTGGGCGAAAACCCGACCGCGGACGAACTCGGCAACCGCGCGCTCGCCCCGTTCGTCGACTATGCCCCGGCGATTGCGCTCTACGAGAAAATCCTCGCCGAAGACGCGAACTTCGCGCACGTCGACGCCGTGCTCTTCAACCTGGGCATGATCCTCTCGGACGACGGGCAGACCCGCGGCGCCGCGTATCTCGCTCGGCTCGTGGAGGAATACCCCGCCTCGCCGGACGCGCAGGAGGCGTGGCTGCGCATGGGGAGCGACCGCTTCGACGCGGAGGATTACGCGGGGTGTGTTCCGCTCTTCGAGCATTGCGCCGCGGGCAAGGATCCGTCCTTCACCGCCATCGCCCTGTACAAGCTCGGGTGGGCGTACTTCGAGGAAGATCGTTTCGACGGATCGGCCGACGCGTTTCGACGTTTGATGGATCATTACGCCGCCCACGCCGACGTCGCCAGGTCGATGGACTTGCGCGACGAAGCAGAAGAGTACCTAGTGCACTCGCTGGCCCGGGCCGGCGGGGCCGACGCGTTCCGCGACTACTTCGACCGCGTGGGTCATCGCGACTACGAGGCGCGGATCCTGATGTCGCTCGGCCACCTGATGCGGAGTCTAAGTCTCTATGAAGAGGCGGTGGCGTGCGACGAGCTGTGGCTGCGCCGCTACCCCACCGACCCGCAGGCTCTGGAGGTGGCGGATCGAATGGTGGCCACCTACCAGCGGTGGAACAAGCCCGACCAGGCACGCGACGCCAAGCTCGCGCAGGCCGAGCGCTTCCTGCCCGGAGGCGCGTGGTACGAAGCGAATCGGGACGACGAACTCCGGCGCGCGTCGCTCTCCTTCGCGCAGAGCGCCTACCGGGAGACGGCGGCATATTACCACCGCCGCGCGCGCGCGACCAACGACCCCGCGAGCTGGCAGGCGGCGCTCACCAACTACGAACAGTACCTGACGCAGTGGCCCGGGACGGCCGACAAGCACCGCATCCACTACCTCGCGGGCGAGGCGGCCAGCCGGCTCAAGCAGTACCCGCGGTCGCTCGTGCACCTGAAGGCGGCGGCCGCCAGTGACTCCACCGCTCTGGCGGTGGAGGCGGCCTGGCAGCACGTGGCCGTGACGGACGCGTGGTATCGGGACTCGCGCCCCACGGGTGCCGCGACCGGCAACGACACGCTGGCGGTGAAGCTCCTCGCCACCAGCGGCGAGTTCGTTTCGCGCTACCCCGCGGACAAGCGCGCGGCCGACATCGTCTGGCGCCAGGGCAACGTCGCCTACGCGCACGGCTGGTACACCGAAGCCGCGACCAGCCTCGAGGCGTTCGCAAACGCGTACGCGGCCGACCCGCGCGCGACCCAGGCCGTGCGCATGGGCGGCGACGCCCGCTACCGCCGCGCCGAGTATCAACTCGCCGGCGCCGCGTACGAACAGGCGCTCGCCCTGGCGCGCGCGTCTGGGCAGGACTCCGTGGCGGCCGCGCTCGAAGTCACGATTCCGTCGTGCTACTTCAAGTACGCCGAGAGCGTCGCCGCGGCCGACAGCGCGCACGGCGACGAAAAGGCCGCGCCGCTGTTCGCGCGCGTCGCGAAGCTGTGGCCGCGATTCCAGTATCACGACCTCGCGCTGTATCGCGCCGGCCTCGGGTTTGCCGCCCACAAGAGTTACGCCGACGCGGCCGCCTCGTGGGAGCAACTGCTCGCGGAGCATCCGAAGAGCGAGTACGCGCGCGACAGCGCGGTTCAGATCGCGCTCGCCCACGAGAAATCCGGCAACGCGCACAGCGCTGCAGCCGCCTACGAGCGTTTTTCCCGATTGTATCCGCAGGACCCCGACGCGCCCGGAGCACTCCTGAAGGCGATCGATCTGCTGGTGACCGCGCACGACGACGCCGGCGCCGAGCAAATGCGCAGCGCCCTGCTCGAACGCTTCCCCGGGGAAACCGACGCCGTGATGGAAATCCGCGCCGAGCGCGCCGGCCGGGAGCTGGCGAAAGTCTCGGCCGGCGGCCCGGCGTTGTCGGCGCTGCTCGCGACGCCCAAGGCGGCCACGTCCGCGAAGGGCGCGGCGCCGGCGTCGGATCTGCAGGCGTACCTCGATCTCGCCGCCAAGCACCCGGAGCTGGCATCGCCGGCCATTCTCGCCCAGGTCGACTATCTCAAGGCCGAGGAGCAGTATCCCGCCTACGCGGCGATGCGCCTGACGCAGCCCCTCCCCAAGGCCATCGAGAAGAAGAAAGCCAGCCTGGAAGCGCTGCTCAAGGCCTATGAAACCTGCACGGCGCACGGCGTCGCCGAATACGCGCGCGCCTCGGCGTATCGCGTCGGGCAGGCGCTGATCGAATTCGGCGACGCGCTTATGACGAGCGAGCGCCCCGAAGGATTGAGCGAGGAAGACCTGCTCGCGTACGATGACGTCATCTCCGGCCAGAGCTTCGAGTTCTACGACCGCGGCGAAGACGTGTGGTCGACGATGCTGCAGCAGGCGCGCGACGCCAACGGCGACGACCCGGGCGGGTGGCTCGTGCGCACCCGGGACGCGCTCTGGCCCCGCCTGGCGGAGCGTTTCCGCTTCCGGCCCGAGGTGGACTACCCGCGGCTGGCCGCGACCCCACCCCCGGAACCGGGGACGGAATAGGTTGCCGGGGTCCCTCCCCGCAGGAACGACCCTTGCGTAGAGGAAGGTATCGGAATCATCCGAAACCAGGCAGTAACAACCGGGAACAATGCTCGACACCATGACGAACCTGGTAGGCGACTTTGCATCGGCGGCTCTCGCTTCGCGACAGCCACGCAGCCATCGAAGCGGGTGGCACCGATCCGGGGCCCCCGCGGGCGAAGCCCCGTGGGGTGGATCGGTGACAGGACCCGCGAGGCGGCGCGCGGCCATGCTTTTGCTCGCCGCGGTGCTCGTGACCGCAAACAGCGGATGCAGCTGGCTCGGGTTCCTGCCCGGCTTCGGTGACAAAGGCGCGTCGGGACGTGTCGACGT
>Ga0184629_10001115_pt1 | contig 11198 bp, 8 predicted proteins | sample PLM4_32_b1_FD_133158 | JGI IMG/M metagenome (GOLD analysis project Ga0184629, IMG submission 133158) | Groundwater sediment microbial communities from an aquifer in East River, Colorado, USA - PLM4_32_b1 | ecosystem: Environmental > Terrestrial > Soil > Riparian zone | place: USA: East River... | reverse complement strand
TAGGGCACTGTTCAGTACGCCATCGACGTTGACATAGTCGTCGATTCCGTCGAACGTGAACGCGTCGCCGACAGTAAACCGATGGCTCTCATGTGGGCCTCCTTCATCGGGGGTACACCCCCTCTCTTGGGAATGCCTAGTTAACGTTCGTCCACCAAGCAGCAGAGCGCCGACTTCCCGCAGCCATTTTTCAATCGAAGCACGGCGCATTCCTCTGGGGTTCGGGGTTGACGAAGACGCACTAGGCCTGGTAGATGCCGTTTGCCCGCGATCCGCTTCACGCCGTGGCGAGATTCTCAAGCGGCGGCGGGATCATGCGGCAGCGAACCCACGAACTGCGGCATCTACCATGACGAGCCCATGCGCCAGGTCCACGAGATGCGCGAGTTGAGGTGTTCTGGTAAGTTGCTGTCATGATTGTGCTTGTAAGGAGGGGTGCATTCATGGTTCACTCAGCGTTCAGCACTCACTGGCCAGTTCTAGCGACGCGACACCTCACATGCGCAACCTCTTCGAGCAAGCTCTTCGTGGCGACCGCTCCGCCCAGACCGAGCTCGACGGCGTCATCCGGCGCATCGCGCGTGCGGTCTGCTATCGGGGCGGTCCGGGGGGCGTCGAGGTTGACTGGGAGGACATCGCCCAGGAAGCCAGCGCGCGATTCTTCAGCGTGGGGATCCACCAGTTCCGCGGCCTCGGGTCCGAAGAGGGCTTCCTCTACGCCATCGTCCGTTCGACCGTCCTCCAGGCGGTGCGCCGCGCGACACGCCGGCAGGCTCGCGAGGAGTCCGTCATGCGGAGCGATGTGGTCCCACCGGACAATCCCGCACCCGGCCTCGATGTGCGCAGACTCCTGGAACAATTGCCCGCGGAGTGCGCGCGTCTCCTCGAACAAGTGTTCCTGCTCGGCGTTCCCTACTCGGAGCTGGCGTCGGAGCTCGACATGCTCGAGTCGTCCGTGCGTGTCAAAGTCACGCGCTGTCTCCGGAGGGCGATGGAGATTGCGGAGGGGAGAGCAGAATGAACCACGTGACCCACGAGATTGCCGACTATCTCGAGAACCGGCTCCCGCCGGAGCGCCGGCGGGAGGTGACCATGCATCTTGATGAATGCGGAGAGTGCTCGTCCGCCGTTGCATTTGCGACGAGGCTCCGGGAGGAAGCACTTGCGCAGGGCCTGATCCACATCCGTCCCGACCGCATCGTTGCGCTCTCCACCCCCGCCGAAACCGCCACCGACGGCGAACGGCGCCATCTCGCCGCGTGCGAGTCCTGCCGCAATGAGTTGGAGTGGGCGAAGACCCAACCGGACGAGAAAACGGTTGCCTCCGAAGACTCGACTGACCGGAAGGAAACGCGCAGGAAGCGGTCTTCGCTCAAACTATGGCTGTCCGGAGCGGCTGCAGCCGCGGCGGCGGTCATCGCGCTGGTCCTTTTTCTGCCTCGCGGATCGGACGGTCCCCGCGACGTCGCCGTGCTGGCTCGCATCGAACCCCTGCCGGTCCGGATCAGCCGCAGCGTGGCCGAGCCGGGGTCGTTCGAGGCGGCCCGGGTTCGCGGTCTCGAGCACTACCGTGACGGCGACTACGACGTCGCGGCAGCGGCGTTCGGCGACGCACTCACCCTGAAGCCCGGCGATGCTGAGATACTTGTCTACCTGGGATCCACCGAACTGCTGCGCGGCGACGATGAGCGCGCCGCGCGCTACCTCGAGGCAGGACTGGCGGTTGCGGAAGCGGCTCCTCTGCGCGAGGAACTTCTGTGGCAGCTGGCGAACGCGAGGCTTCGCGCCGGAAACGTCGCGGGAGCAAAGCAAGCGCTCTCCAAAGTGGTCGAACTTGGCCGCGCGCACGCCTCCGAGGCCCGTCAGCTTCTCGACAGCATCGAACGATGAGAATCTCGCACGTGTGGTGGCTGGCAGTGGTGTTCGGCCTCGGGATCCTGGCCGGTGCGCACCCGGCCGGCGCGGCTCAATCTGCCCGCGACGCTGATGCGATGCGCGAGACGCATCGCCGTCTCTACGAACAGGGGCAGATCGTGCCCGCCATGGAAGCCGCGGAACGGGAAGTTCGCCTTCGCCGCGAGATGCAGCCCCCGGCCCCGCTCGAGCTGGCCACGACTTTGTACGACCTGGGAACGTACCTTTCCGCGGCCAGCTACTTTGCGCGATCCGATTCGCTGCTGCGTGAAGCACTCGCGCTCCGCCGGGCCGGTCTCGGTGATTCAGATCCTGCGGTGGCGGCCACACAGGTCGCCCGGGTTCCGGCTTTGGTGTTCTTGCACGATCGAGACGAAGCGAGAGCGGCCGCTGAGGAGGCGTATGCGATCCGGCGCGCCACGTTCGGCGACCGCAATCGGGAGACCACGCAAAGTCTCTACTGGCTGGCGCGTGTGGACATTATGGACGGCGACAAAACGGCCGCTTACTTCGTGAGTGCGAAGGAGCGTCTCGACGAGGCGATCCAGGCTCAACGGATACTGCTTGGGTTGGAGAGTCCGGACCTGGCGCGCTCGCTGATCGCACTCGGTACTGTCGAGCACATGAACGGAAACCCGGGTAGAGCGGAGTCGCTGCAACGCGAAGGCGTGGCGATGCAACGAAAATTCAGCGCACCCTTCGATCTCCGGCTGGTCGAGGGATTGCTTCTGCTTACGCTGACATTCCGCCAACTTGGCGAAACCAATGACGCGATTGATGCAGTTACCGAAGCTCTGACCATTCTTGAAGACAAGTTTGAGCTGCACGACGGCATCATCGACTGCAGGAACACGCTTGCGTTGCTAAACAACGATCTCCGTCGGTACGGAGAGTCGGCCCGGCTGATGAGGCAGAACCTGGAGGATTTCAGCAGGCTCCACGGAGACGACAAGCCGGAGGGCCTGTTTCTCCAGGCGAACCTCGCCCTGACGTATGGATACCTGAAACGCTTCGAAAGCGCGGACAGTCTGCTCGACGCGGCGACGACCAGGGCCGAGGCGATGGAGCGTGACGGCATAGACGTCTATCACGTCATGACGACCATTATCGTGTACCGGGCACGCATATCCGCCTGGAGCGGCGACTACGCCCGGTCCGAGGACTACCACCGGGAAACACTCAAGAGGCTCGCGCTGAAGATCCCGGAAGGACACGAAGCGGTCGTCAAGACCTACATCGGTATGGGCGAAGCGCGGGCGGGTCTGATGGACATGGCCGGGGCGCTACGCTGCTTTGACGACGCCGTGCGCTGCTACGAACTGGCGCGCACGAAGACCGGTCCCGGTACGGGGGCGGCCACGTTTCAGGCAACGCCATACGAGTTTCGGGCACTGTGTCACCTCGAACTCGGTCATTACGAGGATGGCTGGAAGGATATCGAGCGGGCGCGCGGGCGACTCCTGAGCGATTCGTTGCTGGGCGGTGAGGTTCCTTTCACGATCGAACACGTGCAGTTATCCCTCCGGGACGACGAGGCGATCGTCGGATGGATCGATCGTGAGCTGCCGAAGGGCAGGCGGCGCGCGTGGGCGTATGTGATCCGTTCCGACGGCCCGGTCCGGTGGGAACGGCTTCCGTGTGACCAGAAAGAGAGCGTGCCCGAACTGGCGGAACGCTTCTCGCGCTTTCGCAAGACGCTGGTCGACGCGGGATACTCCGCATTCGGGGCCTCGGAAGACGACGGGTCGCAGGAGACTGCCCAGCTCTTGTGGAAGGAGCGGTTCGGCTCGCTCGCACGACACCTCGGCGGCGTCAAGGGACTGATCTTGATCCCCTCCGACGCGATGGCTGCCCTCCCTGTAGATGCGCTCGTCGATGCGGAGGGGAAGTACGTCACTGAGAGCTACGCCATTCGTTTCGATCCCTCGGCTGCGATCTACACGTGGCTTTGCGAGCGGACACCCGGCCAGGAGCGGGCGCCGCGGTCGGGTTTGCTCGTGGGCGACCCGCCGTTTCGCGAAGAACACCTGATGGCGTTTGTGACGCCGAAAGGCGAGATCGCCGGGCTTTCCCGTTCTCACATCGAACCGGCGACCGTGCGGGGAGCGATCCGACAGGACCCCGCCGCGCTGAGTGCGCTCCCGAGGCTGCGGTGGTCGCGCATCGAGATCGAGTCCGTCGCCAAGGCGTTTCCAGAAGTGACCATCCTCATCGGCGCCGATGCCACCGAACAGGCGATCGCGCGTTTGGCGTCGAGCGGAGAGCTGGCTCGCTACGACGTCCTGCACCTCGCTACGCACGCGTTCGTCGATGACGTCAAACCGGAACGCTCCGCGCTGGTGCTGGCCCAGGTGCAGCCGAAGGCCACACGCGGCTCATCGGCTGTGAGTTCGGAAAGCGGAGTCCTGACCGCCGAGGAGATCGGCCGCTGGCGGCTCAATGCGGAATTGGTGACGCTTAGCGCGTGTGAGACTGCCCTCGGCCGGAACGTGTTCGGCGAGGGGACCATCGGCTTTGCCTATCCGCTCCTGCGCGCCGGCTCGCGTTGCCTGCTCGCGAGCCTGTGGCCGGTGAACGACGAAGCCACTGCACTGCTCATGAGCCGCTTCTATTTGAACTGGCTCGGCGATGCGTCGGGCGGGAACAAATCCCGCAAGACCGTGCGAACCACGAAAGCCGAGGCCCTGCGCGATGCCAAGGCCTGGCTGCGAGACTGGCGCGACGAGAAGGGCGCCCGCCCGTACCGGCACCCGTACTACTGGGCGCCTTTCGTGCTGGTGGGTCGCTGACCAACCCGTCCCCACGCCCCCTGATATGGTCTATCCGGGAGCGTCGGTCTCGTTGTAGCATCGGTGACCGCCCGAAGATGTTCCGAGCTTTGATTCCGTTCATTAAGGAGTACCCGTGTCCCATCAGTTCGTCTGTACCCTCTATCGCCTGAAAAAGGTCGTCCCGCCCGACAAGGTGGTCCTGGACGACATCACCCTCGCGTTTTTCCCCGGCGCCAAGATCGGCGTCCTGGGCCACAACGGCGCGGGAAAGAGCACGCTGCTGCGGATCATGGCCGGCGTCGACACCGAGATCCAGGGGGAGTGCCAGACCGCGCCCGGATTGAAGATCGGGTACCTGCCGCAAGAGCCGGTGCTCGACCTTTCCAAGGACGTGCTCGGCAATATCGAAGAAGGCGTGGCGGAAACGCGGGCGCTGCTCCAGCGTTTCGAAGCCGTCGCCGCGAAGTTCGCCGAGCCGATGAGCGACGACGAGATGAACGCGCTGATCGAAGAGCAGGGCAGGCTGCAGGACCGGATCGATGCCGCGAACGCCTGGGAGCTGGACCGTCAGCTCGAAATTGCCATGGACGCGCTGCGCTGCCCGCCACCCGACGCCGACGTGAGCACGATCTCCGGCGGCGAACGCCGCCGCGTGGCGCTGTGCCGGCTGCTGCTGCAGAAACCGGACATGCTTCTGCTAGACGAGCCCACCAACCATCTCGACGCGGAATCGGTGGAATGGCTCGAGCGCTACCTCAAGGAGTTCCCCGGCACCGTGGTCGCGATCACCCACGACCGCTACTTCCTGGACAACGTGGCGGGCTGGATCCTCGAGCTCGACCGCGGCAAGGGCATCCCCTGGGAAGGGAACTACTCGTCGTGGCTCGAGCAGAAGGAACGGCGCCTGGCGACGGAGGAGAAGCAGGAGTCCGCGCGCCGGCGTACACTCCAGCACGAGCTGGAATGGATGCGCATGACCCCGAAGGCGCGCCAGACCAAGAGCAAGGCGCGTATCCGGCAATTCGAGGAGCTGCTCGGCGAGAAGGCGCGCGAACGGCGCGACAACCTGGAGATCATGATCCCCACCGGAACGCGTCTGGGCGATGTCGTGGTCGAGGCGAAGGGGTTGCGCAAGGGGTTCGGCGAGAACCTGCTTATCGACGGCCTCGACTTTTCGCTGCCGCGCGGCGGTATCGTGGGCATCATCGGTCCCAACGGCGCCGGGAAGACGACGTTGTTTCGCATGATCACCGGGATGGAAAAGCCGGATGCGGGTGAATTGAAGGTTGGAGAAACCGTACAGCTGGCCCACGTCGACCAGTTCCGCGACGCGCTCGACCCGAAGAAGACGGTGTGGGAAGAGATCTCCGGTGGCCAGGAGATCATGGAGGTAGGCAAGCGCAAGATGAACTCGCGCGCGTACGTGGCGAGCTTCATGTTCAAGGGTCAGGAACAGAACAAGCGCGTGGGCGACCTTTCCGGCGGCGAGCGAAATAGGTTGCACCTGGCGAAGCTCTTGAAAAGCGGCGGCAACGTGCTGTTGCTCGACGAACCGACCAACGACCTCGATGTGAGTACGCTCCGTGCGCTGGAAGACGCGCTGGTCGAGTTCGCCGGCTGCGTGGCCGTGATCAGCCACGATCGCTGGTTTCTCGATCGCATCGCCACGCACATGCTGGCGTTCGAGGGCGACGGCCAGATTCGCTGGTTCGAAGGCAACTACCAGGACTACGAAGCCGATCGCCGCGCGCGCCTGGGTCAGGACGCCGCGCAGCCGCACCGCATGCGTTACAGGAAGATCCACGCATAGGGGAACCGGACATGTGCGGGATCTGCGGGCTCTTCGGAGACTTCGACCCCCGGCAGGCCGGCGAATGGGCGAAGCGCATGGCGGACTCCATGCGTCACCGCGGGCCGGACGACGAAGGCTTCCTCGCCGATCCGCCGGCCTATTTCGGTCATCGCCGCCTCTCCATTGTGGATCTCTCCGGCGGCCACCAGCCGCTCGCCAACGAAGACCAGAGCATCTCGACCATTTACAACGGCGAGATCTACAACCACAAAACCATTCGCGCCGCGTTGGAGCCCAAAGGCCACGTCTACCGCACCCACAGCGACGGCGAAAGCATCGTCCACCTGTATGAAGAGGAGGGCACGGCCTTTCCCGCGAAGATGAACGGGATGTTCGCGATCGCGCTGTGGGATCGGCCGCGGCAGACGCTGGTGCTGGTGCGCGACCGGTTGGGGATCAAGCCGCTGTACTACGCGCCGCTTCAGCCCCGCGGACTCGCGTTTGCATCGGAAATCAAGGCGCTGCTGCATTGCCCCGGGGTGGATACCGCGATCGACCCGGTCGCGCTCGACAGCTATCTCGCCCTCCAGTACATCCCCGGCCCCCGGACGATCTATCGCGGGGTCCAGAAGCTGCCGGCCGGGCACGTACTGGTGGCGCGCGGAGACGAAATAGCGCTGAAGCCGTACTGGACGCTCGAGCCGCGTGCAGCCCCGCCATCGTTCGAGCAGGCGGGTGATGAATTCGTCGCGCTGTTTGAGGACTCGGTGCGCATCCGGCTCATGAGCGACGTGCCGCTGGGCGCGTTCCTTTCCGGCGGGTTGGACTCGGGATTGGTCGTGGCGGCGATGGCGAAAGCGATGGGCCGCCCGGTGCAGACCTTCTCGATCGGATTCGAGACCGAGGGGTGGCACTCGGAGCTTCCCTACGCGGCAAAAGTGGCCGCGCTGTTCGGAACGGATCATCACACGCGCGTCGTCACGGCTCCGGACATGCGAACGCTGTTGCCCTCGACCACTGCTCAGATGGACGAGCCGCTGGCGGACGTGGCCACGGTTCCCACCTACCTCCTGTCCGCATTCGCGCGCGAGCACGTGACGGTGGCGCTCACCGGCGAGGGCGCCGATGAACTGTTCGCGGGATACGATCATTACCAGCTCGAGTGGGTGATGGACCGAATCGGGTGGATCCCACGGCCGCTGCGGCGCATGGTTGGCGGGATCGCCGGACCGCTGGCGGGGCGGCGCATGCACAAGGCTCTCGATGCGATGGGCATGGACCAAACGGAGCGTTTCGTCTTCACACGCTCGGTAATTGCCCGCCGTCTGCGGTGCGGATTGCTGCGCGCCGATGTGGCGGCGAGCGTGCCGGCCCATCACCTCGAGCGGCGCATGCACGCGCACTTTCCCCGGCGTGAGAATGGCCTCAACGCCGTCTTGCGCGCCGACGCGCTGGAGTGGCTCCCCGATGACCTGCTGATGAAGGTGGACAAGATGTCCATGCGCGCGTCGCTGGAGGCGCGGGTGCCGTTTCTCGACTACCGCATCGTCGAGCTGGTGACCGGATTTGCTCCCGAGTGGAAATATCGGCGCGGACAGAGCAAGGTACTGCTCAAAGCCGTGGCGGAGCGGGTACTCCCCGCGGACATTGTGCACCGCCCCAAGCACGGGTTCATGCCACCGATCGGGACATGGCTGCGCGGAAACCTGCGGCCCTATCTCGAGGAGCACCTCCTCGACCCCGCCGCGCTGTCGAGCCAGTGGCTCGAGCCACGATGCGTTCGCCGGCTGGTGGAACGCTGCATGGCCGGGGACGACGCGCTCGTGCTGCCGGTGTGGGTGCTGCTGTGCCTGGAGGTGTGGCTTCGCAACGGCGCGAGCTCGAAGGCGGTCCGGTCATGAGCGGAAACGCCGAATCCTCGCGCGGCCGCATTGCCTACGTGGCGTCTCTGTTCCCGAAGCTCACGGAGACCTTCATCCTGCGCGAAGTCCTGGAGATGGAGCGCGCCGGAATGTTGGTCTCGCTGTATTCCATTCGCCCGCGCCCGTCGGAGCCGCTGCACGCCGACGCCCGCCCTTTCCTGGAAAAGACGAACTATGCGCCGTGGTTCGGGCTGGACCACCTGGCCGCGTTCGTGTCGCTGTCGGTGCGGCGGCCATGGAACGTCGCGCAGGGCCTCGCATATCTGTCGCGGGACATGCTGGCCCACGCGCGGTATCGCGGTACGGTGGCGAGGACACTCCTGTCTGTCGGGAAAATGTTCCTGTTCACGCGGCGGATGGAACGCGAGGGAGTGGTTCATATCCACGCGCACTTCGCGAACATTCCGACGACGCTCGCGGTGTTTGCGGCGAGGGTGCTCGGGATCACCTACAGCTTCACCGGGCACGCGTGGGACATCTTCGTGCCGGTCAACCAGGCGGGGCTGGCGGCGAAGATATCGGGCGCGGAGTTCGTGGCCACCTGCACGAACTTCAACACCAGGGTCCTGACGCCTTTCTGTCGGACCGAGCGGGATCGCTCGAAGATCGTGCTGAACTATCACGGGCTGGATCTGTCGCGCTACGTGCCGGTCGAGGAGCGGGACGAGCAGCGCATCGTGGCGGGAGGAAGCCTCGTGGAAAAGAAGGGGCTCCCGTTCCTGGTGGAGGCCGCGGTGCTCCTGCGGGAGCGCGGGGTCGGGTTTCGCGTCGAGATCGTCGGAGACGGACCGCAGCGCTCGCTGCTGGAACACGCCATCGCTCATCACGGCCTCCAGGAGGTCGTGCGACTGGCAGGATCGATGCCGCACGAGCAGCTCATTGAGCGCATGCGAACCTCGGCGATGGTCGTGCTGCCGTGCATCGAGACCCGCGAGCGGTTCATGGACGGAATCCCCAACCTCCTCATCGAAGGTTCGGCGCTGGAAGTGCCGGTGGTCGCGACGCGGTTGTCGGGGATCCCGGAACTGGTGGTCGATGGAGAGACGGGGTTGCTCGTGCCCCCGGGGGATGCCTCCTCCCTGGCGAATGCCATCGAAGTGCTCCTGCGCGACCCGGCGCAGGGTAGGGCACTGGGCCGCAAGGGGCGCCAACGCGTCGAAGCCATGTTCGATCTGGAGCACAACGCGAGAGAACTGGTCCGGCGATTTCGGGAAATACTGAAACAAAGGGTCGCGCATGAGACTGATCGGAAGGAGACGTCATGGGATTGAGCGATGACCAGCGCGACGAAGCGCTGAAGGCGCTGCGAGGGGCGCAGGACACGCTGGAGTATCTGATCAAGGGCGTGAGAGGCGTCGAAGAAGCGGCCACGCTCCGCGAGCGTATCGACGAAGTGGAACTCTATCTCAAGCGTGTCAAGATGGCGCTCAAGTTCATTTGATCGGGAGCGCGTAGGCATCGGTCGCATCGGGTCGCGACGAACCTCCCGTCCTTGACCATGCCGGTTCGGGCGGTGTAGGCTCGGCGCACCCATCGATAGGTGCGGTTCGCTATCCACTGCGCGGATGCGATCACTCGAACCCGATACAGGAGAGACAATCATGCTATCGCGTCTCCTCCCCCGCCAGACGAATTTCTTCGACTTCTTCGAGCGCCACGCCGCGCTTTCGGTGGAAGGCGCCCGCGAGCTCGGCAAGCTGGTCGAGAGTGGCGTCAAGGTCGAGGATGTCGCCAGGCGTATCAAGGAACTCGAGCACGATGCGGACGAGATCACGCACACGTGCATGGAAACACTGCACAAGACCTTCATCACGCCCATCGACCGTAACGACATCCACCGGATCGCCTCCAAGCTGGACGATATCATCGACCTCATCGACGGCGCAGCGCGCCAGCTTTCCCTCTTCGAGATTCGCGAGCTGCCGGAGAGTGCGCGGGAGGCCACGGTGGTGCTGGTGCAGGCGACCGAAGCCGTGGAGCGCGCGGTCAAGGGGCTCCGCAACATGAGAAACGCGACCACGATCCTGGGAGAATGCGTTCGCATCAACGAGCTGGAAAACCAGGCCGACCGGATCAAGGCTGCCTCCGTGGCGCGCCTGTTCCGGGAGGAGCGCGACCCCATCGTCGTTCTGAAATGGCACGAGATCTACCAGGCGCTGGAAAACGTGACCGACGCCTGCGAGGACGTTGCGAACGTCATCGAGGGCATCGTCCTGGAGCATGCCTGATCGATGAGCGGTGATCTCGCGCTCGTCGTCTTCGTCGTCGCGGTCGCCCTGGCCTTCGACGTCATCAACGGTTTCCACGACTCGGCGAATTCCATCGCCACCATCGTGTCCACGCGCGTGCTTTCGCCGCGCACGGCGGTGCTGTGGGCAGCGTTCTTCAACGTCGTCGCCATGTTCGTCTTCGCTCCCGCGGTTGCCGATACGGTCTCCAAGATCGTCAAGGTGACGCCCGGCGACCCCGTCTACATCTATGTCGTGCTGGCTGGTCTCATAGGTGCAATCGTGTGGGACTTGATGACGTGGTGGTGGGGACTCCCGACCAGTTCATCGCACGCGCTGATCGGTGGTTTTGCGGGGGCCGGCGTCGCGCACGCGGGATGGGACATTCTGCGTTGGGAGAAGATCATAACGACGGTGAAGTTCATTCCGCTCGCGCCCGTCATGGGGCTGGCAATCGCCTTCGTGCTCATGGTGACGGTGTACTGGATCTTCCGCAAGTGGCGCCCGACGGCTGTCGACCGGTTGTTTCGGCGGTGTCAGCTGGTCTCGGCCGCGGCGTACTCGCTCGGGC
>Ga0184629_10001114_pt1 | contig 11206 bp, 10 predicted proteins | sample PLM4_32_b1_FD_133158 | JGI IMG/M metagenome (GOLD analysis project Ga0184629, IMG submission 133158) | Groundwater sediment microbial communities from an aquifer in East River, Colorado, USA - PLM4_32_b1 | ecosystem: Environmental > Terrestrial > Soil > Riparian zone | place: USA: East River... | reverse complement strand
CGACATGTTCGGCGTGGTGTTCGCCGGGCACCCCGACCTGCGCCGCATCCTGATGTGGGAGACCTACGCGGAGGGGTATCCGCTGCGCAAGGACTTTCCGCTGCGCGGCCGCTTCAGCCGGTCCGAGCAGGTGCGGCAGGCGTTGAACACCAGTCCCGAGGCGAACTACTCGCTGGAGGAGCTGTCGATCGCGGAAGCGTTCGACGAGCTGCCGCCGGACATGCGGGAGCGGCTGCGGCGCGGCGAGCGCGCGCGCATCGCCGAATCCGAATGAGCAAACGCACGATCGAGCTCGACGTCGCCACGCCCGGCGTGGACGCGGAAGGCCGGCCGCTGCGCGTGCCGCTCGGCGCCGCCGCGGAACCGGAGATGGGCGGGGAGCACCTGCTGCTCAACCTCGGGCCCCAGCACCCGGCCACCCACGGCGTGCTGCGCCTGGTGGTCGAGCTGGACGGGGAAACGGTGGTGCGGGTGATCCCGCACGTCGGCTACCTGCACTCGGGATTCGAGAAGCTGGGCGAATACCGCCACTACAATCAGATCATCCCCCTCACCGACCGCACCGACTACCTGTCGCCGATGGCGAACAACGTCGCCCTGGCGCTGGCGGCCGAACGGTTGATGGGCATCGAGATCACGCCGCGCTGCACCGTGCTGCGCGTGATCGCCTGCGAGATGAGTCGCATCATCTCCCATATGGTGTGGCTCGGCACCACCTCGATCGACCTGGGCGCGTTCACGCCGTTCCTGTGGGCGTTCCAGGAGCGCGAGCGGATCTACAACCTGCAGGAGATGTGGACCGGCGCGCGCCTCACGACGAGCCTGACGCGCGTCGGGGGGATGATGGCCGACATTCCCGATGGGTTCGTGGAGGGGCTGCGCCACTTCACCGAGACCTATCCGAAGACGCTCGAGGAGATCGACCGGATGCTCACCCGCAACGCGATCTGGGCGGGGCGCACGCAGGGCATCGGGGTGATGACCGCCGCGGAAGCGATCGACTACTCCCTCTCCGGCCCGATGTTGCGCGCGTCCGGCGTACCCTGGGATATGCGCAAGGACCAGCCGTATCTGGATTACCAGACCTACGACTTCGACGTCCCGGTGGGCGAGCACGGCGACGTGTACGACCGCTACCTCGTGCGTCTCGAGGAGTGCCACCAGTCCAACCGGATCCTGGCCCAGGCGCTCGAGCGGCTCCCGGACGGGCCGATCAACGTGGACGACCCCAGAGTCATCCTGCCGCCCAAGTCGCGCGCGATGAGCGACATGGAAGCGATGATTTTCCATTTCAAGCAGGTGATGGAAGGCGTGAAGGCCCCGGTCGGCGAGGTGTACGTCGGCGTGGAGAACCCGAAGGGCGAGCTGGGCAATTACCTCGTCTCCGACGGCACGGCGAAGCCGGTCCGCTGGCGCATCCGGCCGCCGGCGTTCATCAACCTCGCCGCCATCTCGAAAATGGCGGAAGGCCATCTCCTCTCGGATCTGATCGCCATCAACGCGTCGATTGACATCGTGATGGGGGAGGTGGACCGGTGAGCACGATGCCCGTCCCGGAGGGCACGGAGGCGTACGAGCCGGTGTTCGTGGGCCGTACGCTCGAGGAGCTGCAGAAGACCTTTCCCCGCTACCCCACGAAGCAGGCGGCGTTGCTGCCAGCCCTGTGGCTGGTGCAGCGCGAGCGGGGTTGGATTTCCGATCGCAACATGGCCGAGGTGGCCGAGGTGCTGTCGCTCACGCCGGCGTACGTGAAGGGCGTCGTGACCTTCTACACGATGTACCACCAGCACCCGGTGGGCCGGCACTTCGTGCAGGTCTGCACCACGTCGCCCTGCAACCTGTGCGGCGCGGAGGATGTGGTCAGAGCGTTCCTCCAGGCGAGCGGGGCAGGTGAGCTGGGCGCCACGAGTCCCGACGGCCAGTGGACCGTGATCGAGGTCGAGTGCCTCGGCGCCTGCGGCTTCGCGACGCCGGTGCTGGTGGACGAGGACTTCATCGAGAGCGTGACGCCGGAGAAGGTGAAGGAGATCGTGAGCAGGTACAGATGAGAACGGACGGGCGGACCGGCGGACGGGCGGACGGCGTTGTGGTGACTTCGGTCGCGTGTTGTGGATCCATCCGACCGCCCGACCGCCCGTCCGCCATGGGAAGGGGGCGGTAGATGGGCTTTCCTCACAAACCTCACCCGCGCGAGACCGTGGTCCTCTCCAAGTACTTCGGCGACGCCGAGGCGCGCTCGCTCAAGGGATGGAAGAAGCGCGGCGGCTACGAGATGCTCGAGAAGGCCCTGGCGATGGATCCCAACGCGCTCACCGACGAAGTCAAGAATTCGGGGCTCCGGGGCCGCGGCGGTGCGGGATTCCCGACGGGACTCAAGTGGTCGTTCATGCCCAAGGAGCCGAATCCGAAGAAGCCGCACTACCTGTGCGTGAACGCCGATGAATCGGAGCCGGGGACGTTCAAGGACCGCGAGATCATGCGCTGGACGCCCCACGCCGTGCTGGAAGGCTCGGCGATCGCGGCGCACGCCATCCGCGCCAAGACCGTCTACATCTACATCCGCGGCGAGTTCACCGAGCCGTGGACGATCCTGGAGCAGGCGCTGACCGAGGCGAACGCCGCGAAGCTGTTCGGCGGCATCAAGATCTATCTGCACCGCGGGGCGGGCGCCTACATCTGCGGCGAAGAGACGGCGCTGATGAACTCGATCGAGGGGAAGCGCGGCAACCCGCGCATCAAGCCCCCGTTCCCGGCCGCGGCCGGGGTGTTCGGCATGCCGACGACGATCAACAACGTGGAGACGCTGGTCGCGGTGCCCCACATCCTGAAGCACGGCGCCGAGTGGTACAAGAAGCTGTCGTTGTCGAACCCGAAGAGCACCGGGACCAAGCTGCTGTCGATCTGCGGCCACATCGCGCGGCCGGGCAATTACGAAGTCACCATGGGCTTCCCGCTGAAGGACCTGCTGTACGACTGCGCCGGCGGGATGCGCCCGGGCCGGACGCTCAAGGCATGCATCCCCGGGGGCTCGTCGGTGCCGATGCTGAACCGCGAAGAAACCGAAAGCACGCTGCTCGATTACGAGGGCTGCGTCGAGCGCGGCACGATGCTCGGCTCGGGGGGCGTCATCGTGTTCGACGACACCGCCGACATGGTCTACCAGACGATGCGGCTCGCCCGCTTCTACGCCCACGAATCGTGCGCGCAGTGCACCCAGTGCCGCGAGGGCACCGCGTGGACCACGAAGATCCTGGAGCGGATGCTCGCGGGCCAGGGCAAGACGAGCGACCTCGACCTGCTGCTCGAGCTGGCCGACAACATGACCGGCAAGACGATATGCGTACTCTCGGACTCCTGCGCCGCCCCGGTGGTGAGCGCGATCAAACGATTCCGGGGCGAGTTCGAGGATTACATCGCCGGGCGCCGGAAGCCCGTGATCGCCGCGTGAGGCTGACTGCTGATGGCTGACGGCTTGATTTCCCTGACCATCGACGACACGCCGGTGAGCGTGCCGCCGGGAACGCTGCTCATCGAAGCCGCCAAGCAGGCGGGCGTGCTGGTGCCGCACTATTGCTACCACCCGGGGCTGCCGGTGGCCGGCGTGTGCCGCATGTGCCTCGTGCACGTCGAGAAGCAGCCGAAGCTGGCGATCGCGTGCGCCACGCAGGTCGCCGAAGGAATGGTGGTCCGCACGCAGGCGCCCGAAGCGAAGGTCGCGCGCCGGAGCGTGCTCGAGTTCCTGCTGATCAATCATCCGCTCGACTGTCCGATCTGCGACCAGGCGGGAGAGTGCGAGCTGCAGGACTTCGTGTTCCAGGAAGGGCGCGCCGCCACCCGCTACACCGAGTACGCCAAACGCTTCAACCCGGTGGAGGATTTCGGCCCCGACGTACTCTACGTCCCGAATCGCTGCATCCTCTGCACCCGGTGCGTGCGGTTCATGGAGGATGTCGCCCAGGAGCCGGTGCTGAACGTGTCCGAGCGCGGCGACCGGGCGTTCATCGGGATCCATCCCGAGGCGCGGCTCGACCACCCCTGGGCCGGCAACGTGGTGGATCTCTGCCCGGTGGGGTCGCTCCTCTCCAAGGACTTTCTCCACAAGGCGCGGGCGTGGGAGCTGGATAAAGCGGCGTCGGTGTGCACCGGCTGCTCGCAAGGATGCAACGTGACCCTCGACCTGCGCGACAACACCGTCGTCCGCGTGCGCCCGCGATCGAACCTCGAGGTCAATCGGTATTTCATCTGCGATCACGGCCGCGCCAACTACCGCTGGATGAACCGCGGCGACCGCATCGAAGCGCCACTGGTGCGCATGGGCGGCGAGCTGGTGGCCACCGACTGGGATACGGCGCTGGACCGCGTGCTGGCGCTGGTGCGCGGTGCCGGCGGCCGGGCGGCAACGCTGGCTTCGCCCCGGGCGTCGACCGAAGCGCTGTTCCTCGCCCGGCGCCTGTTGTCCCGGTTCGACTGGACCGGCGGGATCCAGATCGTGATGGGCGAGGAAGCGGCGCTCGCCGGAGTGCCGAACCTCGCGCTGCGGCCGGAGCGCGCCCCGAACGGCACCGGCGCCGCGCTGCTCGGCTACACGCACGACACCGCGGCGGCACTGCAGGCGGCTGCGGCCGCGGCGCTCGTTCTGGTGCTGGATGAGGCGGACGTGGCGTTCGAGACCAAGGGCGCGCTGATCTATGCGGGGACGGTCCTGCCGGCGCATGCCCGGACGGCCGAAGTCGTGCTGCCGCTGGCGAACACCGCCGAAGAGGACGGCACCTTCGTGAACCGCGACGGGCGCGTGCAGCGCTACGTCCAGGCCAAGCCCACGCCGGGGATGGCGCGGCCGGCGTGGTGGGTGTTGGGCGAGCTGGTGGCCGAGCTGGAGGGCACGGCGCATCCCGGGACGGCCGGGGACGTGTTCGACGCGCTCGCGGCGGCGGTGGACCCGTTCGGCGGGCTGTCGTATGGCCGGCTGGGATTGCGGGGACACCCGGTGTCGGCCGGCGCGCCGGTGAGCGCATGACGTTCTTTCTCGTCTCCTCGATCATCAAGGTCGTGCTCGTGTTCACGGTGATCCTGGTCGGCGTGGCCCTGCTCACGTGGCTCGAGCGGCGCGTGTGTGCCTGGATGCAGGACCGGCTGGGTCCGAACCGGGTGGGACCGTTCGGCCTGCTGCAGCCCGCCGCCGACGGCCTGAAGAACATCGTGAAGGAGGAGACCTACCCCGCCACGGCCGATTCCCTGACGTTCATCCTCGCGCCGGCGGTCTCGTTCATCCCGGCCCTGCTCACCTTCGCCGTGATTCCGTTCGGGGCCCCACTGCACACCAAGTGGGGCGACGTCCCGCTGGTCGTGGCGGACCTGCCGGTGGGCTTCCTCTACATCCTGGCGATCAGCTCGCTCGGGGTGTACGGCATCGTGCTGGCCGGCTGGTCGTCCAACAACAAGTACGCGCTGCTCGGCGGCCTGCGCGCCTCGGCCCAGATGATCTCGTACGAGATCGCGATGGGGATGAGCACCGTGGCGGTGCTGCTCGTGGTGGGCAACGTGTCGCTCAGCGACGTCGTCGCGCGGCAGCAGGGTTCGTTCTTCCAGTGGAACGTCTTTCCGCTGTCGCTCGCCTATTTCATTTTCCTCGTCGCGGCGTTCGCCGAGACGAACCGGGTGCCGTTCGACCTCCCCGAGGCCGAAGCGGAGCTGGTGGCCGGCTATCACGCCGAATACAGCGCCATGAAGTTTTCGATGTTCTACATCGCCGAGTACTCGAACATGGTGACCGCCTCGGCCCTGATGGCGACGCTGTTCTTCGGCGGCTGGGACATCCCCTTCACCCACTGGGACGAGACGGGCGATCCGACCGTTCTGAAGACGCTCGCCACGGCGGCCATGTTCTTCGCGAAGACGTTTTTCTTCCTGTTCCTCTACATCTGGGTGCGCTGGACGTTGCCGCGGTTCCGCTACGACCAGCTGATGGCCCTGGGGTGGAAGGTGATGCTGCCGCTGGCGCTCGTGTACCTGACGGTCGTGGCCACGGCGATCTGGTACCTGCACGATGCGCTCGGCTGGCCGTACGACACTCGCTTCTCCCTCGCCATGTTCGCCGTGAACCTGGCGCTCGCGGTCCCGCTGTTTTTCGTGCTCGACCGCGGGCACCTGATTTCCGGCACGGTCCGGCGCAGGAGTGCCTGATGGCGATCACCGTGAAGACCATGCACCGGCCGACGTCCCAGACGTCATACCTGCGTGCCGCGCTGAAAGGGATGGCGCTGACCCTCGCGCATCTGTTCCGCAAGAAGGTCACGATGCAGTACCCCGAGGAGAAGGCGAGCGACGACTGGGCGCTGTCGTCGCGTTGGCGCGGCACGCACCGCATGCTCACCGACGAGCAGGGACGCGCCAAGTGCGTGGCGTGCGGGCTGTGCCCGCAGATCTGCCCCGCCAACTGTATCAAGCTGGTCCCGGGGGAGGACGAGGAGGGGAACCGCTACCCGTTGATCTACGAGATCGACGAGTTTCGCTGCGTGTTCTGCGGCTACTGCCAGGAGGTGTGTCCCGAAGAGGCGATTCACGTCGGGGTGCACTACGAAAACGCGGAGTTCGAGCGCGGCCGATTCGTCTACGACCTCGAGCGGCTGTGCGCGCAGACGCACCCCGTCTCGACCCTGTGGGATCCTTCCGACCCCAAGGGCGAATAGGCGATGACCCTCCTGAAGATCGTGTACTGGGCGTTCGCCGGGTTCGCCGTGGTCGCGGCCGGCATGTGCATCACGCGGCGCAACCCGCTGGCGAGCGCCCTGTGGCTCGTCCAGACGCTGTTTTGCCTCGCGGTGCTCTACACGATCCTCGACGCGCCGTTCATCGGCGTGTTACAGGTCTTGGTGTACGCCGGCGCCATCATGGTGCTGTTTCTGTTTGTGATCATGCTGCTCAATATCGGGCGCCCGGGCGCGGGCGACCTGCGCGGACTCGCCGGCGCCGCGGCCGCGGCCGTGCTCGGCGCGGGGCTGTTGTTCCAGCTGCGCGCGTTGCCGCGTGCCGCCCCGCCGGACGCGATCCAGCTCCCCACCGGCTCGCTCGAGGCGATCCAGCACCAGCAGGGCGTCGTGGGCGCGATCGCCGCTCCGCTGTTCGACACCTACCTCGTGCCCTTCGAGATCACGAGTCTGCTGCTGCTGGCGGCTGTCGTCGGGGCGGTCGTGCTGGCGAAACGGAGACTGTGATGTTCCTCGGGCCCTCGCTCGCCGTCTCCGCCGTGTTGTTCGCCATCGGCACCGCCGGCGTCCTGCTGCGCCGCAACGCGATCGTGATCTTCATGTGCGTGGAGCTGATGCTCAACGCGGTGAACCTCACCTTCGTCGCCTTCGCCCAGCGGCTGGGCGTGAGCGGCCAGATCTTCGTCTTCTTCGTCATGGCGGTGGCCGCGGCCGAAGCCGCCGTGGGCCTCGCCATCATCATCGCCGTCTACCGCCACAAGGAGACGGTGGACCTCCAGCACATCAACCTGTTGAAGGGGTGATGACCGGCTCCCCGCTGGCCCTCGTGTGGCTCGTCCCGGCCCTGCCGCTGCTGGGGTTCGTGCTCAACGGCGCCCTCGCCCTGGGCGGCATACGCGTCAAGCGCCTGGTCTCGGTGATCGGCGTCGGCTCGCTGCTGGCGTCGTTCGCCGTCGCGGTGGTGGTGGTCCGGGCGCTTGCCCAGGCGCACGCCGAGGCGCCGGTGGTCTTCCACTACTGGGACTGGATCCCGGTGGGCACCTTGCAGGTGGGGTATGCCCTGCAGGTGGATCCGCTCTCGGCGGTGATGATGCTCATCGTCACCGGCGTGGGTGCGCTGATCCACATCTTCAGCGTCGGCTACATGCACGAGGACGCGGGGTACGCGCGCTACTTCGCCTACCTCAATCTGTTCGTGTTCTTCATGCTGACGCTCGTGCTGGGCGCGAATTTTCCGGTGACGTTCGTCGGGTGGGAAGGGGTGGGGCTCTGCTCCTACCTGTTGATCGGGTTCTGGTTCTCGGAAAAGGTGAACGCGGATGCGGGTAAGAAAGCGTTCATCATGAACCGGATCGGGGACTTCGGGTTCCTGGTCGCCATGTTCCTGATCTGGCAGCACACCGGCTCGCTCGACTACACCACGGTGTTCGCCAAGGCGCCCACCGCGCTCGTGGCCGGCGGCGGAGTGGTCACCGCGATCACGCTGTTCCTGTTCCTGGGCTGCACCGGCAAGTCGGCGCAGATCCCGCTCTACACCTGGCTGCCCGACGCGATGGCCGGCCCCACGCCGGTGTCCGCCCTGATCCACGCGGCGACGATGGTGACGGCCGGCGTCTTCCTCGTGGCCCGCAGCAACGTGCTGTTCGCGCTCGCGCCGACCGCCCAGGCGGTGGTGGCGGGCGTCGGCGCCCTGACGGCGCTGTTCGCCGCGACGATCGCGCTGAAGCAATGGGACATCAAGCGCGTGCTCGCCTATTCCACCATCTCCCAGCTGGGATACATGTTCCTGGGAGTGGGCACGGGCGCGATGGCGGCCGGCATCTTCCACCTCGCCACCCACGCCTTCTTCAAGGCGCTGTTGTTCCTGGGGTCGGGGTCGGTGATCCACGCGATGCACCACGCCTATCACGCGACGCGCTCGCATGAGGACGCGCAGGACATGCGCAACATGGGCGGGCTGCGCCGCACCCTCCCCTGGACCGCGGCGTTGATGTGGATCGCGACCCTCGCCATCGCCGGGATTCCGCCGTTCTCGGGGTTCTTCTCGAAGGACGAGATTCTCGGTGCGGCGTTCGCGCGCGGGACGGTCCAACCCGGCTGGTATCTGTTCTGGGGCTTCGGCCTCGTCGCCGCGCTGCTCACGGCGTTTTACATGACGCGCTTGATGCTGTACACGTTCCACGGACCGAACCGCACCGGTCCCCAGGAGGAGGTCCACCTGCACGAAGCGCCCTGGGTGATGACGGGGCCGCTGGTCGTGCTGGGCGCCCTGTCCCTGGCGGGCGGCCTCCTGAACCTCCCCGAGCTGGTGGGCGGACACGCGTGGCTGGAGCGCTGGCTCGAGCCGGTCACGGGGGCTGGGGCGGCCTTGAGCGCCGCGCCGGTGCTGTCGCACACCACTGAATGGATGCTGATCGCCATCGCGGTGGCCATCGGCCTCGCGGGGATCATCGGCGCGGTCCGGCTGCTCGACCTCACGGCGCTGGTCCCGGCGCGGTCGGCTGCCGCCGAGACCGGATTGGGGCGCGTGCTGTGGAAGAAGTGGTATGTGGACGAGCTCTATGACGCGGTGATCGTCCGGCCCGTGGCCTGGCTTTCCCGCGTGGTGTTATGGCGCGTGGTGGACGTCGGGGTGGTGGACGGGGCGGGGGTGAACGGCGCCGCCGGGCTGTCCCGCATCCTGGGGTGGCTCGCCAGCCGGCTGCAGACGGGCGAGCTGGGGTTCTACGCGATCGTGTTCGTGGTGGGAGTCGTCGCCGTCCTCGTCAAGGCCCTGCGCTAGCCGATGTACGATCACGCCGTCCTGACCGTCTTGCTGGTGTGGCCGCTCGTCGCCGCGGCCGCGCTGTGGCTCGCGCCCGAGCAGCGGGCCAAGCACCTCGCGTTCGCCGCGGCCCTGGTGGAGTTCGCGGTTTCGGTGCCCCTGTGGTGGCGCTTCGTGCCGGCGGCCGGGATGCAGTTCGCAGTGACGCGGGCGTGGGTGCCGGCCTGGGGCATCGGCTATCACGTCGGGGTGGACGGCATTTCGCTGTTCATGGTGCTGCTCACCACGTTCCTCGTGCCGCTGTCGGTGCTCGGGAGCTGGCACTACATCACGACGCGCGAGCGCGGGTTCTACGCCAACCTGCTCGTGCTCACGACCGGGATGATCGGCGTGTTCGTCGCGCTCGATCTGTTCCTGTTCTACGTGATGTGGGAGGTGATGCTGATCCCGATGTACTTCATCATCGGGATCTGGGGTGGGGAGCGCCGGCTGTACGCCGCGATCAAGTTCTTCATCTACACCATGACCGGCTCGCTTCTGATGCTGGTGGCGATCCTGGGCCTGTATTTCGCCGCCGTCGCTCGGACGGGGATCCATTCGTTCGACTACGGCTTCCTGCTGGCGAACGTCGGACCGCTCGGCAAGGCCGCCTGGTGGTTCTTCGGTGCGTTCTTCCTCGCGTTCGCCATCAAGGTCCCGATGTTCCCGTTCCACACCTGGCTGCCCGACGCGCACGTCGAGGCGCCGACGGCGGGCTCGGTGATCCTGGCGGGCGTGCTCCTGAAAATGGGGACCTACGGCTTCCTGCGCTTCGCGCTGCCGTTCTTCCCGGCGGTCGCCCTGCACCCGACCGTCCAGGCGGTCGTCGTGACGCTGTCGCTCATCGGGATCATCTACGGCGGCCTGGTGGCGATGGTGCAGCCGGACGTGAAGAAGCTCGTCGCCTACAGCTCCGTGTCGCATCTGGGCTTCGTGATGCTGGGCATCTGGTCGCTGACGCTGCAGAGCGTGCAGGGCGCGCTGCTCGTGATGATCAACCACGGCCTCTCGACCGGCGCCCTGTTCTTTCTCGTGGGGATGCTGTACGAGCGCCGCCACAGCCGCATGATCGAGGCGTACGGCGGACTGGCCCGCACGCTGCCGTTGCTCGCCACGGCGCTCACCATCGTCTCGCTCTCGTCCATCGGGCTGCCCGGCACCAACGGGTTCGTAGGCGAGTTCCTGATCCTGATCGGCGCCTTCCGCACCTATCCCGTGGCCGCGACGCTCGCCACCACCGGCGTGATCGTCGCGGCGCTGTACCTCCTGTGGGCGCTGCAGCGCGTGATCTTCAACCGGCTCGACAAGCCGGAGAACGAGAAGCTGCCCGACCTCTCGCTGCGCGAGCTTGCCGTCCTGGTGCCGATCCTCGCCGGCATCTTCTGGATCGGACTCTATCCCAAGCCGATCCTCGACCGGATGGAGCCGGCGGCCCAGCACCTGATCGACATCGTGAAGCCGGCCCAGCCCGCGGCGCTGCGATGACCCTCGACCTCTCGACGTCGCGCGATCTCCTCGTGGCGCTGCTGCCCGAGCTGGTGCTCACCGCCTGGGCGCTGGTGCTGCTGCTGGTAGTGGCGTGGCGCCACGCGACCGCCCGGGACCTGCGCTTGGTGGGGTGGTTGACGCTTGCGGCGCTCGGCAGCACCGCCGTCGCCGTATGGTGGCTGTGGTGGAATTCCGCCGGGTCCGAGGG
>Ga0184629_10001113_pt1 | contig 11210 bp, 10 predicted proteins | sample PLM4_32_b1_FD_133158 | JGI IMG/M metagenome (GOLD analysis project Ga0184629, IMG submission 133158) | Groundwater sediment microbial communities from an aquifer in East River, Colorado, USA - PLM4_32_b1 | ecosystem: Environmental > Terrestrial > Soil > Riparian zone | place: USA: East River... | reverse complement strand
GGACACGCTGAAGGCGCTGCAGGCGCCCGAGGTGCGCGCCCGGTACGAAAAGCTGGGTGCCGAGCCATTCACGCTGACGCCCGAAAATTTCGACGCCTTCGTTCGGGCCCAGGCGGAGGTGGCGGCCGCCATCGTCAAGGCGGCGAACATCCGCGCGAACTAAGGAATTCCGCTTGAAGGCGCCGCCGTTCGCGTACGTCCGAGCCCGCAGCCTCGCCGGGGTCTTCGACCTGCTGGAACAGCATGGGGAGTGCGCGAAGCTGCTCGCGGGCGGGCAGAGCCTCATCGCGGCGCTCAACATGCGGCTGTCGGCGCCGGAACTGCTGATCGACATCACGCGACTGGCGGAGCTCGGCGGCATCCAGCTGCGCGACGGCCTGGTACGCATCGGGGCGCTCACCACCCATGCCGAAATCGAGCGCTCGGCGGAGATTCGCAAGCACCTGCCGCTGCTCGCGCAGGCCGCGCCGCACATCGCGCACGCGGCGATCCGCAACGCCGGGACTTTCGGCGGCAGCATCGCGCTGGCAGACCCGGCCGCCGAATGGCCCGCCTGCTGTGTCGCGCTCGACGCGCAGTTCGTGCTCGCGTGCAGGGCGGGCACGCGGCGGGTCGCGGCGCGCGCCTTCTTCAAGGGCCTGTACGCAACGGCCTTGAACCCGCAGGAAGTCCTGACGCAGATCGAGATCCCCGTGCCGGGCCCTGAATACCGCAGCGCCTTCGTCGAGCTCGCGCTCCGGCGCGGCGACTACGCGATCGCCGGCCTCGCCGCCGTCGCAAGAAACACCCGTGGCGCGCTGTCGGACCTGCGGCTGGCGTTTCTCGGCGTCGGCGCTGCACCTGCGCTCGCTCGAGGCGCCATGGCGGCGATGGAAGGCAAGCGGGCCTCGCCCGACGCCATCGCCGCCGCCACCCAGGCGCTGGCGAAGGACCTCGACCCCGGCCCCGATCTCTATTCCTCTGCCGCGACCAAGATGCAGCTCGCGCGCGTGCTGACCGGCCGCGCCCTCGCCGCGCTCGCCGCATGAAACCCGGAATGGAACAAACACTCGAAACCACGCTGACCGTCAACGGTACGGTCGTCACGCGCCGCATCCCGGCGCGCCAGCACCTGGTCGATTTCCTGCGCGAAGAGCTGGGGCTGACCGGCTCGCACGCCGGCTGCGAGCACGGCGTGTGCGGGGCGTGCACCGTGCGAGTGGACGGCAGGATAGTCCGCGGCTGCCTCATGCTCGCGGTGCAGGCCGACGGCCGGCGCATCGACACCATCGAGGGCCTGTCGGATTCCGGCGAACTCGCCGAGCTGCAGGAAGCGTTCCACCGCCGGAACGCGCTGCAGTGCGGATTCTGCACGCCCGGCATGCTGATCGCGGCGCAGGACCTGGTCGCGAACGAACCCGGCGCCACGCGCGAGAAAATCCGCGAGCACCTCTCGGGCAATTACTGCCGCTGCACCGGCTACCAGGCGATCGTGGACGCGATCGAAGACGTGCTCACCGCGCGGCGGCAGAAAGCGTAGAAAACCCTTTGGCCACGGAATCACACGGAAACACACGGACAAGTCGAATCAATAAGACTCCAGCATTGACCGCAGATAAACGTCGATGAAATACCCTGCTACATTGAGGCGCCCGGACTCGAATTATCTGCGTATAGCATTGGTTTTTGAGACAGGTTGTTGTCACTTCCGTGTGTTTCCGTGTGTTTCCGTGGCTGAATATTGCTCTTGACCTTCGACATGGACACCAAGAGTACGGACGGCGGGTACATCGGGCAAAGCATCCCGCGCGCCAACGCGAAGCGGCTGCTGCAGGGGCGCGGCACGTACACCGATGACGTGCGGCTGCCGCGTCTCGCCCACGTGGTCTTTTTCCGCAGCCCTCACGCCCACGCCCGGATCGGGAAACTCGATTTCGGAAGCGCGAAGGGAATGCCGGGGGTGATCACGGTAGTGGACGGGCGCGCCCTCGCCCCGTTCTGCAAGCCGTGGGTGGCGGTGCTGGGGCATCTCAAGGGCATCAAGTCCCCGCCGCAGCATGCGATTGCCATCGACCGCGCCTGCTGGCAGGGCGAGGCCGTCGCGGCGGTCGTCGCCGAGACGCGGGCACAGGCCGAGGACGCGGCCGAGCGCATCGAGGCCGAATGGGAAGCGCTGCCCGCGGTGATCGAGATGGAGGACGCGCTCGCCGGCCGCCGCGTGATCCATCCCGATCTCGGCGACAACATCTGCTTCAAGCGCGAGCTCGACACCGGCGGCGTGGACGCCGCCTTCGCGAGGGCCGACCTCGTCGTGGAGGAGACCTACGAATTTTCCCGCCACACCGGCGTCACGCTCGAGCCCCGTTCCATCCTCGCCGACTACAACGCGGCCGAGCACGCATTGACCGTCTACCACTCGACGCAGGCGCCGCACATGATGCAGGACATCTTCTCGCGCCACCTCGACATCCCCGAGGGCAACGTGCGGGTGATCGCGAAGGACGTCGGCGGCTCTTATGGCATCAAGGTGCACGTGTATGCCGACGAGATGGCGACCGCCGCGCTCGCGGTGATGCTGCGCCGCCCGGTCAAGTTCGTCGCCGACCGGCTCGAGTCGTTCCTGTCCGACATCCATGCGCGCGAGCACAGGGCGAAGGTGCGGCTCGCGTGCACGAAGGCGGGCGAGATCCTTGCGTTCGACCTCGACGACCTCACCGCGATCGGGCCGTACTCAGTGTACCCGCGCACCAGCGGCATCGAGGGCAACCAGGTCGTCAATCTCACCGGTGGCCCGTACAAGCACCAGCAATACCGGGCGAAGCTGAACGTGGTGTTCACCAACAAGAATGTTACCTGCCAGTACCGCGCGGTCGGCCACCCGATCGCGGTAGCGATTACCGAAGGCATCGTGGACATCGCTGCAGCGAAACTCGGAATGGACCCCGCCGAGTTCCGCCGGCGCAACCTGATTCCCGACGACGCCTACCCCTACACTTTCCCCTCCGGCATCAAGTTCGAGAAGCTCTCGCACCACCAGGCGCTCGACAAGCTGCTGGCGCTGATGGACTACCAGGGCCTGCGCGCCGAGCAGGCGGCGCTGCGCAAGAAAGGCGTGCATCGCGGCATCGGGCTCGCCGCGATGATCGAGGTCACCAACCCCTCGCCTGCGTTCTACGGCGTGGGCGGCGCGCGCATCTCCGCGCAGGACGGCGCCACGCTCCGCTTCGAGCCGACCGGCATGGTGACCTGCATGGTGAGCGTTACCGAGCAGGGCCAGGGCACCGAAGCCGTGTTCGCGCAGATCGCCGCCACCGCGCTCGGCGTCACGATGGACCGCGTGCGAGTCGTCACCGGCGACACCGGCATCACCCCTTACGGCGGCGGCACCTGGGCGTCGCGCGGCGCCGGCATCGGCGGCGAGGCGGTGCTGCAGGCCGGCAAGGAACTGCGCTCCCGCATCCTCGACGTGGCGGCGGCGATCCTGAATACCGATAAGTCGGAGCTCGACGTCGCCGGCAACGAGATCGTGAACAAGCGTAGCCGCGAGCCGCGGCTGGAGCTCCCGGAGTTAGGACGCGTCGCCTATTTCCGGCCCGACACGCTGCCGATGGATTTCCAGTCGGAGCTGATGGTGACGCGCCACTACACGCCGCGCGGCTACGGCTTCGCCTTTACCAACGGCATCCAGGCATCACTCGTGGAGGTGGACACGGAAACCGGCTTCGTGAAGCTGCTCAAGCACTGGTGCGTGGAGGACTGCGGCACGGTGATCAATCCGATGCTGGTGGACGAGCAGGTCCGCGGCGGCATCGTCCAGGGCCTGGGCGCGGCGTTCTTCGAGCACTGCCTCTACAGCCCCGAGGGGCAGCTCCTGAACGGCAACCTCGCCGACTACCTGGTGCCGATGGCGGGAGAGATGCCGGACATCGTCGTCGGCCACGTCTCCACTCCGACCCGCACCTCGGAGCTCGGGGCGAAGGGCGCGGGGGAAGCGGGTACCGCGGGCGCGCCGGGCGCGGTAATGAACGCGGTTAACGACGCCCTCGCCCCGTTCGGCGTGCGCGTCACCACCCAGCCGTTCACCCCGGAGCGGATACTGAAGGCGCTCGGCAAAGTCTGAATAACCGTGACGATTACGGGTGACGAGGTAAGGGTGACGAGTTACGGGTGACGGGTGACGAGTGTCCCGCGGCGGGCCTCTTCCTTTTCCCTTTTCCCTTTTCCCTTTCCCCTTTCGCCTTTGCCGTCCGTGCTGCTCTATAATCTTCCGCATCTCCGGCTGAGCCCACGCCCATGACGGTCCGTTCCCTCCAGCACATCGCCCTGACGGTTCCCGACGCGGCCGTCGGCAAGAAGTTCTATGGCGATTTCGGAATGGAGGCGCGCGACGACGGCAATCGGGTCGTCATGCGCTGCCACGGCCGCGACCAGGACCAGGTGGTGCTCGTCGAAGGAAAGAAAAAGCGGATGCACCACATCTGCTTCGGCGCGCGCGCCGAGGCGATCGCGGGGCTCAAGACGCGGCTGGAGAAGAACGGCACCCGGCTGGTCGATGCACCGAAGGAAACGCCGGGAGACGGCCTGTGGTTCCGCGATGCCGACGGTCTGCTCGTCAACGTGCGCGTGGCCGAACCCGCGCCGTGGGCGCCGGCGGCGGAATGGAAGATCAACAGTCCGGGCCATCTCAATCGTATCGGCGTTGCCGGCCACCCGCCGCGCAGCGCGGCGGTGCGGCCGCGGCGGCTCGGACACGTTCTGCGCTTCACCCCGAACATGGAGCAGCAGGTCGATTTCTACACGCGGGTCGTCGGCATGCGGCTGTCGGACCGCGCCCAGGACATCGTCGCCTTCCTGCGCAACGGCGAAGGCGGCAGCGACCACCACGTGCTCGGCTTCATCAAGTGCGACCGGCCGGGCTACCACCACGCGAGCTTCGAAGTCGCCAACGTCGACGAGGTGGGACTGGGCGCCTGCCGGCTGCTCGACAAGGGCTACCGCAACGGCTGGGGCTTCGGCCGCCACGTCATCGGCTCCAATTTCTTCCATTACATCCGCGATCCGTGGGGCAGCCTGGTCGAGTATTTCTGCGACATCGACTACATCCCCGACGGCTCGGACTGGCAGCCGCGGAACTATCCGCCGGAGGACTCCCTGTACGTGTGGGGCCCCGGCGTGCCGGACGATTTCGGCGCGAACTTCGAAGCGGATTAGCCCGCATGTTCACGTCTGGCATGGTTCAGGGTCCGGCAACCGAAGCGCACGAAGGAGCGCCAGCGGCATGCGGGCTAAACAATTGCTTTTCATTGGCGCAACTCCGTCGCGCCTGATGGTGCATACTCGCTCTGGCCGCATTCGAAGGGGGTTACCGTAAGGTAATTTGCGCGCGCCAGCGCGCAAATTCCTTTTGACAGGCTGGCGTTCCCGATGCCAGCATTACGTTGTTCCTTCAGGAGGGGAAAATAATGAAACTTGTCCGTGCGATGGTGGTAGTGCTCGGGGCGATGTTGTGCGCCGCCCCGGGAGCGGTGCTGGGGCAGCAACCGGTGAAAATCGGCATGAGCATGCCGCAAACCGGGACGCTCGGCGGCGGCGGCCAGGCGGCGTTGCTCGCATTGCGCATGTGGGTTGACGACGTCAACGCCAAGGGCGGGTTGCTGGGCCGCAAGATCGAGTTCATCGTCTACGACGACCAGACCAACCCGGCGCTCACCCCGGGGATCTACACCAAGCTCCTCGACGTGGACAAGGTCGACCTCATCATCGCGCCGTACGGAACGGTGCCGACCGCGCCGATCATGCCGCTGGTCAAGCAGCGCGGCTTGCTGCTCATGGGCAATTTCTCGTTCCAGGTGAATCGCACCGTCAAGCACGACATGTGGTTCAACAACTCGCCGTGGAACGACGCCTCGAGCTGGTCGGACGGCTTTTTCCAGGCCGGCCAGAAGCTGGGCGCCAAGACCATCGCATTCCTCGCCGCCGACCAGGAGTTCGCCCAGAACCTCGCCAACGGCGCCCGCGATCTGGCCCAAAAGGCCGGCCTGACGACCGTGTACAACCAGAACTACCCGCCCGCCACGGTGGACTTTTCCGCCATGATCCGGGCGGTCCGCGCGGCCAAGCCCGATCTGGTGTTCGTCATGTCCTACCCGAACGACTCCGTCGCGATCGTGCGCGCGGTGAACGAGATCGGCGTGGGCGATTCGGTGAAGCTGTTCGGCGGCGGCATGGTCGGCCTGCAGTTCACACCCAACATGGTGTCGCTCGGCAAGTCGTTGAACGGCATCGTGAATTACAACTCGTACGTGCCCGGGATGAAGTATCCCGGCATCGAGGATTTTCTGGCGCGCTACGCGAAGCGGGCAGCGGAAGCTAAGGTCGATCCGCTCGGCTTCTACCTGCCGCCGTTCAACTACGCCATTGGCCAGATGCTGGAGCAGGCGATCACCGCAACCAAGAGCCTGGACCACAAGGTGCTCGCGAATTACCTGCGCACGAACGAGATGAAGACTATCGTCGGCCCAATCCGTTTCCGCGCGGATGGGGAGTGGGCGAACGCGCGCGTGGTGCAGGCGCAATTCCGCGGCGTCGTGGACAAGAACCTGGACCAGTTCCGCCAGCCGGGCAAGCAGGTCGTGTTGTACCCCGATCAATACAAGACCGGAGACGTGATTGCGCCGTTCGAAAAAGCGCGCAAGTAGGCCGATGCCATCGATCCGCGGGACGGCGCCGGCGCGCCGTCCCTTTTTTTTGTGAGCGGCGCGGGGTAAATCTTGTTCTCGCTCGATCTGCTGCGGGATGCCGTCGTTTTCGGCCTGCTGGTGGGCTGCTTCTACGCAGCGGTCAGCATCGGGCTGTCGGTCGCCTTCGGCCTGCTCGACGTTCCCCACATCGCCCACCCCGCGTTCCTGGTGCTCGGCTCCTACTGCACCTACCTGCTCTGCCAGTACGGCTGGGATCCCATCCTCGCCGGTATCGCGCTGATGCCGGTGTTCATGCTCCTCGGCATGGCCGTCTACCGCTTCTACTACGTGACCTTCGAGAAACGCGGCACCGAGGCCGGGGTGCGCGGGCTCGCGTTCTTCTTCGGCGTCGTGTTCATCATCGAGGTCGGGCTCGTGCTCGTGTTCGGCGTGGACCAGCGCCTGGTCGAGGCCGACTACATCGGCAAGAGCCTGACGATCGGCGACATGCGCCTGCCGCTGCGCCTGATCGTAGCGTTCGGCGTGGCGCTGGTGCTGACGGTCGGGCTTACGCTGTACCTGTCGAAGACGTTCACCGGCCGCGCCATCAAGGCCGTGGCGCAGGACGAGGCGGCGCTGCGCCTGATGGGCGCGAACCCGGTCCGCATCAAGCAGTGGGCCTTCGGCATCGCGACCGCGGTGACGGCGCTTGCCGGCGCGCTGCTGATCATCGTCGGGCCGGTCGAGCCCACGATGGACCGGGTCTATATCGGGCGCACCTTCTGCGTCGTGGTGCTGGCGGGACTGGGGAGCATGTCCGGCACGCTCGTGGCCGGGTTGATCCTCGGCGTCTCTGAAACCATCGTGCTCACGCTGCTCGGTGCCTCCTGGGCGCCGGCGGTTTCCTTCGGCTTGCTGCTGGTGATGCTGGGCATCCGGCCGCAGGGACTGTTCGGGCGATGAAACCGCAAAGATACGGGTTCTGGGTCGGCGCCGCGGCGGTGCTGGGACTCGCCGCGCTGGCCGCCGCAACGATCAGGAACGAGTACTACTTCTTCGCCGCGTACGTCGTGGTGCAGTTCGTGGTGCTCGCCACGGCCTGGAACATCCTCGGCGGCTACGCCGGCTACGTGAATTTCGGCACCAGCGCGTTCTTCGGGGTCGGCGCCTACATCGCGGTCATGATGATCAAGGCCACCGGGCTGCCGCTCGGGTTGCAGATCCTTGCCGCCGCGGCGGTCGGCGGGGCGCTCGGCTTCGGCGTGGGGCTGCTCACGCTGCGCCTGCGCGGCATCTTCTTTTCCATCGCGACCGTGGCGATCACGATCATCCTGGAGACCGCCGTCATCAACTGGCGCTACGTCGGCGGCGCGACCGGCATCCAGATCCTGCGCCCGCCGGTGACGGAACCGTTCGAATCGTACATCAAGATGCTGTTCGTCGCCGTCGTGCTGCTCGCAATCGTCGCCGTGGCGATCGCGCGCTATATTGAAACCTCGTGGCTCGGACGCGGCCTGCGGGCGATCCGCGACAACGAGGAGGCCGCGGAGTGCTCCGGAGTGCCCACGCTGAAGTTGAAGCTGCTCGCCTGCACGATCTCGGGTGCGCTGATGAGCGCGGCCGGCGCGCCGCTGGCGATGTACCAGAGCTTCGTCGAGCCGGCGTCGGCGTTCAACCTGACCTACTCGGTGTCCGCGCTCGCCATGCCGATCATCGGCGGCACGGCGCACTGGCTCGGGCCGGTCATCGGCGCGGTCCTGCTCGGCACCGTGCAGCAGGTCGTGACCGTCACCGTCTCCTCGGAGCTCAACGTGCTGGTCGTCGGCGTGCTGCTGGTGCTGTTCGTGGTCGCCGCGCCGGAGGGGATCGTCGGCCTCGCGCGCAAGCTGCGGCTCAGGCTTCGTTCCCGGAGCGGGGCGGGCAATTCATGAGCGAGCCTCTGCTCAAAATAGACAGGGTCTCGAAGCACTTCGGCGGCTTCACGGCGCTGTCGGAGGTATGCATCGACGTCGCGCCGGGCGAGCGCTTCGGGCTGATCGGCCCGAACGGCTCCGGAAAGACGACGCTCATCAACTGCGTTGCGGGCTCGCTGCGCAACGACGGCGGCTCGATCCGGTTTTCGGGGGAAGAAATCTCGGGGATCCCCGCCTACCAGCGCACCCGTCGCGGCATCGCGCGCACCTTCCAGATACCCCGCCCGTTCTCCAGCATGCCGGTGGTCGAAAACCTGCTCGTGCCGCTCGAATACGTGGCGCATCGCGGCCCGCTGCTTTCCGCGGACACGCGCGCCGAGGCCATGGCGATCCTGGAGACGATCGGGCTCGCCGACAAGGCGGAGACGCCCTCAAACCGGCTGTCGCAGGTCGAGTTGAGGAAACTCGAGCTCGCCCGCGCCATGGCCGCGCGTCCGCGCCTGCTGATCTCGGACGAGGCGATGGCGGGGCTGGCGCCCAACGAAGTCGACGAGGTGCTGGACATCCTGTTCAAGCTGAATGATTCGGGGATCACCATCATCATGATCGAGCACATCATGCAGGCGGTGATGCGCTTCTCGCAGCGCGTAATCTGCCTGGATGCGGGAAAGATCATCTGCGAGGGCGCCCCGCGCGCCATCGTCGCCAACCTGGACGTTCAGCGCGCCTATCTCGGCGCGTGAAACGGGTGACTCGTTTCTCGTGACTCGATACATGACGACGTCAAAGGCAGGCAAACGAGCAGCGAGGAACGAGTAACGAGTCACTTTTTCAGATGAGCCTGGAACTGCGAATCGACAAAGTAGACGCCGGCTACGGCGCGGTGCGCGCGCTGCACGGCGTCTCGATCGGCGTGCGCCAGGGCGAGACCGTCGCGTTGCTCGGCACCAACGGCAACGGCAAGAGCACGCTCCTGAAATGCGTGATGGGCATGGTGCGCCCGACGCAGGGCTCGGTGACGCTCGCCATCGACGGCGCGCGCCACGACCTGACCCAGCTCTCCACCGAGGAAATCGTCAATCTCGGCGTCGCCATGGTTCCGGAAGGCCGGCGGCTGTTCCCGCGGCTCACGGTCGAGGAAAACCTGCTGCTCGGGGCGTTCCGGCAACAGGCCCGCGCCCGGATCTCCACGAACGCGGCATTCTGCTACGAGATCTTCCCGGTGCTGGCGGAGCGGCGGCGCCAGCTTGCCGGCTCCCTGTCAGGAGGCCAGCAGCAGATGCTCGCCATCGCCCGCGCACTCATGTCGTCTCCCCGGCTGCTGGTGGTGGACGAGCCTTCGGTCGGCCTCGCTCCCATCCTGGTGTCGCACACCATCACCAAGATCAAGGAACTGAAAGAACGCTACGGCCTCACGGTACTGATGGCCGAACAGAATTTCCACCAGGCGGTCCGCATCGCCGACCGCGGCTACATCATCGTGCACGGAGAGATCGTGTTCGAAGGCAAGACGGTCGCCGAGCTGGAGCAGAACGAGCTGGTGAAGAACTACTACCTGGGCTCGACGGCGTGAGCGGGTCTCCGTTCCCGTTCGCCTTGCGCCTTAGACTATCACTCGTCGTTCATCACTGATCACTCGTTCAAAGCTGCCCCCATGCAAAAAAAGCTCCCTGCCCTGCTGTCGATCCTCGCCCTCCTCCTCCCTGCCGCCGCGCCGGCGCAGGAGCGGTTCTCGCCCTACGTGCCGAGCGACCAGGGCAACGTCGAGCGCATGCTGCGCATGGTGCAACTGCGCGACGACGACGTGGTGGTGGATCTCGGGTCCGGCGACGGGCGCATCGTGCTGACGGCGGCGCGCATGAACCGCAAGCTGCGCGGCTTCGGCGTGGACATCGACGAGAAGCTGGTGAAGCAGTCCAACGAGGCCGCCGCGAAGCGGGGCGTCGCCGACCGCGTGCAGTTCTTCCACCGCAACGCATTCGACACCGACCTGCGTGAGGCCACCGTCATCGCCATGTGGCTGTGGCCGGAGATGCAGCGCCTGCTGCGGCCGGTGATCCTGGCGCAGGCGCGGCCGGGCACGCGCATCATCACCAACCTGTGGGACATCGGCAACTGGCCGCCCGACGAGGAAGACCTCGACCCGCAACGCGTCGCCATGTGGATCGTGCCCGCGCGCGTCGAGGGCTACTGGCGCTGGGAGCTGCCGATCGCCGGCCGCATGGTCGCCTATACGTCGATCAAGGAGCAGCGCTTCCAGGCCGCCGAGGGCGTGGTGCGCTCCGGCAACCGGCGCGAGTTGCTATACGACGTGAAGCTGCGCGGCGAGGACCTCTCCTTCACCCTCGCCATGACGCTCGACGGGGTCGGTTTCGTCCGCCACGTATTCCAGGGCAAGGTCCGCGGTGACGTCATCGAAGGTACGGCTAGCGTGACGCTGCCCCCGTACCATGACCGGACCTACCAGTTGCCGTGGCGCGCGACGCGGTCGGCGACGTCGGCGTATTTCGAGCCTACGGGGACCGACGTCCAGTGACGAGGGTCGAGTGTCGAGTGTGGGGTGAAGAGTCTCGACGGGATCAAGGCCTACCATGTTCACATCTCTCGAAATTCTTTTCTCGTCCCTCGACACTCACTC
>Ga0184629_10001112_pt1 | contig 11213 bp, 13 predicted proteins | sample PLM4_32_b1_FD_133158 | JGI IMG/M metagenome (GOLD analysis project Ga0184629, IMG submission 133158) | Groundwater sediment microbial communities from an aquifer in East River, Colorado, USA - PLM4_32_b1 | ecosystem: Environmental > Terrestrial > Soil > Riparian zone | place: USA: East River... | reverse complement strand
CAAAATTGTACAATGTCGAAACCTTGGTGGGCTAACTATCCGGGGACCCGCAGATGGCTGAGAACACCAGCGTTTGGACTCGAGGGCGACCGCCTTGATGTCGGCGGCTAAGCTTCGCATTAGATTAGACTGTCGTGCTGTAACGCCGCCGACTCTCGAGCCGGGCCGGTGATTCGCGTAGGCCCCGCACAATAGGACACGAATGGACACGATATCACCCGCCCGGATAACCATCGATGCACGGTCATGGCATTGGTGCCATGCGAGCCGGCTTTCAATTGTTCTGGAGCTTGTGGGAGCCCACCACGAGTTCGCATTTGAAGGGCGGCGAATTATAGTCAGACTACCTAACCGTGCACCTGAGATCGCCTCTGGCTACGATCCAAACGCAAAAATTACTTGCAGCGCGTGGCGAGTCGTCGATGGGGTCAATGTACCCATCAGATATGAAGTACATGAGTTCATCCTATACATCGACATTGCCGAGCAGATCACCATTCCTGAGCAAGCGCTCTCGCTACCGGCGCGCCAAGATGAGCTTTTCTCGGAAAACGAAAGGAAGGAATTGACAAGAATTACAGGAGAACAGGAAAAGATTGCTGATAGAGCGTTGTCACATTGGCTGAAAGTTCTACGCTGGAAATCGCGAATTGGATTCATCGGTGAACCCGAAGTCCGGTCGTTCGATGACTCCGGGGTACCCAGGCTTCAAGAAATTTCTAGCGGTCATGATTTTTGGTGTGGACCCTTCATTGTGGCCGCTGAAGCTCGTCACGGTATCACTAAGGAGAATTGGGACGACACCGCCCAGGCACTTCAATCAGGCGCCGTTGCGCCGACTTGGTTCGATTTTCTATTTGAGAGCCAGCATCGCATAAACAATCGTGATTTCACGGGTGCTGTGCTCAGCATGGCAATTGCATTGGAGGTGATGGTTCGTAGGCTTGTAACCCACCATGTCGACAGTCTGCCTATCGAACCTTTGCTCCATGAAGTATTTGACCACTCCAACTTCAGATTTATCCTTGATCGGATGGGAAAGCTGAGCTTCTGGGACCAAGAGTTGGCACGCGCGTGCGATCTTTCCATGTTTAGGGAGCTAATGACTGTCCGGAACAAGGTGATGCATTCTGCAGATACGAGCCTCGTCAATCCCGCGAGAATCAAAACGATCTACCACTGCCTTGAGGCGTTTGCTTACGCTGTCTCTGGGCACCTGCTCAAAGCATCGCCTCGGCCCAAGGAGAACGAGTGATGCGTGGTTATCCAGCACGATTTCAGCCGGCAAACGAAGGCGGCTTCACGGTGACGTTCCGCGACGTTCCCGAAGCGATCACCGAGGGCGATACGCTGGACGAAGCATCAGCCGCGGCGTCGGACGCCCTGGAATCCGCGCTGAGGTTCTACATCGACGACCGCAAGCCGCTGCCCAAACCGAGCTCGCCGAAGCGCGGCGAACGGATGGTCGAGCTGTCGGCGATCGGAATGGCGAAGACCGCCCTTCACGAGGCGATGCTCGCGGAGAAGGTGAGTCGGGCGGAATTGGCGCGACGTCTGTCGTGCCATCTCGAGCAGGTCGCGCGCCTTCTCGATCTTACGCACGCCTCGAAGTTCGAACAGCTGGAGCGTGCGCTTGCAGCGGTAAACCGGAAGATGGTTGTCAGCGCCGAGGGCGTGTGATCGTGACCGATCGGTTTAGGCGAGCCGTAACAAGTCGATTGTTCGCTCCGCGATGTCCCGCATAAGGGTGATCTCGGATAGATCACTCCCGTCCGTCAAAGCGCGTGCAAGCAAGGCGAACTCGCGCCAGGGAAGGGCGCCGTCGTCGGATACGTCTTGCAGCCAGAGCGCAGTCCACAAGAAGTGCTCGGCCCACTTTTCGCGCCGCCGCGCGAGCACGGTTTTGAGCAGGTACTCCACTGCCTTCGTGCGCCGGCGGCCTCGAGCGCCCGCCGCCACGTCGGCGACCTCGGGATCGTCCTCGAACCATGAGTCCGCAATGGGATCGAGAGCGCCCCATTCCACACTGCTGCGCAGCACTGCCTTCACGGCATCGTCCTTCAGCATCGCCCCGGGCAGTTGGTCCAGCAGCGCAGCGAGCCCCTCCCGCCAGTCGAGAGCCTGCGGCCGCCACTCCGCGCCAGCCGTCTCGGCGACCTGCAGCAAGCCGAGTGGCGGTATGGCACCGGCGACAAGCCCCAGCGCCAGCTGGTGACCAATGCATCGATCGACATAGCGGGTGGAGACCGGCAGCATCGACGCTTCGCCCAAAGAGCATGCCAGGGTCGCTTCGGCTTTGCGCTTGGGCTCGGGCGCGCCCGTCCAGGCGTCCCTAACGCCGTTCTTGAGCAGAACCGAGGACAGACGGATGCGTCGGCCAGCCGGCGAAACGAAAAGGAAAGCCTGCGCGCCTGAACCGTCGATCCCCGACCCCAGGAAAAGTTCGGCGGCGCCGGGCTCCGAGGCGGCGCAGGCGATTCCCCTGGCGCGTGCATCATTGATGATGGCTTCGATCTGCGGCCGCTCGCTCTCGGGGCGCCAGTCCCTAATCGCGATCAGTCGGCGCAGCGAGTGCGGCGAGAGATTTTCGACTGCTTCGCACAGCGCCTCGCCGACCGCTCGGCGCACCGCAGGCTCCCGATCAAGGAGGAGCAGGACCGCCGCATCGCGGACCGCCGCGTTGCCGGCTCGGGCCTGTTCGGCGCCCACGAATGCGCGCACTTGCGCCGGCGCGGCGTGCGTGAACTCGACGATCGAGCCGGCGATCACAAAGGGATCGCCGTCCAACGCCTCTGCCATCTCTTCAAGGACCGGAGCCAGATCGAAGCGTGCGCTATTCGGCTTCAAAGCGTTGGCCAATTCGACTGTGGCGGAGCTCACTTCGTTTGACGCGACAATGCCCGCTTGATGGAGGGCCGAGCCCAACATCGTCAGCACGTTTCCGCCGATGCGCCCCGCCGCGACCAGCTTGCCGAGTCGGCGCTGGAACGCATCGATGGTCTGCGCCGCGTCCCGGTAGCCTCGATCGCTCCGGTAACGGATGACCTGGAGCTGGAACTGCACGCGCTCGAGGAGTTCCAGCGCGCGCTCATCGTCCGTCCCGTTCCGGCCCGCTTGCTGGACAAACTCCTCAAGAGTGGCGAAGAGGTCCGGAGACCGGTCGAGAGGATCCTCGAATTCCGGCACCGTCGCCACGCTACTCCTCCTCTTCAATACCGATGCTCTGCCCATGATGTCCCGCTCCGGCGATTCGGGCCAATTGTACCGCGGAGGCGGGACGCCGGCGGATCGGCGCGGAATCAATCCCCACCTTACATTTTGAGTAATCGTGCAAGGATCGCGTCGTTCGCCGCGGTCGCGGCGCGGATCAACCTCGCCTACCCAAACCGATCGAGGCCGCAGGTGGACGCGACGGAGACATCCGTCGAGCGGATGCCACCGCTCGGACCGGGGAAATCCTGAAACAGCGCGGTGAGCATCGGGTCGATCACCGGCGCCATCATCGAGCAGGCACCCTGGCTCGTCACCGACGCGCTGTAGACGCGCGCGTCCAGGAAGGAGGCCGGTTCATTCGGCCTGAACCGTGCCCGATCGAGAATCTCGAGCATCACCATGCGCCTGTAGATGGGACGTGTTCCGGGACTCAACGCCGTTCGATAGCCATACGCGAAGAGCGAGCCGGTCGGCGGATGAGGACGCGACAACGGCAGGTCCACCACCGTTCCGTTGTCGATCCGGTACAGGAAGAAGGCGAGGTAATCCGGCGATGGCCCGCCGGTCGCGGGCACGATCCTGTAGCCCTCGGCTTCGAGATGGGCGGCGAGCTTTTGGGTGTTGGCCTGGTAGTCGGGCGCGGCGGCAAGGCTTTCCGTGTACGGAACGATGGCGACGGTCTTGCCGGCGCCCATCGGCGACAGCATGTGCGTGACCGCGACATTGGAGCGTACGGCGGCGCAAGAGGCTGCGACAAGCGACGCGACAAGCAGCACGACCAGCCGGTTCATTACACGGCTACCCAAACCGGTCGAGGCCGCAGGTGGTATCGGCGGGGACGTCGACGGTCGCAAGTCGACCGCTCTGACCGGGGAAGTCCGCGAACAGCGCAGCAAGCATCGGGTCGATGGCGAGTGCCATCGGGCATGCACCGTCGCTCGTGACCGAACCGGAATAGACGCGGGCAGGAACGTAGGACGCCGGCATGTTCGGCTGGAAGCGCGCGCGATCGACGATCTCGAGAGTCACGCTGCGCCTGTAGATGCGGCGGGTGGACGTGCTGAACGTGGTGCGAAGGCCGTAGCTGATGATCGAACCGGTGTTGGGGTGCGGGCGGCCTTCGAGCTGGTTCACCGGCGTGCCGTTGTCGATCCGGTACATGAAGTAGGCGAGATAATCGGGGGCCTGCCCGCCTTGCGCCGCGACGACGTTGTAGCCCTTCGCTCTGAGCTGCGCGGCGAGCTTTTGGGTGTTGGCCTGGTAGTCGGGCGCCATCGCGATATTTTCCGTGTACGGAACGATGGCGACGGTCTTGGCCGCCCCCGCGGGGAGCATGTGCGTGACCGCGACATTGCTGCGCACGGCGGCGCAGGACGCGGCGAGAAAGGACGCGAACAACACGACAAAAAATCTGGTCATGGCCACGTCTCCGTCGATGAACGGAACAAAAAGATTTTACCACAAAGGACACGAAGAAGGCACAAAGGGCACAAAGACCCTTCGTGTTCTTCGTGGCGCCTTTGTGGCCTTTGTGTTTCCCGTTTTTCGGCTGTGGAATTCAGCTCTTCGGGTCGCCGTCTTCGGACAGCGCACGCGTGATCGAAGCGACAAAGGCGCGCGCCGCAGCGGGCGGCGGCATGATGGCGCCGCGCGAATCGACCGCGGGCTTGCTTCTGGAGACCGTGCAACGGCCGAGCGCGGATTGCAGCGCGACGCCGTGTTTGCCGGCGCCGAGATCATAGACCTCCCACAGCAGCGCGCTTCCCGTCTCGCCGGGCGAGAGGCGGTCGAACGGCTTTGATCCGACCTGCGAGAGGCCGAGCACCTCGGTGCGCACACCGGGCACAACCGTGCCTGCGGGAAGCGGCGGATCGATGGTGACGAGGATGACGGTCTGTCCGTCGTGCGCGACAGCATCGATCATGCGGCACGCGCGCAGCGAGCCTGGCGCGATCCGGTTGTTTTCGCCCTGGTAGAGGTAGAAGTCCGCGGGTTTGGTCATGGGGCAGTGTGCCATGACGCTGGGCGTCGTGCATGGTGCGAGCAGCGGTGATCCCTCCCGGCTCGTTCTTCGCGTTGCTCAGAACGAGCCCGCCCTCCCTTTTCAAGGGAGGGAAAGTCACAAGCGAGCCTCGCGAAACGCGATTTGATCGGGGCGCGAAGGAACCTAGAGCGGGAGCGCGCGTACCGTCAGCGCTGCGGGATGCAGCTCAAGGGGACCGACAGAACGCTGAGCCGCGGACCGCTCTTTTTGAGAGCGACGCGGCGGCATTCTGCGAAGGCGCATCCCCCGGCAGCAGACGCTGCCGTTGTCGAGGTGGTGTGGGGAACGGAGCGGACGCCCGGGATTCGGGGGGAACCTGTCCAGGGCGTCCGCCCGTCGTTCGAAGAACTCCAGGGAGGCACCCATGGCGCACATCAATTGGAGCAAACCCTTCTTCTTGAACATCGCGACGGGGGAGACCTCGTATCCCTTTCCCGATCCCGGCGCTGGAATTGTCACCCCGTTTCCGACGTGTCGTGGCATTCGCTCATCGCCGCGTCATGCTTCGCGATGAGGGCGGCGTGAAGAAAAAGCAAAGGTGACCCTGAACCGAATCGCACCCCAGGTGCGGCATGGCGTCCGAAAAATGGTTAACCGCCGGATTGAGCGGAACCATTCCCACTTCAATGCGTTGCGCGTGTCTAAGGGGACCGGGGTCGCATCGTCCGTGACGGAATTGTCCGAGCTTCCGCCTGTGCAGCGGGTCGCGCGCTATCGCGCTCTGGCGGCTGACGCACGCCGGGAGGCGGCCGCGTGCAACGGGGCGATGCGCGAGTCGTATCTCCTGATGGCGCACCATTGGGACATCCTGGCGCGGGCGGTGGAGACGAGCACGCCGATGCCGGAGACCAGCGAATAACGAGAAACGAGCGCTCGCTATTCGCGGCCGCGGGAGAAGTCGGTTTTCAGAACGCAGAGCACGCCGCAAGCGACAAAGATCGCGAGAGACGCAGCCCCCAAGAGCGGCACATCAATCTGCAGGCCCAGCGGGTCCCGTCCCGTGAAGGCGTAATACGCGCCGCCGATGATCCACGTGATCATCACGTAGAAGGCGGCCCACCCTTGCCAAGTGATCGGCTCCACGGCTCTCCCGACCACTCGGAACCACGCCTTCCCCATGGGACTCTCGACCCTCCTCGTGCGCCACGCATTATTTGCGCGAGCTTATGGCACCTTCGGCCATCGGGGACTACTGCGCCGCCTCGCGTTCGCTTTTGAAGGCGCTGCCGCACGGGCCCGTCTCGTACATCGGGCGGAGCTCGATCTCCTCGTCATCGCCGGTGTCGGGAAAGCGTGCGACCCACGCGAACGCGTCCTCCATGGAAGCGACTTCCCAGATCGCGAAGCCAGCAATCAGCTCCTTGGTCTCGGTGAACGGACCGTCGATGACCAACCGCTTGCCGCGCGAGACCTTGACCCGCTTGCCTTGGGAGCTCGGCTGCAGGCCGCCCATCCCCACCAGCACGCCAGCATTGGTCAGCTCCTCGTTGAATGTCCGCATCTTCGCGATCACGTCCGCGCTCGGCATGGCGCCCGCTTCGGATTGTGCATTCGCTCTGACGATCACCATCACTCGCATAGCTCTATCTCCGGTTGATCAGGATTTCTTCTGCTGACGCTTGATCTCGGCAGCGATGCGCTCTTCCTGCGCCCTGAGCTCGGGGGTGAACTGCTCGCCGAAATCCTCGGCTTCGAACACCGGGCGGATCTCGATCTCGCTCTCTCCTTCCATCGGATTCGGGCAGCGGCGGACCCATTCGACCGCCTCTTCCATCGAGCGCACCTGCCAAATCCAGAAGCCGGCGAGCAGCTCCTTGGTCTCGGCGAAGGGGCCGTCGACCACGGTCCGCTTGTCGCCAGAGAATTTCACGCGCTTGCCCTTGGCGGAGGGCTTGAGCCCGTCGCCTGCCAGCATGATTCCGGCCTTGACCAGCTGCTCGTTGAATTTTCCCATGTCCTCCAGGAGCTTCTGGCTCGGCATCACGCCCGCTTCGGAGTCCGTCGTCGCCTTCACGATCACCATCACGCGCATTGTTCGTCTCCTTGTCTTGATCGGCAGGGATCGCGGTAACAGGGCTAGACGGCGGCCTGTCGGCGCGCCAACTCAGCCTGCTGGCGCTCGATAACCGCTTTCAGCTCGGGGCTCGCGCTCGCGCCGCACTCGCCGTTGTCGAACATGGGGCGGACCTCGATCGTGCCTTCGACGCCCGGGTCGGGATTGGGGCAACGCTCGAGCCATTGCAGCGCTTCGTCCATGGAGCGGACCTCCCAGATCCAGTAGCCCGCGATCAGTTCCTTCGTTTCGGTGAACGGGCCGTCAATGATGCGGCGCTTGTTGCCGGAGACGGTCAGCCGCTTGCCCATTGAGCTGGGTTGAAGGCCACCGGCCGTCGCGAACACGCCGGCGTCGATCAGCTGCTGGTTGAACTCCGTCATCTGCCTGATCAGGGCTTCGCTCGGCTTCTGGCCGGCTTCGGACTCGTTCGTCGCCTTCACGATCACCATCACGCGCATTGTCGTCTCCTCGGTTTTCAGGCGGGCTTCTATCGCCAGCCTCCGATGAGACGACGAACGGGGACAAGGGGGATCGACAAAACGCTGGCGAAAAAACGCCGGCGGGGAGTAGGGAGTGGGGAGTAGAGAAGACTCCTGCGCCTCGCTATTCCCTACTCGCTACTCGCTACTCGCCACAAAAAAGAGCCCTCGGTCGGGGGGCGACGAGGGCTCTGAAGTCGACGGGAGAACGGGGGCTACTTCGCGACACTCACCCGCATGATGCGGTTGGTGGCGCTCTGGTGGATGAGCAGATCGCCGTTGCGAGTGCCCCTCATATGGCGGACGATGCCGGCATAGACGTTGCCGGACGGGATCGGCCAGCTCTGGAATTTCTCGGTCTTGGGGTCGAAGCGGACGAGCATATCCGGGCGCATGCCGGATTCGTTGTACCAGATGATGTCGTTGATGACCTCGAACCCGTAAGGACCCGCCATCTTGCCGCTCGGCGAGGGCCATTCCTTGGTCTGGCCGGTCTTGGTGTCGAGACGACCGACCGTTCCCAAGCCATCATTGCCGTACCAGAGCATGCCGTCGCTGGGGAACGCGAGGCGGCGGGCCTTGCCGCCCTCGGGCAGCTTGAACTCGCGCATCTCCATGGTCTTGGGATCGACCCGGATGATGCAGTTGCTTTCGGCGCAGGCGACCCAGGCCATGCCGGTCCGGTCGAACTTGACGCCGTAGGGGTTCTTCTCGGGCGTGTTGCCAAGCTTGATCAGCGTGACCTGGCCGGTCGAGGGCACCAGGCGGCCGATCATCTGCGAGTTCTGGAGCGAGAAGATCATGGTGCCGTCGGGCGCGAACTCCGCGGTGTGCGGGTCTTTCGCCATCGGATCGGGCATCGGGAAGACCTTGATCTCGAAGGTCTTGGGGTCGATCCGGCCGATCGTGCCGTTGGCGTTGCCGGTGTACCAGATGTTGCCTTGCGCATCGGGCGTGATGCTGTGGGGTTTCGCACCGACCGGGAGCTGGATCTCCTTCATCTCGCCGGTCTTCGGATTGAGACGGCCGACGACGTTGCCGAACTGTCCGTTCCACCAGATCATGCCATCCGCGGTCTCGACGGGATCGCGCGACCGCTGGCCGAGGGTCGGGACCTTCCATTGCTGGATGTTGATCTTGAGGTCGCCCTTGGCCTCGGTCGGCTTGCGGCGCGTGTTCGGCGGGAAGTTCTGGGCGAGGTAGGTGACGATCTGCTCGCGCTGCTGCGGGCTGCTGGAAAGATCGACCATGTTGCTGATCAGCTCGGCCCAGTGCTCCTTGGTGTAACCCGAGCTGTTCATGATCTGGTTCACGCCGTGGCACGCCGTGCAGATCTGCTGGACCATCTCCTTGCCCTTGCCTTCGCCGGGGAGGGTCGGCGCGGGGGCGGTCTGGGCGACAATCGGGATCAACGCGCACACCGATACGGCCAACAATGTCGTCAGTCTCGACATGGGGGTCTCCTCGAATCCGTTTTCCCCGGCGCGTCGCGGGTCATGCGGGCCGGCTCGACTCAACTATAGGCTTCAGGGCCCGACTTGGGGGGTAAACAATGCGCTATCCGGTGGCATTTACGCTGCGCCTGCGAAGCCGCTTAGCCACGGTTAATCGGTGGCCCGGGATGGTCAGTTCTCCTTAGGTTTCCTGGCGGTTCCTAAGCGAAAAGGCCTTCCTTTAAACTTCGGTAAGGAATAGGCTTGCGGTCAAACTCGGGAGGAGTCTCATGAGACGCACCGTTGCGTTGCTCTTTGTTCCTTTGGCCGTGGCGGCGGCTGTTCCTTACTTGGCATCCGCCCAGACGAATCCGCAGCTCACACCGGCTCAGGCGCGCGGGCGGATCATCCTTACGCAGAACTGTAACATCTGCCATCTGCCCCAGAGTGCGGGTTCGCAGACCTATGGCCCGTTGCTCAACAAGCAATCGGCAAACGGCGACGACAACCTGATGAAGCAGGTGATCCAGACCGGTCTCGTGAAGATGCCGGGTTGGAGATACACGCTGAACGACGGTCAGATCGGCGACGTGATTGCCTACATCAGAACTCTTCCCGTCGTCGCGCCTCCTCCACCCGGAAAGGGAAAAGGAAAAGAAGGCGGCGGCGACAATTGACGTTTTGCGTTACTCGAGGAACTGGCCTGCAATCGCTTACCGGCGATCCAACGAAATCAACGACGGGAGAATAATAACATGACGAGAATGCGCAGCGTGCTTTTGGCGACAGCCGCCGCAATGGTAGCGACGACGTCGTATGCCGCCGACCAACAGTTGAGCGGTTCAGTTGCGTCAGCCGCGGGCCAGAAGCTCGACGGCATCACCGTCTCCGCAAAGATGGTCGGTGGAACGATCACCACCTCCGTCTACACCGACGCTGACGGCAATTACTATTTCCCGCCGATGCCGGCTGGAACGTACAAGGTTTGGGCGCAGGCGCTCGGCTTTGAGCGCGTCAATGCGGACGTCAATCTCTCCGCCAATCGGCGCCAGAACCTTGCGCTGCGCACGATCACCGATCCGGAAACCAAGTGGCGTCAGCTGCCGGGCGAATTGGTGATGGCTGCTCTCCCCGAGGAGAACGCCGAAGACGTGCACATGAAGCAGATCTTCAACAACAACTGCAACGGCTGCCACGTTCCGAGCTATCCGCTGCAGTTCAAGTTCGATGCGCAGGGCTGGAGCCGCGTGATCGATCTGATGAAGGTCATCGGTGGCGGTCTGCCGCAGGATCGTCCTGCGAATCAGATCATGCAGATGAACCAGCAGCGCCTTTCGGCGTATCTGGCGAAAGTGCGTGGACCGAACAGCGGCGCGCCGAAGATTGTGGAACGTCCGCGTCCGTCCGGCGAAGCCGCACGCGTCGTCTGGCAGCTCTACGATGTCGAGCGCGTTCCTGACGCCGGCGCCCGCTTCCTTCCGGGCAATGCGAGCCTCGACAATGACGGCACGAACTGGGCCAATGGCACGCCTTCCAAGGCTGGCCTCCTCGTTCATGACGGCGCGATGGACTTCGACGGCAATGTCTGGTTCACCTCGAACGCCACGAACCCGTTGGTGACGGCCGGCAAGGTCGACGCCAAGACCGGCCAAGTGACGTACCGCAAAGTTCCGCGGGCCAATGGTTCCGGTCTCGCTGCGGGCGCGCACGGCATCGCGCGCGACGGTGACGGCAACCTCTGGATCGACGTCAACCCCGGACGCCGTAGTCTGGCGAAGATCGATCCGAAGGGCACAGGGATCCAGGTATTCCCGACGCCTGAATCCATGACACCGCTCGGCGGCGCCGTGACCATCGACGTCGACGGCAAGGGCATGATCTGGGCGTCCGCTCCGCGCGGCGCCGTCCGGTTCAACCCGAAGACCGTCGAGTTCATGGAGTTCAAGTCCAAGAACCCGGTCCGTCCGTACGGCGTAGCCGGCACCTAT
>Ga0184629_10001111_pt1 | contig 11214 bp, 15 predicted proteins | sample PLM4_32_b1_FD_133158 | JGI IMG/M metagenome (GOLD analysis project Ga0184629, IMG submission 133158) | Groundwater sediment microbial communities from an aquifer in East River, Colorado, USA - PLM4_32_b1 | ecosystem: Environmental > Terrestrial > Soil > Riparian zone | place: USA: East River... | reverse complement strand
GAAGCTCTCCATGGGGCACTGATGCTAGCACTGTGCGTAGCGTATACCTATCCCAAGCCAATACTGTGTCTATCGCCTCTCCACAGACCGAGGAACCACCTTCACGGGCATTAATACAAAGCAATCCTATGGACGCCTCGGGTAATGACAGTTGTAGCTATAATGTTCGTCTGGTCATGGAGAATTTTAGGCACATATCCATAGCGCCAGGACAGTCATGGAGCTTCGGCCAAACCATAGGTAATCCATTAGACTACCCGTACCAAGTCTGTGCTGGTGTACCTGGGGGTAACTGGTGTAACTTTGCTGCTATGTTTGCCAGAGTAGGTAAAGATATGGGGCTAGATGTTAACTTTCAGGATCACGGTGTAGGTGACTTAGGCCAGGGCGCTGATGTATCTGTTGCCATATGGAATAGCGACGGTGTTTGGTCACAGGATCTAATACTAACAAACACAAGCAATAGAGCAGTATCACTAGAATTATTGGGTGACGATAGTATCATAGTTACAGGGAGTTATGAATGAGCTTTTTGATACTAGAGAATCTAACAACCAAGCAGCGATACCAGATCCTAAATATCATTGAACGCACACATGATGAAGCTGATGTAGAGAACCAGCAACGTGTACTTGACCAGCTCGTGTACGATTTTGAAGATGCAGAAGTATTTATACTGGAGGGTGAAAACAATGGATAAAGACTTTGTGAAGTTTCCTAAGCTATACCGACTTAAGGGGCCAGTAATCGTTACTGAGAAGATTGACGGTACTAATGCCTGTGTTGTGATTGACGAGCAGGCAAATATAGCAGCCCAGTCTAGAACACGGTTTATTACACCTGAAAAGGATAACTTTGGGTTTGCTCGGTGGGTACAGGATAACAGTGATGAGCTACTTGATATTCTAGGGCCTGGGTACCATTACGGGGAATGGTGGGGCAACGGTATTCAGCGTAACTATGGTCTAAAGAACAAGCAGTTTAGTCCGTTCAATACTAGCCGGGAGTACAATACAGACCTATTTCGTGCTGTTCCAGTGCTATACGCTGGCGTATGGGATACAAACATGTTTGATGATTTGCTTACAGAACTTAAGCAATATGGTAGTGTAGCGGCCTATGGGTTTATGAACCCAGAGGGGATTGTTATATACGATACACAAAGTGGTGTGGGATACAAGAAAACATTTGACTATGACGATACAGGTAAGGGCGGCACTCGCGATGAAGATGGGAATGTAATATGAGTAACATAGCATTTATCATGGGCCTAGTCGCAGTATTGATAACCTGCATTGCGCATACCGAGGTTTGTATTAGGAAAGAACAGGCCCGAATTAATGAGCTACTACGTAATCATGCCGAAGCTATTAGAAAGTTAATGCCCCCAAAACAGTAAGCCGGGTGGATAGTGACCCGGCTAGTAACGACGGTCTACCCCTACGACAGCACGCTATTATTGTAGGGGCAAGCGGCTCAGGCAAGTCAAATACAGTAATGAGCTTAATTGTTCGTAAGATACGAGATAAACAGCACCTGCATATTATCGATGCAAAGTATGAGCTAGGCCCAATCTTTGGCAAACAAAAGAACGTATGGATAACAAAGCCTGATTATGCAGAGGCAAAGTTTGACGAGCTTATTGCAATGGCAGAGATGCGGCAGAATATGTTTGCACAAGCTAGTGAACTATGTGGGTGTTTAGTTCGTGACTATGGGGAGTACTTCAAAGTTACTGGGCTAAAGATGCCAATCATTACTTTGGTAGTCGAGGAACTGATCGTTACTATGGGGGCCGTTAAAGAGGACAAGCTAGTTAAGTTGCTCGTCACAGGTCGATCAGCTGGCATCTTTGTAGTTGCGTGTAGCCAGTACCTAAAGGCTGACATACTCAGTAGAAAAGGCTCTGTGAACTTTAGTACACGAGTATTTATGGGTCGGTGGGATAGCACTACGGCTAGTATATTGTTCGGCTCATTAACTAAAGCACAGACCGAAGAGTATCAGAACTACACTGGGGCACCTGGTAAAGCTATAGTAGAGATTAACGGGGAGTTAAGTACAAAGCAAATGCCCCGCATAAGCGAGGGACAGCTACAGCAGTATATGAAGCCTTAGATAGCGGCTTTGAGCGCTACAAATTTGTTTTCTAGGGTATTAAGTCTAGAATTAACAACACTCAGTGACAGCTCTAGAAGTGCATTATACTGTTCCAGTGCAGCAATACGTGCTTCTAATGCAGTATTACCGCTGGATAGGTTATAAGGCTCATCAATACCGAACTCCCTAACCCAAGCACCTACAAAGCCCGTGGTCGTTACTTTAGGTACACCAACAAGTACAAGACTAGTAACTACCAGCATATTGCCACCAGGCCCAATACCTACACCACCGTATGTAATCTGAGCCTGACTATCGATAGTACCCTGATACTCTCTAACTAACTCCCAGGCGCTAGAGCCTGACGGAAGACGGTAAATAGATAAGTTCTGGCGTATACCAGATTTCTGTTCACATACTGCGATGTAAGCATTACCATTGGGGTGAAAGAAGATGCCATTGGCACCAAGTACGTGCTGATAGCCACTATAGTTTTTAATAGGGAGAAATGTCATGAAGGGTTTCCTTTTGTTCGTCTTAATTATTCTGGTATTTGTGGCGTGTAGTACTTTGCCTATACCTACACTATCACCTGGTTGTATTACGATACCTGGGCTACATGGTGTGAGTAAAGATAGAATGTTTTGTTATATATCAATAGGAGAATAGCTTTGGGACAGTGGTATGAGAGAAAGAAAGCTGGAGTATGCACAATGTGTGGTGCTAAGCCAGCTACAAGTAAACGTGGTATCCTATGTGAAGGGTGCCGAACTATAGTCAACAAACGGAATGAAGAATACAACAAGGTAGTGGAATACTACAAAAAGGACTAGCTATGAAAGGTTGGAGCGTTGTGTGTTTTGGTAAGGTTCTCGTAAGTTTCTTTACGAGGGACGATGCTGAGTTAGCTGTTTTATTAATCAAAAGGTTGTCAGGTTTAGACTGTGTTACTGCTCAGGATACCAGAAGTTGCGAGTATGTGTTTAAGGACAGTGCCAGCACTAGTTTGATCAACTTCTTAGATCTACTAAGCGATCTCTGACTTACGTAGGTCTTTGTATGCTGGTAGTGTCTTAAACCACCTTAAGAAGTCAGCAGTAGCTGTATCGTTAATCGCACTTTCTAGCTTATCAACACGCTGGTCAAGTCTTACAAGGGCTATCCCTAACCCTTCCACTGCAAAGTGCAGTTCGTGTAGGGTTGCGGTTAGCTCTTTTGTTGCCGTGTTACTATTCTCTAACAAACGAAATAAACGATCTTCGGTACTCGTTCGTTTGTTAATAGCATTAGCAATAGTAGGAAACAACTTAGGTAGGACTTCTTTAATTATTATATATGCTAGAATAAGGTAAGGCGACCAGCTAGTAATATCTATTTCGCCCATGGTGGTGCATTCGTCAAATCAAGTACTGAACCATGTATATAGTCCGTAGTACCAAGAATATTAAACCACAAGCTATCACCCTTGAATGGGTGCCCCAAGAACAAAAAGCCCTCATGTTGCGTGCCCTTTGGCTCTACTCGAACCAGGTGCGACAATACATTACTTTCGTCTCGAACGTTTGTGCTATACAGTGTGGTTGTGTGGAAACTTGACTGCATGAACTGTGCCCGGTACCCTCTTAACCAACGTGTTAGCAGGGCACCAGGACAAGCTGTTAATCGGGGCCATTCCTGATGCGATAGAAGAAATCTAGGGCCTTTGCCTACTTGCTTAATAAGCTGCTCTAGTCCATTAACCTGGGCTTGTGGCAAAGGATCGCCCTCTCCAGTAACAACAAGCACGGCCAAGCTTTCACTATTGCCCTGTGGTACACCACTATGATTAAGCCTTGCAGCATAGTCACGGGTCTGGTATAGCGCCCCGTCACGCCCTACGGCGTAGTGGTAAGATAAACCGTCCCAGCCACGGGTATTAACGTGAAAACGAGCATCAGCCTTAATAAGGTCAAGATCCTTAGTATTGCCTACACTTGGGCCATTATAGTGTATAGTTAAGTAGCCTGTCTTAGTCCGGTTTACTTGCTTAACTTTAGTTGATCGTGCTAGTTGTGACCGAATATCGAGCATTACGCACCTGTATATTTAGTAACTCTTCGAGCTATAGTTTCATCCATACCAGCTTTGGTTAAGCTTAGGTATCGCTCTTGTCGAACATCTTGTGTAGCTGCTTGCCACCGTTCAATACGCGCCTGTTCTGTTTCTAATGAAATAGTAGCTTCATTAACCTCAGTCCAATCAGACCCTACAAATGTATCGGGCTGAGGGCTTGAATAGGCAATGATTTTATCGCCCCGTACTACCCGATAAATTTTCGGGTTTGCTTTTAATACATAAGCTGCCATGAACTCTCCTTAAATAGTCACGATTGTTGCAGCGACACGACAATCACCGAATGTAGCTTCAAAGGATACACCGTCGTAGATTACACAAGTCCATTCAGCGAATGCCTCGTAAATACCACCCGCGAAACCGGCAGGTAGAATAAACTGATAGATACCAGTCTCAACGTGTGGCGTATCCATACCTGTATTATCATTATCAGTCCACTCTGCGTAGTTGCCCTGGATAAACCCACCAGTGGAGAACACAGCAGGAAGGTTGATATTATGCTGAACCTCTTCCAGGACTAGGAAACGGAATGGTGTACCCTCTGTATTCATACCAGGGAACGTTAGATGTATCGTAAGTTGTGCATCACGACAATCACTTGGATTGTCAATATTAATAGTATGGGTAACACCGACAAAGTTATCTGCAAACATTACAGGCCCTTCATAGACAGGATCTGTAATTAGGCTAGTAACCATATCAGCCGCAGCTGGTGGAGGAACAGCGAGTCCATCACCCTGTGCAACTAGACTGTTACAAGCAGCAGGAAAGCCAGTAAACGTAGGAGCAATGATAGCTGAACCGGTAATTTGGTAGTCATCACCGATGTGATTAACTGTAAAATTAATCGTGGCAGAGTCAGCAACACTTACAGTAGTCTCTGGAACGTATAGGCCATCAACACCACATTCTAGAATATTAGTGATGTCTGGGTCAATAACAGGTACAATCGTAATATCCCATTGGTTAGCAACAGGGTTATCCACAGTGATATCAATACAATTAGTGTCGATACCGTTAATAACAACCGGGTCACTTTCAGCACCAGGAAGTACGAATAGACCAAAAGCGGAGCAAGCAAGGGCATTACCCACAACAGGGCTAATGATAGGCTCACCCGAGATAACAAACGTATTATCAGGCCCTTCGGTTACTGTGATATCAAAGCAGTCAGTATCAACGCCGGTAATCTCAACATCTGTTGCAGGAACGTACAGGCCCTCGGGGGTACACTCAAGAATGTTGCCACCGGCACCACTAATAACCGGGTCAACAGTAATAACCCAATCACCGTTGCCCTCATCAACGACTTCGATATCAATGCAGGCCGTATCCTGTCCCTCGATCTGGACTTCATTAACGAACAGTCCATTACCTAGGCAGCTAATAGCATTATCAATGTTGGGGCTAATGACAACATCGCCAGTAACTGTAAAAGTACCAGCTGGTGCCTCAACTACATTAATTTCAATACAGTCGCTATCGCCACCTTGAACAACGAAGTCGGCTGCACTTGCTGGTAGATCATACACGTTGCAGTCATTAGCAACGATCTTAGTTACACCAGGAACAGCAGTACCCATAAACGGTAATGCAGCCAGCTCATCACAGATATCAGCGGCAGCAGCAACAAGTAGACCATTAGGGGAACAGACTACCTGATTACCAGCATCAGGTGAGATAATGATATCAGCAGTAAGGGTATGCAGGAACGAACCACTAACTGTAAAATCAATACAATCACTATCGACTACAGTAATTGGCGTCTCTGGCACAGTGTAGGTTGTACAGTCAGCGCCCACAACCTCAGTAACGCCAAGTGTTAGGGCACCACTACTAACCAAGTCCTGCAAAGCAGCACATAGACGAGCTGGGAAGTCCTCACACGTCACAATGGGAGTATCAATAGCAATGAGGTTATCTTCACAGTCAGTGAGCTGTAGAAGGTTAGCAACCTCCTGGAACTTCGTACACAGATTAGCGTCAAGACCCTGAATATACAACAGCTCTGCAAGGTCGGCGCTAGTTATAATTTGCCTACAGCTACTCGCAGCAGGAGCAACGTTACATGAACAGCAACTAGCCATTAAATATATCTCCTAAAATAGAACACCGTCAATAAAATGCCAGCCAGCATCAAGACACTATCCCCAGATTGTACCTGCAATAGCAGTAGCGACAAAGAACGTAATCGTAAGATCATTAATCGAGTTAGAAGTAACAGCAGCAGGTACTACTATTGTATTCGTTGCTGTATTCCATACCGTGATTACAGGAAACGCATTACCTAGGTTATGCACAATATTATGGCTAACTGCAATTGCACTTGTGAACGTGAATGATGCTGCCGGTGCAGTAGCATCTACGAATAGACCATTAGCCCTACACTCTAGAGCATTGGGAGAGTCTGGGCTAATGATAGGTGTCGCACCAATCTCCCAGTTATCCGGTGTAGGTTCAGATACAACAATCTGAATACAGCTATTAGGTGTTCCATCAGTAATAGTAACGTCTGGAGCAGTTATAGCGAATAGACCATTACCAATACACGTAATAGCATTATCAGCATTAGGGCTGATTATAATATCAGCGGTTAGTGTATCTCCTATTAGTGTAAGATCTATGCAGGCTGTATCATCAGCGATTAATACTAGGCCAGGAACATATGGTTTATTATCTGTTCCTACAGTTATCTGGTTGCCTACATCAGTACTAGGAGCAAAGAATACAGTATTGCCTACATCACTATACGTCCAGAAATTATTACTAATCCCGAATACGCAATCCTGCACATCATCACACGCGACATTAATCCCAGCTCCTGTAGTGCTAACTAGCCCCGTAGGGTCAATATTAACATTGCCACTAATATCAGAACCAATGAGATTAAGATCGATTGTTAGTGTATCACTGACAGTTGTGTTATCTGTAGTAGGCAGAGTGTACGCGAAGCAGTCACTACCAATTAATTTCGTAGTTCCTGGTATAGCAGCACCAGCAAGAACAGCAACAGCAAGCTTATCACAAATAGACACCCGTACTCCCGATGCCAAAACAACTACATCATTTCCGGCATTAGGGTCTACGGTTAAGTCAGCGGTTATTTGCTGACCGATAAGGTTTAGGTTGATAGAGTTACTATCATTAACTGTTACAGCTGGGGCACATGTTAGTACATCGTTGCACGTTAGTTCTAGCCCACTACCCGTAATACGCCCAATAAAGTCAGGGTCAAGTATAAGATCAGCAGATAGGTTATTACCAGTAAGCGTAAGGTCAATACTATCAGTATCTGTTACTGTAAATGCTTCTGGTGCGGGTACAGTATGCTTAAGACAGTCACTACCTATAACCTGCATACCAGGTGCTAAATCCGCACCATTGCCAAAATTACTGATCTGTTGACACGTCGTTAGTACAGCATCAGGTGCGGGTACGTAGAGTCCATCTGAGTGAATAGATACGATATTAAACGCATCAGTGCTAATTTTAACGGTACCACTAATATTCCTTCCCAGTGTACCCGAGGCCGACATATCAATACTGTTAGTATCTGTTGCAGTATTGGGTGTCTCGCTGCCAGTACCTCCACCAGGTGGTAGCGTGTATAGCTTGCAATCGGCACCGACGAGCAGGGTACTCTCTACTATGGCCTCTCCACCTGGGATTAACCCAGCGATTACGGCACATAGCTTATCCTTAAACGCGGCACACGTTACAATGGGCGTGGTCTGGCTAATGATATTATTGTTACAGTCGCGAAGACCAAGTACATCAGCAACAAGCTGGAAACGCTCACACAAGGCCCCATTAACATCAGTAAGGCCCTGTATCCACAACAATTGGGCTATGCTCGTTGATTCAAGCGTAGCCCTACATCTATCGGTAGTTGCTGGGGTTACGGGGGCACCTGCACACCCGCACCCACAGCCGCAATCATTTAATAGCATTACAGTCCTAGCAGTGTCTTAAAGTCGGCCAAGCTAATCTTAACCAAACAGCCAGTACTTGCCTCGCCAAATACCCATCGTAACGTAGTACCCTCGCTTATCTGTGGCGGCGATACGTTTGTACACTTCTGGCAGTAGCGCGATACATCACACACAAGACACGCACCATTAGCGCCACAAGGGCATTCAAGACAAGCAGGATCAACATCAATAACTTCGTCATGAAAAGCAATATGCTGTGCATCAGTAGTAATAGCATCGTAACGATAGTCAATCCACGCGATGAGTTGTACAAGAACTCTGTACGCTTTCTCAGTCATACCGTATGGCCCGGTACAACAGTCCATGTTGTCTAGAAATGCATCTTCTGGGCGCTGTGCTCGTGTAACACCAATATTAATGGTGTAAAAGTCAGCCGCAATATTTGGGAACTCTGCTGATAACACAGGCCAGCCTGGGTACGTTTGTGGGTTAAACGGCACAGGGCACGGTGGTTGTGGGCATGGGTCTGGGCACGGACAGCTATCAACGGGGCTAGTAACGGGGAAATTACTGCGGTATGATTGCCAAGCCCAAGCTACATCTTCCTCGTGAACTAGACTAGCAACAGCACCTGTTTCAGCATCAACTATATAATGCATCGAAGCATGGCATTCAACAGGGATCTTTGTTAACCCAGTACAAGCCTTGCCAATATACCCCTCAAAACTATCCTTTAGACAATGGACAGCAACAGCAGAAACTGGGATATCGTCGGTAGTAAATGGTAGTATACGCCCCGGTCTACTTCTAGGTGCGCCAAAGATATTAGTGTTGCGGCACTCCATTGGGGGCTGTGTCGGCGGTAGACACTCTATTACAAATGATGACACTCTATTAGTCCTCTACAACCAGGCTCTCCACATTTACATTCCATAGCCCAGTCATCGTATATGAAGGTTGAATAGTCTAGAAACAGCTGTTCTCCTGGCTGTATCGCTCGTTTTGATACAACAACGCGCTCACCTAATAGCTCGCAGTTTGAAGAACACGAATGGTTAATATAACGAAGAGGCCCTTGAGTTTCTATGTATAAGCCTGGTTTAGGCTCTATAGCATAGTCTGTAGCCTCTTCACGAGTAACTATAGGCCCTTCCACAATCCCAATTACATAGCCCTCTTGGTATGTGTTGTCAGAGAATAATCCTAGACCAAAAGCACACTCTTGTATATGCATCACGGTAGAGCGTTAACATAGCCCGATGCAGTAGCATCATTGATATTAGCAACCAGGATTGAACTAAGGTCTTCAAGCCGGATACGGAAGGTAGTAAAACCATCTGGAGTTAGTGTAGCTGCATTCTCTAAGGCTGCATTGATTACAATACCACCACGAGCATTACTATCCATTAATAAGCTAAGGGTCGATAGGTTCATAATATGGAACCCAGATACAGTAAGAACATCAGCAGCTAGCAGACCGTTACAGATAAGAGTAGACCCGTTTAGTATTGAACCCTTTTCAATTACCGCAGCACTACCCGCCGCCCAAGTTGAAGTAAGAGTTAGTACGCTTTGGTCAGCGACTATAATACTGCTAATACTGAGTGACCTATTTAGAGCAGGAGTAATAGTGACAGTTGATAAGCCCTTAATCTCGCTATATCTGAACGTTAGGGTAGCGCTACCTGTTCCATTAATAGTTAGTGTACACTGGCTTGAGATATGGTTATCATCAAAAGTCAATGAATACTCAGGAGCGAAGGTCAATGCACTGTTATTCAGTACAGAATTACCACTAAACCCAAACTCTCCAGTTTCAACAGTAAAGTTCAGTGCGCTAGTAATAACACTATTAGACCTGATGTTAACATCAACTCCATTAGAGTTTGTTAGTACAGTTACGTTACTATTTTCAATGAAGTTATGCTGGAATGATATTTGGTCATTTCCATCATTAATATCTACTACACTCTTGATAATAACGTTATTGGCAAGACTATCACCAGCCAAGGGCCAGTTCGTTGAGACTGTGAATACTGAGGCACTATCAATCTTATTATTCGTGGCCCGTGGATTGCCCCATGGAAAATTACTGATATTAGTCTTACCACTGACATCATTGAACTGTTCATCGAGCAGGCGTGTTAACTGGCAATCAGTCCAGTCGATAACACCAACCCAGCCATTAACTACGCCACTCGGGTATACGGCAACTTCACCACTTAACTCAGTGGCACTATTGGCAATAGCCTGCACATCAAAAGTACCGACATCACCTTGGGTTAAACCAGTTATAAGGTACACACTGCCAGGAGTTAACCCAGATAGTGTAGGGCATCCAGCAATAGTGATAGGGCCACTAGCATCAGGGACAAATGGAAATGACATGTATTAATCCAGTGTTTTAATAACTACCCAACTTGGCGATATTACTGTTACGTTTACAGTTGTAGTCAGCCGAACCTTAACATCGGTATCAACCAAAGGCGTGAATACTGATTCTACAAAGGTGCGATCTGCGTTAATACCGGGTGCATTAACAGCACCAACAGGTGCATTTGCTGAGTCTACCCACTCGAATGTGTATGTATCTGCCGCTGTGGTAAGTATAAACGCAGTTAACTCATAAGTACGATTAGCAAGTAGCGTGAATAGCTTACTACTGCTAAACGCAATACCGTTTGTAACTCCAGCATCAGGAGTGTCCCATGTAACATCATCAGGCCCAACAATATCTTGGTTAGTTGTTCTCTCGGTAGCCGTGTATAGTGCTTCATTAACGGTGGGTATGAATATATGACTCATTTAATCGATACTCCTAATAACAATAGCACTATCAGTTGTAACTGATGCACTCCCAAGATTTGTTTTTCTAACCTTTACATCAGTATCAACAAGCGGTGCAAATATATTCTTGCACACTATTTGTGTAGGTGTGCCAGTCTCTGAGTAAGAAAACGGTATTGAGCCAAATGTAGCATTAGCAGCATCAACCCATCTAAACTGTCCGGACGTATTAGCACGTATGTATGCTGTTAGTTCGTATACTCTACCAGCTTTTAGGTTGAAT
>Ga0184629_10001110_pt1 | contig 11221 bp, 8 predicted proteins | sample PLM4_32_b1_FD_133158 | JGI IMG/M metagenome (GOLD analysis project Ga0184629, IMG submission 133158) | Groundwater sediment microbial communities from an aquifer in East River, Colorado, USA - PLM4_32_b1 | ecosystem: Environmental > Terrestrial > Soil > Riparian zone | place: USA: East River... | reverse complement strand
TCATCCATTTTGATGGTGTTGGAACGCTCGAATCGTGGAACTCAGATGGTTTGCGTTCATTGATCAAAACGATGCCGGATATTCCGAACATGATTGAAAAGACGCTTCGTTATCCGGGCTGTATAGAATCCTTAAAAGTGTTGCGTGAATCTGGTTTTTTCTCGTACGAGGAAATGGAAGTGAAGGGTGTAAAAATCCGGCCCATTGATGTAACAGCAAAACTACTTTTCCCGAAATGGAAATTGAAACCCGGTGAAGAAGAGTTTACGGTGATGCGCATTCGTATGCGTGGTAAAGAAAAGGGTGAAGTCAAGACGTATGAATACAACCTGCTTGACCGCACCGATAAACCCACCGATACCTTGTCGATGGCCCGAACGACCGGTTATACGTGTACCGCTGTAGTGAATCTTGTTTTAGAGGGCAAGTTTACACGCAAAGGAATTTGTCCTCCTGAGTTTTTAGGGGAAGATGAGGGCGACTTTTTATTTATACTGAACTACCTGAAAGACCGGGGTGTGATTTATCAGGTGTTGGATAGATAAACCAATGTCATGCGGATTCAGGGAGAAATAGGTAATGACATCGGCCGTATGAATTTTTGATTATAATTGGATACTGTTCTTTTAGAACTTTAAAGTAGCTGATCCTTTATTTGAACTGCAGACGCTTAACCTTAACGAATACATACCATGCAAAAACACATTTTGCTCTACCTTCCTGTCCTGTTGTTTATTTTCTCCTGCTCCCCTAAGAACGAGGAGGCACAAACGGAAAAGCCAACGCTCGATAGCTTGCTCCAGCAGTTTTACGAAGACTATTTAAAATTCTCGCCGCTCAACGCTACGTTAATAGGAGACAATCGCTATGATGATTTACTGCCCAACACGCTGACAGCGGAATATCGCGGCGAATTGAAAGATCTTTATTCGCTGTACCGTGAACAACTCACCGCCTATGATAGAAACGACCTGTCGGAAGCCGACCAGATGAACTACGACATTTTGCTCTGGGAATGCGACATCGCCCTGCAAAGCCTGGGGTTCAAGGATTACCTCATGCCTGTCAACCAGTTATCTTCCATGCACTTGACGGTGGGGCAGCTGGCCAGTGGCAGCAGCATCCATCCTTTCAAGACCGTGAAGGATTACGACAACTGGTTATCGCGGTTGCGCCACTTTGAAGCCTGGTGCGATACGGCCGTCGTGAACATGAGGAAGGGTATCGCGGAAGGATATGTTATTCCTAAAGCATTAGTAAAGAAAACCATTCCGCAATTCGCTTCGATGGATCATGGCCCTGTTAAAGATCACCTGTTTTACACACCTATTAAAAATCTGCCTGTTGATTTTTCCGCAGAAGACAAAGCACGCCTGACCAAGGCTTACGAGGATATGATCCAGGATCATATTATTCCGGCCCATAAGAGGATCAAAGATTTTTTGGAAAAGGAATACTTAACTGCAGCGCGTGAGACTTCCGGCATCGATGCTGTTCCGGCAGGCAGGGAATATTATGATTACCTGATAAAATTACATACCACCACCACTAAACCTGCGGAAGAGATATTCGCGCTTGGCAAAAGTGAGGTGGAACGTATATCCAAAGAGATGGAAACAGTGAAAGAGCAAGTCGGATTTAAAGGGGACCTTAAAGCTTTCTTTGCCAGCTTACGGACGAAAAAAGAACTTACACCTTTCACCACCCCGGAGCAGGTGATTGCTAACTTCAACGCCATCCACGAGCGCATAAAACCAAACTTGGCCAGGCTCTTTGAGAAAAGCCCTAAAACACCGTTTGAAGTGAGACGCACCGAAGCTTTTCGCGAGGCTTCAGCCAGTGCAGAATATAACCCAGGTTCCAAAGATGGTTCACGGCCGGGTGTATTTTATGTGCCCATTCGCGACGTGAAAAAATACAATATACTTTCCAGTGAAGATTTGTTTCTGCATGAAGCCATCCCCGGACACCACTACCAGATTGCATTACAAATGGAGAACACATCCCTTCCCGCATTCAGGACCGTCGCGAACTATGGCGCCTATGCTGAAGGTTGGGCGCTGTACACCGAGTCGCTGGGAAAAGAATTAGGACTGTATACAGATCCTTATCAATATTTTGGCATGCTGAGTGCCGAGATGCACCGGGCCATACGCCTGGTGGTTGATGCGGGTATGCCCACGCAGGGCTGGACCCGTGAACAAGCCATACAATACTCCAAAGATCATGAGGCCAGTTCGGAAGAGTCTATTATAGCGGAAATCGAACGTTACATGGCGATTCCAGGACAAGCATTGTCTTATAAGATCGGGCAGCTTAAAATCCGCGAGCTGCGCGCGAAAGCAGAGCAGGAGTTAGGGTCTAAATTTAACGTTGGCCAATTCCATAGCCAGGTCCTTGATTCGGGAGCCATTCCTTTAAAAGTATTGGAAGACAAGATCAATCGTTGGATTGAAGCAATGAAAAAGCCGGCATAAGTACGCTGACTTGTTAATGTAGGTTCCGTCAACTTCCGCGTATCCTGGAACGGTTTATTATCTTCCAATAAACTCACACGCTTTTCGTGCTCCAATCTTTTAGATAAACAGAAAATGTGGTACCCGCGCCAGGAGAACTTCGAACATCAATGTGACCATGTAATCGTTCGGCCTGAAGTTTTGCAAGGTAAAGGCCAATACCATTTCCAGACGCATCGGGATGAAAGTATCGAAAAGGTTTAAAGAGGTCATCTCTGTAAAGAGAAAGATCGATGCCCTTACCGTTATCTTGTATCTCCAGTACAATCCATTCATTTTTGCGGTAGGTGCTCACCTTGATTTCAGGAGCATGGTCAAGCCTCCGGTATTGAATCGCGTTTGAGATCAGGATGAAAAGGATATGATTGATCCGTTGCCGGGCTGAAAAAATATCGGGCACATTAAATTTGGTAAGGATGCGAATTTGATATTTTTTTATGGGTGATTCAAGCAGTTGTTTGATCTGGTTTAGCTCACCGTCAAAGCTAACGTTTTCACGAACGTTGAAAGTGTCACTGCGGTTTTCCACTATTTTATTGAGATCAAGCGTAATCGCATCCAACTCCCGGGCAGCATCATGAATAAACCCGATAACATTTTTCTTTTCCTGCTCATCACTGTAGTTACTATAGATATCAAGCAGTCCCAGAATTCTTGCCACAGGTCCCCTCAGGTTATGGGAAACGGTATAGGAGTATTGCAATAACTCGTGGTTAAAGTTGATGAGTTGATGCGTTACTTGTGACAGGTCCTTGTCCTTCTCCTGAAGTAATTGCCTTAATACCTCACCCTGGCTGGTGAGTTCTTCTTTTTGTTCTTCGATCAGATTATTTCTGGAGTGAAGCGCTTCGATCAATTCCTCATTTTGCTTTTCATAAGTATCCATTTCCATTTTAAAGAACCCGGATGAACCAATCAGGACAATGAAAATGACAAAATACATGAAGTTGGTATAATAATAATCCGGATCGGTGTACCCCAACTGGTAAAACCCGACACCCAACGCATTATGAATAGGATCATACAAGAACAGGGTCAGCAAACAGATAATCAAATTGATAGCCAGTAATTTTCGTTCACTGAAGTGAATGGTAGCCAATGGAACAATACAAAAAACAAGTATGGCTGTGCGGGATTGATAGAATGTGTTCATCGATACAACCTCTTCACTGGTAATTTTTCTGGTTAAGGTTAATATCAGCATTCCGGTTGTCAGTGCAACGGTTAAAAGAGTCCGGCCTAAACGGAGAAAACCGGAACGATGTAATAATGGTACAGAAAGGAGAATCATGCCGACGATAATGCTGGCATAGACCACTTTGTCGCCGGGATGAGTAATGCTATGAACAATGTTGAGAAAAAAAAGCACACTAACACTCAGCAACGAAATGTTGTTGGCAATAATAACATTCCTGTTCTGCCATCCCGGATAGGTCAGGGATGTTCCATAATACCGAATCCTTTTAAACCTGCTTTGCACCAATCTTTGATTTATACAAATAAAACGAAAGTATGGGAATAGTTATCCGTTATCCGTTAATGGTTAAGCGTTATACGTTAGTCGCTTTCCTTCGTATGGCGAATTATAGTCATGGCAAGCGGCGTTGAAGGCTGTCCCGGGGTACGGTTATAGCGGTTTGGTTTTCCGGGAGAGTACGATTCCGGATCGGTCTCAATAGCTTCTTATTGTGGCTTTTAACTTCTGAAATCATCATTCGTTAATCGTCATTCTTAAATCCATTCTTCGAGCGTTGAAAATGAATTGATAATATTGATCAAACTGATTTACAATTATCGATTGTCGATTTTTCCTGCCTGCCTGCCGGGATTGTTGAAGTTGAATTACATGCGCATATAGGTATTCCGTTGTCCGATGTTTTCTATTACATGTCGCACGAACTTAACGCCTTTCAACGCTCAAAAAGCTCCAGGAATTCCTTCTTCTTATTAGCGGAGATCTCGAGTTCCTGGTTGTTCTTCATCGTTACTGAACCTCCCTTGCCTTTTGAATACCGGATCGCGTATTGGGGATTGATAAGGTAGGACCGGTGAATACGGAAGAAACGATGATCTTTCAGAATATCTTCAAAGTACTTCAGGGTGCGGCAGATCAGCAAAGACGGCGCCGCTTCAAAATAAAAACGCGTAAAATTGTCGACCGCTTCACAATATAGTATAGAGTCGATCGAAACGACTTCAAATCCTTCCATGGTTGGAAGCATTACCTTTTGCTGAGTCCCGGCGCTAATATTATTAAGGAGAACACGGGCATGTTGCGTATAATTTTCCTTTTCCCGCTCTCCTCTTATTTTTTCCACTGCCTTAAGCAATTCGTCGATATCGATAGGTTTGAGAAGATAGTATGCGGCACTTTGATTCAACGCCTGAATAGCATAATTGTCAAATGCCGTTACAAAGACGGTTTCAAAGGTGAAGTCGGCTGACTTCTCCAGGAGATCAAATCCATTTCCATAAGGCATCTCAATGTCTAGGAAGACGACATCTGGCTGATGTTTCTGAATGGTCTCAAGTCCGGTTGCCACGGATTCTCCAAATCCACAAACTGTAACATCCGGACAATATTTCTTGAGGTAGTTCGCCAGGATTTCACGGCTGTCTTTTTCGTCGTCAATGACCACGGCCTTCATCATATACCTCGCATTATTTGGTTTACTGGAAGAAAAATATTTACGTGTGTCCCCGTCCCTGATTCCGCATCTCCAATGTCGACGCGGTAATTTGTCTTGTATACTTTGTTGATTATAGCCAGCCTTTCCTGAATGTTCTTTATTCCAGTTGAATTATGTTTACGTTGATTTTCTGTTTTTAATTCTGCAGACCGTTTCCTGCCGATACCATCATCCTGTATTCTCACCACAACATTTCCATCCTCTTTTACAAAATGCAGTGAAAGTTTACCTTTTGTTTCTTTGTACCGGAGGCCGTGCCATACCGCATTTTCAATATACGGTTGTATCAGCATCGGCGGGACGGCAATAGCCTCAGCGTTAATCGATTCATCAATCTTAATTTCATATTCAAACTTATCCCGGAAACGGTAATGCTCCAGTTTCAGGTACAACAGAAGAATTTCCTGTTCCTTATTTAAGGTAATGAAATCTTCCTGCGAGTTCTCCAATATCAGTCTCATCAGCTGCGAGAACTCGGATAAGAATTTGTTTGCAGTCCGCTCATCTTGCTGAGCGACGAAATGATTGACTGAATTCAAGGCGTTAAAAATGAAATGAGGGTTCGTCTGGCTTCGCAAGGACTTGAGTGCCAGCAGCTGGTTGGCAACTTGGCTGGCTTTTGCACTCTTATAAATAAAATAGGCGGTTGTGCAGGTTATGAGCAGAATGAAGATCAATCCATAAATAATAAGTTGCTGACGGAAAACTGTGGCGCGTTCGATAGTCTCCTCCTGGCGGCCAATCGAGACGTTTTTAGTGAGCTCTTCAATTTCGCGCTGTTGTTTGATGAGGCCCGATCGCTCCAGCAACTGGTTTTCACTTAACTTTTCAGATTCGGTAACAGCGGTACTGTATTTTTTATAGGCATTCAGCGCCTGCGTATTCTTTCCGTTCTTTTCATAGAGATCCGCCAGCACAAGAAACGCATTCGCCTGCTCTTTCGGATTGTCCAAGGTGTCCGCGATCCGCGCTGCTTCTTCAATTTCTCTTAGTGCTGCTGTGTTGTCACCTTTCGCTGACAACGTTTTGCTGATCTCAACTTTGTCTTTTGTTACTTCTTCCAGGTTTTTTGACTCGAGGTTGAACTGAACAGATTGATTGCGCAGACTAATCTCATCATCATACCGTTTTTGTTCGCGGAGAACGCCAGCTATTTCTTCCTTTGTATCCTGCAGTGACTGTTCACCGGCCTTGTCAATACTCTTATTTGACCTCAGCGTATTCAGGCTGTTGTCGTATATATCCTTTGTCTTCTCAAGCTCATTTGTACGGGCATAAGTCTTGGCCCGCTGATTTTGGCAACGGGTCTCAAACGAGGGGTCAGCCAGTTTAGGCGGTGCCAGATTGTCGAGCACTTTGAGAGCTTCTGCATAGTTTCCCATTTGATAGTAAACTTCAGAGAGATCCAACTGGCGTTCTTTCCTTTCATTGGTATTTAACTGCATCGATAAGATTTCCTGGAGGTGAGTGAGAGCGTTATCATAGTTACCCAGTTTCAATTCTGCAGTTGCAAGACCCTGAAGTGACCTTTTGTATTCCCCGGATGAAGAATATGACCCTTCTAGCTTCTCATGGGCGCGGTTATAATTTTCTAGGGCCAGCTTCCATTCCAGGATGTTTTCATTGATCTCACCGATAAGCAGGTAACACCTCGCTTCATTAAACTCGTCCTCCTGTGCGAGGCTAAGGCCCAATGCTTCCTTCACTTTGGTCAACGCCTGGTCCGGGTTGCTGACTTTCAAATCATTCGCTTCTTCTAACAATGGTGCCGCACTGCTTACACGAGACTTGGATCTGAACGCTTTGTATGACTCATTTTCTGCGGCCTTTTCCTTTTTATCCTGACCATAACCATTGCCGGCTATGAGCAGGGAAATCATGAAGCAGGGTATCGTCAGGGATTTGATCATTATAGAATCACGTCGGCAGAAAGTTAACACATTATTAAATACGGATTTTTCGGGCAATTGATCAAAGGGGAGGCTTCACTAAGCCGGGTGTGGCGTTCGCTCAGTGAACGGCCTTGCTCACGGAGTTATGGTACCGAAGGGAATCTTTTCGCCGTAAAATTCCATTAAACATCAAGCTAAAACTATGAAAACCATTCGTGCACTGTCAATTCGATTTTCAAGGATCATTATTCCCTTTATCATCCTCGCAAGCATTGGCGGGCTGCGACCTGTAAGGGCAGGGGTACCGGAAGAACCCGCCGCTGTTTCGAAGGATCAAAGTATCATGCTCGCCTTATTACTGGACACGAGTAATAGCATGGATGGCCTTATCGATCAGGCTAAATCACAATTGTGGAAAATCGCAAACGAGCTTGCTGCGGCGAAGTGTGATGATGGTTCCCGCCCGAAAATCAAGATCGCTCTCTACGAGTACGGCAATGACAATCTACCTGCATCCGAGGGTTATATCCGGCAGGTAAATGCGTTGACGGATGACCTTGACCTCATCTCGGAGAAGCTATTCGCACTTTCTACAAACGGCGGAAATGAATTCTGCGGATATGTGATCAAAACATCATTAAGCCAATTAGCGTGGTCCGCGTCAAAGGCGGATCTGAAGATGATCTTTATAGCGGGTAATGAACCCTTCACGCAAGGTGGAGTTCCTTTTCGCGAAGCATGCGCATTAGCGAAAGAGAAAGGCGTTGTAGTGAACACTATTTTTTGTGGGAGCTATGATGAAGGCCTTCGCACGGATTGGAAAAGCGGTGCCGACGTCACAGGCGGAACGTACATGAGTATTGAGCAGGACCGTAAAACAGTGTACATTCAAACACCATATGATGACAAAATAGATGCCTTGAATGACAGGTTGAATTCAACGTATGTGTATTACGGCCAAAGCGGATCTTATAAAAAGGAACTGCAAATGTCGCAGGATAAAAATGCCGAGACTTACGGCCGATCCAACAAAGTTGAACGTGCAGTTTGCAAAAGTTCACATGCTTACAACAATTCCCAATGGGACCTTGTAGATGCTACAAAAGAAAGTGAAAAAACACTGTTGGAAGCAAAGGACGAAGACCTTCCCAAGGAAATGAGGAGCATGAGCCTTGACCAACGTCAGGCATATGTAAAACAAAAGTCAGTGGAACGTAAAACTATTCAGCAAGAAATTCAATCCTTGAATAAGAAACGGTTGGAATACATCGCAGCGAATACTTCCCAACAAGAAAAGGACGCCATGCTTGACGCCGCTATGCTTAATGCTATAAAGCAGCAGGCAAAGGTGAGGAACTTGAATTGGCAATAGATCAACATTTAAAATATCAATACCATGAAAACCTTGCTGACTGCTTGCTTTGTTGTCTTTGTATTCACTACTATCGTCAACGCGCAGTATAACAAGGACAATCTCAGACTTGAATCCTTTAGTTCGCAGGAGAGATACCGTTACAAGAATCTCCAGTTTTATCCGATCCGCGCAAATAAAGCATTTGAATTATATCACAGAGACATGGCACGGTATACCACGTTGAAGGAAGCTATGCAGAAAAGAAAGATTGCAGTTACAGAACATGCGCGAGGGGACGTTAATACGTTGTTTGTCGAGAACATTTCTTCCGACACCATCATGATCCTGGCGGGTGAAGTTGTACAGGGAGGGAAGCAGGACAGGATGGTTGCGGAAGATTTTATACTATATCCTAAAAGTGGAAAAAAGGACCTCTCCGTTTTTTGTGTGGAGCATGGCCGTTGGCAGGCAAACCAAAGCGGAGGGGCTTTTAACAATTACTTTAGTATATCATCCAACGAAGTGCGCAAAGCAGCGACCGTGAAGAAAAGCCAGCAGGAAGTTTGGGATAAAGTAGCCGAGAATACACAAAAGAATAACGCGAACACGTCCACGGGGACACTAGCTGCCCTTAACAATTCAGCATCATTAAGCAGCGAGCTGAAACAATACGCTGATTTTTTTGAAAAACGAATTGTAAGCGAAGAGGATATCATCGGTGTCATCGCGGTTTCGGGGGATTCTATTTTAGGATGCGATATGTTCGCAACCCACGACATCTTCCAGAAACATTATAATAACCTCATACAATCCTACGCTACGGAAGCAATCACGTTCGGAAAATCGGTCAACGTTCCCTATGAGAAAGTAGACAGTTACCTTCAATCCATTATCGGTGATGAACGGAACCAGGAGCAGAAAATAAAAGATAACGGCGTTTTGCTCAAGGATGGAAAGAGAAAGGTTCATATCTCCACTTTCTAACGTCATGTCCTGCCTGCGCCGGCTCCGGTAGGCAAAGCGAGACTACTCTCTATATAAAATCTTCACACTATACTCGAGACATCCACAACTTCGAGAGCACAAACTGGCCGGACCTGTAAATCGAATAAAACGTCACTTTGAACTGGCAGTGAGACGTGCCAGTCTCGGTTGAAGGGATCACGGACGGGATCGATGGAGGCTCACCTCCCGATGAAGTGCGCATGCGCGACATAACGTCATGTCGCCTCGAACCGCTGATTTTTTTACGAATGGCAAATGAACGGTGGTAGGAACTGCTTAATATTGACTAAGGAAATTTCTTCCGAAACCAGTAAGCAGTCAAACCAACCATTCATATGCACATAAAAAGATCATGCTGGATTTTCATCGCCATTATTTTTCTATCCGGTTGCAGAACGTCGCAGGAGTCGGTACAGCGAGCCGACAATAAATTCGTGATCATCGGCTATGTGCCTGGATTCAGAGGTGAGCTGGATGAAAAAACAATTGATGCCAAAAAGCTCACCCACATTAATTACGCTTTTGTGGACGTAAAGGATAGCATGGCATGGCTTACCAACCTCGAAACGGATACCATCAATTTTCGCAAGCTCAATTATCTGAAGAAGAATAATCCGGACCTTAAGATCCTCATCTCCATCGGTGGATGGTCGTGGAGCGAGAATTTTTCTGATGCTGTGTTAACGGAAAACTCACGAAAGAAATTTGCCAGCAGCAGTGCCGCCATTGTTGAACGACATAACCTGGATGGTGTTGATATCGACTGGGAGTATCCTGGTATGGAAGGCGAAGACAACGTGTTCCGGGCAGAAGACAAAGAGAATTTTACATTCATGTTTAAAGCCATTCGTGAGGAACTAGACGTACTCTCAAAAAAAACAGGAAAGGCGTATCAGCTCACTACGGCACTACCTTGTTTTCCTAAAATCATTGAAATAACGGAAATGGGGAAAGCTGCTGAGTACCTGGATTATGTCAACCTGATGGCTTACGATTTCTATGTTTCGGGTGACACGGCTGGTCATCATTCCAATCTCTTTGCATCGGAAAACTATGATAAAGAAGACTCGGGTGACAAAGCCTACAAAGAATATACAATGGCCGGCGTTCCGGCGGAGAAGCTTGTACTTGGTATCCCATTTTACGGAAGAAGCTGGTTTATGAAAACGGACTACAACCGGGGCATCAACCAGCAAGTGGATTCCGTGACAAGAGGTGGTGGCTTCACCTTTTTAAAAGACAGCGTCATGATCAGGCCAGGTCTCGTCAGGTATTGGGACGACAAAGCAAAAGCTCCTTATTTATGGAACGCCTCGACAAGACAACTGGTGACGTATGATGATGAAGAATCTGTAAAGTATAAATGCGAGTACATTAAGGCAAACAATATGGCTGGCGTCATGTTCTGGCAATATGCCAGTGATCCTAAGGAATATTTACTAACTGCTGTGAATGAGTATTTGTATAAATAAAAAGAATGAACCGCGGAGCCTTTCCTTGGTACTTTTCATACGGAGTAGATGCACGGATGCAAATGAGTCATCCAGGGGATCCGCCACGGCGGGACACATTCCGCCTGGAAAGCACATCGAGCCTCATGGAAGTTCCTCAACCTCATCCCACAAAACGTCATTCCGCGCTAGCTGAACTTTCAATGAAATAAATCACGAACGCTGGCGGAATCCCCTTCCTTGGTACTTTTCATAAGGAGTACATGCATCGATGCAAATGAATCATCCGGGGATCCGCCACGGCGGGACACGT
>Ga0184629_10001109_pt1 | contig 11228 bp, 5 predicted proteins | sample PLM4_32_b1_FD_133158 | JGI IMG/M metagenome (GOLD analysis project Ga0184629, IMG submission 133158) | Groundwater sediment microbial communities from an aquifer in East River, Colorado, USA - PLM4_32_b1 | ecosystem: Environmental > Terrestrial > Soil > Riparian zone | place: USA: East River... | reverse complement strand
CGGCCCTGCTCTTCGGCCTGGGCACGGTGGTGGCGATCGCGCCGGTCACGGTGCGGAACTACGTCGTGGGCCACGATCTCGTTCTGGTCTCGTCCAACGCGGGGGTCAACCTCTTCATCGGCAACAACCCGCAGGGCCAGGGCGTCTTCTTCCTCCCGGTGGGATCGGGCCTTCGCAACACCGACCTCTACGAGAGCTCGGTCCAGGTCGCCGAACAGGCAGCGGGCCGGAGGCTCAAACCCTCCGAGGTCTCGCACTTCTGGTCGGGCCGGGCCAGGCGCTTCGTGCTCGACGAGCCGGGGAAAGCCGCATGGCTCCTGGGGCGAAAGCTCGTCCTCCTCTGGAACCGGTACGAGATCCCGAACCACATTTCCTACTATTTCATCCGCTCGGAGTACGCCCCCGTCCTGAAATGGATGCTCGTCGGGTTCTGGCTCACGACGCCCCTCGCGCTGCTCGGCATCGGCCTGCGCTGGCGTCGCGGCCTCCAGGGCGCGGACAGGCTGCTGCTCGGCTTCATCGTCTGCTTCACGCTCTCGCTGCTGCCCTTCTTCATCACCGAGCGCTATCGCCTGCCGCTGGTGCCGGTGCTCATCGCCTTCGCCGCCGCCGGAGTCGTCGAGGCGGGGCGCCTGCTCCGGGCGCGCGCGTGGAGACCGCTCGCGCTGAGCGCCGCCGGACTGGCGGCGGCCGCAATCTGCGTGAACTGGCCGCTGACCCAGTTCAACCACGCCTTCATCCGGACGGTGATCGCCGGGAAGTACCTCGAGCGGGCCCTCCGCAACCCCGCGACCGGTTCGGCGGACATCGAGAAGGCGATCGTCGAGACGAAATGGTCGCTGGAGGTGGATTCGCTCTCGGCCGGGGCGCATTACGGCCTGGGAAGCGCGTACTCGGCCGTGGGCTTCTACTCCGGGGCGGTCCAGGAGTGGGAGACGACCCTGCGGATCGATTCTTCGATTGGCGCGGCTCGAGACCTGATCGCGGACGCGAAGGGGAAAATGGCGCGGACGGGGGACCGCGTGAATCCGGATGCCATCCCGCTCACCCCCTACGAGCAGGCCGAGATCGCCGAGGCCGGGGGACACCAGGACCACGCCATGCTGCTCTACGAGAGACTCGTCGAGCGGGATCCCTTCCATGCCAACGCGTGCAACAACCTGGCCGTGATCTACTACCGGAAGGGGCGCTTCCGCGACGCGATCCAGGTGCTCCGGCTCGGGCTTCGGAGCGCGCCCCATCAGTTCGTGCTGCTCAACAACCTGGCCGCGAACTACTACCGGCTGGGCAATGGCGCCGAGGCGAGGAAGCTGTGGAACGAGTGCCTTCGGCTCCAGCCGGGGAGCGCCATGATTCGAGATCAGCTCAGGATGGTCCGAGATTGAGGGTCAACGCGCTGGCGACGCTGGAGTCCGCGAGCGTCGAACCACCACCGCGTACTCATCCTCGGCCTCCGCCGGCACCGTCGTGACGTAGTCCCAGCCCGCGTGCGGCGGGCGCAGCGCGCGGATGGGGGTGCGCCGTACGGGCGCCCGCGCGGCAAGCACGGGCGCGGCATGCGCCGTGCGGTCTTCGGCCCGGCTCAGTTCCCGGCGGCGGCCGCTCCCCGCTCGGGCTCGGCGCGCGGGACCTCGGGGGCGTCGATGATCCCCTGCTCGAGCCACGCGTAGCGGCCCGCGAGCACGTCGCGCGCGAGGCCGTAGGCAGCGGGATCCGCGTTGGAACGGATCGCGGCGAACAGCCGCTCCACCTTGTGCCGCGCCTGCTGGCAGAAGACGTCCGCGAGCCGGATCGCGGTGGCGTCCGCGGCGCTCCGGCGCACGTCGTCGTGGGCGCGCACGCAGGTCGCGGCCATGGCGAACAGCTCGGCGCCGATGTCCACGCAGCGGAAGAGCTGGGCCTGCTTCTTCTCGAGCCCGGGGCCGTTCGCGACCATGAGATGGAACTGCTGGCGCGCGAGCCGGCTCGCGGTGCGATCCACCCAGCGCAGGTGCGTGGCGAGCGGACCGAAGCCGGCGTACTTGGGCCAGCCGCTCCAGCCCAGCCAGCGCGCGGGATACCAGGTGATGTAGAAGCGCGCGGCGCGCACCAGCCCCGCGAGCCGCCTGGCGGGCGGCACGCCGGGCATCACCACGTCGCCCGCGGCCTTGAGGTGCGCGTCCAGCGCCTCGCGCGCGATGAAGAGCCGCATGATCTGGTTCGTGCCCTCGAAGATGCGGTTGATGCGCAGGTCGCGGAAGAGCTGCTCGAGCGGGATGGGCGCTTCGCCGCGCGAGGCGAGCGAGCGCGCGGTCTCGTAGCCGCGGCCGCCCCGCACCTGCAGCGCCTCGTCGCACACCTCCCAGGCGCCGTCGCTGTTCCACAGCTTGGCGATCGCGGCCTCGAGACGGATGTCCGAGCGGCCGGCGTCGGCGAGCAGCGCGCACAGATCGGCGACCGCCTCCATGGCGTAGCTGCGCGCCGCGATGTCGGCGATCATCTGCGCGACGGCCTCGTGCTGGCCGACCGGCTTGCCCCACTGCACGCGCTCGGCTGCGAAGCGGCGCGCCACCTGCAGGCACCACTTCCCCGCCGCCGCGCAGGTCGCGGGCAGCGTGAGCCGGCCGGTGTTGAGCGTGATGAGCGCGAGCTTCAGGCCCTTGCCCTCGCCCCACAGCATGTTCTCGCGCGGCACGCGCACGTTGGTGAAGCGCAGCAGCGCGTTCTCGATGCCGCGCACGCCCATGAACTCGAGCCGCTCCGCCACCTCGACGCCGGGCCACGCGGTCTCGACGATGAACGCGGTGATGGGTCCGCGCTTGCCCTCCTTGCCGGGGGTACGGGCCATCACCACCAGCAGCTCGGCGTGGGTGCCATTCGTGCACCACAGCTTCTCGCCGTTCAGGAGGTAGGCGCTGCCGTCGGCGGTGGGCACCGCCGTCGTGGCCATGCGGGCGGGATCCGAGCCGACGTCGTTCTCGGTCAGGGCGAACGCCGAGATCGCGCCCTTCGCGAGTCGCGGCAGGAAGCGCTTCTTCTGCTCCTCGGTGCCGAACGCCTTGAGCGGCTGCGGAACGCCGATCGACTGGTGCGCGGAGAGCAGCGCGACGAGGGCGCCGCTCTTGGTTCCACACATGGCCATCGCGCGCCCGTAGGTGTACTGGGAGAGCCCGAGCCCGCCGTACTCGCGCGGGATCTTGATGCCGAACGCGCCCAGCTCGCGCAGCCGCTGGATCACGCGCTCCGGGATCTTCGCGTCGCGCTCGATCTGCTCCGCGTCCACCTCCTCCTCGAGGAAGCGCTCGAGGCGGGCGGTGAACTCCTTGCCGCGTCGCTGCTCGTCGGGGTCGGGCTGGGGCTGGGGATGGATGAGATCGAGCTGGAGGCGCCCGAGGAACAGCTCCCGGACGAAGGACGGCGCTTCCCAGGTGGTCTCGCGCGAGGCTTCGGCGACGGCCCGCGCCTCCTGCTCGGACGCGTGCGATGAAGCTCGGGCGGTTTCGCTCATGGTCGGGCTCCCGTGTGCTGCGGCACGCCCCGGCGGCGCACCGGCTGCGCCGGTTATCGGCCGGAACTCGTGCGCAGGTTACCGCAGAGCGTTCGAGAATGCAGGTATCGCCCCGGGTTGGGTTTCGTGCTCGCCGCGCCTCCCGTCTATCTCAGGACCGCCGCTCTCGCTCTACGCACTTCTGCTCCCTGAGAGAGCCGGATCTCGTACCATCCCGGCGCGAGGCGCGTCCCCCTCGCCAGATCCACCGCGTGCCGGCCCGGCCCGAGCGAGCCCACCTCGCGCGCCGCCACCCGGCGCCCCGCGACGTCGAACAGCTCCAGCCTCGCAGGTAGTTGCGCCGGCAGGACGAACTGCACCGTCAGGTCTTCCCCCTGCGACGGGTTTGGGCGTACGGCCTCGAGCGCAAAACCAGGGCGCTCGGCGGTCGCCCACACCTCTCCGGCAAACGTCTCGGTGCCGCCTTCCATGATGCCGAGCCGGTACCCGTAGCGCGTGCCCGGGGCCACGGAGCGGTCCTCGTAGCGCAGGTGGCCGCTGCCGTCAAAAACGGTTTCGCCGAGGGACACCCACGCCTGCTCCACCGTGCGCCGGTACACCCTCGCAGCCAACGCCGCATTTCCGGAGTACCACGTGAGCCGGACCCGGTCGGGCCCGGCGTCCAGGTTCACGAGGGTCGCGAGGGTCGCGGCGGGCAGATTCGGAGCGACCGCCGCGTACCGACTCAGGTTGCCGTGGACGTCCACGGCGACCAGCTTGTAGTGGTAGGCGCCGGAGATGTCCACGTAGCCCGTGTCGCGCGTGGAGCCAACCAGCGTGGAGGCGTCGGGTACGAAGATCGCGGAAGTGCCGCGGTAGAGTCGGAACTCGCCCAGGTCCGGCGCCCGGCTGGCCGCCCAGTGCAGCGCGTTGGAGGCGGCCCCGTATGTCGCCGTGAACGGCACGGGCGTTGGGGGCGCCAGGTTGTCCACCGAATAGCCGCTGTCGACCTCCGACTGGTAGAAGGTGAACGGATCCGCCGTCAGCGCGCTGACGAAGAAGGCGGTGTATGGGTTGCCCGCGTGCATCGAGTCCTGTGTCGTGGCCGCCGCATAGCCGTAGCCCGCGAGGCCCTCGGCCGGCAGCGTCGCCAGCGCCTCCCAGTACGTCACCTCCAGGCTCCCGTCCGGTCCCGAAACGGGGAGCGCCAGCAGATGCTCTTCGGCTGCGGCGCCGGTGCCCTGGACACTGCCTGCGAGAGCCCGGGCGGGGATGACGCGCCGCCAGACCCGGTACGCTGTGATCGTTCGGAGAGCCGGATCGTCCAGGCCGCTGCGGAGCCACGTGACGAACACCCTGCCGCCCTGATCGCTGGGAACGTCGCGGACGTCGGTGAGGATCGGCCCCAGGCGCGTGCAGTGACCCAGCAGCACCGACACATCGTTGCTCTCGCGGCAGGCGACCACGAGATCGTGGCGCGAATCCTCGTTGAAGTCTCCCACCACGAGGGCGATCGGAACCGATCCCACGGCGTAGTCGGTCTCACTCCCGAAGCTCACCCCGCCGGAACCGAGGCCGGGGAGAATCGCGACCAGGCCACGTATGTCGTCGCCAATGGCGAGATCGGTCACCCCGTTCTGGTCCCAGTCGCCGGCCGCGACCGCCGCCGCCTGCCGGCCGGCGTAGACGAAGACGGGAGGGCCAAACGTTCCGTCGCCCACGCCGGAACTCCCGTTGCCGGCGAGGATCGCCACGCCGTTGTACGAGTCATCACCGGCCGCCAGGTCGGCGATGCCGTCCTGGTTGAAGTCGCCCACCGCCAGGCTGAAGGGCAACGGCGTGGAGGGGTAGACCGTCGGGGGGCTGAAGGTGCCGTCGCCGACACCGGCACTTCCCCTTCCCAGCATGATGGCGACGCCGGCGGGGGCTTGTCCGGCCACGGCCAGGTCGGCGATCCCATCGTGGTTGAAGTCGTGCGTCACGATGTGGGTGAGCGCCGCACTCACCGAATAGAGAACCGGCGCCGCGAAGGCGCCGTTCCCCAGGCCGCCGGACCCCAGTCCCCTGAGAATCGCTACGGTTCCCCCGTGGTTGTCGGTGACGGCGAGGTCGCTGATCCCGTCCTCGTTGAAGTCGCCGACGGCGAGGTCCCAGGGGTCGCTCCCGGCCGCGTAGCGGACCGGCGCGGCGAAGGTCCCGTCACCCGTGCCGGCGGACCCGCGGCCCAGGAGCACGGCGACTGCGCCCCCGGAAAGATCCGCGGCTGCGAGGTCCAGGATGCCATCCTCGTTGAAGTCGCCCGTCACCAGATAGACGGGCGTTCCGCCCATGGCGTACGTCACCTGGGACCCGAAGGTACCGTCGCCGACTCCGTTCGCACCCCGGCCGAGCAGGACCGAGATCGTGCCGCCGCCGAGATTCGCGACCGCCAGGTCGGCGACGCCGTCCTCGTTGAAGTCTCCCGCCACCGTCCCCACCGGCTTCGCCCCGGAGAGGTAGGAGACCTGGTCGGCAAACAAGCGTTCGCATCCGGCGTCAGCGGGCTTGGGCAGAAGGAGACCCATCAGCGCCATCAGGACCAGCGAGGGAGCTGCCCTCCGCCCCGACCTGATCCAGCTGCTCGCGCTTGTCATGGCGACCTCCTCTCGGTGTGGGGAACTCCCGCGATGATTGCAAGATTCATGCTAGGCACCGACACGGCGGGAGGCAAGAGCGTTCCTTGCGCTCACGGTCCACTTCCGGGAACCGAGGTGGTCCGCCTGTCTGCGGACCCGATGGCCGGCCAGCGGTAAGGTCCGCCGGGCTGCGCGCCTCGCCCGTCGCGCGGCGTCGTTTAGCCCTCCACTCCCGGAGAATGTGACTTCTACGACTTCATCCCTCCGGCGCGCTCACCAGCACCAGGATCTGCCACAGGCGCGGCATCCGCAGGTGCTTCGTGAAGTGTCCGGGGAACACCGACCAGCGGTGCACGCGGCAGCGCCCTCGGAACTCCCACGGATACCAGCCCGAGCGGTGGGTCTCGTAGGGCAGGCCTTCGATCTCCTGCGGGCGGAAGCCCCACGGAGTGGTGACCAGCACCCGGCGGGAGCGCGCGAGCAGGACGTCGAGCACCTTCCACGCCTCGGCCTTCTCCAGGTGCTCGATGGCGTCGATGAAGAGCGCCAGGTCCCAGCGCTTCGGATCGGCGGGGAGCAGTGTTTCGAGCGAGCGGAGATCGCCGAGCCACACGTGATCGTAGACCGGGAAGCGCGGCGCCACCGCGTCCACCGCGTCTACACGCTCTGCGCCCCCGTACTCGCGCGCCAGCAGCCCGTACTTGCCGTAGCCCGCCCCCACGTCGAGAACGGTCTGGGGGCGCTCGCGGACCAGCACGTCCACGACGCGCGGGATCTGGCAGGGCTCGGAGGTGGGCATGGGCCGGCCGGGCTAGTTCGCGGCGCTGGTGGTGTGGTCTGCCACGATCTTTCAGCCCGCGTCCGGGAAGCGCCGCAGCAGGAGCGTGAACGTGCCGTGGGGCGAGTCCTTGCTCCGCGTGAGCCGCCACGCTCCGCCTACCGTCGCACGGTCCGGGGCGACCACCGCGACCTCGCGGAGATCGAACTCGAGCGTTCCCATCTCGCGGCCCTCGGACTGGTAGGTGCGGACGTAGCGGGCCCGGGTGGCCTCCCATCCCCGGCTCACGTCGCTCCCGCTATAGAAGGTGAGCGAATCGGACTTCCAGTAGCCATCCAGGAAACCGTCCAGATCGCCGCGATTCCAGGCCACCCGCTGCGTCTCGAGCACGCCGCGCACCGCCGCGGCCTCCGCTCCGGCATCGTGCTCCGGGCCGCCCGGGCCGCAGCCAGCTGCGGCCAGCGCCACGAGCGCGGGCGCAGCAATCGAGGCCATCCCATCCCGCCACCACTGCATCGCTTGCCCCCTCCAGAGGGCCGGCCTTCCGGGAGCGCCGTCCGCACCGCGCCCCGCGGTCCCGGCGGGCCTCTCCCCCGGCCCATTCCCGTGCCGCCATTTCGGTTGCCCGCGGCCGTGGCGCTCCGGTATTCTGCCGCGTCCGTCGGCGCCCGGGCCGTCCGGTGCGCGAAGACGCGGCCACCGCTGAGCGCGGGCTGGCCCTGCGAAGCTCCACCCGCGGACCGGCCGCGGGGCCGGACCCGACCACGACCCGACCATATACTAAAGGAGCACTCGATGAACCTGCTGCGCGCCTTAGGTCAGGCCCTGCGGAGACTCCCCCGGGCGGCTCGCGCCGCCGCGCTCGCCCCGCTCGCCCTGGCGCTGCCGGCGGTCGCGTTCTCCAGCGAGCTCGACCTCGAGCTGCCGGTCCTCGACACGCAGTACCAGCTCTTCGGCATGGTCATCTCCGGGCGGGCGCTGCTCCTCCTCGGGCTCGGCGTCTGCGTGCTGGGCGGCCTGTTCGGGCTCGCGATGTACCGGCAGGTGAAGGCGCTGCCCGCTCACAAGAGCATGCTGGACGTTTCCAACATCATCTGGGAGACCTGCAAGACCTACCTGTTCCAGCAGGGAAAGCTGCTGGTCGTGCTCGAGTCGCTGATCGCGCTCTGCATCGTCTACTACTTCGGGGTGCTCCAGCACCAGGGCGTCGGCAAGGTGCTGCTGATCCTGATGTGGTCGGTGGTCGGCATCCTCGGATCCTACTCGGTGGCGTGGTTCGGGATCCGCATGAACACCTACGCCAACAGCCGCACCGCCTTTGCGTCGCTGCGCGGCAAGCCGCTCCCGGTCTACGAGATCCCGGCGCAGGCCGGCATGAGCATCGGGGTGCTGCTGATCTGCGTCGAGCTCGTGATGATGCTCGTGATCCTGCTGTTCGTGCCCCGGGAGGCGGCGGGCGCCTCGTTCCTGGGCTTCGCGATCGGCGAATCGCTCGGGGCCTCGGCGCTCCGCATCGCGGGCGGGATCTTCACCAAGATCGCCGACATCGGCTCCGACCTGATGAAGATCGTGTTCCGCATCAAGGAGGACGACCCCCGCAATCCGGGCGTGATCGCCGACTGCACCGGCGACAACGCCGGCGACTCGGTGGGCCCCACCGCCGACGGCTTCGAGACCTACGGCGTGACCGGCGTCGCGCTCATCTCGTTCATCGCGCTGGCGGTACTGCCCGAGCACAAGGCGCACCTGCTGGTGTGGATCTTCACGATGCGCATCCTCATGATCCTCACCTCGATCGTGGCCTTCAGCGTGAACGGGGCGGTCGCGCGCTCGCAGAACGCGGGCAAGGCCAAGATCGACTTCGAGGCGCCGCTCACGAGCCTGGTGTGGACGACTTCGCTGCTCTCGATCCTGGTCACGTTCGCGGTCTCGCGCTGGATGCTGGCCGATTTCGGCGCCGGCCTGTGGTGGAAACTCTCCACCATCATCTCGTGCGGGACGCTGGCGGCCGCGCTGATCCCGGAGCTCACCAAGGCGTTCACCAGCAGCAGCTCGCGCCACACCCGCGAGATCGTCGCGGCCACCCGCGAGGGCGGCGCGCCGCTCACCATCCTCTCGGGACTCGTGGCCGGGAACTTCTCGGTGTTCTGGAAGTGCCTGACGATCGCGGGGTTGCTCTTCATCGCCTACCTGATGTCGCTCCAGGGCCTCGCGAGCTTCATGGGCTACCCCGCGGTGTTCGCCTTCGGCCTGGTCGCCTTCGGCCTGCTCGGCATGGGCCCGGTGACGATCGCGGTCGACTCCTACGGCCCGGTCACCGACAACGCCCAGAGCATCTTCGAGCTGTCGCAGATCGAGTCCCTGCCCGGCGGCTCGGCCCAGATCGAGAAGGAGTTCGGGTTCAAGCCCGACTTCGCGAAGGGGAAACACTTCCTCGAGGACAACGACGGGGCGGGCAACACCTTCAAGGCCACGGCCAAGCCGGTGCTGATCGCGACGGCGGTGGCCGGCGCCACGACCATGATCTTCTCGCTGTTCGTGCTGCTCAAGCACGAGATGGGGGCGGCGTTCGACCTCACGCTCACCGAGCCCCGCGTGCTGCTCGGGCTCATGATGGGCGGCGCCACGATCTACTGGTTCACCGGCGCCTCGATGCAGGCGGTCACGACCGGGGCCTTCCGGGCGGTCGAGTTCATCAAGCGCAACATCCACCTCGAGTCCGCCGAGAAGGCCTCGATCCACGACTCCAAGGAAGTCGTGAAGATCTGCACCAAGTACGCGCAGGCCGGGATGTTCAACATCTTCATCGTGATCTTCTGCCTTACGCTCGCCTACGCCTTCTTCGATCCGATCTTCTTCGTCTCCTACCTGATCTCGATCGCGGTGGTGGGGCTGTTCCAGGCGATCTTCATGGCGAATGCCGGCGGCGCCTGGGACAACGCCAAGAAGGTGGTCGAGGTCGAGCTCAAGGAGAAGGGCACCGACCTGCACGCCGCGACCATCGTGGGAGACACGGTGGGCGACCCGTTCAAGGACACTTCGTCCGTGGCGCTCAACCCGATCATCAAGTTCACGACGCTCTTCGGTCTGCTCGCGGTCGAGACCGGGGTCGCCAACCAGGCGATCGCGCGCCCGATCGGGATCGTGCTGTTCCTCGTGGCGCTCGCCTTCGTCTACCGCTCGTTCTACGGCATGCGCATCTCGACGAAGCAGGAGGCGTCCGCGGCCCCGGCCATGGCGGCGCGCGGGCCCGCCCGCGCGGAAGCGCCCGAGCCGGCGGGGAGGCACTGAGCGCGGCATCGGACGCGCTCGCCGCGCTCCACCACGACGGGCAGACGTTTCTCACCTGGACCCGTCCGCCGGGTTCGGAATGGACCCTTCGGATCTACCGGTCGTCCTGCGCGATCCAGAGCGCCTCCGACCTGACCTCCGCCACGCTCCTCGGCCAGGCCTCCGATTCCAGCTGGTGCGATCGCCGGCTCGCCACGCTCTGCGGCACCTTCTACGGATACGCGGTGGACTCGCTGGCCGCGCCGCTCGATTCCACGCAGGGGCTGTTCGTGTGGACGCCGGACGCCGCGGGGCTCTCCGGGTACGCGGTGACCTGTCAGGCCGCGGGGCAGAGCGAAGACCTCGCGATCACGCCCGGCGGCAACTCGCTCGTGCTCCCGGTGACGGAGGTGCCGGCGCTTCCACGCCCCGTCTACCAGCGCACGCTCATCGGGCCGGGGGGAGCGCCCGCCGACGTGTACACGCTGTGGACCAGCGACCGCGATACGCCGTTCTTTCCCGCCATGTGCAACCGGCCCGGCGAGGCGTACGACCTCAGCGTGCACCGCGGCACCGCGGGCGGAGGGCTGTTGGTCATCCTGCACGTGCACGGCGGCAGCTTCTACCTCGCCCAGTCCGGCTCCGGCACGCCGGGGGAATGGCAGATCACGGTGGACGATTTCATCCGCGCCCCGGCGGTCAACACCTTCTGGTTCGGCTACCACGAAGGCTACGACATCGAGGCGAGCGTGGACCCGCTTCCCCCCATCTCCGGCACCGTGACCGACTACACCGCGCGCCGCACGATCTTCACTCTCGAGTGGGCGCGGCGGGATCTTCCCGTGGACACGTCACGTGTGTACGTCGCGGGCGGGTCGATGGGCGCCATCGGCGGCGTGTTCCTCGCGATGTGGCGTCCCGACCTGATCGCCGCCGCCATGTTGGTCGTCCCGCTCTTCGACTTCTCGTTCCAGTCGGACCCGAATCCGCTTTGCCAGTTCAACGAGGGGGCCGGCCAAAGGCTGACCTGCGCCCGGTTGTGGGGCACCGTCGCCACGGGGCTTCGGATGGAGGACGGCACTCCGGCCTACGACCGCCT
>Ga0184629_10001108_pt1 | contig 11234 bp, 8 predicted proteins | sample PLM4_32_b1_FD_133158 | JGI IMG/M metagenome (GOLD analysis project Ga0184629, IMG submission 133158) | Groundwater sediment microbial communities from an aquifer in East River, Colorado, USA - PLM4_32_b1 | ecosystem: Environmental > Terrestrial > Soil > Riparian zone | place: USA: East River... | reverse complement strand
GCCGAAAACATGATTCCTTTTGAAGAAATCAACCAAAAAATCTGGACTATTGGTGCCGAAATATTCACGCCTTGCGCCGCTTCAAGACTGGTAGCACAAAGCCAAATTGATAGCTTAATTGCCAATGGATTGGAAGTGATTTCTTGTGGAGCCAACGTTCCTTTTGCCGACAAAGAAATCTTCTTCGGTTCGATCATGGAAGAAGTAGATCATAAAGTAAGCTTGATTCCTGATTTCATTTCCAATTGTGGAATGGCCAGGGTATTTGCTTATTTCATGGAAAAGAAAGTACAAATGACCGATGAAGCTATTTTTCAAGATACTTCAGAAACTATCAAAAAGGCCATTGCTAAAGCATATGACTTGAATCCATCAAAAACAAATATAAGTGCCACTGCTTTTGAAATTGCCTTAAAGCAATTGACATAGTCGAACAAACTATTACAAATACATTTCAACACGGATTGGGTAGATTTAAATCTATTTGATCCGTGTTTTTTTTATAACAAAATTACCCCGAAAGCCTTTTAACACTGCCCTAGTTTTTTATTCTTGACAATTTTTAGTACTTTTCGACGTTTTTACAAGTACACTTTTTTTAATTTAATTTCCCAATGAGTTCTACCCTTTCATACGATAAAAAGAAATCATTCCTACTGTCGATACTGCTTTACGCATCCCTATTGCTACTGTTGTTTTTCATCCGTTTTTGGCCACCCTCAAACCTGGAACAACTAGTCGGTGGTGACGGTGGCGTTACCTTAAATTTTGGAGACAGTGATTTCGGTTCCGGAAAAAATACCCAAAGCGAAGTTCTAAACGTAAAAAACGAAGTCAAACAAACTCCTGCCAAAAGCACTCCCGACGAAGCCATTTTGTCCCAAGAAAATGCAACCGAAGAAAGCGTTGTGATTCCACAAAAAGAGAAAACTAAAAAACCGATAGTCGTTGTAAAAGAAGAAATCAAACCCGAAGTGGTTAAACCAAAAGTTTCCAACAATACCAATGATGCGCTCTCCAGTATCCTAAAAGGATCCAACAAAGGCGGCGATGGCGATGACAAAACCGCTGGAAACAAAGGAAAATCCAACGGAAGTTTGACCGCAACAGGCTATTATGGCACAGGAGGTTCCGGAGGCGGAACTGGCGGCGGGAACGGTACCGGAAACGGCATAGGGAACGGAAGCGGTTACGGCGCTGGCAGTGGCGGCGGTTCTGGCGGCGGATCGGGATATTCTCTCGGTAATAGAAAAGCCCTCTCGAAACCAGCTCCAAAATACACTTGCAACGAATCAGGAAAAGTGGTTGTCGAGGTTTCTGTGGATCGAAACGGGAATACCATAAATGCTGTTGCCGGAATAAAAGGCACCACAAACACCGCAAAATGCTTACTCGATCAAGCCCGAATTGCGGCCATGAATACCAAATGGGACGCCAGCAATGACGCTCCCGAAAAGCAAACCGGTAAGATTGTGTATAATTTCAATTTGAATTAGCGCTATAATTAGGAGCACTACACTTTCGTTTATCATCAACACCAGTCCCGCTGTACGTTATATCTTTTTATAAGGCTAAGAAAAATAGCCTTATAAAAAGGATAACACTTCCATCGGGGCTATTCTACACTTTTACTTTTTCAGAAGAGCTTTTCCTCTGTAGAACTCAAAACCGCTGCGCAATTCCGAAAGCTTTCGGAATTGCGTAGCGCATAACGACAACCTTACGTAGACTTAGTAATCTGGGTGTAGCTGTTGTGCGATGTATTTTCTATTTATTTTCTGTTTCTAATTTATTTATAAGTGCTTCAGTATTTGACTTCCTTTGGTTTATAATAATTAATTGACTTTTATCTTCTAAAAGAATTTTATAACTAAATTCTTTTTCGGAATTAAATTTCCAATTTTTTAATTCTTTGAATTTGCGTTTTATTAGGTTTAGTTTTTCGGTATTATTTTTTGATAAAATTATGATTTTTGTCAATGATGTATTTTGCATTTTATCAATTGCATTTTCAGAAATTTCAGTTTCATATTCTGAAGTTGAACGATAATGAAACTTTTGGTCAATAATATCAAAATCTTCTACATTTTTAGAAATCACATATCTGTAACTCATAATGTTATCCAATTCATTTATCCAATTTGGAAAACATTCTTCATATTGTCGAATATAACTATTGATAAAATTTTTATCAATAGGTTTCTTTTGATTAATGTATTCTTTAACTAATGGATAAATTTGTTTTGCCATTAAATTAATGTATTTTCTATTATACCAATCTCCTGAATCAATTTTTCCATCTAGATTTTCGTATACATATCCATTTCCTAATGAAGTTGCTAAAACTTCGTTCAAAAGTTGATAAGCATAATTGCTTGATTTTGATTTGTTTTCTTTGAAGTTTTTGTCAATTTCTGATTTGACTTCAAGAGATTGTTCATTGTAGATTATATGAAATGTTTCGTGTAACATTACACTAAATAAATCCTTATAGTCTTTTAGGTTAGTTTGAATTGCACTAATGAAATTATTATAAAAAGCTTGCGCAGTAAATCCTTTAGAATTTGGCAATGGATAAAATGCAACTTCGAAAGGAATCGAATTATCCCAACTTGAATTATAAAATATTAATCCTGTTTCAAAATAATTTTCGATATTATGTTCTTTTGAATATTTTGTAATTTCTACAATTTGATTTTCAAATTTTTCTTTATTTGGATTGTAAATTAGTTCATTATAAATTGGGGTAAACTCTGTTATTATTTCAACTAAATCATTCAAAGTTTTATTTGTAACAATTCCTATTGAACGAAGTTTAAAATCTGTTAGATTATTTGTTTCTATTAGATTTTTTTTCAATATATCTCGAGTTTGCATTGGTGTTTTTGTACCATATGGAAATTCTTCAAATTGATAACTGTAATCAATAGCTAATTTGTCAAAATTCGAGATTAGATTTTGAAATTTTTCAACATTGTATTTTGATTTGTTAAATTCTGTTTTGAAAACATTTTCTGGATAAGTTCTAGATAAATTTTGCATAAAAACAAAAACCGCCAATTGTTCAGAATATTTGATATTAAAATTTGTCTTTTGGGCAAAGGAAAAAGTTGTTAAAATACATAATAGAAATGTTAGAATTTTTTGTTTCATTTAGTTTCGTTTTTTGGTAATATATCGCACAACTTGTAGGTATGTGTGACAACCTCACATTATTTTTCTCAAATATATAAATTAAAGAGTACAAATAATCAAAGTCACGTAGGCTATTACTCTATTTTATGAATCTTTTTAAACACATCCAGTTGTGTTTGTAATGTCTCTATTTGTTTCTCGTTTTCGGCGAGTTGGTTTTTCAATTCCTTTTCGGCTTTGGTTTCATAAGGGATGGCGAGTCTTTCGCCCAGTTCCATCAAAAAATTATGTTGTACCGCCTGCGAAATGCGCCATAATATGGCAAACTGAAACGAGGGTTGCTGAAAATAACCATGAAGCGTAGTGGGGCGTACGTTCAAGTATTCAGATACCTTCTTCTTTTTGATTTTATTGATGTAAATGTGATAATTGACATAATTCCCCAGAGGTGGTGCGTCATTGTCTCGTTTTTCCAGAAATTTTTTGTTGAGATCCATTGTGTTTACATTGATTAATACCTTTCAAATATATTAAATTTTCATATAAGTTAGCCTTCTTGGTTAACTAACTTAGCCTTAAAGGACAACTTGGATTGCCTTTTTGGTTAAACTAGTTTTCCTTAAAGGTTAATTTAATTTGCCTTCTTGGTCAACTAAGTTTACCTTAAAGGATAATATAGTTTGCCTTATTGGTTAACTAAGTTAGCCTTAAAGGCAAATTTAGTTAGTGAATAATACCAATTTAGTTAGCCTTAAAGGATAACTAAATTCGCCTTTAAGGCCAATAAATGAAAAATAAAGGGTTGTAGTATAAAAAACAGGGCATAAAAATAACGCTTCCTTACACAAGAAGCATTTTGTGATTGTTTTATACTGTCAATGGTATAAAGTTCCGCAGAACGAGTCATATTAAATTATTACATTTAGAAAACAACACTTTTGGTTTTGGTTTTTCTACAAATTTTGATGTTCCTGGTGTTCGCGTGAGGGCAATGTCATTAAGTTAAGAGATAAAAAGCTGGTTTTACTAGGATCGTCGAGCATTTTGTGTGATCTCTCCTTCGTCGAGATGACAAACTGGACTGATAAAACATCCAGAAATATTCCTGTTTTGTCATTCCGACGAAGGAGGACCCGAGGGTTTATCCCGAATAGGCGAAGCAATCACATAATATCAAAACGAAAATAGCTCTTCAAAGCCTATAAATACTCAAAAAAATCCTTAACTTAATGACATTGCGCGTGAGGGATAGCGCCAAGTTACCGAAGTAACGGCAATAGCCCGACCGCAATAGAAAAATGGGCCACTCAAGACAAAGTCGAGTAGCCCATTTTTCTATTGTGGTCACGCCCAAATGATTTTTAAAATTGGAATTTTTATTTATTTCGGACTTGTGGCAATGACGAACTTTAAGTTGTTCTTCACCCCTATTTGCAATACATCGACCAAATCTTGGACCTCCAAATTGTACGGAATCCTGACAATAACGGTTTGGTCTTTTTGGGTGTTCATTTTGGACATCAGGGTGGTTTCCAAATCCTCGAAAGCCACGGGTTGCTTGTCAATGTAGAATTTTTTGTCTTCGGTAACGGATAAGCTGATGTATTGTTTGTTGGTTTTCTCGTTGGTTTTTGACTTTGGCAACGTCATTTTGATCACGTTTGGATTGGCCAAAGTGGAGATAATCAAGAAAAACAGCAACAAAAAAAACATAATATCACTCAAGGACGAAGTCGCCACTTCGGCATGAAATCTTCTTTTTCTTTTGATGGACATGGCTTATGCTTTTTGAATAATATTCACGAATTCCAATATCTGTTTTTGCACTTTTAAAGCGTAATTATCAATCTTCCCGTTCAATAAGTGATAGGCGCTGTAGGCAATAATTCCCACAATCAATCCTGAGCCACTACTGATCATTTTTTCGTACAAACCTCCTGATATATTACCAATACTGATATTTTCGGTTACGGAGATGCTGTAAAAAATCTTGATTACCCCAGAAATCGTTCCAATAAATCCTAGCGTTGGCGCAATACCCGCGATGAGTCCCAATTGTCCCAAATGTTGTTCCATTTCGGCAATTTCGATATCGGCGGCGCGATCCATATTCGATTCAATCTCGGCAATGGGACGCCCAATTAATAGAACACCTTCTTTGATGACATTCCCGGAAGCCGTATTGGTTCTCTCGGTGATGGAACGAGCCAAATCAAAATGTCCGGCATTCAAGTGCTCCCGTACATCCCTCATGAGAAGAGGATCAATTTTTGACACTTTACTGATATATAAATACCGCTCTATAATTAAATAAAAGGTATAGAACAACAATATCGCAATAGGAATCAAGAAGAAACCTCCTTTGAGAATAAATCCTAAAACAGAGATTTCGGTATTGGGCGCTATTTTTTGGATAACAACGTTTGATGCAGCGTTTGCGAGAGTATCAGCTTGTAATTGTATAAAACTAAACATATTTTATTCTGGGTTTATAATCGTTAATTCTAAAAAATATTTCAATTTTGCACAAAATATTTTTCACTGTAATATTAAACTAAAAAAAGTAAAAAATATTTCAAAACACCTCTATTTTATCAAAAAGAAATGAACTATCAAGAAACCACCAATTGGATGTTTAATCAACTCCCAATGTACCAATTACAAGGAGCTTCGGCTTACAAAAAGGATTTAACCAACGCTTTATTGTTGGCAAATCATCTTGATAATCCGCAACAAAAGATAAAATGCATCCATGTTGCCGGCACCAACGGCAAGGGTTCTACTTCTCATATGCTGGCTTCCATTTTACAAGAAGCCGGTTATAAAGTGGGTTTGTACACTTCGCCACATTTAAAAGATTTTCGGGAACGCATCAAGATTAATGGAGTTGACATTTCGGAAGAATTTGTATGCGATTTCATCAATACACACAAATCATTCTTTGAGGCCAATGACATGAGTTTCTTTGAAATGTCTGTTGGTTTGGCATTTGATTATTTTGCAAAAGAAAAAGTGGACATCGCCATAATCGAAGTGGGATTGGGCGGAAGACTGGATGCTACCAATATTATTACGCCAATGGTTTCGGTAATTACCAATATTGGGATTGACCACGTTCAGTTTCTGGGTAACACCTTGGAGTCAATCGCAACTGAAAAAGCGGGGATTATAAAACCCAAAATCCCTGTTGTTATTGGAGAATACACTCCCGAAACTCAGCCCGTATTTTTGGCTACAGCCGCCGCCAATGAATCTGAAATCTATTTTGCTTCCGATTTGATTTCGAAAACCTATCCTTCGGATTTAATAGGAGATTACCAAATTCACAATAAAAAAACGGCGATTCAAACCATCAAAGTTTTGAACGAACAAACGAATTTTAAAATCAGTTTAGAAAACACAAAAGACGGATTACTTAACGTTGTCAAAAACACGGGACTGCAAGGTCGTTGGCAGCAATTGGGAGAATCCCCGAAAATAATTTGCGATACCGCACACAACAAAAACGGTCTGGAAATTGTTTTAAACCAGATCCAAAAAGAAACATTCGACCACTTGCATATTGTTTTGGGAGTTGTCAATGATAAGGATTTGGATGAAGTATTGCCATTATTCCCTAAAAATGCAAAATATTACTTTTGCAAACCCAATATTCCTCGCGGTTTGGAAGCATCTCTTCTCCAAGAAAAAGCATCAGAACACGAACTCAAAGGTGACATATACAACTCAGTAACAGAAGCTTATGACGCAGCTAGGAATAATTCTACAAAAAATGATTTTATCTATATTGGCGGAAGCACCTTTGTTGTGGCCGAATTGCCGTTAAATAAAGGGGTTTAAACAATTCTTGAATTTCCGCTTAAAATAAATTCAGATTTTACATAATAACTTGTTAAACAATTAATTAACTTTAAGCTCGTTTTTGTTAATTAATCATTAAATTCTTTATTTATTATGAAAAATAGAATCGTTTTTTTGTCAGGATTGTTAATTTTAACATTTCTATTCAGCGTAAACATCCACGCTCAAGCCCCATTAGAACCTGTATTTATTACCGTAACAACTCTTCATCGGAATTTAGATGCCGATAGAAACGACTGGAAGGCAACCGAACAAGAATATTTTGATAAAGTAACCAGTAAGAATCCCCTAATAATGGGTTCCGAAATTCTTACTCATTATTACACCGAAAATAGTTCGGAAGTTCTATTGGTTTCTGTTTACAAAACTTGGGAAGACATCGAAAAATCCAATGACGTTTCTACTGATTTAATCAACAAAGCTTGGCCTGATGAAAAAGTCAGAAAAGCTTTTTTTGATAAATACCAAAGTTATTATACCCCTATGCATTCTGATGAAATCTACTCCTCTGTAACTACCGTTGGACAGAAAGATTTTAAAGCCACCACCAAAGAGCCTATGATTGTTTATATACGACGATCCCAAATGTCACTGAGCGGACAAGGAAAGGGGCTGAAGGAATACAATGAAAAAATCACTATGAATGATCCTTTTATAAAAGGATATTACCCATATCGCCACTCTTGGGGATCTGACAGTAGAGATTTTATGGAAGCCTATTTTTACGACTCTTTTGCTGATATAGAAAAATCGAATCTAAAACAAGATGAATTAACAAAAGCGGCATGGCCTAAAGAAGCCGAAAGCAAAGCTTTTTTTGACGAAATGAGCAAGGCCTTTACCGGAATTCATGGCGATTATGTTTATCACAATCTACCTGGCGTTTCTAAATAGACACAAAAAGACAACACAAATTGTACTTAGCAAAACACGAAACGCAATTTGTGTTGTTTTTTTTTATTTCGTAACAAATTAAACACCAAACAAATACCCATTTTGCTAAAAAAAATATTAAAATTTCTATGAAAAAGTTTTGCATAACTGAAAAACTAGCCTATATTTGCACTCGCAATAACGCAAGACATTGCAACCCGAAAGGGCGATTAGCTCAGCTGGTTCAGAGCACCTCGTTTACACCGAGGGGGTCGGGGGTTCGAACCCCTCATCGCCCACAAAACTTCTCAAGAAATTGAGAAGTTTTTTTTTGCTATAAACTGAAAATATTGACAAAAGTTGAAAACGGATCAAGGATCAATGGGATCAATCCCAAAACCTGTGGAGGATAAAAGTTGAAAACTCTCAAAATTTCTTGAATTGAAAACAGGATTGCATGAGGGATGGAAGCGGCATCCTTTTCTTTTCCTCCTTTAGGAAAAGAAAAGATACAGCGGACAGCCCGACCTCGTTGCCAAAAAAATGTATTATGAAATCAAAATGTTGTGCAACGAGGGCATGCCCAAATTATTTTATAAATTGGAGGTAATTTAATCTACATCTTGAGTTTCCTCTAATTCATCTGCTTTTCTTCCAATTTCTATTTTCGGATTGTCTTTGGTACCCGTGATTAATAGTGGTACTCCCAGGATTCCCAGTGGAGGTAATCCCAGTCTCATTTTTAAATTTAATTTTCCGTCTAAACTTGTGGTTCCTTCTATTCGTGGCCTAAAACCTGCGAATTTAAACTTAAAGCGTTCAATAGTAATTAGATTATTTTTGACGGTAGTTTTCATCTCTACTTTAGAAATTTCGGGGTTTTTCATTGCTTCATGATCTGTGGTTTTACTCACGGCATTAAACATTTTCATTCCTTTTATTTTGACATCTTTGATAGAAAGAACTCCTCCTCCAATTAATGAGGGGTAAATAGGTTGCATTTGTTGGTTCAATCGCCCTTTTAGTTTATAATCTAAAGAAACTATGCCTTGGGCGTTTCCGGCTGCGCTTGCCATTTCTTTGAATATTGGTATTTCATTGTAAGCTCTTCTTATGTCAAAGTCTGTGGCTTTTATATCGTATTGAAATATTGCTTTTTTGGGCGTTATTCCTTGATAAGCTGCGTTCATGGTAACTGCGCAACCAATAAGGTTGAAACCAGTATTTTGCATCAGCATTTTGCCGTTTTTCATTTTTATGGTCCCTTTCCCTTCTTTTAAAGTAAGGCCTTGGTAATTTATTTTGTGTGCTGTTGCTTGAAACTGTAAATCGAAATTGTTTGGAATTAGTATTACGCCTGTTTCTGGGTTTACGGTTGGTATTTTATCATCAGTTGCTGACGCAGAAACTTGGTTAACCGGTGTACTGGACATGAATTCATCTGCATTGATGTATTTGGAGTTTAAGGTAAATGAACCTCTTAAAACACCCTTTTTGGAAGACATGAAATTGAATACATTTTGCAAATAGCCATTCATTTTAAAATCGGATTGGCCATAAGACGCCAAAAAGGTATTGAAAGACATTTTGTCCTGATTGAATTTGAAAACTCCTTCTTTTATAAGTAATGATTTCGGAAGGTATTTTGTGGCTATATTTATATTTCTTAATTCCAGGGTTCCTTTATTTTGCAATTTGCTGTAGTTTCCCTTTTTAGCATAACTTTGCACTCCTTTTAAAGCTAAATCGGCCTTTATAGAACCGTCTACATCTAATCCTTTTTGAGAAAACACTTTGTATATTTTGCTGATGTTTAGTGTTCCTTTGGCTTTTATGTCATAATTTAAATCATCAAAATTTGTCAAACCAGCCTCAATTGCAAACGGCTCTCCTTCAAAAGTAAAAGTAGCCGGTTTTAATACAACGGTCAGGCCATTAAGTGTTCCTTTCTGATTGTTTATTTTGGTGGCAATAGTAATGTTTGTAATTGGATTTGGGTAATACTGCGTTTTTACGAATCCATTTTTCAAATCTAAAGATCCATCTGTCACTGGGAAAAGACTCTTTTTTTGATCGTATTTCCCTTTTGCTTTTATATCCCCCACAAGAATTCCTTTTAGATCTAAATTCGGAATTCCCAGCGCTCGATTTAATTTTTCTAAATCAATTTGGGTATTTAAAACCATATCTATATTCGGTGTGATCAACCCGTTCATTTTTAGCTTCGCTTTAATGTAGCTTTTCTCAATGTTTAAAGATAAATCCCTAACGTCTAGCACTAAAAGTTCTGGATTTAAAGAAGGGACTTTTGTAGTTATATTTAAATTCAGATTGGAAACCGGAAAAGCACTTTTATTATAATTTACAAACCCATCCTTTATTTTGAAATCCAAATTTAGATCTGGCGCCAAGTTTTTTGAAGCAATATATTTTCCGTTAAGGGTTAACAACAAATCAGTACTTCCTCTTAATTCAGTGTTTTTAAGCCATGTGATATACTTTGGAGGAAAGGCGGTAAAAAGGTCGTTTAAATTGCTTTTATCTGATTTTATAGTAAAATCGATATTATAACCATCTTTTAAAAAATCAAATTTCCCTTTGAAATCTACTACTAGTTTGTTGATTAAAAGATTGTTTTGTTCTAAAATAAAGGACAATGAGTTCGTGTTTATTTTTGTAATTAAATCCCCATCCACTTTTTTATTCATTAAATAGGGTTTGTTCGCATAGATGACGTTCAGCTTGTCAATTTTTAATTTAGAATGCAAATCAAAAATGGCCTTACTCAAATCACCACTGCCAAGGTAATTGAATCCAAAAAGATCAAGATGAATATTTGTTACTTGATCATCATAAATTATTTTGCTATTGTTTATTTCGATTTTCTCCAGTTTTAATCCTGTTTCGGCACCTTCTTTTTTAGTGGTTTCTTTTTCGGAGATATAGACATTGTAATTGGCTTCCCCTTTTTTATTGACTTTAACATTAATTAAAGCATTGGAAAGAAAAATTTGATCGATTTTTATGGTTTCTCCAAAAACAATACTGCTCAAATTGACACCAAAGGCGATTTCCTTGGCTGTAACTAATTTTTCTTTTTGGAAAGGAACAGATCCATTAAGGCTAAAATCGTTTAATGTTAACGTCAACGATGGAAAATGGGTAAAGAAAGAAACTTTGGCATCCGAATAATTGAGCTCCCCGTTCAACTTTTTATTAGCCGTTTTTTTGACCTGTTCTTTAATTTTATCCGAAAAAACAAAAGGCGTAATAAACATTAGTGATAATGTAATTACAATTGTTATTCCTGTATATTTTGAAATCTTGAAAGCGACTAATTTGAAATTGAAAGGAGACATTTTTTT
>Ga0184629_10001107_pt1 | contig 11239 bp, 10 predicted proteins | sample PLM4_32_b1_FD_133158 | JGI IMG/M metagenome (GOLD analysis project Ga0184629, IMG submission 133158) | Groundwater sediment microbial communities from an aquifer in East River, Colorado, USA - PLM4_32_b1 | ecosystem: Environmental > Terrestrial > Soil > Riparian zone | place: USA: East River... | reverse complement strand
TACCGGCACGATTCGACCATGGTCCGGCTCTCCAGCGCGGTCCTGAACGACTCGCTCTCGCTCCAGCTGTCCTTTTCGCAGCAGCTCAATCCCTATCAGCGCCTCCCGGCGGATTCGGTGCGGGTGCTTTTGCTGCCCGACTCGACCGCGGTGCCGATTCTGGCAATCCTGCCCAAGGGTCAATTCGACACCCTCTACCCCCCGGGCCGCTCTATCGATACCCTCGGGGCTCGGGCCGACTCCCTTCGCCGGAGCCAGGACAGCATACGCGCCGACTCGAGCGCGCGAGCGCGCGAAGCCGCCGCCATCCGGATTCCCGGTGCCCAGCGCCGCCGGGCAGCGGCAATCGACACCACCGGCACCGGCCCGCTGAGCACCAAGCCGCCGCTGTTCGACCGGCTGTACCTGAGGACCGCCTCCCGGCTCAAGCCCGGATCGGACTACTTGGTCGTGGTACTCGGAATCCAGAACCTGAGCCGGGTACCGGCAACAACGCGCCTGGTGGCGCGGATCCCCGAGGAAAAGCCGCCACCCGCGGACTCGCTCAAGGCCAAGCCTGACACGATCAAGCCACCCCTATGAAGGATACCCGCCGCACGCTGCCGTCAGTCGACCGGCTGCTCAACGAGCCGGGTATCCGTGGCCTGATGGACATCGCGCCACGGAATCTCGTCGTGGCCGCCGTGCGGGAGTCGATCGCCGCAGCGCGAAGCGGCCGCTCGCCAACGGTTCCCGACTGGCTGTCCGACGTAGCCGAACGAGTGGCCCGGCGTACCTGCCCTTCCCTGCATCCCGTCCTCAACGCCACTGGTGTGGTGCTCCATACCAACCTCGGCCGCTCGCCGCTTGCGCCGCGCGCGCTGGAGTCCCTGCTTGCCGTCGCCGCCGGCTACAGCACGCTGGAGCTCGACAGCGCCACGGGAACCCGCGGCAGTCGCACCGACCACTGCGCCTCGCTGCTCGCCGGGCTGGCCGGCGCTGAAGGCGCCCTGGTGGTGAACAACGCCGCGGGAGCCCTGGTGCTGGCACTCAACGCGATGGCCGCCGGGCGCGAAGTCCTGATTTCCCGAGGCGAGCTGATCGAGATCGGGGGCTCGTTCCGGATCCCCGACATCCTGGAGAAAAGTGGCGCCGTGCTCCGGGAAGTGGGCACCACCAATCGGACCCATCTCGACGACTACCGCCGAGCCCTTTCGGACCGGACGGGAGCCATCCTCACGGTACACCGCTCCAATTTCGAGCAGACCGGTTTCGTCGCCACACCGGAGCCCTCCGAGCTGGCCGACCTGGCACGCTCGGCGCGGGTTCCCTACCTCTACGACGTGGGCGGCGGACTCCTGGCGGATCTGTCCCCCTGGAATCTCACCGGTGAGCCCCGGGTCCAGGACGCGGTGGCCACCGGCGCCGACCTGGTTCTCTTCAGCGGAGACAAACTCCTCGGAGGCCCCCAGGCCGGATGCCTTGTCGGCGTAGGTGCGCGAGTCTCGGATGCCCGCCGGAATCCATTTGCCCGCGCGATGCGAGCCGACAAGCTGACCCTTGCCGCGCTGGAAGCGACGCTCGCGCTGTACCACGATCCGAGCCAGGCGATCCGGGAAATCCCGGTGCTCCGGATGCTCACGCTGGGCGCCGATGAGCTCGAGCGCCGCGCGACGACGCTGCTCCGAGCCATCGTCTTGCCGGGCCGGGCTGCGCTGGTGCACGGGTTCTCCGCGGTTGGAGGCGGATCGTTCCCGGGTGCCAAGCTCCCTACAACCCTCGTCGCGATCGATCCTGGCTCGGTCGGCGCGTCGGGTATGGCGCTGCGGCTCCGGCTGGGCACGCCGCCGGTCATTCCGCGAGTGCAGGACGAGCGCGTGGTCCTGGATCCGCGGACTCTGCCGGAGGAGTCCCTTAGAGAGGTGGGCACAGCCGTTTCTGCTGCGCTCGTGGACGGGTGAGTATCGAACAGCCCGCTCGCCCGCCCGTCCGCCCGTCCGACCATCCGTTGCGCCTCGGCGTTTTTCTCGACCGCGACGGCACCATTATCGGCGACCCGGGGTACCTGCGAGACCCCGAGCACGTCGAGCTTTTCCCGGGGGCCGGCGCCGCGATCGCCCGGCTCAACGCAGCCGACCGGCCCGTCATCGTGGTCACCAACCAAGCGGGGATTTCCCGGGGCAAGGTTTCAGAGCAGGAGTATCGCGAGGTGGCCGCGCGGCTCGACTGGCTTCTCTCCCCCTTCGGCGCCCGCATCGACGCAACGTACGTCTGCCCGCACGCGCCGGAACGGGACGGTCCTTGCGCGTGCCGAAAGCCCGGGCTCGAGCTCTTTCAGCGGGCGGCAGCGGACCACCGCCTCGACCTTGGCGCAACGTGGTGGGTGGGCGACCGGCTGAGCGACCTGCTCCCCGCAGCCGCGCTGGGTGGGAAGGGAGTGCTGGTGGAAACCGGCGAGGGCCCGGCACACCGGGCAGCCTCGCTCGACCGGGGATTCACGGTGGCAAGCGGGCTAGGTGCGGCGGTGGACCGGATCCTCTCGGTCTGAGTTATCGCCGGCGTTGCTCCACCAGGCGGTCCTGCGCGGGGTCCCACCGCCACCGCGGATGGGCGCCCTGAAGGGTGACACCCCCCATCTGTCGGGCCACGCCGGACAGCTCGCACCAGTCCGCCCGATCGGCCAGCACCCTCGTACCTTGTGCGGTGAGCCAGACCTGACGGTCGCGCAGTTCGGAGTCGGCCAGCTGGCTCAATCGAGGATGGGCCCCCGCCAGGAGCGGATTCAGCCCGGTGGCAAGCTCCCGGATGACCGCGTAGAACATCGAGTCCCCCATGAACGGCCGGGGCTCCCGGTCCTGCACCCGTAGAAAGGCGAGGCCCGGGCTGGTCGCGCCGGACTGAATCTCCTCCAGCGCCAATTGTGCAGTGCGGGAGAGCCCGTTGTTCATCGAGGGATACTCGGCCAGGTATCTCGACAGCGCCTCGGGAAGAAAGGGCAAGGCCCGGGTCCTCGACCGGGCCAGTCCGACCAGGTCCCGGGGATGCGGTGCGTTCAGCGCCGCCCAGGTTTCCTCGGCGAGCTGGAATTGCCGGCGGGTGATCTGCTGCCGGGTGGGCAGCAGGGTGGCGAGCTGTGCCGGTGTGAGCTGCCCCAATCCGATAAAGCGGTCCACGCCCGGGAACCCACCGATGCAGATGAGGGAGAGTCTTGCGCGGTCGGCCACCCGCTTGAGACGCTGCAGGAGGTAGACCAGGATAGTTTGGTCATACAGATCCGCCTCGAACCAGAGCACCGTCTCGTGGTACTGCTCGGCCTGGTCCACCCGCCAGTCGGAGCCCCTGATCTCGCGGTAGGTCTCGGTCATCGGCACCCCGAAGCGCCGGGACAGGTACGCGGCCCGCTCCCGTTGCCGATCGGTTTCGCTGGCATGAGGATGGAGCGGCCCTTCGCAAAGCACGTCGCTCCAGCGAATCTTGTCGCCGGGCAGGCCGGCCTGGTCAAGCTTCTCGAGGATGTCGTCCCCGCAGCGAATGTGCAGGAAGGGACGCGGGTCCGGGAGCTTGGCGAGTTTATATTTGCGCGCTATGCGCTTGCGGGTCGTGGTCGTGGTGTCAGGCAGAGGCAGCAATCTGGCGGCCCTCCTCGGCGCCCTCGGGCCAGGCGCCCCGGCGCAAGTCGTCCTGGTCATGAGTGACCGGGCCCAGGCCGGCGGTCTCGACGTGGCGCGCCAGGCGGGAATCCCGACCCAGGTCTTGAATGATATCGCCGACGCCGGGGAATGGCGGAGCGCCATCGAAGGGGCCGACGCCGGCCTCGTGGTCCTGGCGGGGTTCCTCAAGCGGGTCCCGGAGGCGGTAGTGCGCGCCTGGCGCGGCAGAATCATCAACATCCATCCGGCCCTGCTCCCCCGTCACGGTGGGCCGGGAATGTACGGACGGCGCGTGCACCAGGCCGTTCTGGACAGCGGCGAGGCGGAATCGGGCGCCACGGTCCACCTGGTCACCGAGGAATACGACCAGGGTCCGGTCCTGGGTCAGGCCACGGTTCCGGTTCTGCCCGGTGACACGGCCGACGAATTGGCGGCGCGGGTCCTCGCCGCGGAGCATCGGTTGTTGCCGGCTGCGGTGCTGGCGGCTGCGAAGGCCGGCCGGCCGGTGAGGTTCGAGGTGGAAAGCTCCCTAGCTCCCTAGCTCCCTAGCTCCCTGGTTCACTGGCCTATGCGTGCCCTCATCTCGGTAAGCGATAAGCGCGGTATCGTGGACTTCGCGCGCGGGCTGATCGAGCTCGGTTGGGAAATCGTCTCCACCGGGGGTACCGCCGCCGCCCTCAGGAAGGCGGGGCTGCCGGTCACGACCGTCGATCAGGTCACCGGCTTTCCCGAGATACTGGACGGTCGGGTGAAGACGTTGCACCCCGCCATCCACGCCGGGCTGCTGGCCCGGCCACACATCGAAGGCCATCGCAGCGAGCTGGAAACCCACGGCATCCTGCCCTTCAATCTGGTGGCGGTCAACCTGTATCCTTTTCAGGCCACCATCGCCGATCCCTCGGCCACGCTCGAAGACGCCATCGAGAACATCGATGTCGGGGGCCCGTCAATGCTCCGCTCCGCCGCCAAGAACTACGAGAATGTGATCCCGGTGGTGGACCCGACCGACTATCGCTGGGTATTGGACGGGCTGCACAAGGGACCGATAACGGACGATTGCAGGCGCGCGCTCGCCGCCAAGGTCTACGGCCATACCGCGGAGTACGACACCGCGGTGGCGGGCTACCTGACCGCCCGCAGCGAAGGGCTCCCGCCCCGCATCAATCTCTCGGTGGAGAGGATGCAGGAGCTCCGCTACGGCGAGAACCCGCAGCAGCGCGCCGCGCTCTACGCCACCGAGGAGCCGCGGGGCATCCGGGACTTGAAGCAGCGCCAGGGCAAGGAGCTCTCCTTCAACAATCTGATGGACATCGACGCCGCCACCGCCGCGGTGGGCGCGTGGAACAACCGCCCGGCCTGCGCGATCATCAAGCACACTACACCGTGCGGCATCGCGGTGGGACGCACCGCGCTCGAGGCCCTCAACAAAGCCCGCTCGACTGATCGGGTCGCGTCGTTCGGCGGAGTCGTCGCCTGCAACACCGTGGTAGACCGCGAAATGGCCGAGTCGCTCCGCGATCTCTTCGTCGAGGTGATCGCCGCGCCCTCCATTCCGGAAGCCGCGCTCGCCGTCTTTGCCGAGAAGAAGAACCTGCGTGTAGTGGAGCTCCCGATCGGCACCCCGGCCGGTTCACTGGACTGGAAGAGTGTGCGGGGCGGGTTCCTGGTGCAGGACCGCTTCACCTTCGATCCCTCGGAAGAGGGCTGGAAGGTGGTGACCACGCGGGGTCCGTCCCCGGAGGAATGGAACGACCTGCGCTTTGCCTGGGCGGCCGTGGCCGCCGTCAAATCCAACGCGATCCTGGTGGCGCACCACGAGCAGGCGATCGGCATCGGCGCCGGACAGATGAGCCGGGTGGACGCGGTTTTCTTTTCGATCCATAAGGCCCGACAGCAGCAACACACCACCGAGGGCGCGGCCCTGGCCTCCGATGGGTTCTTTCCGTTTCCCGACGCCGTCGAGGAGGCGGCCCGCGCCGGGATCCGGGCGATCATCCAGCCGGGCGGCTCGGTTCGGGATCCGGAAGTCATCGCCGCCGCGAACCGATATGGGATCGCAATGGTGTTGACGGGGAAACGGATGTTCCGGCACTAGTCGGGGAGCTAACCAGGAAACCATGCCCGAAACCCAGCGCACTCCCCCGCCCTACGCCTACGCCGCCTTTACCGGTGTCCTGGTCCTCGCGGTGTACATCGCCACCCTGGCACCGACGACGGCCTTTTGGGACACCTCCGAATACATCGCGGCGGCTAAGACGCTCGGGATCCCGCACCCGCCGGGCAATCCGCTCTTCGTGCTGATGGCGCACGTCTTCGGGCTCCTGCCGCTGTCCGGCTCCTACGCGGCACGAATCAACCTGTTCGCCGCGGTCACCAGCGCGCTTTCCGCGGGGCTCTGGTTTCTGGTGGCCGAGCGTTGGTTGCGGAACATCGCCACCGACCGCACCATCCGGCTGGGGGCCGCGTTCGCCGGCGTGCTGGTCGGCGCGGTCTCCTGGACAGTGTGGAACCAGTCGACTGTCAACGAGAAGGTCTACACCCTGTCGATGCTCTCCATGGCGGTGGTGACCTGGCTCGCGGTGCACTGGGGTGACGACGAGGCAGGGTCGCACCGGGATCGGTGGCTCATCCTGATCGGGTTCGTCATCGCGCTGTCCAGCACCAATCATATGATGGGCGTCCTTGCGCTCCCGGCTGTTGCCATCTACGTGCTGTGGACCGATTGGCGGGTCCTGCTCAAGCCGTGGGCTGCCCTCATGGGCTGGCTCCTGCTTCTGGGTGTGTCCGGCAAGCTGGGACAGCTCATCGTCGTGCTCCTGCGCAGAGCCCCCGCCGACGGGCCGACGCTGGTGGGCGGCCTCGTCCTGCTCGGGCTCCTGGTCTGGGCGTTGATCGAAGACCGCAAGAACCCCCTGCTCTATCTGGGCATCGCCGCCGTGGTCGTGGGCCTGACTCCGAACTACATCTTCCTCCCGATCCGGGCGGGACAGTTGCCGCCGATCAACGAAGGCGAGCCGGTCGGGTTCTTCAGCCAGGCGCTGATGGACGTGCTCAACCGGGTGCAGTACGGCAAGCCGCCGGTCACCCAGCGACAGGCCGATATCGGGGCGCAGTTCGCCAACTACTGGCAGTACTTCAGCTGGCAGTTCAGCCGCGACTGGGGCGCCCTGCGCCCGATGCTCACGGCCCTCTTCGCCGTGCTCGGGGTGAGCGGGCTGTGGTCCATGCTCAAGAAAGACCGCCGGGCCGGGTTCGCCGCCCTCGCCATGATCCTCACGCTGACTGTCGCCCTGATTTGGTACCTGAATTTCAGGTACGGCTTCTCGATCTACCCGGATCGTCCGGAGCTGGACCGCGAGGTGCGCGAACGGGATTACTTCTTCATCTGCTCGTTTGCCTTCTTCGGCACCCTCGTAGCCGCCGGCCTCGGCGCGCTGGCACAAACCGCGGCGCAGGGCCTGCGCACTCGGTGGGCCGCCATCCCGGTGCTCGGGCTGGCCCTCGTCCCGCTGTTCGGCAACCGCCTCACGGCGAGCCGCGCCGGAGAATACGTCGCGCGTGACTTTGCCCGCGACCTGCTCGAATCGGTGGAGCCATACGCCATCCTGATCACCGCCGGAGACAACGACACCTTTCCGCTCTGGTACGCCCAGGAAGTCGAACGCATTCGAACCGACGTGACGCTGGCCAACCTCTCGCTGATGAACACCGAGTGGCACCTGCGCCAGATCCGCCGGCGTCCCATCCCTGACTTCGATCCTGTGACATCGGTCGACCTCTGGAAGCCCCGGACCGATACGGCCGCGGTGACGCTGGGAGTGCCGGGACCGGCGGGGTGGCCCAAGCCCACTACACCGGTCTTCATCCAGACCGAGGCGGAGCTCGACAGCCTGCCGGAGTACTCCCGGGTGCCCAAGGACAAGGGATTCCCCTTCGGCGAGGTGGTGATCTCGTTCGGGAATGAGATCATCGACCGGAAGGACCTCGCCACGGTTCTCCTGATTCGTGACAACGTCGGCAAACGCCCGATCTACTTCGCGTGGAGCGCTGCAGACTACCCGGACCGGACCCTCGGCTTGAGCGAGTACCTGCTTTCGCAGGGGCTAGTGCGCAAGCTCTCCACCAAGCGGCTCGAACCAGGGCAGAACACCATCCTCACCCCGATGGCCTACGCCGACCTCGCCCGAACCAAGGCCCTTCTCGAAGCCTATCGCTGGCAAAGCGCCACCCGCGAGCGGCCCCGCGGCTGGGTGGATGCTCCATCCGCGTCGATCCTCCGGCTCTACTCCATCATCTACGGCGGGATGGCGGCGACCCTGCGGGAGCACGGCGACAGCGCTCTCGCCGATCGGGCCGATTCCATCAGCAGCCGAGTGGACTCCGAGGTCCGGAAGGCCGGGCAATTCCGCTAGTTTGAAGGATGCTCGAGCCTGCCAGGCGTGGTGGCCGAGTGGTTGAAGGCAGCGGTCTTGAAAACCGCCAAGGGGGAAACCCCTTCGTGAGTTCGAATCTCACCCACGCCGTCACGACCGTGTCACGATCGGCCGATGACTCGTCTCCAGCACACGGGATTGGACCCGGGCGGACCCATCGGCCCGCGGACACCCATGCGCGATCTATCGGACGAGGAGGGACACGTGTCACTCACTGAGCGGCGCGGTGCGGGCATACGATGTACGGTCGCGGCCCTATTGGTCGGCCTAGCCCTGGGATGCGGGAAGGCGGAGCGGGTCGACCCGACCGAGGCCACGTTCGCCGAATTCACCAAACGCATCGACGACTTCGTCGCCCTCCGTAACCGGCTGGCCGATTCCGTGGGTCAGCTCGACCCCACCGGAACCCCTGCCGAGATTACTGCTCGTTCGACAAGACTCGCCAACGCCATCATCGCCGCGCGGCCCAACGCCAAAGCAGGAGACATCTTTACACCCGAGGTGGCGACCATCATCGCCACGATGATCAAGGAGGAGTACAGTCGCAGGCCCGCTCCCGTCATCGAGACCCGGGGGGATGCCCAGGAGGAGCTTCCGAACTTCATCCCGCAGGTCGACAGCCTCTATCCCACGACGTACCCGCTGGCGACCTTCCCCGCGACGCTGTTGCCGCTGTTGCCACGGCTGCCCGAGCAGCTGGAGTACAGGGTCGTGGGCCGATACCTCGTCCTCCGCGATATCGAGGCCAATCTCATCATCGACCTCATGCCGAATGCGCTTCCGGCGGTTGAGTAGGAAACCGGCGCCATGAAACTGCTTTCTCGAATTGTCCTCGCGGCCCTGGCCCTCTGGCTGCCGGCCTCGGCCGTCGCGCAAGAGGTGACGCTTCCCCAGCGCAAGGGCTCGGTTCGGTTCGCGGTCCTCGGGGACGTCGGCACCGGCGATAAGGCGCAGTACACCGTGGCCAGCCAGATCGCCACCTTCCGCAAGAAGTTCCCATTCACCTTCGCGATCATGCTGGGCGACAACCTGTACGGGAGCGATCGTCCGCAGGACTACCAGAGGAAATTCGAGGTCCCCTACAAGCCGTTGCTCGACGACGGTGTGGAGTTCCACGCCGCGCTCGGAAATCACGACGATCCCAATCAGCGGTATTACAAACCCTTCAACCTGGGAGGGCAGCGCTACACGACCTTCAAGAAGGGCAGCGTCCGGTTTTTTGTGCTCGACAGCAATTACCTGGACCCCGAGCAGGTCCAATGGCTGGAGAAGGAGCTCGCGGCCTCGGGATCGGACTGGAAGATCGCCTACTTCCACCACCCCCTGTATACCACCGCTCGGCGGGGCCCGGAGGTCGAGCTGCGCACCATCCTGGAGCCGATCTTCGTGAAGCACGGCGTCGAAGTGGTCTTCCAGGGCCACGAGCACATTTACGAGCGGATCAAGCCGCAGAAGGGGATCTATTATTTCACCGCCGGCGGCTCCGCCAAACTCCGGTCCGGGGACACCCGGCCCGGTGAGCTGGTGGAGGTCGGATTCGCAACCGATCGGAGCTTCATGCTGGTCGAGGTGGATGGGGACGAGCTCTACTTCCAGACCATCAGCGGCGCGGGAAGGACTGTCGACCAGGGGGTGATTCGCCGGCGCGCAAGCGCGAAGCCGCCGCTTCCCCCGTCACCCAAGGTGACGGCCTCCAAGGCTCGCGTGAAGCCCAAGGCGGCGGTACCGGCGACGAAGCCCGCGGTACCGGCTCCGACGAAGCCCACACCGAGCCCGATGTAGACCAAATCGAGCCACTGGGGCCCTGGCACACCTCTAGCCTGTATACAGTCAAGAATCTCGACACTCGGCTAGGGGTACAATTGCCAAATCGGTCGCTCTCGCGCACTCTCGTTGCTCTCTGCCTGCCGGTTCTCACCTCGGCGTGCGGCTCACTCGCCCCCAACGAGAATGCCCTGCCCCCCGGCGCCCTGCTCATGGCCACACCCGCCTCCTATCTCGAGTGGCACGCGAAGACGGAGCAATGCAGTGGCCGAACCGGGAGCTTCGCAACCCTCAAATTCTATGTGGTTCCAGGAGTTGAGACCTTCCCCACCCGCGACGGGCTCAAGGTCGGGGAGTGGGTAACTGAGGGCGCCTCGAGCCGGATCGTGGTTGCCGGGAAATATCAGGACCACGAAATGGTAGTGCGGCACGAGATGCTCCATTCCCTTCTCCGCGCGGAAGGACATCCGGCGGAGTACTTCGTCGAGCGATGTCGGTTGACATGGGAATCGTGGAATGGCCCTCTCGGGAGTGTGGCACAGGGATCACACGACTGAACATCAGCCAGCAACACTGTTGCGTCAACACAACAAATTCATGACCGATGAGCGTGATGCTGGCCTCCTGCGTCGTTACCGTCTCCACTCCCGCACCACGTGCGCCCGCTTCACATAGTCGAGCTTCGGATACACCCGCTGGAGATAGACGTTCCCTTTCACTTCGATCGAATCCTGGGACGGACAGGTGCCCTGGCTCCCGCGCCGGCAGGAGTACTCGGCATACATCGAGTCGACCAGCTCGATCCCGGAGCGGACCTCGGCGATGGGCGGGAAACCAAAGGTGCTGGTCGTATCCAATCGGGGGTTGGCGCCGGTATTGATGTAGAGCTGCACCGACCGCGTGTTAGGCCCCGACCGGGCGTAGGATACCCGCCCGCGGGTGTTGCTCTGCCTTACCGGCTCGTCCGGCAGGCGCCGCTCACCCCACACCGAGGAGAGCGCCGGATCGCCGGCAATCCCCCACTGCACCACGAATCCGGGCACCACGCGGAAGAAGCGAGCCCCGTCGTAGTAGCCATGGGTCACCAGGAAATGGAGACGGTCGACGCCCAGCGGAGACCAGTCGCGATGGGCCGATACCAGCACGTTTCCACGATTGGTCTCGAAGGCCACGACGAAGCTGTCCGGAGCGACCCAGGCCAGGTCCTTGGGGGTCGGCGCAAGGAGCGGTGAGTGCCGGTTGCACGCCAGCGAGAGAGCGGCAAGGGAGAGGAGCGTTGGCCAAGCACGCATACTTGAATCTCGACGCCTCTCGGGCTTTTCGGTACCCTAGTCCAGATCGGGTCATAGCGTCCTAGCGTCGTAGCGTCGTAGCGTCTTAGCGTCCTAGCGTCTTAGCGCCTTGCTACGGCAC
>Ga0184629_10001106_pt1 | contig 11244 bp, 8 predicted proteins | sample PLM4_32_b1_FD_133158 | JGI IMG/M metagenome (GOLD analysis project Ga0184629, IMG submission 133158) | Groundwater sediment microbial communities from an aquifer in East River, Colorado, USA - PLM4_32_b1 | ecosystem: Environmental > Terrestrial > Soil > Riparian zone | place: USA: East River... | reverse complement strand
CTCGCTGCGTTTCTGCTGCGGGGGAATCGCATCTGGCCGGGTGTTCTGCTGGGCGCATTCCTGGTCAATATTACTACCGCGGGATCAATTATTACCACTATTGGGATAACTACAGGGAACACGCTGGAGGCGTTTGCCGGCGCGTACCTTGTAAGGAAGTACGCGAATGGCGTGAACACGTTCGACCATCCGAAGAATTTTTTGACATTCGTCATTGTCGCCGCGATAATGAGCACGACGATCAGCGCCACACTCGGCGTGACGAGCCTTTGCCTCACAGGCATTGCTGCATGGGGTAATTACGGGACGATCTGGCTGACGTGGTGGCTTGGAGACGCGACATCCGATCTGTTGGTGGCGCCCCTTCTCCTCCTATGCAGCGTGAGGCGACCGTGGCGATGGACAATTCCCCGGGCTCTTGAGGGGATGATCCTGATGCTTTTCCTCATTCTCGTCGGTCAGGGCGTGTTCAGCAACCTTCTCCCGTTCGGAGGGGGACATTACCCCCTCGAGTTCGCATCGATTCCGATCATTTTATGGGCGGCGTTTCGTTTCGATCAGCGAGAAATTTCCGTTGGGATGTTCATCCTCTCCGGCTTCGCGGTCCTGGGAACGCTGAGTAACCACGGCCCCTTCATCAGGGATTCGCAACAGGAATCCATGATGCTGGCGCAATTCTTCAGCGGATTTATGGCCATCATGGCGCTCACAACGGGCGCGGTTGTCGCCGAGCGCAGCAAGCTCACGCAGGACCTTCAGGAGATGCTCGCTCGCGTCAAGGCCCTGTCGGGCCTCCTTCCTATCTGCGCCTGGTGCAAGAAAATCAGAAATGACGGCGGGTACTGGCAGGAGGTGGAGGCATACATTCACGATCATTCCGACGCTGCCTTCACGCATGGGGTATGCCCTGACTGTCTCGAGAAGTACAAGGCGGAATTCATGAAAAACCGCTCGGCCAGTCGTTGATGCGCTTGAAAAAGTTGGTATATTTTAAATAAAAAAGCGGTCCTGCATTCTTTCGAATACGGGACCGCGAAGAAAGTGTACTGAATCGCCGGCCGCCTACTTCATCAACATAAGCTTCCGGGTTTGGACTGTTGATCCGGCTTGCAACATGTAATAGTACACACCGCTCGCCTGTTGGTCGGCGTTCCAGACTGCAGCATGTGTTCCCGCCGCCATTTGACCGGAAATCAGCGTCGTGATTTCACGGCCCACCAGATCATATATCTTAAGCACGACAAATTGCGGCTCCGTGAGTTTAAACTGGATCGAAGTCGAAGGATTGAAGGGGTTCGGATAATTCTGCACAAGAGTCGTTCCGCTCGGCGAGCGCCCATTGGCCGGATTATCCACGTCCGATGTTTCGCCGGGAGCGGCGCCGTTGTCGCACGAAGTCGAGACGGTATACCGCGCCGAACCTTCCACTGCTGCCCTGCCTGATTTGTCATGCGGCACGACGACGTTAGCAGTCGTACTGGTATGGCTTCCCACGGAGTCGGTGTGGACAATGACGATGGAATACACTCGCCCATCTCCATTTCCCTGGCGCTCCGCCCGAAGATCGACAGTGGCCGGACGTGTGATGACGATATCAGGTGACGTGTTACCGTCGCCCGTCGTATCATCTGCTTCATCTGACGATACAGAAACAATCCGTAATGAAGAGCCGCCCGTACTGTCCGCGCTCTTCACAAAATCACCTGCAGTGAATGTGTGATACTTGTGATTCGGAGGCCAAATCGAGATATCGGACTTCAGTTCCGGCTGCTGCGCACTTAGTGCAGAAAGAAACGAGATGAGAAGCAAAAGTTCAAGCAGAAAAAATTTTGGTCTGCATATCATCATAGCTGTTCCTCCTTAGTAGGTGATTGATCCCGCATACTGTAGAGTGGAAAAAGGCGAACTCTCACAACCCTCGATCCCTGAATTCGATTGCAAAGAAAGGATAACAGACATCACGCAGGCGCCCCCGCGCCGATCCCTATGTCAAATATACTAAATTTACTAACTGAATGGAAAGGAAGTCAAGGGTTTTAAAGATTAAAAATCGTACATCATTTGAGTTGACATGCGGGAGAATTCCATTCCGGAATCACGGGGGTGGTTTCCGTCGAATTCGCCACAAATGGCCCTACGGCGAATCAGTCGCCGGAGGAGGTCGTATCACAGCAAAGTAATAAATGGGTAAATCGTTCTTGCCATTTGATGGGAGGTGACCCCGAGGCAAGATATCAAAAGTAAATGCTCAGCCCAAATTTTACCGACGATCCGTTGAATTGCCAACCCTTTTGGGTTGATTTAGAGTTAATGACATCATCGTAGATAGGCGTGGAAGCGTACTCATAATGTGAATGCGATGTCGATGTCGATGTCGTTGAAACGTAAACGGCCGACAGTCCATACTCCGCGTGGAGCGAGAGCGATCGCATTGCAAACCACTCGGCTCCGGCGAGCGCACGCGCCCCTACACCCCAGGAGTCATTGTCGCTTATTGACGTTGTAGTTCGGAGAGAACCGTCGGATGCGAATTGAGTTCCAAGATTATCTTCCGTGTGATAACTGTTAGATTGATAGATTGGCCCGCCTCCGAAGAAGAAGTTTATGCTGGCCAGTGGATTTGGATAATAAAGATACTGAGCGTTGATCATCGCTCCCTGGGAGTCTTCCGAACGATCGCCGGTTTGACCGCTATAAAGCGTGTCAGCCCGGATCAAACTTCCACTCTGATCGTTGTCGGCGGTGAAAACCGAAAGGCTTAACCCCACTCTGACAGCATCGTGTTCCGAAAAATGTCGCTTGAGTGAGAAAATCGTTCCCTGAAATGAGCTCAGGGTAAAATTGCTGTTAACTTGAAACTGAAGCGACCACGAGCCGTCTTGCAGAGAATTTTTCGGGGAGTTGCTTTGATCCTCCTCTGATTGCGCCCCAAGCTGGCTCGCTGAGATGGTGAGCATGAAAATGAGGACGACGTATCGTAGATAATGCATTTGCAGATGTTGCATTGCGTGTTCCTTTCTGGAAGGTGACTCCCAACGTGAGTCGATAAATTTCTCCACCGACGGAGTTGGTCCGATGGGTTTCTCTCTGGATTAAAGCAAATGAATTGGGTACAAGAACGTTAACTTTGACGCGGAATCCTCCCGCGGATCTCCCTGTTCGAATATATCAAGCCTCTGATCCAATGTCAAGGCGCGCCGTAGCCCGACGCACGTCGATCCCGTCGATAACTTTCACAAATAATTGGTACATTATCGCACCAATTCACACCATTCACAACTATAGATCGCATCCATGAAATCATTCTTTGGCGCGCTGTTCGTATCGCTCCTGCTCGCTACATCCGCCCTCTCGCAAACTCCGGGCATCCCGGACCTCGAAAAAGCAAGAAAAGACAGCGTTGCGTCGGCGCGGAAACTTGCCGACTCCGTCAAATTCGCGAAACTCTTTGCCGTCGCGCAGTATCCTTACATCAAGGGATCAAAATGGAGCGGCGTCATCCCTGTCGAAAATCCGACCGAGATTCCCGACCCGAACCGCGACTACAAATTGCTTTTCGATATAGCCGAGAGGAACCCCGATTCGACCTCCAAGGAAATCAACATGGGGCTCGATGAGGTGGCGCGCGTCCTTAATTTGCATGTGGCTTCCGGGATTTCCCCAAAACGGCTCTTTCCGGTGATCGTTATTTTCGGCAAGGCGCTCGAAGCGGTTTTTACAAACGAACGCTACAAGCAAAAACACTCCGTCGATAATCCCAACCTGAAGCTTATCAAGGATCTGGAGGACGCCGGGGCGAGGATTATTGCGTGCGGACAGGCTATGGCCTACCGCGACGTAAAGAAGGAAGATCTCCTGCCAACCATCAAGGTCACTCTCACAGCCCAGACGGTCTTTTCAAACTACGAACTACAGGGATACGTGCGGTACAAGATTCGCGAGAACGAATAACGGCAGGCGAAGCGGCGGCCGGCTATTCCTTTACGCCTCCCGCCATGATGCCGCTGATGTAGTATTTTTGCACGGCGGCAAACAGGATGAGCACGGGCGCGATCGTGATCACCGACCCCGCCATCATGAGCTCGGTATCCTGAACGTGTTCGAGAGATAAATTGGCTACGGCGACCGGCAGCGTGTACATCGTGTCGTCCGTCATGACGATGAGGGGCCAGAGGAAGTCGTTCCACGTCCCCATGAACGTGATGATCGCAAGTGTGATGAGGATCGGTTTGCACAGCGGGAGGATCAGCTTCCAGTAAATCTCGAAATCACCGGCGCCGTCGATGCGCGCCGCCTCGATAAAACTGTCGGGTATGCTCTGCATGAACTGCCGGATCAGAAAAATGCCGAACACGCTCGCCATCCCCGGAATGATCACCCCCATGTATGAATTGATAAACCCCATCTTATTAAGCATGAGAAAGAGCGGCAGCATCGTCACCTGTGCGGGAATCACCATCGAGGAGAGCAACAGCTTAAACAGCCCGTCCTTCCCCCTGAACCTGAACTTCGCGAATGCGTAACCTGCCATCGAGTTGACGACGAGCGCAATCACTGTTACGGTGACGGAGAGAAATGCGCTGTTAAAGAGGTAACGCGCAAGATTCAACCGTGTGAAGAGCGATACGTAGTGCTCGAAGGTGACCACGTCGGGGATGAAGCGGGGAGGAAACGTGCTGGCATGTCCGGCCGGCATGAAGGATGCGGAGACCATCCACAGCAGCGGCACAAGCGTCACCGCCGCTATGATCACCAGAGCGGCATACAATATTATTTTTCGAAGAAGTTTCACAATGCCTTCACTCTTTTGCTGACCTGTGATTGCACGATCGAGGCGGCAAGGATGATCGCGAAGAGGACGAACGCCACCGCGGCCGAATAACCCATGTTCCACCACCGGAAACCGTGCTGGTACATGAGCAAAACGATGCTCAGGGTGCTGTTGAGCGGCCCCCCCTGCGTCATGACATACGGCTCGGCGAAGAGCTGTATGTATCCGATCATCGTGATGATCGTTATGAACAGCGTCGTCGGGGCGAGCATCGGGAGGGTGACGGAGCGGAATTGCTGCCACTTCCCGGCTCCGTCGATGTTCGCCGCTTCATAGAGTTCATCCGGAATATTCTGGAGACCCGCGATGAAAATGACCATGTTGTACCCGAAATTCTTCCACACGGCCATCAGGATGATCGCCGGCATGGCCCAAGCGGGATCCCCCAGCCAGTCGATCTGCCCGATTCCCACAAACGAAAGCGCGTAATTCAGCAATCCGAAGCGCGGATGGTAGACGAACCTCCAGACGACGGCGACTGCAACGAGCGTTGTGACGACCGGTGCGAAGTACGCCGTGCGAAACAGTCCCTTGAGTCGTACTCCCTTCGACTGCAGCAGGAGCGCCGCCCCGAGCGAGACGGAGATCGAGAGCGGACCGCCGACAATGAGAAAGTACATCGTATTCTTGATCGCCTTCCAGAAGAGCGGATCGCCGAAGAGATCGGTATAATTCTTCACACCGACGAATCGCACGTAACGCCAGTTGCCGAGCGAATAGATATCGAAGTCCGTAAAACTAAGTATGAACGCGGCGATGACCGGAACAACGAAGAAAACGCCGATCGCGATGAGCGCCGGGGCGAGGAAAATCATCGCGATGCGTACGTGGCCCTTAGCGCGCATGGGCAAGCATCCAGCGGCGTTTTTCGAGCATGAGGTCGACGCTCCTGTCAAGCTCCGTCATTGCTTCGTCGACTGTGAGCCGGTCCATCGAAATGAGCTCTGTCACCTGTCTGATTGTCTGGGCGATTTGCTCCCATTCCGGGATCTTAGGGGTTGCGACCGTCCGCTCAAGCTGTTCAAAGAATGCGGCGGCATATTTATTGCCGGCAAGCGCCGGGGACCGCCACGACTCGACACGCGCAGGGAGGTCTCCTGTCAGCGTGTAGAACTCCGACTGCACCCCGGGTTCGGAGAGGTACTCGATAAGCTTCCAAACTTCCGCTTTCTTGTTGGATGCACGGAACGTGACGAGGCTCGAGCCCCCGGCGAGGGAAACGCCGCTCGAGGTGTCGGGCCCCGGAAGCGGAGCGGTCATCCATACATCCTGCAGTTCCGGAGGCATTCTGCGGCTGAACTCGCCGATGTTCCACGGGCCGCTGATGAACATCGAGAAAACCCGGTCGGACATCCCCTGATATACATTGACGATCTGTGTCGTTTTAACGGGGGCGAGTTTTTCAGCGAAGAATTGGTGGAATGTGTTCATCGCTTCCTTGAATTGTGCGCCGGAAAAATCGGCATAGGTGCCCCTCTCCCTGAGCAGGGTCGAACCCTTCTGAAGGCCCATGATCACCTGAGGCGCCCACTCGTTGTTCGTCGGCAGAAGGATTGCGTATTCCGAAAGTTTACGATTCACAAGCTTATGGGATACGTCGAGCCATTGTGCCCAGGTCCTGGGCGGCTTGTCGTATCCGGCCTTCGCAAGGAGATCGGAGCGGTAAAACAAGACACGCGTATCGACATACCACGGAATCCCGTAGAGTACGGAGTCTATGACGTTCGTGTCCCAGATCCCGGCAAAGTAGCTCGACTCCGCGATCGAACGGGATTGCTTCACCCACGGTGTGAGTTCCTCCAGGGCCTGCAGCATGGTGAACTCCGGAACCCAGGTATTCCCGAGCTGGCACAGATCGGGGAGTGAGTTGCTCGCATAGGCGGTGAGAAGTTTTTCATGCGCCGCATTCCACGGGATCATCTGCACGCGAACAGAAATGCCGGGATTCCGCCGCTCAAATTCGGGCATGAGGGCCGAGACGCGCTCTCCTTCGGCTCCCATCGCCCAGAAGACGACGACGTTATTCGGCGGGCCGGTCGGCCGGCAACTTGACAGAGTGAGCACGATTACCAGATGTAGGACAAGATAATATCTTGTCCTACAAGGCGACCTCATCATTTCACCTCAAATTTCGTTTCCATCACATCCTCTGAATTCGTCCCGACAAATACCGTAAACGTCCCCGGCTCGATTACTTTTTTCAATTCTAGATTGTACATGGACAAATCATCGGGGTACAGCACGAACGATACCGATTGCGATGCGCCGGGCTCTAACGTGATTCGTGCAAACCGCTTCAGTTCCTTCACCGGACGGGTGACGCTTGCGACATCGTCGCGAAGGTAGAGCTGGACCACCTCTTCCCCCTTGCGGGACCCGGTGTTCGCAACGCGAACAGTTACCTTCAGGCTGTCCTTGCTGCTGATCGTCGGGGAGCTGACTTTCAGGTCGGAGTAGGCGAAAGAGGTGTAGCTCAATCCATAGCCGAACGGGAAGAGCGGCGTGTTCGGCATGTCGAGGTATTTCGACGTGTAATGATCTTTTTCCGCGTACGGCCTCCCGGTGTTCTTATTATTATAATAGAGCGGAATCTGTCCCACCGAGCGTGGGAAGGTGACCGGCAGTTTGCCTGAAGGGTTTTCATCGCCGAAAAGCACATCTGCGATCGCTGAGCCCGCCTGAACGCCGAGGAACCACGTTTCGAGGATCGCCGGGACGTGCGCGGCAGGCCAGGTGATCGTGAGCGGCCTCCCATTCGTAAGAATAAGCACCGTTGGTACTCCCGTTGCAACAATCTTCTGCAAAAGTTCTGACTGAACGCCGGGAAGATCGCAAGTTGCACGGCTGGCGGCCTCTCCGCTCATGCGCTCGTTTTCACCGAGAGCGACAATCGCTACTTCGGCCTGCCGGACTTTATCCAGGGCATCCGAAAAATTCCCTACCGAATCTTCAATCCCGCATCCATGTGTATAGAGAATTTTTGCCGACGACGGGAGAGCATTCTTGATCCCCTGCAGTATCGTCACCACATTCTCCGCCTTGCCCGATGCGTGCCATCCGCCCAGCATGTCTTCTGCGTCGTCGGCAAGTGGTCCGATGAGCGCGACGGTTTTGATCTTTTTCGAAAGCGGGAGGAGATTTTTGTCGTTCTTCAGGAGGACGATGGATTTTCGCGCGGAAATCAGCGCCTTTCGGAGATGGTCCTCAGCCAGGATCGATCTCTTTTCCCGCTCCTCGTTGATGCCGCGATACGGATCGTCGAAGAGCCCGAGTTTGAATTTCATTCTCAGTACGCGCCTCACGGATTCATCCACGACCTCCTCTTTCACCTTGCCGCTACGGACAAGTTCCGGCAGTTCCTTCATGTATATACGGCTCACCATGTCGAGATCGACCCCTGCATCGATCGCAAGTTTCCCCGCCTCTCCCCGGTCGGCGGCAACACCGTGCCTGATGAGCTCCTCGATCGCGGTCCAATCGCTCACGACAAATCCCTTAAAACCCCACTCCTTCCTCAGCACATCGGTCATCAGCCATCTGCTCGCCGAACTCGGGATGCCGGAGATTTCATTGAAGGACGACATGAGACTCCCCGCGCCCGCTTCCACGGCTGCGGCGAACGGCCGGAGATAGACCTCCCGCATCGTTCGTTCTGAGACATCGACAGTATTATAGTCGCGCCCCGCCTCGGCTCCCCCGTATGCGGCAAAGTGCTTTGCGCAGGCGAGTATCGAGGAACTATCGCTCAGCCGTTTCCCCTGGAATCCTCTCACGCGGGCGGCCGCCATCAGCGAACCGAGATACGGATCCTCTCCCGATCCTTCCACAATGCGCCCCCATCGCGGATCACGCGCGATGTCGACCATCGGCGCGAATGTCCAGTGAATTCCGGCGGACGAGGCTTCGATCGCCGCGACACGGGCGGATTGCTCGACAAGCGCAGGATCCCAACTGCTCGCCTCGGCGAGGGGGACGGGAAAGATCGTCCTGTATCCGTGGATGATATCCACGCCGATGATCAGCGGTATGTGCAACCGGCTCTCTTCCACAGCGATGCGTTGAATCTCCCGGACTGAAGAGCTTCCGGAGGCGTTCAACAGCGAGCCGACAAGTCCCTTTCGCACGAGCGCCGCGTCCTCATCCGTCAGATGCGACTTGCGCTCTGGCGACCAGCTCGCGGGTATTTGATTTAATTGTCCGCATTTTTCTTCCAGCTTCATCATATGCAAAAGAGAATCGATGCGCCGGTCGACGAGAGCGTCCTGCGCCCGCAAGGGCGACACTACGACAAGCACGGCACAACTCACAAGTATTGCGAATTTCCACGCGATCATCTCAGGTGCTCCTTTCATCATTACGCGCTCGCGTACGCCAGAAGATTCAACAAATACCGCTGAGCGACGGGGTCTTCCCGCCGGGAATAAAGACCATCGGACGAAGATGCCATCAACCTCCCACGAAGCTGAATGCGGGACACGATAATCTTCCCTTTGCCGAACGGCACCTCAAAAACGGCCGGGATTCTGAGTCCCAGACCGCACCGGGCGAGAACATTGAAACTCCTGTCCGGCACAACATGGTGCTCCGAAACGATTTCTCCGCCATACGCACCGTTCAACATTTTAAGATGATCTTTGGCGATCCCTTTCCACAATGGATGTTTTGCCTCAGAAGCAAAAACGTATGAATCATATCCCCCTTTGTCCACATCATCCCTTTTTTCAATCGTGAGCTCGACGCCGGCGGCGATGGGGATGATTGTCTTCATCCCGATGCCGAATTCGGGTTCGTCTATTATAACGGTTTTCCCTGATTCGAGGAGCGTGCTGATTTCCGTGAGATTGTTTTGATAATCATCCCGGAACAATTCTCCGTTGGAGACGATCACGACATCCGGCAAGCCAGGTTCCTTGGGATCGAATCTCATGACATCCGCTACCAGCGATCTCAGAAATTCTCCCAATTCATTTTCACCAAATACAGCGATCCGTTTCCCGGGCCCCGCCCCCGCGATCCGATCGAATACAAAAAGCGGTTTTTCCGAAACTATGACAGGACGCTCGGCCTGGTGCAATTCTGCGCATGCGCGATATTCTCCGTTATTCTGTGGAAAATGAAACTCCAGCGGGAGAATGGAACGACCTGAAGGCCTTACGCTGAGGCTGTATTCAGCTTTGTACAACCATTCCCCGCTCATGGACCGGATGCCATACTTCAACCGTCCCTTATTTCCGTGGGGTTCGTCGTTAAAGACAAAGACACGCAGGGTCCGCTTTTCTTCTGCGAAGAAATGCCTGTCCCACAACTCGATGCACACACCGAACGGAGCGAACGCATTCTTGAGCGCGGCAAGAACGGGTTTCGGGTGAAGATCCCGGATATTTCCGAGGAACCAGTTCGCAGTCGGACCCGCATTGTTCGAAAGATACACAAAAGGCTGAATAGCATCCACCCTCATGCGGCGGAAGAGTTCCACGAGTTCCCGGACGAGAAATGACTGATGCGCAATGAGTTCATCCTTCGACCACGCCGGCCCGAGCCATCGCCCGACGACGTCCTTCATCAATGAGGAGGGGTTGTTCTCCTTATCGAGCCACCACCAGCAGAATTCATTGAGCATGGCCGGCTTCACCGAATGCTCAACTTCGGTCATCGCCCGCGTGAAACCAAACTTCCGGTCGTTGAGAACAGGCCCGAGGGAATAGATGTAGGGATGTTCCTCGACGAAATCGACCGATTCCCACGGACGCGTGGGATCCAGCTCCTTCATCGCCGGGACGATCTCGGATTGCACGATGCTGTCTGTGCATTCATTGAGCGCGTCCCAGATGATGATGCTCGGGTGATTGCAGTTATCTTCCACCCAGCGGGTAAATTCTTTGCTGATTTGTTCTTTGGATCCCCGCGTCGTCCAGAACATCCACTCGTTCTGTAGGAGCATTCCGTGCTCGTCGGCGATATCGTACCACCGGTTATACATCTGTCCGATGTGATTCCGGAAGAAATTCATATTATGCGCTTTGGGAATGTCGACGAGGACCCTCTTGATCCACTCCGGGTTCCACGGGAGCGTGCGCCTGTCGGCATCGGACAGAAACCTGTGGAAGGCGATATTGCCCCCCTTAAGGAAAATGCGTTGTCCGTTGAAATAGAAATCAGACCCGTTGACTCTGAACTCCCGCATGCCGAACTTCACGTCACACCTGTCCGACCCTTTTCCTTCAACGATCAGTTCGATCCCCACCTCGTAGAGGAACGGATCTCCGACCGACCAGAGGCGCATGCCGGCAATTTCGTGCTCGATCGTGCACACCATTGTGCCCTCTGCCGCAAGAGATTTCCGGAAACGCATGGGCTCACCGACCGGGCTGCCGGACCGTTTTTCCCGGACACCCGACAACAACTCACATGCG
>Ga0184629_10001105_pt1 | contig 11249 bp, 8 predicted proteins | sample PLM4_32_b1_FD_133158 | JGI IMG/M metagenome (GOLD analysis project Ga0184629, IMG submission 133158) | Groundwater sediment microbial communities from an aquifer in East River, Colorado, USA - PLM4_32_b1 | ecosystem: Environmental > Terrestrial > Soil > Riparian zone | place: USA: East River... | reverse complement strand
GCAGCACTTTCACCGCCACCTGGCGGTCGTGCTTCAGGTCCTGGGCGAGATACACCGTGGCCATGCCGCCTGCACCCAGCTCGCGCTCGATGCGGTAACGGTCGGCGAGGGCGCCGGACAGGCGAGCGATGGCGCCCGAGGGTTCGGTCATGGGCGAGCTAAGATGCGGCCACGGCCCCGGATTGGCGAGGCGATCACGCGGAAAGCGTTTCGACGTCGTACCGCGCGAAACTCTTGTCGGCGGTCAGGATCGGCAATTGCTCGATCTGCGCCTGCGCGATCAGCAGGCGATCGAACGGATCGCGGTGCAGCGCCGGCAGGGTCGCAACGTGGAGTGCGTGACGATGATGGACAGGGAGCGGGGTAATCCCGGTGCGCGTCATGAGGCGCGGCATGAGCTCGCCCGGCGGCTCCGGGAGTCGCAGCTTGCCGAGGCCGTACTTGATCGCGATCTCCCAAGCACTCGCGGCCGAGAGCAGCAGCTCGTTGTCCGCCGAAACGACGAGCGCCCGACTCGGCTCGGATAGCCGCTCGGGCGCCGCCAACATCCACAACCAGACTTGCGTGTCGAGCAGGACCCTCACGTCTCGAAGCTGTCCAGCACGTCCTCCGTGAGCGGGGCGTCGAAGTCGTCGGCGATGAACACGCGGCCGCGCTCGGTCCCCAATGGACGCTGCTCCGTCGCGATCACCACCGGCACCAGGCGTGCCACTGGAACACCAGCTTTGGCGATCAACACCTCCTCTCCCGCCGCGACGGATTCCAGCAGGCGGGAGAGATGCGTCTTCGCCTCGTGCACGTTGTACGACTTGGGAGTGCGTTTCTTCATGCGCTATGTTAGCTAAGTCATATGACTAAGTCAACACAATGTGGCACGGGACTCACTTCGGCGCGCGCTCCAGCAGCTTCACGAATCGCGGATCGTTCCGGAGCGAGGCGAACTCCGGAGTCAGGCGGAGGGCGCCTGCCTTCCAGATCGAGTGGATGGCCAGCAGCTCCTGGAGATGGGCGAGGGCCGAATCGGCGTGCCCGGCCATGGCATGCGCTTTCGCGAGCATCGCGAGGTGGTCCGGTCCATCCACGTGATCGAGCTGGGAAGGCAACATCTCCACCGCGCGCCGCGCCTCTCGTACCGCATCCTCCGGGCGCCCTCGGAGCAGTGCCGCCCGGGCCATCCAGTTGTGCCAATTCGGTTCGGCGGCGTCACGCTGCGCAAGCCGCCCGGCGATGGACCAGGCGGCGTCGGCGTAGCGGGTCGCTCCAGTCGCGTCACCCCCGGCACGGGCGAGCGCCGCCTTCATGGTCATCATCGCCATTGAATCGGAGGGGAGGTCGCTCGCGATCGAGCCAGCGAGGAGGCGCGCCCGGGAATCGGCATCCACCACGGTCGCGATGAGGAGCTGGCGACTGTAGTGATCGCCGGTCAGGAACCAAGAAGCGAATCCCTTGCCGAGCGCCGCCTCGCTCCGGTGGATGACTTCCCTGATCCGGTCAGGATTGCCGTCCCCGATCCGCGCGGTGATCCAATCCTGCCAGAGCTGGCTCAGCAGCGGGGCGAGGAGCACAGCCCGCTCGAAGTACTGCTCGGAGGGTCCTGCCGGTTGGATGTAGGTGAGGGTGTTCGCCAGGTCATCGAGGGCGACGGGATTGCGCGGGTCGAGATCCACCTCCCGGCGCATCGTCGCGATCGCCTCGTCCCAGCGCCCGCTGCGGCGCGCCACATACGAATACGGCAGCAGGAGCTTGACGTCGTTCGGCCGCGCCCGGAGCGCCTGGTCCAGCTCGCGCCGGGCGCTCTCGTAGTCGCGGTGCCCCCAGTACCGGACATAGGCCACCGCCAACTGGGTTTCGGGAAGATTCGGCGCCAGCGACCGCGCCCGCTCGGCGGCGGCGGTGCCCTGCGCCAGCCGCGCCGCGGTGCGGTCAAAGAAGTTCCAGTAGATGATCATGTAGGCGTACGAGAGCCGCGCCCAGGCGAGGCCGAACGATGGATCGAGCGTCACGGCCTGCTGGAACAGCGCCGCGGCGGGGCGTCCGTCGTAGTCCGAAAGTTCGGCCCGTTGCAGCAGTGCCTCCCCCTGGAGATAAGCGTCATACGCCGCGGCATTGGTGGTGGGACGCGCACCGGCAATCGCACTGTCCTGTGGCGTGAGCGCCAGGTTGAGCGCCTGCGACACCTCTCCCGCAATCCGGCTCTGCACCTCGAAGGCATCGGACGGGTCGGCGTCAAAGGACTGCTCCCACGCCGTGGTGCCGTCGTCGGTGCGAATCAGCTCGGGGCTCACCCGGACCTGCGCCGCCCGGCCGGTGGCCGCGTCCTGCCACCGCACCCGGCCGGTCAACAGGTACCGCACGCCCAACTCCTTCCCGATCTGCTGCGGTGTGCTCTTCGTCCCGCGATAGGCCTCGGAGCTGGTGCGCGCGACGACCCGGAGTCCTGACAGCCCGGTGAGCCGGGTGCGCACCTCGTCCACCAGTCCCTCGGCGAAATAGGCCCGATCCGCCGGCCCCAGATTCTCGAACGGAACGACTACGAGGCGCATCGGGCCTGCGATGGCGGGCCCCGCGTGGCGGCGCCACGCCCAGATGCCGCCGAGCGCCGCCACCAGGAGTAGCGCGGAGATGACATACAGCGACGTCCGCGAACGGCGCACCGCCCGATGCGGGGCGGTGCCCGCCGGCGTGATCCCGCCGGTCGGCGTCGCCAATTCCTCGAAGCGGTCCAGCAGCAGTTGGGCGCTCTGGGGCCGGTCGGCCGGTTTCTTCTCGAGGCAACGCATCACGAGGTCGGCGAGTGGCGCTGGCACGGCGGCCCGGTGACGGGTCACGGCATCCGGGGCCTGGGTCACATGGGCGGCGATCACCTGCTGCGGCGTATTCCCGGTGAACGGGGGTCGTCCGGTGAGCATCTCGTAGGCGATGACCCCAAGCGCGTAGAGGTCGGCGCGATGATCCACATGCGGATCGGCAGTCGCCTGTTCGGGGGCCATGTAGGTGGGCGTGCCGAGCGCCACGCCGACGGTGGTGAGCGACTGACGCCCGGTCGCTTCGCTCACCGCCTTGGCGACGCCGAAGTCCATCACCAGGGCGTGGCGGCCCGACAGCATGATGTTTTCCGGCTTCACGTCTCGGTGCACCAGGCCATGCGCGTGGGCGTAGGCCAATGCATCGGCCACCTCGCGGAGGATCCGCACCGCATCGGCCACCGGGAACTCCCCATCGCGGGCGATCTTGGCCCGAAGCGTTTCCCCTTCGACGTAGGGCATCACGTAATACAGGAAGCCGTCGGCCACTCCCGAGTCGATCAGGGTCAGGATATGAGGGTGCTGTAGCTGCGCCGCGATGTGGACTTCCCGAAGGAAGCGGTCAGCGCCCAATGAGGCAGCGAGCTCCTGGCGGAGGACTTTGATCGCCACCTTGCGGTCGTGCTTCAGATCCTGGGCGAGGTAGACCGTGGCCATGCCGCCCGCGCCGAGTTCGCGCTCGATGCGGTAGCGGTCGGCCAGGGCGGCGGTCAAAGGGCTGTTCACCGGGTTCTCGCCTTCACTTCAACCCCTCCAACTCCGCCACGTAGATGTCGCTCTGGCGCTCGTTGATCGTGAAGAAAAACCGCCGTCCATCGGTGTGCCACAAGTCCTGGCGGTACGACGGCTTCGCAGGATTGTCGAAGCGGACGAGAAGGCGCGGACGACCGCCGGTGATCGGGACCCCCCAGATGGACGCGCGGCCTTCGCGATCCGCGGCCTTGAAGTAGACCGAGCGGCCGTCCAGGGACCACAGCGCAATCCCGGCCGGCAACGCCTCGGTCACCGTGTCCCCCGGCTGGTACACAAGGCGCGGCGAACCGCCAGCGACCGGAACAAGCCAGATCGCGTGGCCCCGCACGGTCAGCAGCATGCGGCCGTCAGACGACCAGTGACCTAGGGCAGCGACATCCCACACGCGCCGCGGCGTCCCCCACCGATCGGTTGCGTCCCGCGAGATCACCCATAGCCCATCGCGCGACCCTCCACCCGAGAGAAAGTAGGAGAGGGTTCGGCCATCTGGTGACCAGAGCGCACCCCGCTCCTGACCCGGATCCTCGGTGATGCGCTCGGGGGTTCCGCCATCCGCCGGCATCACGAAAATGTCCCGAGTGCCGTTCCGAAGCGAATGAAACGACACCCACCGGCCATCGGGGGAAAGATCCGGGAAGAAGTCGTCCGCGGGATCCGTGGTGAGCTGCTCCGGCTCTCCTCCGGCGACCGGCATGCGGTAGAGGTCCGAGTTCCCCGAGCGATCGGAGTCGAAGTACAGCCACCGCCCGTCGGCAGAGGTGGTGATCGACTCGACCGTCTGATTGCCCGTGGTGATCTGAACGGCCCGATCCTCGGAGAGCGGCGCCCCCGACGCGATCGGGATCGCCCACACATTGGCCCGAGAGGTGTAAACGGAGTACGCGAGGCGCCGACCGTCCGCCGAGAGGGTGACCGAGTGCGCGAGAAGTCCGCTCGTCACTCGCACCGGTTTCCCGGCTGGCCTGCCGGAGCGCTGCAGCCGCACGATGTACACATCCCGGGTTCCGTCGCGGTCCGTGACGTACAGCAGTTGCCGGCTGTCCGGCGTCCAGGCGGCGCTCTCGTTCAGCTCGGCGTTGTCGGTCACCGGCACCGGCGTCCCTCCGGCAGACGGGAGCAGGACGATCGCGCTCGGCCCACGATTCCCGAAGAACGCTCGCCCACGGGCGAACTGGCTGTTGCCGGTGGAGAGGGCGATCCAGCGACCATCGGGCGACCACGCCAGCGAATACGGGTCGAACACCACTCCCAAGAGCTGAGGCGTGCCGCCGTCGGCCGGCACGACAAAGACCGATTCCTGAGCCTGCGTCACGGCTTGGACGGACAGCGATCGGACGTAGGCGATGCGTCGTCCGTCGGGAGACCAGGTGGCGCAGCACGCCGCCGCGGCCACCATATGGGGCACGCCGCCGAGAGAGGGCACGAGGTAGAGATCGGTGCCGCGCTCGAACAGGATCTGCTCGCCGTCGCGAGACCACAGCGGCCGCCGCTGTGGCGGTCCGGCGTCGGGCACCAAAGCCACCGGCCGGCCGCCCGCTTGCCGAACGTAGACTCGCGTGTCGTTGAGCGGCCCGGCGGCATAGGCCACGAACTTGGCGTCGGGCGAGATGGCCGGCTCGATCTCGAGACCGGGCTCGAACGTCAGCTGCGTGACCTTACCCATCGCGATCGGTTCCGGGGACCCGCGGGACAGGATCACGCCACCCACCACGACTGCTACGGCGGCGACGCCCACCCACTTCACCCATGGCCGGCTGGGCCTGACGGCGCGAGTCGGACGCGTCGTGGTCGGCGTGACGCCGCCACTCGGCGTGGCCAGCGGCTCGAGCTGCACCACCAATTCGTCCGCCGTCTGCCACCGGTCCGCGGGCCGTTTCGCCAGACACTTCATCAGGACGGCCGACAGGGCCGGCGAAATGCCGGGCCGCCGCGTCTCCACCGGCTCCGGGGCTCGGGTGACGTGCGCCGCGAGCGTCTCCTGCGGCGTGAGCCCGGAAAACGGTGGGCGGCCGGTCAGCAGCTCGTAGCCCAGCACGCCCACGGCGTAGAGGTCCACGCGGTGATCGAGATTCGGATCCGCAGCGGCCTGCTCTGGCGCCATGTACGCGGGTGTTCCCAGCGCGATGCCGACCGAGGTCAGCGTGTGCGCGCCGGTGGCCTCGCTCACGGCCTTGGCGACGCCGAAGTCGGTCACCAGCGCGTGCCGGCCCGACAACATGACGTTGTCCGGCTTGATGTCGCGGTGCACGACGCCGTGCGCGTGAGCGTGCGCCAGAGCGTCGGTGACCTCGATCAGGATCTTCACCGCCTCGTGCACCGGCAGCTCGCCCCGATGCGCGAGCCGCTCCCGCAGCGACTCGCCTTCCACGTAGGGCATCGCGTAGTAGTAGAAGCCGCCCGCCTCGCCGGAATCGAGCAACGGCAGGATGTGGGGGTGTTGCAGCTGGGCGGCGACTTCGATCTCGCGGCTGAACCGCTCGGCTCCCATGGTCGCGGCCAGCTCGGCGCGCAAGACCTTCAACGCCACCTTTCGGTGGTGCTTCAGGTCCTGGGCGAGGTAGACGGTGGCCATGCCGCCAGCGCCCAGCTCCCGCTCGATGACGTAGCGGTCGGCCAGTGCGGCCGCGAGGCGTGCGGAGGCGTCAGCCACGGCTGGCCGCCTGTCGATCAGTCAAGGCTGCGCTCCTGCCCGCGGCCTCCCACCCCAGGTTGTGCAGGATCCGCTCGTACTCCGGAACCCCCGCCCGGAGCCGGGCGAATCCCGGCCACTGCAGGGCCATCGCCGTCAGCAGGGGATCCTTCACCTGCACCGCCTCCCGCAGGTGCTCGAGCGCGCGATTCTCCTGCCGCGCGCCGAGAGCGGCGGCGGCGAGCGCTGCGGGCTGCACGTACTCGCTCCGGGCCCGCGCCGCGAGCTCGGCATACAGCGCCTCGGCCGTGTCAGGCCGTCCTGCCGCGCCGTTGGCATGGGCCAGGCCCATCATCAGCCAGGGGTGCCGTCCGAAGCGGGAGAGCAGGGAGGGGCCGACCTCGATGGCCTCCAGCGGACGGGGACCCAGCGCCAGGCAGTGGAGCAGCGTCCACTGCGGGTAGAAGGCGTTGGCATCCAGCTCGATGGCTCGGCGGGCCTGCGCCATCCCCTCTTCGCTCTTCCCGCCCCAGGAGAGCACGATGGCAAGTTGAGCCCGGGCGTTGGCGCTGAGCGGATCCGAGGCGATCACTCCGCGAAGCTGGGCCTGTGCCGCCTCATGGCTTCCCTTGATGTAGCAGAAGTCGAAGACCGCCTGAATGGTCCGGGCCTCGAGATCGAGCGGATCCAGTTCAACCGCACGGGCAAGGGCGGCGGAGCCCCGATCCAGGTCGAACTCCCCCATGATCGAGTGGAGGCCCAGGACCACCTGCCCCAGGACCAGCAGGGGCGCCAGTTCGAGGGCACGGGAGGTCCCCTCCCGGGCCCGCTCGGCAATCTCCGCCGGCCGGACCATTCCATAGAGACTCATCAGCAGCAGCGCCTCGGCCAGCTCCGCGTGGGCCAGCGCCAGCCCGGGGTCGATCGCGAGTGCCTGCTCCAGCGCTTCGACCGCCCGGAGCAGCGCCGGTCCCCGCTGCTTGATGAGAGCGTGCCCCTTGAGGTACAGATCGTAGGCCTCGACGTTGGCCGTGGGAGGACGCACCAGGCGACCCTCGGCGCCGGCGGCGAGCGTCAGCTTCAACTTGTCGGCGATCGCGGAGGCGATCTCGTCCTGGATGGCGAACACATCGGTGAGTTCGCGGTCGTATCGCTCGGACCAGAGATGATATCCATCGGCGACGTTGATCAACTGGGCGGTGATCCGGATCCGCCCACCGGCCCGGCGCACGCTGCCCTCCAGCACCGTGCTAACGCTCAACTGGTCGCCGATGACCCGAAGGTCGGCGTTCTTTCCCTTGAAGGAGAAGGCCGAGGTGCGGGCCGCTACCCGGAGGCGGGGGAGCTGGGACAGCGCGTTGATGATCTCCTCGGAGATTCCGTCGGAGAAGTACTCGTTCTCCGGGTCGCCGCTCATGTTGGCGAAGGGGAGCACTGCGATGGACCGGTCCCCCGGTTCGGCACGCTGCGCTCCGGGCTTCGACTCCAGCGCGGCGGCAAAATCCGCCACCGTCGAAAACCGGTCCTCCGGCGCCCGGGCCATGGCGGTCGCGAGGGCGGCGTCGATGGCCCGGGGCACGTTGGGTCGCTTGGTGGCCACCCGGGGCGCGGTCCGGGTGAAGCGCTGCACCAGGATCGCATCCATGGTGGCCCCGGTGAACGGCGGCTCACCCGCCAGCATCTCATAGAGCACGCTGGCCAGCGCGTAGAGGTCGCTCCGGCCGTCCACGTCCCGTTCCCCGGCCGATTGCTCCGGGCTCATGTAGGCCGGCGTCCCCACGGACATGCCGGTCATGGTGATCCGCTCCGATCCGGCCGCGTGCACAGCGCGTGCGATCCCGAAGTCTGCGACGATGGCATGACCCGACTGGAGCAGGATGTTCTCCGGCTTGATGTCGCGATGAATGACGCCGTGGTCGTGCGCGTAGGCCAGCGCATCGGCCACTTCCCGTGTGAGCCGCACCGCGTCCTCCACGGGCAGGGCCTTCTCCCGCGTCATCCGGGTGCGCAGGGTCTCGCCCTCGACCAGCGGCATGACGTAGAAGAGGAATCCCTCGGCCACGCCCGAGTCGTGCAGGGCAAGGATGTGGGGGTGGTTGAGCTTGGCCGTCGTCCGGATTTCGCTGAGGAAGCGCTCGCTCCCGAGCGTCGCCGCCAGTTCGGACCGCAGGACCTTGATGGCGACCTCCCGGTCATGCTTGAGGTCCCGGGCGAGATAGACGGTCGCCATGCCACCTTGCCCCAGCTCACGCTCGATGCGGTAGCGGTCGGCCAGGGCGGCGGTGAGGCGCGGAGCGATGTCAGGCACCGATCACCTGCAACCCCACCGCGCGCGCCGCCGTGGCGAGCGCCGTGTCGTGGGTGGCCATGGTCAGGGCTGCGTTGCGCGCGTCGCGCCACGCAATGGCGGTAGACAGGTGAATGGCGTCCAAGGTGCCCAACGGCGTCGGGAACGGCTCGGACGCGCGCCGCAACACGGGGCGGCCCACATCCACGACTTCGACCGCCTCGAGCAGCTGGTAGACGGCCGCGCGTCGGGCGGCCACTTCGTCCTCAGACAACCATCCAAGGCGCGACAAGCGATCGAGGGTCCGGAGGCACTCGACCTCGGTGAGCGCGCTCGCGACAGCCGTCTCGACGCGCTGCCACTCGGCGAGGCGGTTCGGCTCGCCGAGGACGAGGCGCAGCGCGACGGACGCATCGAGGTAGGCGATCATCGCGACGGCTGCCGTTCCGCGAGCAGCGCGGCCAGGCTGTCGACCGGGCGGCCGAGCGGCGGGGGCAGCGGGACGTCATGGAGCGCGCGGAGCGGGTGCCGGACGGAAAGTGGCTCGCCCGCCTGCGAGTACGGCACTAACCGGGCGATGGGGGTGTCGCGGTCGCAGACGGTGACCGGATGGCCACGACGGGCGGCCCGCAGATACGCGCTTAACCGCGCTTTCAGCTCGGCGACCTTGACGGTCTTCTCGGATGGTTTTTTCATGGTCACAATATGGTCCTATATGGTCACAATTGCCAGACCGATCACCATCGCGTTGCTTCGACCGTGAACAGCTGCGACACGTATTCCCGGGCCTGGTAGTAGCCAGGGAGATCGAGCGTCAGCGAGATGGATCCGAAACGGAGCAGGCCGGAGCGTTCAAGAGCGCACTACCCTCGAGCAGCGATCGTCCTAGCGGTCAGGACGCGGCGCAAGAGAACAGCGGCGTGGCGGAAGGCCATGCCCCGCCTACTGTGAGCCCGCGGCGCTGGCCGGCGTCAGCACGATATTGCGGTACTCGACGGGCCCGTGATCTCCCTGGAGGAAGATGGGACCTGGGGCCAATTCATCGCTGTCCAGGGCGCCACCGGTGATACCGGGGATGGCTTGCTCGCAAATGATGCGCCGTCCGTTGAGTACGACCGTCACCGTCCGGCCCACCAGCGTGATGTCGTACGATTGCCATTCCCCCGGCTGCTTCGCGGCTATCTCGCTGGGTGTCAGGAACCCGTAAATCGAACCCAGGCCGTCATTCTTGGGCTCCATGCCGGGCGTGTCCTCGACCTGCACTTCGTATCGGCCCCGCAGGTAGATGCCGCTGTTGCCACCCGCGCTGTAGCGGAACTCTACGTGCAGCTTGAAGTCGGTGAAGCTGTCCCGGGTCACGAGGTTGGCTCCGGCGGCGGCATTCGTGAGCACGTGGTTGACCACCTTCCACTGACTATTGGACCCGATGGGCTTCCAACTGCTCAGATCAACGCCTTTGAAGAGCGTGATGGGACGGGCCCAGCGCGGCATGGTGCTGCGCCGGAGCGTCGGAGCCCGGCGTGCGCTCCAAGCCAGGCGGTTGCCGGCGGGGTCCGTCATCCAGCCTGAGAGTCGGTCATGGTCCAGTACACCTTCGAACTGCAGGTCGTTGTCGCCGGCTTCCCACTGGGGAGGAACGGAGAAACGGAGCGTATCTCGGGAGAACGCGATTCTGGAAATCGGGCGGGCGCTGCCGACGCGACCCACGAACCGACCCACGAGGATGCGGTCGCCGGACCACCCCACCTCCAGCCAGGACGGGTAATCGCCGGCCGGAGTGTTGAAGGTAATGTCCCACCGTCCAGTGAGCGGCGGCTCGACCGGCTGTTGGGCAACCAGGGCTCGACTGGCAGCGCCAAACCCGAGAAGTGCATACGTGATGAGAGCGGTAGTCGTCATGTGCGGGACTCCCTTGTGTCGTCGCGATGGACTTCCCCGAATAGTGGCGCGCGGTTCCGGTCTAAACAAGGCTTACGTCGCCGATCCGATCAGCTCGCAGAACTTTTTCAGATCGATGTTGCCGCCGGACACGATGGCCACGATTGGACCGCGACCGGCCTTCCCCGTCAGTGCGGCCGCGAGGGGCAGGGCGCCCGCGCCTTCCGCGATGACGCGCGCCTTTTCCGCCATGAGCCGCATGGCGCGCTTCGTCTCTTCCAGGGTGACCACGATGCACCCGTCCACCACCGGCTGCATCCGTTGCCACATCCGGGGGAACAGGCTCTGGCCGCCGGCACCATCGACGAACGACGCCTGCCATCCCTTGAACGCCTGCGGCGACCCCTTCGCGAACGACAGCGCTGCGGGGGCGGCCGTCTCTGGTTCGGCGCCCCACACCAGGATTTCCCGTTTGAGCGCCTTCAGGGCGCTGCCCACACCCGTGATGAGCCCGCCGCCGCCGATGGCGGCGATGACCGCGACCAAGTCGGGCGCGTCTTCGAGAATCTCCAGGCCCATCGTGGCGTGACCGGTGATGAAGTTGTGATCATCGAACGGGTGCACGAACGTCCCCTCGGCTCCGGGAAACGCGCGTTCGTCGAGCGCCTTCCACGCGGCCTCGTACGACACCGGAATGAGCTTCGCGCCGAGCGCCTTCATGCGCTCGATCTTCGCCGCGGGCGCCGTCTCGATCGCGACGACGGTGCAGGGCACGCCCACCTTTCTCGCCGCGTACGCGACACCTTGGCCCGCATTGCCGGCGCTGATCGTCCACACGCCGCGCGCGCGCTCGGCCTCGGACAGCATGGCCACCGCATTCGCGGCACCCCGCAGCTTG
>Ga0184629_10001103_pt1 | contig 11252 bp, 9 predicted proteins | sample PLM4_32_b1_FD_133158 | JGI IMG/M metagenome (GOLD analysis project Ga0184629, IMG submission 133158) | Groundwater sediment microbial communities from an aquifer in East River, Colorado, USA - PLM4_32_b1 | ecosystem: Environmental > Terrestrial > Soil > Riparian zone | place: USA: East River... | reverse complement strand
GCGGCTCGCGCTCGAGCAGGTTCTTGCACTCCTTCTCGGCGTCGGCGAAGTGGCGGAACAGAATTTCGGGATCCGCGCGCTCGAAATTGTAGGCGGAGAATTCCTGCTCGGCCTGAAGGAACACCTCGCCGTAGCGGAAGCGTTCGTTGAATTTCAGGTCGTAGACGTTCTCGACGCCCTGCACGTACATCGCGAGGCGCTCGAGGCCGTAGGTGATCTCGCCGGAGACCGGCGCGCAGTCGAAGCCGCCAACCTGCTGGAAATAGGTGAACTGGGTCACCTCCATGCCGTCGCACCAGACTTCCCATCCAAGACCCCAGGCGCCGAGCGTCGGATTCTCCCAGTCGTCCTCGACAAAGCGGATGTCGTGGAGCGCGGGATCGAGTCCGACCGTCTTGAGACTCTGGAGATACACGTCCTGCACGTCGCCGGGCGACGGTTTCAGGATCACCTGGAACTGGTGGTGTTGCTGCAGACGATTGGGGTTCTCGCCGTAGCGGCCATCTTTCGGCCGGCGCGAGGGCTGCACATAAGCCGCGCGCCAGGGGCGCGGTCCGAGCGCGCGCAATGTCGTCGCCGGATGCGACGTTCCGGCGCCGACTTCCATGTCGTAGGGCTGCAGGAGCACGCAGCCCTGCTTCGACCAGAAGTCCTGCAACGTCGCAATCAGATCCTGGAAGGTCTCGGGCTTGGCCACGCAGGGAGTCCTTAAGGCGCGGCACCTGATACAGGTGCCAAGAAGAAAGCGTCAAGGCGCGAGGGTAAGCGACTTTCCGTGGCGGAGCACGGCTTCGGCGGCCTCGCTGCTTCGGCCGTCGGCTTCGTGGAGAATGAGGCCTGCAGCGGTGACGAAACCTAAGTTGCTCTGAGTGTCACCCCCCTTCCGCCCACTTGCGCGCTGCTTCGCAGCGCTGTGGGCACCTTCCCCCTCAAGGGGGGAAGGGAAAACGATGGGCGATTTTTTGATTTGGACAATGACCCGCTTTGGCGTGACGCCCAAGCGTGGAAGCAGCGGGAACAGAACACCGCCATAGCCGCGTGAGGCATCGACAATCTCCTCGACCCGATCGGCACGGATTATGGCGGTGACAGTCCCACCGTCGCGCGCAAGTGCGAGCGCCCTGCCGGTCCAGGCGCGAACGGCATCCGAGGTGTCTCGTGTCGCGCGGTCGCGCGCAGCCACGGGCGACACGTGAGCGCTATTGGGATGAAACGGCGGATTGAAGAACACGTGGTCGAAGCTTTCGGATCCTATCAAATGCTGCGGCGGCTGCCCCCCACCCGAAGCGCCTCGCGTTGCTGCGGCGCTTCGACCTCCCCGCGAGGGGGAGGTGGGCTCAAATATCGAAGTCTCCGCCTCGCCGAGCACGAACAAGACGCGGTCGGCGAAGGCGTTGCGCGCTGCGTTTTCGTTGGCGAGGCGAACGAGCTCGGGATCGATCTCGATTCCGGTGATGCGAATATCGGGCACGCGTGCGGCCAGACAGAGGCTCGCGACACCCGCGCCCGATCCAAGCTCCAGCACGCTCGAGTTGGGTTCGGCGGGAACGGCGGCCGCGAGCAGGAGCGAGTCGTGGCCCGCGCGAAACCCGCTTACCGGCTGGGCAACCGTGATGCGCCCATTCAGGAACCGATCCAGGGTGACAGCAATAGTCACGTCGGCGTCGGGTCTCCGTCCTTGGGCTCGGCGTCGGCCAGGATGCGGCGCGCGCGCTCGAATTGCTCGTCGCGGACCACCATCAGCCGGCGCGGCAGCGCGCCGATGCTCCCGTCCATCACGCTCATGTGCGCGTCAAACAGAAGGGTCTCGATCCCCTCGCCTTTCAACACGGCTTGGGCGAATGAGAGATAGACGGTGTTGTTGGTACGGACGAGTTCTTTCATGGTTTGGCGCGCCGTTCCGGTAGGCACTTCGGCGGAAAATGCTCTAGTGTCCTTCGGTTCTGAAATTCGCTCCTGCGCTTGATATAGAACTCTTGCGAATTTCAGAACCTGGACACTAGGCTCTCCCTAAATGACCCGACACAAGCCGGCAAGGCCATGACCACGAAACCCTTCGAGACGAGCGAGGGTTCCCCGCCTATCAATCCGGTCGAGCGCCTGGCGGCATTGGTCGGCGGCGACCTCAACGCCGTGGACGGCGTCATCCATAACCGCATGACGAGCGAGGCCGCGCTGATCCCGCAGGTGAGCGCACATCTGGTGGATTCCGGCGGCAAGCGGCTTCGCCCACTGATCACGCTCGCAGCCGCGCGCCACTATGGCTATGCCGGAAGCGAGCATTTGAAGCTCGCCGCAGCCATCGAATTCATCCACACGGCGACGCTTCTGCATGACGACGTGGTGGACGGGAGCGGCATGCGGCGCGGCCGGCCGGCTGCGAACACGCTCTGGGGCAACAAGCCGAGCATCCTGGTCGGCGACTTCCTGTTCTCGCGTGCGTTCCAACTGATGGTGGAGACGGGATCGACACAGGTGCTCGCGGTGCTCGCCAATGCCTCCGCGGTGATTGCGGAAGGCGAAGTGATGCAGCTGCGCTCGTCCAAGAATCTTTCGATCAGCGAGAGCGACTATCTCAAGGTCATTGCGGCCAAGACCGCGGAGCTGTTCGCGGCCGCGGCCGAAGCCGGCGCCCTGATTGCGGGCGCCGATGAAGATCATGCGCAGGCCATGCGCGCCTACGGGCACAATCTCGGCATCGCGTTCCAGCTCGTCGACGATGCGCTCGATTATTCGGGACGCCAGGCGGTGATGGGAAAATCGGTGGGCGACGATTTCCGCGAATGCAAGGTGACCCTGCCGATCGTGTTGTCGATCTCGATCGCAAGCGAAGACGAGCGCCGCTTCTGGCGCAAGACGATCGAGGTCGGCGTGCAGGAAGAAGGCGATCTGTCGCGCGCGATCGAATTCCTGGAGCGCGGCGGTGCGCTGGCGGCAACCGTCGAACGCGCGAGACGCTATGCGAGGGAGGCGCGCGAGGCGCTGTCGATCGTGCCTGAGGGCGAGATCAAATCGGCGCTCTCCGAGATCGCCGACTTCGTCGTCGAGCGGGCGTATTAGGGATTCTTGATTTGTCGCGTTTTCTTACGCCGAACCGGCCCGGGCGGCTTCGCCGCCAAATGAAAATGAGGCGCGCAACGCGCGCCGGTCACTTCGGCGGAAAACGCTTCAGCGAGATGTGCCCACGTCAGGTGCGGCTATGCGCGTGGCCTTCACCCACCAATGCGGATGGTCCTGAGCAATGCGCCCCGCAGCACCTTCGGCATACTCGCGATCGTTGAAGAGACCGAAACAGGTGGCGCCGCTTCCCGACATCAGCGCGAACACGCAACCGGGCTCGTTATGCAGTGCCTCCACCACGTGATCGATGTCGGGCTGAATGTGCGTTGCCGGCGACTCCAGGTCGTTGCCGGAATCCTCGAGATAGGCGACGAGATCCCATAGCGTCTCGATGCGGCCCGGCGGCTCCATCGCGCTCGTACCTGTGCGCGCATTCAGTGTAGCGAACACACTCTCGGTCGGCAGCAGCACTCCCGGATTGACGAGGACGAGGTCGAGCGGCGGGAGCGAAACGGTGGGCGACACGTGCTCGCCGCGTCCTTCCATCCAGCACGGGCGCGACAGCACGCAGGCGGGGACATCAGATCCGAGCGTCCGCGCGAGCTCGATGAGCTCGTCTTCGGAGCGCTCGAGCGCCCATAGCCGGTTCAGCGCGCGCAAGGCCGCGGCTGCATCGGCGGACCCTCCGCCGAGCCCCGCGGCCACGGGCAGATTTTTTTCCAGCGCGATCGCCGCCCCGAGTGGCGTGCGCGAGTACTGTTCAGCCAGCGCGCGAGCCGCCTTCAGGACGAGATTCCCCGCCCCACGCGGACTCTGCGCGGCGAAGGCGCCGGTGACCGTCAGCGACAGCTCGGACGCGGGTGCGATCGAAAGGACATCGCCAATTTCGGCAAACGCGACGAGACTTTGCAGCGCGTGGTAGCCGTCGGGGCGCTTATCGCCGACATGCAGGAACAGATTGAGCTTCGCGGGAGCGCGGACCGTAACGCGCACTCCCGCAATTGTCGCATCGGCTGGTGACTTGCCGGTCGGCTCGCTCACTGACCGGAGGCGGAGACCGCATCCAGGCCGAACTGGAGCTTGCGCTCGATGACCTCTTTTTGCTTGTTGTCCGGATCAAGCGCGAGCGCATGTTGCCACTGGAAACGTGCGTCGATCTTACGGCCGATCCGCCAGTAGGCATCGCCCAGATGATCGTTCACGTCAGCCGCGCCCGGCGCAAGCTGCACGGCTTCTTCGAGCGTGCGCGCGGCCTCCTGGTAGCGGCCGAGCTTGTAGTAGGCCCAGCCGACGGAATCGGCGATGAAACCATCGAGCGGACGCAGCGCGCGCGCCTTCTCCAGCAGGGAGACGGCTTCCTGGAGATTGATGCCCTTATCGACCAACGAGTAGCCGAGATAGTTGAGGACATCGGCACGTTCGGGATTCATCTTGAGCGCCTGGCGGAAGTCGCGTTCCGCTTCGGTCCAGCGGTTGGACCGTTCGAGCGAGACGCCGCGCGCGTAATAGATCTGCACGAGGCGCCGGTCATCGTTCTTCAACGCAGCGACCGCCTTGTCGTAGGCGCCGATGGCCTCGCCGAAGCGGTCCGATGTGCGCAACAGATCGCCGAGCGCGGTCCACGCATCGGCATCCGCCATGCCGCGGGCATCGAGCGCCTTGAGCTTGGCGACGCCGGAATCGGGCTTATCCAACCGGCCGTCATTGATCGCGGCCTGGATCTGGGTCATCGCGTAATAAGGCGAGGCCGGCTGAATGCGGGTGTAGAACGAATTCGCCATATCGTAGTTCTGCATCCGCTCGTAGTGACTGGCGAGCAGCACGCGGGCCAGATCGAAATTCGGCCTGAGATAGAGCGTGATGTTGAGATAGAGGATCGCAACCTCGACGCTGCGGCGGTCGTTCAATGACGCCGCGATGCCGAACAACGCTTCGGCCACACCTTCGGCGGGCGAGGTGACGAGAGGCTGGAACGATTTCTTCGCCTCGATGTCGCGCAGCGCCTGGATGGCGACCGGGTGTCCCGGATTGTCCATGAGCACGCGCGTGTAGAGGGTCTTGGCCTCATCCGCGCGGCCCTTGCGCGCGAGGAAGCGGCCGTAAGCATCCGAGAGGCGCGGGCCCATGCCCATGACGTTGAGCGCTTCGCGGTATGCAGCGTCGGCGGCGTCATCGCGTCCGGCATAATCGAGGATCAGCGCCTTGTGCATCAGCCTCAAACCGTCGACGCCACGCTGGGTCATGAGCCCGTCGAGCATCGTGAGCGCGCCATCGATTTCACCGGAGCCCGCGATGGCCCAAGCGCTGACGACGTTGTTAGTCAAGAGCGAGAACGCGCCCTGGCTCGCAGGGTCGGCGTCCTTTGCGACGGCGGTGTAGTCCTTCTTCATGAAGGCGCCGGCCTGGCGGATCAGGCGCGCGGGACGGTTCTGCGCGTCCTTCGCAATCACGCGATCGGAGAGCGCGATCGCCTGCTCGATGTCGCCGGATTCGGCGGCATACATGAAGGCGCTGACCAGGAGCTCGCCGTTGTCCGGGTCTTCCTTCAGCGTCTGGGCGTAGTAGGTGGCGGCACCTTTCACATCGCCAGCAGAGGCGGCGAATTTGGCGGCGAGGTATCGGCCGGCAACGGTGTTGGCGGGCAGCGGCTCTTTCGCCGTCGCCTCCATGGAGGAGGTCATGGCCGGCATGGAACTGCATGCCGCAAGACTAAGCGCGGCAAAACTCGACGCGAGTGCCAGTGCGTACTTGATGTTCACGATCTGCCTTCCTCTCGACTGCCGGGAACATATCCCGAATCGGGCGACCCGTCACATGGTCCCGTACGCCGGGCCATCGCCTCCCTCTGGAGGAACCCATTGAATATTCTGGGCCGGGTCCTTGATGTCGCAGGTTTTGCAATGGACGCAATTGGCTGCGTTGATCACAAAGCGCGGTTCGCTTCCGCCGCTGGCGACTACCTCAAACACACCCGCCGGGCAATAGCGCTGCGCCGGCTCTGCATAGACGGGCAAATTCTCCCTGATGGGTAGGGCCGAATCCTTCAATTTCAGGTGAATGGGCTCGTCTTCATCATGACGTGTGCCGGAGAGAAACACGGATGACAAGAGGTCGAACGTTACGATCCCGTCAGGTTTGCCGTAAGCGATCGGCTTAACCTTAGCGGCGGGCAGAAGCTGAGCGTAGTCGGCACGTTTCGAACGCAGCGTGCCGAAGAGGCTAATTCCCAGAAGCTGGTTCATCCACATGTCGAGCCCGCCGAGCGCGACGCCTGCGATCGTTCCGTAGCGCGACCACAGCGGCTTCACGTTGCGCACACGCTTCAAGTCGGCGTGGATCGACGAGGTGCGATAGGCGGTGTCGAGATCGGCGAGCGTGTCGTGCGCGCGTTCTTGTTCGAGCGCGCGGAACACGGATTCGGCGCCGAGCATGCCGGACTTGATCGCGTTGTGGCTGCCCTTGATGCGCGGAAGATTGACGAAGCCAGCCGCGCAGCCAATGAGCGCGCCGCCCGGGAATGCGAGCTTCGGCACGGCTTGCAGACCGCCCTCGGTGATCGCGCGTGCGCCGTAAGCGATGCGTCGTCCGCCGTCGAGCATGGGGCGGATCATCGGATGAGTCTTGAAGCGCTGGAATTCGCCGAACGGCGAGAGATACGGATTGCTGTAGTCGAGATGGACGACGAAGCCGACGGCCGCGAGGTTGACGCCGTAGTGATAGACGAACGAGCCGCCGCCGGTGTGGTTGTCGAGCGGCCAGCCCATCGTATGCATCACGAGGCCTTCGTGGTGCTTCTCTTTCGGGAGCTCCCAGAGTTCTTTCAGACCGAGACCGTAGGTTTGGGGCGCGCTGGCTTCCGCGAGGCCGTAACGCGCGAGGAGTTTCTTCGCGAGCGAACCGCGCGCGCCTTCGGCGATCAGCGTGTACTTCGCGCGCAGCGCCATACCGGGCGTGTAGTTGGGTTTGCGATGACCGTCGCGCGCGACACCCTTGTCGTCAGTGATGATGCCGACGACTTCGCCGTTGGGTCCGAATTCTGCGTCGACGGCGGCGAATCCGGGATAGATCTCGACGCCGAGTCCTTCGGCCTGCTGCGCGAGCCACCGGCAGAGCTGGCCCAGGCTGATGATGTAGTTGCCGTGGTTGCTCATCAGCGGCGGCATGATGAAATTCGGGATGCGCACGCCGCCGGATTTCGTCAGGTAGTAGAAGCGGTCGTCGCGGACTTGCGTGGAGACGGGCGCGCCGAGGTCTTTCCAATTGGGGATGAGCTCGTTGAGCGCGGTCGCATCGATCACCGCGCCGGAAAGAATATGCGCGCCGACCTCGGCGCCCTTGTCGACGATGCAAACCGAGGTCTCGCGGCCGGCGGATTGCGCGAGCTGCTTCAAACGGATCGCAGCGGCGAGGCCGGCCGGCCCCGCGCCCACGATCACGACGTCGAACTCCATGCTCTCGCGCGTGTCGCTCACGGGCCGAGGTTATGGGGCGCGCCGATTTGCACGGTCAATGGCAGAGAGATCGTGCATCGCGTAACATGAGCCGATGTCCGACAAGACTCGCGATCAATCGCTGGCGGTATTGCGTTGGCTGATGGAGGCCGGCGCCGATGAGGCGGTAAACGAAGCGCCGGTCAATCGCTTCGCACAGCCGCAAAGTAACCCCCGTCCGGCCACTTCCGCGGGCGCCAGAGTTCCGGCGGACAAGTCGCGGCCACCTCTGGAGACAAAAGCTCAAACCTCCGCTCAGGCGGTGTCGCTGTCGACGGCGCCGGGGGCGGCGCGGGCGCTGGCGCAGTCATGCACCACGCTGGCCGAACTCAAGACCGCGCTGATGAACTTCGAGGGTTGCGAGCTCAAGCGCCACGCAACCAACACCGTCTTCGCCGACGGCGATCCTTCGGGGCGCATCATGCTGATCGGCGAAGCACCCGGGCGCGATGAAGACATCCAGGGGCTGCCCTTTGTGGGCCGCGCAGGAAAGCTGCTCGATTTGATGCTCGCGGAAATCGGGCTCAACCGTCGCAAGGTCTACATTACCAATGTATTGAATTGGCGCCCGCCCCAGAACCGGGAACCTTCGCCCGAGGAAGCGGCCGCGTGCCTGCCTTTTCTCCATCGGCACATCGAGCTCGTCGACCCTAAGCTCATGATTTTGTTGGGTGCCGTCTCGGTGCGCCACGTTCTGGGGCTTACCGAGGGAATCACGCGGGTGCGCGGTAAATGGAATTTTTATCAAAGCGTTCCGCTGAACAGTAGGATTCCAGTAATGCCGACCCTTCATCCTGCGTATCTATTGCGTCAGCCGGCGGCCAAGCGCCTCGCCTGGCGTGACTTATTGGCGGCAGCGGAGAAAATGAGCGAGCTCGGGCTTGCCTGAATTCCCGCGCGTCGTCACGATGCGGACATAAAAGTGGGGACCGGCATTTTGGGGAAGATTGCCAATCTGGCGTTCGCAGGCATCCTGCTTGCGGCAAGCTTCACTTATGCACAGGCGCAGGACAGCGCGCGGTTCACGACGCTGTCCCCGAGCGACGTCCGCACCTACGAAGCGATGTTCGCCGCGGAGAAATCCGGACAGATCGAGAAGTCGGATGAGCTTGCCCGCAAGCTCGACGACAGGTCTCTGCTCGGCTACGTGCAACAGGCCCGCTATCTCGGCCCGCATCATCGCTCGACATTGGGCGAGCTTTCATCCTGGCTGAAGGCCTATGGCGAACTCGCCGACGCCGACAAGATTCTCGACCTTGCCAGAAAGCGCGCCAAGAAGGGCGCGTATATCCCTCGCCCAGTACCGGCGCGCTGGCGTGCCGCGAGGGGCGACGGCGATGCGTTCGAAGACATCGATCTCGAGTCTCGGGCGGGTGTGCGCGCAAGGGCACGCATGGGCGCGCAAGTGCGCAACGGGAAACCGGAAGCCGCGCACCGACTGCTTACGACCTCCAAGAACCTGCCGAGAGACGATGTCGATCGCCTTTCGTCGTATGCAGCGTTCGCCTATCTCGTCGACGCACAGGATCAGGCGGCGCTGACGCTCGCCGAAGATACGGTCAAGCGCGGAGGGCCGGCGCAGGCGCAAGCGCGCTGGACGGCAGGGCTCGCATTGTATCGCTTGACGCAGTTCGACCGCGCAGCCGCGCATTTCGAGGCGCTGGCGCAAGATTCGACCGTCGCCCAGCGCACGTCCGCCGCCGCTTCGTTCTGGGCTGCACGCAGCTGGATGCGCGCGGGCAAGCCGGAGCGCGTGCTTCCGCTGTACGAGCGGGCAGCGGCGGAGCGCGGCACGTTTTACGGACTGCTGGCGACCCGACTGCTCGGCCGCGACATCGGGATGGAGTTCACCGACCCGAAACTCGATCAGGCGACGTTCGCGCAATTGATGCAGAGCGGCGCCGCGCGCCGTGCCGTTGCGCTCTGGCAGATCGGCCAGAGGGACACGATGGCCGAAGATCTCGGACGCGCGTTCGGAGAAATCGATCCGTCGCTCGATGAAGCCTATGCGGCGCTGGCACGACAATTGGGAGTGCCGACGCTCGAATTGCGTGCGGCCGAAACCGCCGCCGAACGCGACGTGCTATTGACGAGCCTCTATCCGATACCGCCCTACGAGCCGCGCGGCGGCTATACGATCGACCGGGCGGTGGTGCTCGCTTTTGCCCGGCAAGAGAGCCGCTTCCAGTCCGCCGCATTGTCGCGCGTCGGCGCCCGCGGCGTGATGCAGATCATGCCGACAACAGCCGCGGTGATCACCGGCGACAGATCGCTTGCGCGCAGGAACCGCGCCCGCCTCGACGATCCCGTCTACAGCATGACGCTCGGCCAGGATTATTTGCGCGATCTGCTGGATCGGCAGAGCGGCAATCTCTTTAGCCTTGCGGCCGCGTACAACGCGGGGCCGGGCAGCATCTCGCGCTGGATCTCACTGCACGAAGGCATGAACGACTGCCTGGTGTTCATCGAAAGCCTGCCCGCAGCCGAGACGCGCAATTACATCAAGCGCGTGATGGTGAACCTCTGGATGTACAGGAAGCGCCTGGGCGAGCCCATCGACGGGTTGGACGATGTGGCGCAAGGCCGCTGGCCGGTCTACGCGCAAGCCACGGGGACGACGTCGGCGCGTTAGGATTCTTGGTTTGTCGCATTTTCTGCGGCGAAACCGCGAAGGCACTTCGCCGGAAAATGCTTTAGTATCGCTGCATGGCCGACAGCACGCGCGAGTTCATTCCCGTCCGTATCGCCATCATGACAGTGTCCGACACGCGGACGCGCGCCAACGACACGTCGGGCGACACTCTCGAAGCGCGGATCAAGGATGCGGGTCACATCGTCGCCGATCGGATCATCGTGCCGGACGAGAAGGACGTCATCGCCACTCAGCTCAAGAAGTGGGTCGGTGACCTGAACATCGACGCCGTGATCTCCACGGGCGGCACCGGGCTTACGGGCCGCGACGTTACGCCTGAAGCGTTCCGCAGCGTGTTCGAGAAAGAGATCGACGGGTTCTCAGCCGTCTTTCACCGCATATCCTTCGAGAAGGTCGGCACGTCGACGATCCAGTCGCGCGCGTGCGCGGGCGTGGCGAACGGCACCTATTTGTTTGCGCTTCCGGGCTCACCGGGCGCGGTAAAGGACGGCTGGGACGGAATCCTGAAGCTCCAGCTCGATCATCGGCACAAGCCGTGCAACTTCGTCGAGATCATGCCTCGACTTCAGGAACACCAACGGAGCAAAAGCTAGTTAGCCGGTTCAGGCGCCTCTGCAGTGTCGGCAGGCGCATCGCCTTCCGGAACAGCACCCGGCGGCGTTGAAGGCACCGCCTGCCACTGGCCGTTACAGCTCCTGACATAGGGGTAATAGCCCGCAGGATCTTCGCAGTAATACCAGACCTGGTCCTGAGGAGGACCGCTTTCGATCGGCGGGTCCAGATAGTCCGCATAGTCCGCAGGCGGAAGAACCTGTTCCACTACGACCGGCGGCTGATAGTAGCCGTACGAAAGTCCGTAGCCGCCGTAAGGATAGTAATAAGGATAGGGCCAGAACGGATCGTAGAACCCGTAGCCGTAGCCATAGTACGGATAACCGTACCAGCCGCCGCCGTTCCAGTGACCGCCGCCGTTGTGGCCACCGCCACCACCGCCGCCGCCACCTCCGCCGCCGGGACCACCGCCGCCGGGACCGCCGCCGCCACCACCG
>Ga0184629_10001101_pt1 | contig 11262 bp, 9 predicted proteins | sample PLM4_32_b1_FD_133158 | JGI IMG/M metagenome (GOLD analysis project Ga0184629, IMG submission 133158) | Groundwater sediment microbial communities from an aquifer in East River, Colorado, USA - PLM4_32_b1 | ecosystem: Environmental > Terrestrial > Soil > Riparian zone | place: USA: East River... | reverse complement strand
GCGCCGGCCAAAAGCGCCGAGGAAGCCGAGCAGCGGGTCTGGGATCAATTAAGACGCTGCTTCGATCCGGAAATTCCGGTCAACATCGTCGAGCTGGGGTTGATCTATGATTGCGCGGTGGAGCCGCTTGCGGGCGGAGGGTACAAAGCGGAGGTGCATTTCACACTGACGGCGCAGGGGTGCGGTATGGGCGAGTTCCTCAAGGAAGATATCCGGAGCAAGTTGCTCAAGGTACCGGGGATTCGCGACGTTCAAGTGGATTTGGTTTGGGATCCGCCGTGGAATCAGAGCAGGATGTCGGGCGCGGCAAAGCAGCAGCTGGGTATCGAATAGGCATTTTTCGGGAGCCAAAGAGTAGTTTACCGTCTGAGGGTTATCCATGGAAAGCATCAACGAAACTGTCATTGAAGCTCAAGTACAAGACGTATTGCGCACCTGTTTCGATCCGGAAATCCCCGTAAACATCTACGAGCTGGGGTTGGTCTACGACGTCCACGCGGATTCAGCCGGTGTCGTTGCTATCAAGATGACGCTGACCTCACCCCACTGCCCTGCGGCCCAGTCTATACCCGCCGAGATCGAAGCAAAGGTGAAGGAAATACCGGGTGTCACGGCCGTGACTATTGATTTGGTTTGGGACCCGCCCTGGGATCCGAGCAGGATGTCCGAGGCCGCACGGTTACAAATGGGAATGATGTAGTCGGCGCTCGTGAATGAGGCATGATTCCCTCGACAAGCCAAAGTCTCTTTGAGCGATTGGGCGGGGAAGAAAAAGTCCGAGCCATCGTCGATGCCTTCATCGATCGGGTATTCGCCGATCGTATGATCGGTTTCTTTTTTCGCGACGCCGACAGAATGCGGATCAAGGAGTTCGAATTCCAACTGGCGGCGAAGTTTCTCGGCGCGGACATCGAGTACCAAGGGCGCCCGCTCCATCTGGTACACTCTAAACATCCCATCATGGGCGGACACTTCGCCCGGCGGCGCCAAATTCTCAAGGAGACTCTCGAAGCCTACGATGTTTCCGAGTTTATCAGGGACGCGTGGTTGAAGCACACCGATTCTCTGAGGCCTCTCATCACTCCCGAAGCCGATTCCGATTGCGATCCGATTGCCGCGCGCAGCCGAGTCAAAGGAGATTGATGGAAGAGTGGATCGCGACGTCGCGAAAGCTCGCCGCGCGCCGGTTGGCTCGGGAAGTAATGTGGAAGTCCGCTCCCGGAGATTCTACGCGCAACGGCCGAGTCATTGGGCCGACAATTCTTGAAATGATTTCATCCTGTCAACGATAAAAAGCCAACAGCAGACCTTTCCGACACCTTTCCCTGATGAAATGAAAAGTCGAGTGATCTTTTGCCATGGCGTGTTTTAGTTCTTTTCGCTTGTGAGACGGCGGTGGATTTCCTCGTCGGAGAAGGAGTCGATTTCGTTTAGAATTTGTGCCAGGGATTCCGCGCTATTTGCTTTTGCCTGCCCTAGCAAAAGTTGCTCAGCCAGCTGGGTTATTGTCGGGGCATCAAACAAGGTTTTTATCGGCAAATCCACTTTGAATTTCTTCAACACCCGAGTGACGAGTCGCGTTGCTAGTAAGGAGTCGCCGCCCAATTCGAAAAAATTGTCATTAATTCCCAATTGATCGATACCTAAGACTTCGGACCATATTGCCGATAGCTCTGTCTCCGTCGTCGTGCCTGGCGGTACGAATAGGTTGTCTAGATCAGGTCGGTTTCGAGGCGGAAGGGGCAGACGAAGCCGATCCGTTTTCCCGTTAGGAGTCTGCGGAAGCGCATCCATGGAAACAAACGATGACGGAATCATGTAGTCGGGCAACGTTCGAGCGAGACTCTGACGAAGCTTCGTAATCGTGACGGGCGGACGGGTCGCTGGCACGAAATAGGCAACCAGCCGTTGCGCGCCGGTCTCGTCTTGCCGCCCAACTACGACGGCATCAGCGACTGCTTCGATGGCGCGCAGGGCGATTTCAATTTCCGCAACGTCAATTCGAAAGCCGCGAATCTTTACCTGGAAGTCCTCGCGGCCAACGTGGACCAGGCAACCGTCCGCTCTTCTGACGCCGAGATCGCCGGTTAGGTAAATTCGAGCGTCGGTGCCGGCTGGATCAGGTAAGAACACAGATCGAGTTCCCTCCGGATCGTGCCAGTAGCCCAGCGAGATATAGCGGCTCTTAACCGCTAGCTCGCCAACTTCGCCGTCGCCGAGTTCTCTTCGGTTGTCGTCGAGCACCAGCACGTCTTTGTCTTTAAGAGGATAACCGATCGGCAATTTAATCTCGGTTATGTGAGTGCCATGGGGGATGAGCGCCCAACAAACAGTTAAGCACTCGGTCGGTCCGAGGGCATGGCATAAGACGCAATGGGCTAGAAAGTGGCGATTAAAATATTGGAGATCATCTCGCAACATCGGTTCTCCGCCGACCGATAGCACTCGAACCGACGGAAATTTCTGGTCTCTTTCCAACGTACCCATAAAATCGCGAAAGGTCGTTGGCACGGTGCGGACAATGGTTATCTCCTGGGTCACCAGCCAGTTCGGTAACTCACCGAAGCCGGTATTCTTAATATCGTAGGGATAGATCGAGCCGCCGTTTAAGAGAGAGCTGAAAATCGTGCGCACTGAGTTCGCGAAACTGACCGACGTATGCAACAACCAGCGATCTTCCGCACTAACACCCCATCCATTTGTGAGATTTCGCACGTCGACGAGAACATTACGATGCGTGTGCATCACTCCCTTCGGCTGCCCGGTAGACCCCGAGGTATAAAGCAGCAGTGCTAGGCTGTCCGGTTTCGGAGACACGCCCAGATCGTGATCGGAAAGATTGACATTCGGATTCGTGAAATCGATAACGTCCAACGTGTCGCCGCATATCTCCCGCGCGACGGCGATGTTGTTTGGGTCGGTGACGATGAGTTTGGCGCCGGAATCTTGAAGCATGTACTTCAAGCGGTCCCGCGGATAGCTCGCATCCAAGGCGACGTAAAACTTGCCGGCTTTTAACACCGCCATAAGCGCCACCAGAACCGAGGGGCCATGATCGAAGAGCAGGGCAATCGGCTCCTCCGCGCTGCTGCGCCGCGCGAGTAGCTCTCGCGCTAACCGGTTGGCGGTCCTGTTTAGCGAATCAAAAGTGTAGAGTTCCCGGTCCGACTTGATCGCCACGCGATTGCCACATACGCGCACGTGCTGCTCGAAGCGCTGCGGAATTGATTGTTCAATCTCGTCATCGCCAAACGCAATGAAACCGCTCGCTGGCTGCACGGTCATGCGCGGAATCGCATTTTGTTGTGTCATTGGGGAATCTTGTCCTCGTGGAACTGGAGCACAGTGTAAATAAATGGTAGTCGATTTAGATATATATCGTCAAGACAGGCGGCTAATCCTATAATTGTTCTCGGCACTTAACACCTAAAAGCTATTTCCGACACACACTGCACGCATGTCAGGCTTTGCCGGTTACAGTCGGCCCGAATCAATCCCTAATTGATCCGCCGGACTGTGAACTCCCTTGCCACCACGGTTCAAGACATGGGTGTAGATCAGCTCTGGAGTTGGTGCCAGGAGTTGGTGCCAGGCTTTTGTTGTTTGGTTTTAGTGGAAACCATTCGACCAATATCAAATAATCAAAGCCTGGCACGATCCACGATCCACAAATTTTCAAGGAGTCTTTGGAAGCGTATAATATAACATTCCCCCGTTCATCCGGGACGCGTGGTTGAAGCACACCGATTCTCTCAGACCTCTCATCACAACCGAGGCCGATTCGGATTGCGATCCGGTTGCCGCGCGGCAAAGAGTTAAGCGGCCTTGAGGGAACGGGCCGGCACGGGATGAAAAATATTTCGAATAAAATTGTTCCCTGCCCTTGTTTTCCCCCATTGCGTCAGAAGACGAATTGACAGCATAACGTTTTAAGTAGTATTGATCTCGCCAGAATCGGTTTTACCGGTCTAACTGTATGCCAGGTAAACGGCCCGGGTGACCTAACCAAAACGCAGTCCATCAATCTTCTACTTCTCTCATGAGGAGATCAACATGCTCAACATTCTGCCGTTTTTGGTCCAAACTCTCGTCCTCGGTTTTCTGACCCTGCCACGGACAGTCGGGAGCGCCGCTCTATTTCTATATCTCCTGATTGGCGGCTTAGTCTATTTCATTCGTTGGACACTATGGATCGTCTTCGCACCGCAAAACTTCACGCTTTTCGAAGCGATCATTGTCTCTAGCGCAGACGTTGTCCTACTCGCTCTGCCGATCCTTGCGCTTATTTTTAACTCGCGGGCAGGACGCGGGGCCAATTTCATGGATGGCATCGCCTTGGGCGCTTTCATCGGCATTGGGTATGGTCTCGTCCATGTTTTAATGGTTGGCTACCCGGGCGATCGTTCGATCATCACCTGGATTTTGGGTTCTGTGAACTCGCGCTTTAGCACATTCGTGCCCCATCCTGGTGCATACAGCCAAGTTGTTTGGGCTGGTTACACAGTCTGGGGCGGACTTCTCGGATGGGCATTGGTATTGGTCCGGCGTCTTAAGCCGCGTCTTCAGCCTGCGCTGTCGTGGGCCATCCTCGCCATCATCCTGACAATTGTGTTTTTGGAAATATTCATCGTCTTCCTTTTCAGTGCCGGCATCGCGGTGTCAGGAAAAACTGCGTTCACATTGTTGTCGTGGTTTTACTGGTTGGATCTGTCCGGCCGTCTGGCGCGCATCCTGGTTGTGCTGTCGTACCTCGCGAGCGCTGCCGCCGGAGAGTATTTGTTTATTTCCTTGATGGGTTCGTTGAAGCCATTTTTGTTGCGCGGCGAACCGCAAACTCCAACGGTTATAAGCGATGTTTCCGTCAGCGTCTCGGCGCTTCGCCTTGGATTTGCGCCGTTTGCAGAGGTGCACCGGTTTTTGCGAAGCCGCAGGCGCCTCGCAACCTTGATGCTGGAACAACAATGGTTGGAGGTTGACGATTCCTCGTTGTTTGACGATATTAAGCTCGCTGAGGAACAGGCTGCGGCGAAGAGCATGCGTGCGGAAGCGGCTTTGCAGGGTCAGGCCGTTACCGGCGAAGATGATGCGCTCGATGGTTTCGACGGCGCGAAAAAATTCGTCAACGGCTTATTACTCACCCTAGCGGCCACGGGACTATTTATTTTCCTAAACGGCTGGTTGGGTCTCCTAATCACCCGCGGGCTCGGAAACAACCCGATAGGTTACTTCTACGCCACGGTGATATTGGCTGCGGCCGCATATATCGCTGCCTACTTCCGCGTTGAAGTCCTCGGCTCGCTCAAGAAAATCGGCGCGATGGGCTTATCCTTGTTGACGAGCGGTACCTCAAAAAAGGACAAACCGCCATCAGAGCCGCGCGCTCAGGAATGAATGAAGACAAGTTATCAAAGCACGCCGTTATCCAAACTCGAGAGGCGATCCGTGTTGTTTGCCCTGTTGGGCTGCGGCGGATGCCTACTCCCTCTCCCCTTACTATTTTTGAATCTCTGGCCGCTGAAGTTCTCGGTTCCCGTGCTTCTGGTGCCGTCACTGCTCCTGCTGGCGGCCCTCGGTGTCTACGCCAGCCGGGTAAATGTTCCGGCGTTTTGGACGTTTTATTCCTGGGGATTTATCAGCGGCCTCGTGGGTACGGTGACTTACGATCTCACGCGGATTTTTGGTCTCTTCGTAAAGTTTACGGGATTTGACATCATCCACAAATTCGGCTTGTTGATCACGGGGAGCTCTGAACTGACTTTGATTAGTGGAACCGTAGGTTGGGCTTACCATTTTTTAAACGGGGGTATTTTTGGTATCAGCTTCGCTCTCATGGTAGGCAGGCATGCGACGGTTCTTATAGGAATTGTCTGGGGACTTTTGTTGGAGGCTGCCATGATCATAACCTATCCACCGACCTTCGGTATTAATATGGGCTGGGGAACGGTAGGCCTAACGTTCAGCTTGCTCGGCCACATCGCTTATGGCGCGACCTTAGGTCATATGCTCAGGCGCGTGGTCCTCACAGTAGCATGAACATGATGCTTCGGGAAGTAGTTTCTGCACAGCGTATAATCCCAATTCTCGCGGTTGTTTTCGTCTTATTTGCCTCTGACGAGCCGCGCGCCGACAATTGCCTGGACCATCTGCTCGGAGGCAGCTTCAACGTCAGCGATTGTGCCGACACTGTCTGGAACCAGGTCGCGCCGATTCTCAGCGGCTTTCTCGGGTTGTTGTTTGCGGCCGCCATGATCTACGCAATGGCGACGATCGGCGGCCCGATCGCGATTGCCATGGGATTGGCCTGGACGGCGGCTGCCATGTGGGAGTCATATAAACATGGCGGTTTCGAACAAGTCTGGAACGACTTTCTCCCGTTCAACGACGCGCTCGACTTGATTACGCAATACGAGAAGCTAACGCCTTGGCAGCGTCTGGGAAAACTTTTCGGCGCTGGGCTCAAAACGGTCGGCATGGTTGGCGGAACCGTCGCTGCCGCCAGAGGCGGATTGGTTGCGGCAGGCGCGGCGGGCCGGGGAATCCGAACCATAATTCAGGGTGGCGAAGCCCTCGGCGCGGCGCGGCGCGGCGTTGCGGAGGCCGCGCCCCGTTTCCGGCCGCGGGATACGTTGCCGCTCGGCTCTACGACCGACGAGTTGGCAACCACCGGGCCGCGGTTTATTCCGCGCGACCGCAGAGAAATGCTTTACATGCAGGAGGGGTTTTTGCGGCGACCACCGCCGTGGCGATCCCTGCCGCGGGACCCCGATCCTAAAGTTAGGATTGATCACTTCGACCGGCAAACCCGACCTTATTACCAGCAGTACAATCGCCCCTGGGACGCGGTCGGCAACCGGCTGGAAGTCCCACCCGGAATGACCATGCAGCAAGTCCGGCAAGAGACTCTCGATGCGATCAATTCTATTCGCTCAGGCCGGCCGCCGGGAGCGTACGTCCATGAGCAGAGGGAGGCGTTTCTTCACTTTTATAACGGAAGAGAAAGCGGCGTTGTCCAGCGGGTCTATATCAACGCCGATACGAATTATTCGCCGCGACTGATGGAGAGAGTCGTGCGGGAAGTCGTCGACAGCGCCGAATTTCCAGGCGTTGTAGGCGCGAAGATCGCGCTGCCCAATCCCGCCGGCACCCTGAGCCGCGCCGACAGCATTGTGATCTACACCAACGGTGAAAAAGCTAGCGAAAGAGTTCTACAACGACTCCAGCAATACCAACGTGAGAACCCGGATATGTTTCTCGACAGCACGCCTCGCATGACCCAATGGCGGTCTCCTGGTGTCGCCACCGGCGCCGAGCCGAGCGCGGCGGGGGTCGACCAATGGCGGCGGGCGGTGGCCGAGCATACCGGGATCCCCGCGGAAGCTGTCGCCGGCCAAAGAACCAGCTTCGGGAGTATTCGTGCGGACGCAATGTACCTCGCGCAAGAGGATTTGGCTGCCCTGAGGGCGCGAACAGGGATGATCAACGAGCAGAGAGACTCGTGGTACTTACAGCAAAGAACCGATCATTGGTTTCGAAGGTTTGGAATTGATCCTGAGCATCCGCATCGAAATCTGCCAAATTGAGGTTTGGTAATTAAACGCGGGATGAATCTGAGAATCGGGTATGAATATAATCGAGATTGAAGACCGCGACGTAGAGTTTCGCTCTTGGATCGAAGAAGTCCAGGCCAAAGCGATTGAGGCCGCGGCCGGGGAAATAGCGCGCGCCTGTGCCGTGTCCTTGCCGGTTCCCGGGCAAACGAGTGGAGGGGGGAGGACCGTCGCCGTATTTCTCTATCCTATCACCAAGGCGACCGAGCCGCGCTTGAACCAAGTCTTCGAGCCGGATGTGGTGGTGGCGCTCGATCCGGTCAGCATGGAAATTTCCGAGGTTAAGCGCATTCGGGTCTCGTTTGCTCACGAGCGTGAGCTGCCGCTGGGCCTAGACAGAAATGATGCGGTACGAAGTCTCTCCAGCCTGGAATGGGATTCTCTTCAAAGTGAGTTTTATGCGCTGCACGAGTACCTGATTGATCGGTTCCTCCATAGCAATTTTGATTCAGAGCAAAGAAATATTCACCGCTGGGGCGAACTGTTTAGCTTGTTGATCCCCGCGAGTTTGAGGCCATACTATGAGAAAATCGCGCCGGAATTTTTTGCGAGACTCGAATCGATCGCCAGCGAGAGTCTCGGTAGCGTCGGCAAGGCTTCGATTGACGATCGGCCGGAGCGCGCAGTCGGTCAAGACAGTGTTGAGCTGTCAAACGGCCGGTCTTTTCAACTACCCGCACATGAGATCGCGTGGGATGTCATCGAGAGCGCTTTGTACGAACTCGGTCTGGTTCCTGCACCCGTTTCTCCGTTGACGGAGCTTGAACCCCGACCGCACAAGCGTGGCCTCGGGTTCCTGTTGGGGCTATTTCCAGATTCGTCGCCGGCCGACTGGCGCAGGATTTTTCAAACGCTGTGCGCGCCCGAGTCGGAGGTTGAGGTGGTCTACGGTAACGAAGGCTTTGCAGCGAAGACCAGTTTCTTTAGCCGGGTCGAAGGACGGCAATCCTTTTGGGTACGCTTGACGGCCAAGCCGGTGGAGTCCGAAGGTAACCCTGGAGCCAAAGAGTCGACGAATGCAACTTACGTGATTTCTTTTCCTCACGATCTGGACGTGATTAAGGGCGTGATGATTGTCGGTCTGAAATCAAAGGGTATCCCCATGGCGGAGCAAATTGTCCGTACGATTTCGCTCGCCGAATGGATTACGATCGTTGCCCTAGCCGATTTATGGACGGAGGGACAATCGCTCAGCTCGCAAAGGATTGCCGAGCCGATAAGCGCGCCGTTGTTGGCGGGTATGTGGCAGGGTCTTGAAAAGTCCCCGATCCCAACGTGGTGTCTCACGGCGGCCGTTGCCTTTCCCGGTATTTTACCTGCGTGTGAGTCGTTAATTACAGAAGGTCTGGCATCGCTGGAAGCGCAACAATGGCTAATTAGAGATTCGTCCGGGCTTAAGGCGGCGCCGAAACTCCGCGCGCTGATTCGCTCTTTCCAGCAGCCCTTGGCACATGGATCGCTGCAAGTTCGCCATTATGACGACAATCGAGTAGTGGTTCGGGGATTTACCGGAGTGCGCACCGATCGAAAGCTCTGGATATGGGAAGCCGCTGAAAGTTTCGCAGCGGAAAGCCCGCTCGAAAAAGCTCAGATCAGCATTTTTCAAGTAACCCACAAGCAATTCGTAGCCATCTTAGCCCACCTCTTAGAATTGTGGCCGATGGGGCCGGATGACAAAAGAGAAGCGCTCTCCTTATGACTATTCCGCCTGCGACGTTTTCTGCTAACCCGGAGCGATCTTCAAAAGCTCTCCGATTCTTAGTCGGGCTGGTGCTCACCACGAGCGTGATTACGGTTTATACAGCCGTGGCTTATTGGCTGGGATTCCGGCTGATTAATTATTTTGCGGGGAGCTTTCTTGGGTTCGCGGTGGGTGTCTGGTTGGGAACGCCGGTAATGTACGCGTTAAATTTTTTTCGCCCCAGGGTTGAGAGAGCGATCATCGAAGATCTTGAAGAGATCATGTTGCTTAGCTCGGACTAGTAAATGTAGAAAACGGGGTCCAGGGAGAAAACGGACTGCTTCAGTCTGACCTCGTTTTCCCCTCCCGTTGTTTCCTTGGTTTGAACGCCGACTGAAGTTTCGGGCAGCATCTTCAGAGCAGCATCAAGGACCTTGCGTGCCGGGACCTGCCGCACTCTGTCGGGGCGCCAAGCAGCGCCGGAGTCTGCGCCTAGCTCCCTAACGACCCGTAGCCTATCTCGGCCGGTGCTCACATGGTGTCACCCCACAATCACTTACTCAACTCTTCGACAAATCGCGCCGGTTACGTTTTTTCGATCCTCGAATCACGATCAGCGTGCATAAAAATTAATTTTAGGCTATTCTTACCCGGCAGCCAGTCATCAAGGATTCCGCGTGAAAATAGCCGACCTTTATGCCCGCCCTGGATTAACTCTGTCGGTCGAATTTTTTGCTCCGAAGACCGATAAAGGCGACGAAAACCTTTTCAGCGAGATCGAGACCATCAAGCAGGTGAAACCCGGATTCTGCTCGGTCACGTATGGGGCCGGCGGCAGCACGCGGGACAAGACTGTCGACTTGGTCGGTCGGATTCATCGTCAGTGCGATCTCGAAGTCATGGGGCATCTAACCGTAGTCGGACAATCGAAAGCCGAGGCCCGCGCCGTCCTCGATGCGTTCACGCAGAGGGGGATCGTGAATCTTTTGGCTCTCGGCGGCGACCCGCCCCAGGGGACGACGGATTGGCGGCCCCATCCGGATGGTTTTCATTATGCGGCGGAGCTGGTGCGCGAAGCGGTGGCGCGCGGCGGTTTTTGCATTGCCGTGGCCGGTTTTCCCGAGGTCCATCCGCGCGCTGTCAGCCGCGCAGCCGATTTGCGTTATTTGAAAGAGAAAGTCGAGGCCGGAGCGGACTTCATCATCACCCAGCTTTTTTTCGACAACGATGATTACTACCGCTACGTCGAGGACGTGCGCAGGTTGGGCGTCAAGGTTCCCATCGTGCCCGGCGTTTTGCCGATTCTTTCGGCGCCTCAAATTCGCCGTTTCACCGCGCTCTGCAAAGCGAAGATCCCGCCGCAACTCGATGCGATTTTGGCCAAGGTCGAGCAGGACGATACGGCTGCGGTGGAGGTCGGGATCGAGTACGCCACGCGCCAGTGCAAGGAACTCATAAAGTTCGGTGTGCCCGGCCTCCATTTCTATTCGCTCAACAAATCCCATTCCCTGCGGGCGATATGTAGGAACCTCGGTCTTTGAGCCAGCCTGGGCTACAACGCGCTCCGTTGAAATAGAGCGAACGCGATAGTAGGGTCGTTAGAACGAGTGAAATATGGCAGAGGTCAAAAATCATCCAGTTGAAGATGCCGGCGAGCAGATGGAAGTTCGGCGGCGCAAGCTCGCCGAGATCAAAGACGCCGGCCATACGATTTACCCCAACGATTTCAAGCCGACGGACACGGCTTCTGGCGTCGCCTCTCAATTCGGCAGTCTCGCGGACGAAGAACTAGTTGCGGCGGTTCATGAAATTCGATCGGCGGGCCGCATCATGGCCATCCGCTCCTTCGGCAAAGCATCGTTTTTTCACATTCAAGACCGGCGCGGCCGTTTGCAGGTTTACGCGCGCAAAGACCGACTGGGCGACGAGGGATACGCGCTGTTTCAGTCTCTGGATGTCGGCGACATCGTCGGC
>Ga0184629_10001099_pt1 | contig 11268 bp, 9 predicted proteins | sample PLM4_32_b1_FD_133158 | JGI IMG/M metagenome (GOLD analysis project Ga0184629, IMG submission 133158) | Groundwater sediment microbial communities from an aquifer in East River, Colorado, USA - PLM4_32_b1 | ecosystem: Environmental > Terrestrial > Soil > Riparian zone | place: USA: East River... | reverse complement strand
CGCCAACCATGAAGCGGATGGAGAGGAGCGAGATCGAGGTCCACATTTTCGACTTCGGCCACCACATCTATGGCGACGAGCTCTGGGTGTATTGCGAGGCATACCTCCGGCCCGAGCAGCGCTTCGCCACGGTCGCGGGGCTGATCGAACAGCTCAACGTCGACCGGCGGGATGCCCGGGAACGCCTCGCCCGGCCCTAGGAGCCCGTGCACATTTGTTGCTTTACACCCCCGGGGTGGTGTGCTACGGTACGCCGCAAGTCGGCGGCCGGCCGGAAGGTCGGCTGCAGCCATCGTGTCGCGTACCGATGTACGAGGAGGTGATCAGACGATGGCAATGACTCCCGATCAGAAGCGGGATATTATTGGAAAGTACAAGCTCCACGACAAGGACTCCGGCTCGGCCGAAGTTCAGATTGCTCTCCTCACTGAGCGAATCCGGATGCTCACGGACCACTTTCAGGTCCACAAGAAGGACCACGCGTCCCGTCGCGGCCTATTGCAGATGGTCGGGCGGCGCAGAAAGCTCCTGGACTATCTGAAGAACAAGAAGATCGAAAGCTACCGCGAGATGATCAAGCAGCTCAACCTGCGCAAGTAGTTCTTTTTTACGGAACCCCTTTGCCGGTCGAACTTCGATTCCTCACGGGCGCGTGCCTAGAGCGCGCGTATACCATTGGCCCCCATAGGCAGGTTTGATAACACGATGACAAGTCATACAGTGACCAGAACAATTAACGGCCAGACCTTCGCGCTCGAGTCCGGGCGCATGGCCAAACAAGCCGACGGCGCCGTCGTCGTCCGCATGGGCGACACGATGGTGCTGGTCGCGGTGGTGGCGGCCCAGAAGAAGACGGATCGCGACTTCTTTCCGCTCACCGTCGAATACCGCGAGAAGTTCTACGCCTCCGGCCGCATCCCCGGCGGCTTCTTCAAGCGCGAGGGGCGCCCCGGAGAGCGGGAGACCCTGACCTCGCGGTTGATCGACCGCCCCCTGCGGCCGCTCTTCGACAAGCATTTCATGTGTGAGACGCAGGTGATCGCGACGCCGATCAGCTACGACAGCCAGAACTCGCCCGACGTGCTCAGCATCGTCGGCGCCTCCGCGGCCCTGGCGCTCTCCGACATCCCGTTCACCGACTTCGTGTCCGGCGTCCGTGTCGGCCGCGTGGAGGGGGCGTTCGTCGCCAACCCCACCGTGGAGCAGATGGAAGCGAGCGATATGGACATCATCATCGCCGGCACCGACGACGCCGTCATGATGGTCGAGGGTGGCTGCGCCGAAGTGAGCGAGGCGCAGATGCTCGCGGCGGTCCGCTTCGGCCACGAGGAGATCAAGCGACTCAACGCCCTCCAGCGCGAGCTGGTGGCCAAGGCCGGCGCGAAGCCGAAGCGCGTGGTGGAGGTCCCCGAGCGCCTGCACGAGCTCGACGGCAAGATCGCGACCGACTTCAGCGATCGTATCGGCCAGGCGCTCTTCATCGCGCGCAAGCTGGACCGGCAGGACGCGCTCAAGGTGATTCGCGACGAGGCGGTTGCGAAATACGAAGGCAACTACCCCGAGAAGGGCGCGTACGTCTCGCTGGTGCTCGAAGAGATCGAGAAGAAGCTGATGCGCGCCATGATTCTGGACCGCGGCGTCCGCCTCGACGGTCGCGGCACCACCGACATCCGCCCGATCACGTGCGAGGTGGGCGTGCTGCCGCGCGCGCACGGCTCGGCGCTGTTCACGCGCGGCGAGACCCAGAGCCTCGTCACCACGACGCTGGGTACCAGCGACGACGAGCAGATGCTCGACACCATCGAGGGTGAGAGCTGGAAGCGCTACATGCTCCATTACAACTTTCCGTCGTTCTCGGTCGGCGAGGTGGGCCGCTTCGGCGGACCCGGCCGGCGTGAGATCGGCCACGGCGCGCTCGCCGAGCGCGCGATCCGGCCCATGATCCCGGAGAAGGATGCGTTTCCGTACACGATCCGCATCGTGTCGGAGATTCTCGAATCGAACGGGTCCAGTTCGATGGCGTCGGTATGCGGCGGAAGCCTGGCGCTGATGGACGGCGGCGTCCCGGTGCCGAAGGCGGTCGCAGGCATCGCAATGGGCCTGGTCATCGAAGGCAATCGCGTGGCGGTGCTGAGCGACATTCTGGGCGCAGAAGATCATCTGGGGGACATGGACTTCAAGGTGACGGGGACCGCCGAAGGCATCACGGCCTTCCAGCTCGACACCAAGATCGCCGGCATTTCGGACGAGATCATGATGAAGGCGCTCGACCAGGCGCACGTCGGCCGCCTGCACATCCTGGAGGTCATGAACCAGACCATCGCCGGTCCACGCGCCGACATCTCTCCGTTCGCGCCGAAGATCACCACCATCCAGATTCCGGTCGACAAGATTCGCGAGGTCATCGGCCCGGGCGGCAAGGTGGTCAAGCGCATCCAGGAGGAGTCGGGAGCGAAGATCGAGATCGAGGACAGCGGCACCGTGCGGGTGATCGCGGTCAACGCCGAGAGCTCGGAGATCGCGGTGGCGCGCATCAAGGAGATCACGGCGGAGCCGGAGATCGGCAAGGTGTACGAAGGGGAAGTGCGCAGCATCCTCGCCTTCGGCGCCTTCGTCCAGATTCTCCCCGGCAAGGACGGGCTCCTGCACATCTCGGAGATCGCGCACCGGCGCCTCGAGAGGGTGGAGGAAGAGCTCAAGGTGGGCGATATGGTGAAGGTCAAGGTGCTCGAGGTCAGCCCGGAGGGCAAGATTCGCTTGAGCCGCAAGGCGCTGATCGAGAAGCCCGAAGGGTACCAGGAGGAGAGCCACGGCGACCGGCCGCCTCGCGAACACCGCGATCACGGCCGCGGCGGCGGCGGTGGACGGCCCCGCGAGCGTTCGCGTCGGTAATTGACCCCACAATCGGGGCCGAACAGCGGCCCGCCCGCGAGCAGCGCTTGTGGGCGGGCTCAGTTGTTTCTGAGAGAATCACCGGACGGGTGACGACGTCTTCGACGCGATTTCGCGAGGCGCGCTTTCAACTATCGCGCGCGAAGTCGCATGAGCGGAAAAGACGTCGTCGCCCGTCCATCAGGAAACCCATGAAAGCAGCACGCGTTGCCAGAAAAATCGTCCTCCCGGGCGGGCTCACGATTCTCCACGAGAAGAACCCGGTCTCGAAGGCGTTCTGCGTGGGGGTGTGGACGCGCACCGGCGCGCGTGACGAGCGCGCGGAAGACGCCGGTTTGTGCCATTTCCTCGAGCACATGCTCTTCAAGGGCACGGTCCGGCGCACCGCCAAGCAGATCTCGCAGGAGATCGAGCGGGTCGGCGGCTCGCTGGACGCCTTCACCACCAAGGACACCATGTGTGTCTACGCGCAGGTGCTGGAGAGTCAGCGCACGGTCGCCTTCGATTTGATCGCCGACATGCTCAATGAGTCGCGCTTTGCCGACGAACACGTCGCCCTGGAGCGCGGGGTCGTGCTCGAGGAGATCGGCGACGTCGACGATGCACCCGACGACCTGATCCACGAACTCTTCGCCGCCTCCCTGTATCCGCGCCACCCGCTCGGCCGTCCCATCCTGGGGCTCAAGAGCACGGTGTCGCGCTTCGGGCGCGCGGACCTGGTGCGGTATTCGCGGCGGGTATTTCGCGCGTCGAACCTCGTCGTTGCCGTGTACGGCAACGTCGACGAGAAGGAACTGCTCGACCTCTGCCGGGAGCGCTTCCAATTTCCCCGCGGCACGCTGGCGCGCGTGCCCGCGCGCCTTCCGGCGGCGTCTCCGAAGCACCGCCACGTGCGCCGCAAGCTCCACCAGCAGCACATCGTGCTCGGCCGCCGGACGTTTTCGTTCCTCGACGAGCGCCGCTACGCGCTGATGGTGCTCAACGCCATGATCGGGGGCGGGATGAGCTCGCGTCTGTTCCAGAAGATCCGCGAGGAGATGGGGCTCGCGTACAGCGTGTTTACCTACGTGGACCAATCGCGCGACACCGGGATGTTCGCCGCGTGCATGGCGGTGCGCCCCGGCAACGCGGGCCGCGCCATCGCGGCCGTGCGCAAGGAACTCGAGTCGGCCCGCAACGGAGGCCTCACGCGCCGCGAGCTCAAGGACACGAAGGAGCACATCAAGGGGAGGATCCTGCTCGGGCTGGAGACGTCGGCCTCGCGCATGATGCGGCTGGCCCGCAACGAGATCACCTTCGGCCGCCAGGTGCCGGAGCGCGAGCTGATTCGCTACATCGAAGCGGTGAAGATGGGTGACGTCGCCGGTGTGGCGCGCGAGGTCCTGGACACCGGTGCGCACACGATCGTGAGCCTGGGACCCTCGGCGGCCGGGCTCTGACGCCGCCGGCTAGTCGAACTTGAACCCGCTGGCGCGGACCTTCTCGAGCAGGCGCTCGATCTGTTTCTCGTCGACCACCATCGAGATGCGCATGAAGTCCGTGCAGTGCTTGCCGAACGCCGACCCCGGCGACACGATCACGCCCGTCTTCTGGAAGAACTCCTTCGCGAAGTCTCCGGCGTCCGGGTAGCGCTTCGGCACCCGGTCCCAGATGTACATCGCGGCGCGCGGCGGCGTGAGTTTCCAGCCGAGCTTGCCGAACCCTTCGATGAAGAGATCGCGCCGGCAGCGGTAGAGCTTGCGCTGCGCCGCGGCGAAGTCGGTCTTGCTCTCCAGGATCTCCGCGCCGGTGCGCTGGATCGCCATGAAAGCGCTGAAGTCCATGTTCGCCTTGATCTTCACTAGGTTGGCGATGATCTCGCGGTTGCCGACCACCCAGCCCAGGCGCCAGCCGGCCATGTTGTAGCTCTTCGAAAACGAGTGGAACTCGACCGCGATGTCCTTCGCGTTCGGGAGCTCCATGATGCTGGGCGTCGGGCAGTCCGGCTCCAGCGCGAGCTCCGAATAGGCCAGATCGCTCACCACCACGAAGTCGAACTTCTCCGCCAGCGCTAGCGCCTGTTTGTAGACCGGCAAGTCCGCGGTCGCGCCGATGGGATTGTTGGGATAGTTGAGGAACAGGAGCTTGGTCGCGCTCCACACGGAGTGCGGGACGGCGTCATAATCGGGCAGGTAGCCGTTCTCCGGCCGCAGCGGCAGTTCCACCACGTTGGCCTCGACGATCTTCGCCGCGCCGAGGTAGGCGGGGTAGCACGGGGTGGCGATCACGATGGTGTCGCCCGGGTCGAGGTAGGCGAGCATCAGTTTCGCGATGCCTTCCTTGGAACCGATGAGCGGGAGCACCTCGCCGTTGGGATCCACCGAAACGCCGAAGCGGCGCTTGTACCAGCCCGCCACGGCGTTTCGAAACTCGGGCGCCCCGTCGAACGGAGAGTAGCGGTGGTTCTGGTGCGTGGTCGACCGGACCTGGCGGTTGAGCATGTCGAAGATGGCCGGGTCGGGCGGCTGGTCGGGGCTGCCCACGCCCAGGTCGAAGATGTCGGCCGCCGGCCGCGGATCGGCGCGTTTCATCTGCGCGATCTCCTCGAAGATGTAGCGGGTCGACTTCTGAATGCGAATAGCCGGCGTGATCATGGAAAACGGGTACCTCCGTGCGGCGTGACGTGATGACCACCAGATTATCAGGTTTGCACGCGGGCGTCAAAGTCGGTACCGTGAGTGCCCATGAACGTTGTCGTCATTGCGGTAATCGCGGGCGTTCCCACCGCGCTGCATCTGGTTTGGCGCGCGCGCTTCGGTTATCCACCCGGGGACATTCCCCGCGTCCTCTGCTTTCATAAAATCTCGCGACAGTTCTGCTGGGAAGGCACCTGGACCACGCCCGCACGCTTCGCGGCGTACCTGGACCGTCTGCGCGCACGCGGGTACACCTTCATCGACGAGCCGCAGTACCTGGCCGCGCTCGCGTCGCCGCACGACGGCGCGGCAAAGCAGCTGCTGGTGACCTTTGACGACGGCTACGACGATGTGTACGACCTCGCCTGGCCGATTCTCGCGGAACGGGGGATTCCATTCCACGTGTTCGTGGTGTCGGACTACGCGGGAAAGACGAACGACTGGGATCTTTTGCTCGGGCGCCGGCGGTTTCGACACCTGGACTGGGGGCGCGTGCGCGAGATGGCGGCGCGCGGTGTCAGCTTCGGCTCGCACACGGCGTCGCACCGCGATGTGACGCGGCTGGCACCCGCTGAACTGCGCGAAGATCTCGCGCGTTCGAAGCGCGCCATCGAAGACGCGGTCGGGGCCCCCGTGCGAACCCTCTCGTACCCGTTCGGCCGGTACCACGACGCGGCGACGCAGGCGGCGCGCGAGGCGGGGTTCGACGCCGCGTTCTCTCTGTACCCGTCGCGCCGCAACGCGACCGTCGACCGTTTCGCGCTCCGGCGCGAAGGTGTCTACATCATCGATCCGGTCTCTACCATCGAGCGCAAGCTGGAGAAAAATTGGCTCTACGGACTGGAAGAGATGAAGTGCCGCGCGATCAACGCGGTGGCGGTGCTGACGCCGCTATTGAAGGAAGAAAGCCGCCCCGGCGGCTAGAAGGGATAGCGAAGCTCGAAGCGCCCGCGATAATAGAAGCGTGCGGCCACCACGATCGGCACCACCAGTGCCAGCAACCACGGATCCTTCCACGCCGCCATCGCCGCGACCATCGCCGTCGTCGCCCGCACCGCCAGCGCGCTCGCGGTGGTGCGCTCGAGCATGCGTACGGCCAGTTCCCGCCGTTCGGCGCGCTCGATGAACAGCGCTGCGGCCAGAAACACGACCATCGCGGCGGTCATCGCCAGCGCAGGCGCGAGTGGTTTCCCGCGCAGAAACAAGAACACCGCCGCGACCAGCGCTGTCACGGAGAGCAGCGCCGCCAGCCGGGCGGAACCGGTGACGCCGATCGCCACCGCGGTCGTGCGCTTGCCCGCCGCCGCGTCGCCGGCCACGTCGAGGATGGTCGTGTGCAGAAAGGTGGCGCCCACCAGAAAGATCCAGGGCAGCGCGCCCAACCACGCGCCGACCGTGTCGCGGGAGATCGCCGAGGCGCCCAGCACGAACGCCAGCCCGCCGTACCCGATCGCGTTTGCCGCGAGGTCGAACCACGGCCGCGCGCACAGGCGAAGCGGCGGGAGCGAGTAGGTGAGCGATAGCAAGAGCGTCGCGATCAGCGGACCGGTCTGCACCGGCGCCGCGTGGGGATAGAGCAGCGAGGCTCCCACAAACGCGACCAGCGCCACCACCACCATCGTTCGCGCCCGCAGCAACCCGCGCGTGAGGTGAAACCCCTTGTCGTTGAGGCGATCGCTCTCCACGTCGAGGATCTGGTTGAGCACGTACGCGCAGGCCAGCACTGCCGTCATGCACCAGAAGCCGGGCTGGACGAGAGCGGTCGCGACTGCGCGCCGCGACGCCGGCGCGTGCGCGCCGAGGACGTAGAGGCTCCACGCCGGAATCATGATCAGCGGGCGAAGGACGAAGAAGAAATCGGCGACGCGCAGTAGGATGGCCATGCGCCGAACAGGGAAGGCCGTGGGTTTGAGGGCAACCGTCGGGTCGATAGCTAGAGCAGCGTAAAGGCGGTCCCGTCGCGCGTCAACTTGTATCTCAAGTCCTGGTCGGCGGCGCGCACCAGCAGCTCGCGGCTCGCGAGACCGCTGGACCAGAGGTCGTCGAGTGACGCGGGGTAGACGCCGTTTTCCGCGCGGTACGCCTCGACGAGCCAGCGCACGCGATACTCGACGCGCGCCTTGGCCGCCGGGTCGGCAGCGACGAGGCCGTCGGCGACGACGCCCATCGCGGTGTCGGTGTGGTGGTACGCTCCTCCCAGCAGGCAGGCGGTGAAGACGAACAAGGCGGCGATGAACGTCAGCGGGTTGCCGCGCTGACGGCGCCGCTTCTGCGCGGTTGCCGCGGCCTCGGAATCGTGCAGGAACTGGGCGTCCTGCTCGACCACGATGAGGTTCTTCTCCTTGAGGAGCCTGAGCGCTTCGTACGTGTCGAAGGCGGGGAGCTTCGCGCGCGCGATGATATCGCGAACCGCCCGCGCCTGCTTGACGATCGCGAGCACGTCGCGCTCGCTCGTCATCATCTCGACTTCCGGCCCGGGCTCGCGGCCGATGGCGGCGACCTTGACCCCCTGCGCGGGGAACGCTTCCAGCAGCATCGGGAACTCGTCGATGCGCCGCATGCACTCCATCAGGAGAGGCTCCACCATGTGCTCGCCGATCGACTTCACCCCGGCGACCACCTCTTCGCCCGCCACGAATTTGTACGAGCACTGGTCCCACGTGAGCAGGTCGTGGAGCGTTTCCTGGATGTGATTGCGCCAGTGCCGCGGCATGGCTCTCTCGTCGATGAGTTTTTCGGAGGCGAGCACGTCGAGCAGGTCGAGCTTCGACTGAGACGTCATCTGCGTGATGCGCACCAGCTCGTCGCGCCCCAGTACGCCGTAGCGGGTCAGGTAGTCGCGGAACGGGTCGCGCGTGCGGCTGCGGCGATCGCGCGTGGAAATGATCTTGCCGTCGCGGAAATACAGGACGGTGGACTTGTCGGGCGCAGTGACCGAAAGCATGCCCGTCTTCTGCTGGACGGCAATGAGCTGGAGAATTTCCTCCAGCCCGAATGAACCCAGATTGCCTTCAAGCGCCATAGTGGTTCCTCGTTCGTCACGCCGACTGCGACGTTGCGTCGTCGTGCACGTTATCGCTGCTGCGCACCCGGCTAGTGCCCGTGCGCGTCGTGCGGGTCTCGAACAACTGCCGGGACATGATCGCAATCGCGTAGGAGAGCGCGATGCCGAATGACGGGAGCACCCACTTCCACAGCGGGGTTGCGCTCGGTATCGCCGTCCAGTGCGGGAGCGGGTATCCGCGCATCCACAGATTCAAAAGCGAGAAAGAGAACAGTGCGGCGAGCGCGAAACCGCTCGCGAAGCGTCCGTAGAAAATGTGCCGCACGCCCGGGAGCCACGCGGTCAGCCAGCGCATCGACTTGCGCCGGCGCACGATCACGCCCTGGCGCCGCTGCCGCAGCAGCGCGTCGAGCACCTTGTCGGAGGTGACCCCGCCGACGGCCTGTGCGCACGCCTGGCACACGAACGTGCCGCGGTCTCCCCTGCAGCACCCGTCGCAGGTGATTTCGCCGCAGTTGCTGCACTGGAAGGCCAACCCGTGGCGCTTCACGAAGCGTAGGCTCGCGAGCGCTGCCGCCAGGCCCGCCAGCGCGATCCAGAAGCTTGCACGCGGCGACTGCCACATGGCGCTCTCCAGCGCGTGCGCGAGCACGCCGGGATTCTTGTTTCGACCCTCGGCGAGGGCCATGCCCCAGAGATCACGGCGGTCGTAGATGCGCGGGTAGACCGCCCAGGTCGCGCGCGACGCCACCGCGAACTCCTCACTTTCGCGGGTAAAGCCGATCTGGGAGGCGCGTTCGAGCGCATGCGACGACTCGCTCATCAGGAGCGTCTTGATGTAGGCCTGCGCGAGGTTGTACTGGCCGACCGCGTCCGTCGAGTCCACCTGTTCCGCCTTGCGGTAGCCTTCCAGCGCCTTGTTGTACTGCGCGTTGATGTAGTAGACGTTGCCGACGTTCACGTAGGCGATCGCCTTGTTGGGCTTGAGCGAAATCGCGGCGATCAAATGTTCCACCGCGCGCTGGTCGTCGTGCCCGCGCATGGCGAGCATCCCCAGCGCCGTTTCTCGCTCCGCGGCGAGGCCCGGCACGTCGACTGCTTCGATTCTCCCGGCCAGTTCGGGATCGGCCGGGGATTCGTTGGCGCGCGCGATCAGAGAGACCAGAGAGGTCGGGTCGGCGACGGTGCTGAATCGATCCAGCCACGGCGTGAACCACATGAGCGCCGCGAACGTTGTGGTGAGGATGAAGGTGAACACGCGTTCGCGCCGGCGCATGAACGAGAAGGTGGCGACCAGAACCAGCGCCATCGCCGTCGCGTAGCCCGGCATCAGCGCCAGCGGAGCCAGCAACAGCAGGAACGCGCACACGCGCGGGACCGCCGCGTTGAACTTGTTCTTCAGGGTTTCGCCGATACGGTGCGCGAGAAACGGGAGGTAGCGCATGGCGAGCGAGATCCACACGATCGCCAGCGCGAGCAGAAACACCAGCGAAACCATGACGCCCGCGTTCACCGCGAACGCGCTCTGGGCGTCGAAATTCGACAGCATCGACGTCACGCCCTGCGTCAGGTGGTAGACCGCGTCCGGGCTGAAGCGGGCCGCGTACAGGCGGGCCAGCGTGAAGTGGGCATCCGGGTAGCTGGGCAGGAGCGCGAGGGCGCTCTTCAGGTGCTTTTCCGCCGCCTCCGACTCGCCGCGCTTGAGCGCCTGGATGCCGTAGCGGTACTCGAGCTGGGCCGGAAGGGTGAGGGTCGCGGCCCCGGCGCGGACCTGCGCGTAGGTGTACCGGGTAAGATTTTCCGCGCCCGCGAATCCCGCGTCCGCATGCCCCGCGAGGACAACGACTCCCGTGCAGAATGCGAGCGCCAGGCGACGGCAAAGGTCGCGTCGGCGAAGAGTCCTGCGGCTGGCGATCGGGTTCATTCTGCGGGTCCTGGCCTTCGTTCGGTCATGGCGCGGAGCGCCGATAACTCATTAGCTACGAAGGGCGTTCGGCAAGAAGTGTGCCGGGCGGAGGACGGGAAAAACAGCGCCGTAGGGCGCGAGGCGGGGCGGACTAAAAACTAGAAGTTGAGCTTCAGGGTCAGGCGCGGTTCGAGGGCTCCGTCGGTGCGCGCAAGGCCAGGGACGAGCCTCAGTTGATGGGTTCCAAGTTCCTCATCCTCGCGGCTACCGACGAGCGAGAGGACGCCCATTCCCACCGCTATCCCGCCACATGCGGCGAGCCAGTCCCCGTCTTCGCTCGTGAAGCCGGCAACCATTGACAGCGCGCCCACACCCACTCCAATCCAGCCCATCACGGCGTCGCCGTCACCCGCGAGGACCGTAACTGTGTTCGGCAGGGCCGAAATGCCGTCCGCGAGGAACAGGATCATCTGCGACCGGCTGACGCTTTCCGTGTCAGCCGACGCCTGTGGGGCGGCGAGTCCAACCAGTATGACGACGAGGAGCCAGCGGCGGGTTTTCATTATCCCCGGTAACCTAGTCACGTTTCTCGTTACTGTCAATTCCCCGTGTCACCGTCCCCCGCCACGCCGGGTCACCCCGGGCTGGCCGGTGCCTCGTCCGCCGTGGTATAAGTAAGCCATGTCGACACTTCCGATCGTTTACATTTCCGACCTTCGCATCCACGCCGGCAAGCCCGTCGAGCTGCGCGGGTGGGTCTACAACACCCGCTCCGGCGGGAAGATTCGCTT
>Ga0184629_10001098_pt1 | contig 11275 bp, 11 predicted proteins | sample PLM4_32_b1_FD_133158 | JGI IMG/M metagenome (GOLD analysis project Ga0184629, IMG submission 133158) | Groundwater sediment microbial communities from an aquifer in East River, Colorado, USA - PLM4_32_b1 | ecosystem: Environmental > Terrestrial > Soil > Riparian zone | place: USA: East River... | reverse complement strand
TTCGCCGTGCCGTCGCGCTCGCTGCTCTCGCTCTTGGTGCCCTCCTGGCCCGAGAGCGAGTGCCCGCTCTGCCGGCAGGGCGTTCCCGTGGATTCGCCGGGAAGCCGATTCGTCGGGCGCTGATCCCCTCCGCAATTTCGTGAACGTTGGTTCCGGACTCAGCGTTGGTGATCATTTCGCCTCCTCGCCGTGAGCGTCGAAGGACTATAGGATAGTCGCAGATGGACCTGAAAAGCGTCTGCGTCTATTGCGGCTCGAGTCCCAACATGGAGGCGGCCGTCGAAAAGGAGATCCGGGCGTTCGGACGGGAGATCGCCGCGCGCGGCGTCCGGCTCGTCTACGGCGGGGCCTCGCGCGGCCTGATGGGCGCGCTCGCCGACGAAGTCATCGCGGCGGGCGGCAAGGTCACGGGTGTGATCCCGAAGGCCCTCGAGGGCCGCGAATCCGCGCACCGCGGCCTGACGGAGCTCAAGGTCGTCGGCTCGATGCACGAGCGTGAGCAGCTCATGTTCGACCTCTCCGACGCCTTCGTGGCGTTCCCGGGCGGCTTCGGGACGATGGAGGAGATCATCGAGATGATCACCTGGAAGCAGATGGGGATCCACGGCAAGCCGATCGTCATCGCGAACATCGGCGGCTACTTCAACCCCCTGCTCCAGCAGTTCGAGCTCGCCGTCCAGAGGAAATACGCCCGCAACGAGGACCGGATCCTGTTCGCCGTGGCCGATACGACGAAGGCGATCCTGACGTTCCTCGAGGGCGCGCCGGTGTTGTCGCGCAAGGCGGGAGACTGGGCGTAGGGGAGGCTCATGAGTCATGAGTTGTGAGTGGGCTCGATAAAGCGTCACGACTCGCGACCGGTCCTCGCGACCACGACCCGGAAATACGACTCCACCCATCTCCTCTCGAGCAGATGGTCCTCGAGTCCGATGAGCCGCGAAAGGACGCCCGTTTCGTCGTCGCGCAAACGCGCCATGTCCATGCAGGGAAACACGAACCAGAGGATGTTGCCGCCGTAGGGCCTGTCCTCCACGACCTCGAAGAGACGGCGCACCGCCGGCAGGATCGACGAGGAGCGAATCGACTCGGACGGGTCGTCCATGGGCAGAGGGATCGCGAGGTCGGGCCGGTTCTTCAGGTCGTCGGGCAGTGCGTCGAAAGCGCTTTTCGCGAAGCCCCAGTGCGCGTCCGTCCACTCCGCGCGCGCCGGCCCCATGTACTCGTCGAGGAACAGCAGGCCCCCCGGCGTAAGCGACTGCCGGGCCTCTTCGAGCACGTGCTCGACGTTGCGGATGTGATGGAGCGAGCCGTGGAAGAACACGATGTCGTAGCGGTGGCGCGGGAGGCGAATGGCGTTGATGTCCTCGACCCGGTAGTCGAGCCGGCGGGCGAGGCCCGCTTCCTCGGCGCCGCGCCGCGCCTCTGCGATCGCCTCGGGTGAAAAGTCCACGCCGTCGATCCGTTCGCAGATGCCCTTGGCGAACACGTCGCGCTCGAGCAGCCCCGTCCCGCAGCCGACCGAGAGCCCGAGCGGCAGGGGAGTCGGGACGTAGCGGTCGGCGAACCACTCCATGGGCCAGCGGTTCGGGTCGCCCGTTACGCGGCGATTGATCGCGCGGCGCACGAGGGGCTGGGAGCCCCAGTAGCGGTCCTCGGGCTCTCCGGGGGCCCCGGCGTCCCAGAACTCCCGGGCCGCGGCGGCCTCGGCCCGGGCCGCGCGCAGCGCGCCCCATCGCCGGGCAAGCGAACTGATCGAGCCGCGGATCACGGATGCCATTTGGAGTGAAGCCAATATACGGCACGGGGTCGGAAGACGGTAGACGGTAGACGGACGAGTCCAACGGCGCAGCCCGACTCCCGTCTCCCGTTTCCCGTTTCCCGGTTTTCTGGTACATTGCGCGATCCCGGCGGCAGGGGCCGGCCGGGAATTGATCTTTTCCAATCAGGGACGAAGGCCGGGATGAAAACGCCCTCGCGGGCTTCCGGCCGGTAGCCCCCCGGGAAACCGGGATCGAAGAGCAGGCTCGTAGCTCAGGGGGAGAGCACCACATTGACACTGTGGGGGTCAGCGGTTCAAATCCGCTCGAGCCTACCAGTTTCTTCGAGTTCCAGGCGCTTAGCTCAGCTGGGAGAGCGCTTCCTTCACACGGAAGAGGTCAACGGTTCGATCCCGTTAGCGCCTACCATGACGATCCACAACGCGGGGCAACCCGCGTTTTTCATTTTTGGAGAGCAGGAGACAATGGAAGCCCTGGCGCAAACGATCACGATCACGCTTCCCGACGGGTCGACGCGGAAGGTTCCTGCGGGAACCAGCCTGCGCGAGATCGCCGCGGGGATCGGCCCGCGCCTGGCCAAGGACGCGCTGGCCGGGAAGATCGACGGCAAGGTGGTGGACCTGGCCGCGCGCGTCGGGCGCGACGCGAAGATCGAGATCGTCACGCCGAAGTCCCCGGAGGCCCTCGAGCTCTACCGCCACTCGACCGCCCACCTGACGGCCAACGCGGTCAAGCGCCTCTTTCCGACGGTCGAGATCGGCATCGGGCCGGCGATCGAGAACGGCTACTACTACGACTTCAACCCGGAGCGGCCCTTCACGCCGGAGGACCTCGCGGCGATCGAAACGGAGATGAGGAAGATCGTCGCCGAGGACAACCCGGTCGAGCGCCTCGAGATGTCGAAGGACGAGGCCATCCGGATCTTCGAGGGCCAGAAGGATTCGTTGAAGGTCGAGATCATCCGCGGGATCCCGGACGATCGGGTCTCCTGTTACCGCCAAAAGGACTTCATCGACCTCTGCCGCGGGCCGCACGTGCCCTCGACGGGGAGGCTCGGCGTCTTCAAGCTGACGCACACGGCGGGCGCCTACTGGAAGGGCGACGAGAAAAACCCGATGTTGCAGCGGATCTACGCCGCCTGCTTCCCGACGCAGAAGGAGCTCGACGAGCACCTGGCGCGGATCGAGGAGGCGAAGGCCCGCGACCACCGCAAGCTCGGCAAGGAGCTCGACCTCGTCGTCTTCCATCCCTGGGCTCCCGCGTCCCCGTTCTTTCTCCCCAAGGGGGCAGTGCTCTACAACGGTCTGCTGGAGCTTCTGCGCTCGGAGTATCGCAAGCGCGGCTACGAAGAGATCATCACGCCGCAGATCTTCGACGTGGAGCTCTTCAAGACGTCGGGCCACTACACCAACTATCGCGAGAACATGTTCTTCACCCAGGTGGACGAGCGAGATTTCGGCGTCAAGCCGATGAACTGCCCGGGCCACTTTCTGCTCTTCCAGACCCGGCTGTGGTCGTACCGCGATCTGCCGGTGCGCTTTGCGGATTTCGGAAGGCTGCACCGGTACGAGCTCTCGGGGGTTACGGCCGGCCTGACGCGGGTGCGCACGTTCTCGCAGGACGACGGGCACATCTTCACGCCTTTCGAGAAGGTCGAGGCGGAGATCTTCGCGTTCCTCGAGTTCCTCGATTACGTGTACGGCGCCTTCGGGTTCACGGACGTCGGGATCTCGCTCGGCCTGCGGCCCGACAAGCGCATCGGGACCGACGAGCAGTGGGGGCGGGCGGAAGCGGCGCTCGACGAGTCCCTGCGGAAGACCGGACGCCCCTACCAGGTGACGCCCGGCGACGGCGCCTTTTACGGCCCCAAGATCGACTTCCTCGTCCGCGACGCCATCGGCCGACCCTGGCAGCTCGGCACGATCCAGTGCGACTTCGCGCAGCCGGAGAACTTCGACCTGACCTACATCGGCGAGGACGGCGGAAAACACCGGCCGGTCGTGCTCCACCGCGCGATCCTCGGTTCGCTCGAGCGCTTCCTCGGGATCCTCATCGAGCACACCGGCGGGAACTTCCCGTTCTGGATCTCACCCGTGCAGGCGGTGGTCCTTCCCGTCTCGGACCGCTTCGTCGGGAAGGCCCGCGAGTTCGCGGCGCGGCTTTCCGCGGCTGGTCTGCGGGTCGAGTGCGACGACCGCAACGAGAAGCTCGGGGCCCGGATCCGCCGCGCGGAGCTGATGAAGTCGCCGTGCATGCTCGTGGTGGGCGAGAAGGAGGCCGAGGCCGGCACCGCCGCGGTGCGCCTGCGGCACGGCGGGGACGCCGGCACCATGTCGATCGATGCATTTCTCGCGGCCGCCGGGCGGGCGGTCGCGGCAAAGAGCAAGGAACTGACGACGGAGGTGAAAGATCGATAAGAAGAGTATTCGCGTCAACGAACAGATCCGGTGGAAGGAAGTGCGCCTGATCGGCGCCGAAGGCGAGGCGGTCGGCGTCGTGATGATGGCCGAGGCCCTCCTGAAAGCCCGGGAAGCGGGGCTCGACCTCGTGGAGATCGCGCCGACCGCGATCCCGCCCGTCTGCCGGATCATGAACTTCGGGAAGTTCATCTACCAGCAGAAGAAGAAACAGCAGGACTCGAAGAAGAAGCAGAAGACGACGCAGGTCAAGGAAGTGAAGTTCCGGCCCAACATCGACGACCACGACTACGAGTTCAAGATGAAGAACATCGAGAAATTTCTGGCTCACGGCGACAAGGTCAAGGCGACCGTGCAGTTCCGGGGCCGCGAGATGGCGCGGCGCGAGAACGGCCAGAAGGTGCTCGACCGCCTGCTCGTGGACCTGACCGGCAGGGCGATTGCCGAGTCGCGGTCGGAAATGCTGGGAAACCGGCTCTACCAGATCCTGTCACCGGTCAAGCACGAAAAGGCAACCAAGGCGTAAAAGCGCAAAACGTCAAGCGTAAAGCGAAGCACGTCGAGCGGGGCGCACTGGCTCCATTTCACGGTTCACGTTTTACGAGAACGGAGAGACAGATGCCTAAGCTGAAGACCCACCGGGGCGCCGCGAAGCGGTTCCGGAAGACCGCCTCCGGCAAGTTCAAGAGGGCGAAGGCCTTCAAGAGCCACATCCTCACGAAGAAGGCGCCCGGGAGAAAGCGCGGGCTCGCGCAGTCGACGACCGTTTCGAAGAGCGACACCAAGCGCGTCCGCGAGATGCTGCCGTACGCCTGAGAGGCGGAAGACGGGAGAGGGAAAACGGAAGACGAAGCCGGGAGAGAGACTCGAGTAGGGGAGAGCCCGTCTCCCGTCTCACGTCTACCGTCTCCCGGCCTACAAGGAGAAAACAATGCCTCGTGTAAAAAGGGGCCCCAAGAGAAAGAATCGCCGGGCAAAGACCCTGGCGCGCGCCAAGGGCTACTATGGCACCAAGTCGAAGTCGTACCGGATGGCGAAGCTCCAGGTGGAGAAGTCCCTCCTCTACGCGTACCGGGACCGCAAGGCGAAGAAGCGCGACTTCCGCGGGCTCTGGATCGTTCGGATCAACGCCGCCGCGCGCGAGCACGAGATCTCGTACAGCAAGCTCCTGGACGGTCTCAAGAAGGCCGGCAACGAAATCAACCGCAAGATGCTGGCGGATATCGCCGTCTCGGACCCGGCGGCGTTCACGCACCTGGTCGGAGTCGCCAAGCAGGCGCTGAAGATCGCATGAGCCGGGAAACGGTAAAGGGTAAACGGTAAAAGGTATATGGGGAACGTGCCGCAGGACCCGATCGAGCAGATCCTGCTCTCCTTTCGCGAGGAGATCGCCCGCGGTGTGTCTTCGCGGGCGGAATACGAACGTCTGAAGGGGCGCTACCTCGGTCGCGAGAAGGGGCTCGTGCCGGAGCTCTTCGCGCGGTTGAGGTCGCTCCCGGCGGGCGACCGGAAGTCCTTCGGTGCGCGTGCCAACGCCGCCAAGACGGAGATCGAGGAGGCGGTCGACCGGCTCGGCGGCGATCTCGAGCGCCGGGAATCTGCTTCGCGCGACCTCGCGGCCGCCGTGGACGTGACGCTGCCCGGCCGGCGCACGCGCGAAGGGGGGCTGCACCCGATCACGATCGTCCGGCGACAGATCGAGGGCATCTTCCTCCGGATGGGCTACTCGATCGCCGACGGCCCGGAGGTCGAGAACGACTTCCACAACTTCGAGGCCCTGAACTTCCCGCCGGATCACCCGGCACGCGACTCGCAGGACACGCTGTTCGTCGAAAGCAACGCGGTTTCGCCCCTGTTGCTGCGGACGCACACATCGCCCGTGCAGATCCGCGAGATGCGCAGGCACGGGGCGCCGCTGCGGCTCATCGTGCCCGGTCGCGTGTACCGCAAGGACGAAGTGGACGCGACGCATTCGCCCGTCTTCCACCAGGTCGAGGGCCTCGTCGTCGACCGCGGCATCTCGATGGCGGACCTGAAGGGCACGGTCGCCGCCGTCCTCGCGGAGCTCTTCGGCCAGGAGACGAAGACCCGCTTCATCCCGACGTTCTTCCCGTTCGTCGAGCCCGGCGTCGACGTTTCCATGAGCTGCATCTTCTGCAAGGGCGCCGGCTGCGGGAAGTGCAAGGGCTCCGGCTGGATCGAGATCATGGGCGCGGGGATGGTCCACCCGCGCGTGCTGCAGGGCGTGGCGATCGATCCGGAGGAATACACCGGGTTCGCCTTCGGCCTCGGTATGGACCGCGTGGTCATGCTCAAGTACGGCTTCCCCGACCTGCGGCTGCTCTTCGAGGGCGACGAGCGCTTCCTGCGCCAGTTCGCGGGCCAGGCATGAAGTTTTCGCTCGAGTGGCTCGGGGACTTCGTGGACACCGCCGCGGCTGGCGGGGCGGAGGGCGTCCGCGCGCTGCTCGACCGAGCGGGCATCCCGACCGAGTCGGCAGAGGCCCGCGGCGCCGACACGATCCTCGAGGCGGAAATCACGCCGAACCGGCCCGACGCGATGGGGCACCGGGGCCTCGCGCGGGAGGTCGCGGCGATGGCCAGGATTCCGATGAAGGAGTTCGCGGTTCGTTACGCGGAGCCGGAGGCGAGCGGCGAGGCGACCGAGCAGGTGGCCTCGATCGTGCTCCAGGTGCCGAACCTCTGCCGCCGCTTCGGCGCGCGCATGGTTCTCGGCATCGAGAGGCGGCCCGCCGCCGACCTCGTGCGGGCCCGCCTCGCCGCGATCGGCGTAAAATCGATCTCGGCCGCGGTGGACGCGACGAACTACGTCCTCTGGGACACGGGTCAGCCGCTGCACGCCTTCGACTTCGACAAGCTCTCCGGGGGGTTGCTGATCATCCGCAAGGCGCGCAAGGGGGAGAAGCTCGTCACGCTCGACGGCGTCGAGCGCACCCTCGAGACCTCCGACGTCGTGGTCGCCGATGCCGAGCGCGCGGTGTCGCTGGCCGGGATCATGGGCGGCCTCGACACGGCCGTGACGGACGGGACGACGAACGTGCTGCTCGAGGCGGCGTGGTGGGACCCGGCCACGATCCGCCACACGGCCCGGCGCCTCGGGATGCACACGGACGCCTCGCACCGTTTCGAACGCAGCGCGGACATCGACGCGATTCCGGGAGCGCTCAACCTCGCCGCGCGTGTGCTCATGGAATCGGCGGGCGGCGCGGTGGCGCCCGGGCTGCTCGACGTGCACGGCAAGCTCTTCCGCATCCGGCGCACGGCGCTGCGGCTGGCGCGCCTGCGCCTTCTCTCCGGGGACAACCGCCTCGGCCTCGATTTCGCGGAGGAAGCCCTCGGCCGCCTCGGGTTCGCGACCGAGCGCAAGGGCAAGCGCCTCTCCGTCTCGATCCCGCTGTTCCGTACGGACGTGCGCCGCGAGGACGATCTCGTCGAGGAAGTGCTCCGGGTCTATGGCTACGACCGGCTGCCCTCGCGCCTGCCGCCCTCGACGGACGCCGGGGAGGTCAAGGAGCCCCTGCGCGAGGTCGAGGATCGCCTGAGCGACGCGGCCGCGGCCGCGGGCCTTTTCGAGACGATCAACTATCCCTTCGTCGATCGCGGCGGGGAAGAGGCCCCCTACGGCGACTGGCTCCGGCTGACGGACACGGCTCTCGAACCCCTCGCGCTCGTGAATCCGCTCGATGCCTCGCGCCGGCATCTGCGGGCGACGCTCCTTCCGGGCCTGCTCGACGCGGTCGCGCGCAATCTGCGCCACGGCGCCAGGGAGTCGGCGCTTTTCGAGGTCGGCCGCGCGTTCGGCGCCCGCGGCGAATCGGACCAGCCCGAGTCCTATGAATCGCGGCGGTTCGCCTTCGCCCTGGCCGGCGATCGCCGCTCGCACTGGAGCGTCCCGGAAAAGCTGCGGTCCGTTGACTTCTTCGATGCCAGGGGCCTGGTCGAGCGGCTGCTCTGCCCGTGGGCGCCCTCTTCCGAGCTCGTCTGGAAGCCGGTGCGCGTCGAGGGGTTCACCGACGGGGCGGCGGCGACCGTGGAGATGCGGTCGGGGCGTCTGCTCGGGGTCGTCGGGCTCGTTTCGGGACCGGAGCGCCAGAAGCGCGGCCTCGCGATTCCCGTGTTCGCCGGCGAGATCCTCGTCGGCGCCGTTCCCGCCGGGGCGCGGCCGTTCCGCTTCGAGGAGTACTCCACGCTTCCGGCCATCAGCGCGGACCTCTCCTTCGCGCAGCCGAAGGCCTTCGCCTGGCAGGAACTGGAGGAATTCGTGCGCTCCCGTGGGCTCCCGCACCTCGAGTCGCTCTCGTGCGTCGACCGCTACGAGGGGCCAGGGGTCGCGGCGGGACAGGTAAAGACGACGATACGGCTGACGTTCCGGTCACAGGACCGGACGCTCGAGCAGGAAGAAGTCAACCGCCAGGTGCGGCGTCTGGCCGAGGAGCTCGCCTCCCGGCCGGGAATCACGTTCGCGTAAGGGAGTAGGAGAGCATGGACAACGTCAAGGTCTTCGATGCGCTGGATCGGAAAATCGAGAAGCTGCTCGGGCGTCTCAAGCAGCTCGAGGCCGAGAACGAGAAGCTGAAATCGGATCTCGCGGCGGCCCGCAAGTCGGAAAAGGAAGCCGGCGACTCGAAGGGCGCCGTCGAGCGGCTCGAGCAGGAACAGGAAGTGGTCCGCGAGCGCCTGGAGAAGCTCATCCGCGCGCTCGAGTCCGCCGAAGAAAAGAAGTCGTAAGGCTGCCGCGGTTTAGACCTAAACCGTTGACTCCCTTGGCCTCCAGGAAATAGACTCGCGTTGGAAAGGAGTCAGTGTCTCGATTGGATAAGCGGGGCAGTGTGACTCAGGTCGAGATCTTCGGGCAGACGTACAGCGTCCGCGCCGAAGGCGAAAGCGGCTACATTCACGATCTGGCCCGCTTCGTAGATTCCCGTATGAAAGAAGTGGCGGAACGGACGGCGACGGTCGACACTACGAAAATCGCGATTCTCGCCGCCCTGAACATTTCAGACGATCTTTACCAGGCAGAAAAACGTCGGCAGGGCGACCCCACGGATGCGAAGGCCCGTGTGGAACGCCTGATTCGAAAACTGGACGACGCCCTGGGCACCTGAAGGCGAGGCGTCGGCACCCCGAGTCGATCGGGAACACGCGAAGGAATACGAGTGGTCCTGTGGATAGGGTCCTGGCGGTTGATGCATAACCCTCGTCGGAAGAGACTCTTCCGGTTCGCCGTGTAGCCACGCCCGCGTCCTGAGGCGCCCCCCGGGCTTTTTGGGGGAGCCGAATGAACACAACTTTCGCGATGGCGGTCGCGGCGGGACTGGTTCTCGCCGCGGTTCTCTCGGCCGTCGGCGTCTTCTTCCTGCGGAAGAAGGTCGGACAGGAACGCCTCGGCATCCGGACCGAGGCCGAACGGGCGCTGGCCGAGGCCCGCAAGCAGGCCGACTCCAGGCTCCGCGAGGCCGACATCGAGGCCAAGGAAACGGTCCTCGCGGCGCGCGTCGAGTTCGACAAGACGGTCCAGACCCGGCGGCAGGAGATCGCCACCCTGGAGAACCGGGTCCAGCAGAAAGAGGAGAACCTCGACCGCAAGCTCGCCCAGCAGGAGCGCCGGGACGACGAGTTCAGCCGCAAGGAGAAGGGCGTCGCCGACGCCCAGAAGAAGCTCGAGGAGGCGCAGGCCGAGGCCCAGAGGGTTATCGAGGAGCAGCGCAAGCGGCTCGAGCAGATTGCGGGCCTGACGGCCGTCGACGCCAAGCGGGATCTCGTGAAATCCGTCGAGAACGAGGCCCGCCTCGAGTCGGCCGGCTTGATCCGCCGCATCGAGGAAGAGGCCAATGAGCAGGCGAGCCAGAAGGCGCGCCGGATCATCGGCATGGCGATCCAGCGCCTCGCCTCCGACACGGTCGTCGAGGCGACGGTGTCGGTCGTCGAGCTGCCCTCGGACGATCTGAAGGGGCGCATCATCGGCCGCGAGGGCCGCAACATCCGCGCGCTCGAGGCCGCGACGGGCGTGGACCTCATCATCGACGACACGCCCGAGGCGATCGTCATCTCGGCGTTCGAGCCGCTGCGGCGCGAGGTCGCGCGGCACGCCCTCGAGAAACTCATCGCGGACGGCCGCATTCACCCGGCGCGCATCGAGGAGGTCGTCGAGAAGGTCCGCTCCGAACTCTGGGAGAAGATCCGGCAGGAGGGCGAGGCCACGGCTCTCGAGTTCGGTATCCCGGACCTCCATCCGGAGCTCATCAAGATGCTCGGGCGTCTCAAGTACCGCACCTCCTACGGCCAGAACGTGCTCCAGCACTCCAAGGAAGTCGGCTGGCTGTCCATGAACATGGCCGCGGAGCTCGGCGCGAATGTCGAGGTCGTGCGGCGCGCGGGTCTGCTCCACGACATCGGCAAGGCGATCGACCGCGAGATGGAGGGCACGCACCTCGAGCTCGGCCGCGAGGTGCTGAAGAAGTTCGGCGAGTCCAACGAGGTCATCCACGCGATGGAGTGCCACCACGGAGACTACGAGCCGCGCTCTCTCGAGGCGGTTCTCGTCAACGGCGCCGACGCGCTCTCGGCCGCGCGGCCCGGCGCCCGCCGCGAGATTCTCGAGACCTACGTCAAGCGCCTCGAGAAGCTCGAGCACATCGCCGACGGCTTCAAGGGCGTGCAGAAGGCGTTCGCCATCCAGGCGGGGCGCGAGCTGCGCATCGTCGTCGAGGCCAACCGCGTGACCGACGACGAGGCCCTGTGGCTCTCGCGCGACATCGCCAAGAAGATCGAGGCCGAGCTGCAGTATCCGGGGCAGATCAAGGTGACGGTGATCCGCGAGACGCGTGCAGTCGAATATGCCAGGTAGATCCGAAATCCGAAATCCGACGTCCGAAATCCGATGAACATCCTCTTCGTCGGCGACGTCGTGGGCTCGCCAGGCCGCCGCGCGCTCGTCGAGGGGCTGACGGGCGTGATCGACCGCCACAAGGTCGACTTCACGATCGTGAACGTCGAGAACGCGGCCGGCGGCTTCGGGCTGACGGTCGAGCTCTTCGAGGCCCTCTCGAAGATGCCGATC
>Ga0184629_10001097_pt1 | contig 11283 bp, 11 predicted proteins | sample PLM4_32_b1_FD_133158 | JGI IMG/M metagenome (GOLD analysis project Ga0184629, IMG submission 133158) | Groundwater sediment microbial communities from an aquifer in East River, Colorado, USA - PLM4_32_b1 | ecosystem: Environmental > Terrestrial > Soil > Riparian zone | place: USA: East River... | reverse complement strand
TCAGTCTCGCGCCGTTCCAGATCAGGTCGGCCAAGTTTCTGCATCCGGCCCGGCCCGGCGACCGCGTCCTGATCGAGTTTTCCCGTACTGCCCGGGGCGAGATCAAGTTCACCTGCGCCGTGGAGGGAAGAGCGGTGCTGACCGGCCAGATCGGGAGTCCATAGACCGTGACAGCGCAGCGTGTGATTCATTATGTTATGGGCTCCAAATGCCAGGCACTGCCGACAGCGAAGTGAATCGACCGCAGGCGCCGGAATGGACGTCGGCGCCGGAACGCAGCACCATGCTGGCGTTGCGGTCGATCGCGTGGGTGGGGCTAGCGCTGGGGCGGCCGCTGGCGCGGCTGCTGCTCTATCCCATCACTCTCTACTTCGTGATGTTCTCCATCAGGCCGCGGACCGCCTCGCTCCAGTATCTGAGCCGGGTGCTGGGGCGGAACGTGGGCATGGCGGACACGTTTCGCCACTACCACACCTTCGCGGCCGTCATACTCGACCGGCTTTACCTCCTCAAGGAGCAATTCTCCCGGTTCGATGTGCAGGTCCACGGCGCCGAGATCGTTGAAGAGCTGATTGCGGCGGGGAAAGGTTGCGTGCTGCTCGGCGCTCACATGGGCAGCTTCGAGATCATACGGTCCGCCGGAAGGGCGCGCGGGTTCAAGGTCAGCATGGTGATGTACGAGGGGAACGCGAGGAAAATCCGGAAATTGCTCAAAGCCATCAATCCGGTTTTGCAGATGGAGGTCATCGGCCTGGGGAGCGTGGATTCCATGCTCAAGGTCGAAGCCGCGCTGGCGCGCGGCGAATTCGTGGGCCTGCTGGCGGACCGGACGATCAAGGGCGGGGGCACGGTATCCTGCCCCTTCTTCGGCGAACCGGCCGCTTTCCCGGTGGGGCCGGTCCGGATTGCCGCGATGCTGAAACGGCCGGTCGCGCTGATGTTCGGGATCTATCGGGGCGGCAACCGCTACGAGGTCTACTTCGAGCGGTTGGCGGGGCTGGACCCGATCGTCGGCCGGGACCGCGATTCAATGACCGGGCACGTGTTGCGGCGCTACGCGGAACGCCTGGAGCATTATTGCCGTATCGCTCCGTACAACTGGTTCAACTTCTATGATTTCTGGCGGTAGCCCGGGCGCGCGCGATATGCGGGCGGTGCTGTTGCTGTTCGCCGCCGGCCTTTGTTCGCCCGGCGTCATCGCCGCTGAGGCAAATGAGCCTGACGCCTGGGACGTCACGCGGCTCATGCGCGAGCTGGGGGAGGTGAAGTCTGCCAAGGCGCGGTTCGTCGAGCGCAAGCACCTCGCGATACTGAGCGCGCCGCTGGAAGCCACGGGAACCCTGCTCTATACCGCGCCCGGCAGGCTCGAAAAGCATACGCTGACGCCCCGGCAGGAAAGCCTGGTGCTGGAGGGCGACCGGCTGACCCTCGAGAACCAGGAGCGCAATCAGCGCCGCACTTTCGCGCTGCAGGACCAGCCGGTGATCTGGGCCTTCGTCGAAAGCATACGCTCGACGCTGGCAGGCGACCTGGCGACGCTCACTCGCTTCTACGAGGCGAGCCTCGATGGCCGGGAGCGCCGGTGGCGCCTCACGCTCAAGCCGAGCGATCCCCGGATGCAGGACGTGGTGAACGAAATCCGCATCAGCGGCGACCGCAACTGGATCAACGCCATCGAGATCATCGAGACCAGCGGGGACCGCTCGGTGATGACGATCACGAGGGACAGTCCGTGAAAAGAGGCTCGAAACACAATGTAACCACAGATCAACACAGATGAACACGGATCATCTGTGGCTAATCCTGTTCTTGACGGTTTGCAATGATTTCAATTTCGCCGCGGTGGGCCGTTAGCGCCTGGCTGGTATTCGTCGCGGCGTGCATCGCCGTCATCGGCCGCACGACATTCACGACCGACATCTCCGCCTTCCTGCCGCGCTCGCCGACCCCCGAGCAACAGGTACTGGTGGAGCAATTGCGTGAGGGCGTAGTGTCGCGGCTCGTGCTGATCGGCATCGAGGGCGCTCCGCCGGAAGCGCTGGCGCAGGCGAGCAGGCGGCTCGCGGCGGAGCTGCGCAAACAGCAGGACTTTGTTGCCGTCGACAATGGCGAGGACACCGGCTCGGCCAGGGATAGCGATTTCCTGTGGCGCAACCGTTACCTGCTGAGCTCCGCCGTCACGCCGGAACGCTTTTCGGCAAGCGCGTTGCGCGAGAGCCTGGAGGAGCATCTGCGGCTGCTCGGCTCGCCCGCCGGCATGCTGGTGCGGCGCACGCTGCCCAGCGACCCCAGCGGCGAGCTGCTGCATCTCCTGGAGAGGCTGGAGGGACAGGCACGGCCCGCGACGCGCGGCGGAGTGTGGTTCTCGCGCGACGGCGAGCGGGCGCTGCTCGTCGCGCAGACCCGCGCCGCGGGCTACGACATCGACGCGCAGGAACGGGCGCTTGCCATGATCCGCGGCGCGTTTGCCCAGGCGGGCGGGAGCGACGCGAAGTTGCTGCTGGCCGGACCCGGGGTCATTTCAGTCGGCGCGCGCGCCTCCATCAAGGGCGATGCGTGGCGGTTCTCTCTGATCGCCACGGCGCTCATCGCAGCCATGCTGCTGGCGCTCTACCGTTCCCCACGGGTGCTGGTGCTGGGTCTCCTGCCGGTGGTGAGCGGGGCGCTCGCAGGCGTGGCGGCAGTGGGTCTCGGCTTTGGCGCGGTGCACGGAATCACGCTGGGCTTCGGCGTCACGCTGATCGGCGAAGGCGTGGACTACGCCATCTACCTGTTCACCCAGACCGCGCCCGGCATCGCGCCACAACGGGCGCTCGACCGGATCTGGCCCACGCTGCGGCTCGGGGTGCTGACCTCCATCTGCGGTTTCAGCGCGATGTTGTTCTCGAGCTTCACCGGGCTGGCCCAGCTCGGTTTGTTCTCCATCACCGGGCTCGTCGTCGCGGCAGCCGTCACGCGCTGGGTCCTGCCGGGATTGTTACCGCCGGGGTTCACGGGACCGGCGGTGGCGATCATCGGCCCCGGTGTGATGGCGGCGGTGCGGCGCGCGCCGGCGCTGCGTTACCCATTGCTGTTTGCGGTCGCGCTCGCCGCGGTAGTACTGGCCGCCCAGCGCGACACGCTATGGAGCGAAGACCTGGCTAGCCTGAGCCCCGTATCCCGCCCGGACCATCTGCTGGATCTGCAATTGCGCACGGACATCGGCGCGCCCGACGTACGCTATCTCGTCGTGATCAGTGCCCCGGGCGAGGAGGCTGCCCTGCAGGCAGCCGAGACGGTCGGGGCAACGCTGCGCAGGGCGTCGCAGATGGGCCTGTTGGAAGGATACGAATCTCCCGCGGATTACCTGCCCAGCCGGCAGGCGCAAGGCGCGCGCCAGGCCGCGCTGCCGGCGCCCGCGGTGCTGCGCGCAGACCTGCAACAGGCGCTACGGGGCCTGCCGTATCGCCGTCAGGTGTTCGAGCCTTTCCTCAAGGACGCAGCCGCGGCGCAGAACATGCCTCTGGTCGACCGCGGCAGTTTGCAGGGCACCCGTCTTGCGGTCAGGCTGGACACGCTGCTGGTGAAACGGGAGCACGGCTGGGCGGCCATGCTGCCCTTGCGGGGGGTGAACGATGCAGCGGGCATTGCCCGGGACATCAGCGCTCCGCCTGGCGCGCGGGCCGTGTTGCTGGATCTCAAGCGCGAGTCCGATCAACTCTACCGGACCTATCGCAGGGAAGCGCTGGCGTATTCGCTGCTCGGCGCCGCCGCGATCGTTGTCCTCCTGTTCGCGAGCCTGCGCTCGGCACGCAGGGTGTTCGACGTGCTCGCGCCACTCGCCGCGGCGGTCCTGGTGACGGCTTGCGTGCTGGTCCTGAGCGGTTACCCACTCTCCATTTTCCACCTGGTGGGGTTATTGCTCGTGGTGGCGGTCGGATCCAATTACTCGCTGTTCTTCGACCGGCAGGCGCCATCCGGCGCGGACCGCGAACGCACCATCGTGTCGCTGTTGTTTGCCAACCTGTCCACCATGATCGGATTCGGCCTGCTCGCGTTCTCGAAAGTCCCGGTCCTTCACGCCATCGGCTTGACGGTCGGCGTGGGGGCGATGCTGGCGCTGGCGTTTTCCGCCATCCTGAGCCGCCGGGACGCAGCGGAAAATCGGGGGGAAAGCCAATGAAGCCGGCCGTCGCAGCCGCCGCGGCAACGGCGAACGCAAGTTACCCGTGGCGCCCGACGGCCGCGATCCGGCTTTCCTTGCTGTTGCATGCCGCGGCCGTGGTGATTGTCGTGATGCAGCCGGCGCTCTGGCCGTGGGTGCTGGGGGCAGTGGCCGGCAACCACCTGCTGTTGATCGCAGCGGTGCTTTGGCCGCGCGGGCGGGTGCTGGGCCCCAATTTGCTGCGCCTGCCTGCGGCGGCGGCCGCGCGCAACGAGGTGAGTCTCACGTTCGATGACGGACCCGATCCCGAGGTCACGCCGAGAGTGCTCGATCTGCTCGACCGCTATCAGGCGAAGGCGAGTTTCTTCTGCGTCGGGGAGAAGGCCGCGGCTCATCCCGACTTAGTGAGAGAAATCGCGCGCCGCGGCCACAGCCTGGAAAATCACAGCCATCGCCATTCGCACGCATTTGCGTTTTACGGCCTGTTCCGGCTCAAGCGCGACGTGGAATCCGCCCAGACGATCATTGCCGGGATCACCGGCAGGACCCCGCGGTTTTTCCGCGCGCCCATGGGTTTGCGCAGCCCGCTGCTCGATCCCGTGCTGGCGAGGTGCGGATTGCGCTACGTTTCCTGGACCCGCCGCGGCTTTGACGCGATACACGGCGATTCGAAACAGGTGTTGCGACGGCTTGCCGGCGGACTTGCGGCAGGCGACATCCTGCTCTTGCATGACAGCGGTTACTCGCGGACCCGGGACGGCACGCCGGTCGTGCTCGCCGTCCTGCCGGAGCTGCTGGACCGGATCCAGGCAAAGGGCTTGAGGTCGGTCACGCTGTTCACGGCTCTAGGCAATGGATCCTCAGGTTAGGCCGCTGTTCGAGGCCGCGACGCGGCCCTATATCGGGGCGGGACAATATGCGTGGCATTTCGCCAGGGGCAAGCTGCGCCACGACCCGGTCTTCTTTTCCCTGCTGCGCCGCGGCTTGCTGCCGGAACGGGGAAACCTGCTCGACCTGGGTTGCGGCCAGGGCGTCCTGTTGTCGCTGATCAGAGCGGCGCAAGAGCAGTATCGGGCCGGCCTGTGGCCGCGGGACTGGCCGGCGCCGCCGCTGAACCTCGGCTTGCGGGGGATCGAGTTGAGCGCGGGCCGGGTGCAAGTCGCGCGCCGTGCACTCGGCGACAGCGTGCAGGTGGATCAGCGCGACCTGCGTGATTTCGATTTCCCGCCGTGCTCAGTGATCGTCATGCTGGATGTGTTGTTCTATCTCGGCGAAGCGGAGCAAGGGCGCGTGATCGAGAAGGCCGCGGGGGCGCTCGAGCCCGGCGGATTGCTGCTGATGCGCGAAGCCGATGCCGGAGCGGGATTCGCGTTCCAGGCGACAAGATGGGGAGAATGGATTGCCGGCGCACTGCGCGGCGAGTTCGGGCAGCAGCTGCATTACCGCAGTGTGGTCCAGTGGATTGCAGAGCTGGCGGGACGCGGTTTCGCCGTCAGCGCGGAGCCGATGGGCGAGGGTACGCCGTTCGCCAATGTCCTGTTCGTCGCGAGGAAGGTCTCGACACCCGGTTGAAGCCGCAGATAAACGAAGATAGACGTGGATAAGATTAAAAGCTGAACCACAAAGGACACGAAGGACACAAAAGAAGACCAATAATTGAACCGCCAAGACGCCGACAGAACCAGAAACAATGATTGAACCGCCAAGGGCGCCAGGAAAACCAGAATTAAGCCGTAGATAAACGCGGATAGAATCTGCGGTTAAAATCTGACTGTGCAGCCGCTCGCCATCAGCCGTCATTCCATCGTGAACTGCCTGGGCGCGGGGTCGCGGGCAATCGCCGACGCCATGCGCGACAAGCGCTCGGGACTGGCGCCCTGTGATTTCGAGACCGTCGCGCTCGACACCTATATCGGACGGGTGCCCGGGCTGGAAGAAACCCGCGTCCGGCCCGATCTCGGCGCCTATGACTGCCGCAACAACCGGTTGGCGCAGCTCGGAATCGAGCTCGATGGCTTTGCCGTGGCTGTTGCGCAGGCGCGCGAGCGCTACGGCGCCGCGCGCATCGGCGTATTCCTGGGCACGAGCACTTCCGGCATACTGGAAACGGAGCTGGCCTATCGCCGCCGAGACCCGAAAACGGGCGCTCTGCCGCCGGATTACCGTTACACCCAGACGCATAACACATTTTCGCTGGCGGACTTCGTGCGGCGTTATTTGGGACTGCAGGGCCCGGCCTTCGTCGTGTCATCGGCGTGTTCGTCGACCGCCAAGGTGTTCGGCAACGCGGCGCGCATGATCGCGGCGGGCGTCTGCGATGCCGCGGTCGTGGGCGGAGTGGACACGCTGTGCCTCACCACCCTTTATGGTTTTCATTCTCTGGAGCTGACTTCACGCGGGCCCTGCCGTCCATTCGATGCGGAGCGCGATGGCCTCTCCATTGGCGAGGGCGCGGGCTTTGCGCTGCTGGAGCGGGTCGAGGCTCGGCCTGACGCCCGTGCGGTGCTGCTGCTCGGCATCGGGGAGAGTTGCGATGCCTATCACATGTCAACGCCGCATCCGGAGGGCCTCGGCGCAATGTCTGCGATGCGGCGCGCCCTGGAGACCGCAAACCTTGCTCCCGCCGACATCGACTATGTCAGCCTGCACGGCACCGCCACCCGCACCAACGACGCAGCCGAAGACCGGTCGGTCTGGGAGTTGTTCGGCGGCGGGACTCCGTGCAGCTCGACCAAGGGCGCGACCGGACACCTGCTCGGCGCGGCCGGGATCACGCAGATCATCATTTCCATCCTGGCGATCGAGCATGGCCTCATGCCCGGCAGCGCGCACACGCGCCGCATCGATCCCGCCATGAGGAGCCATTACCTGATCGAACCGCGAACGGCCCGCGTGAGACGGGTGCTGAGCAACTCGTTCGGCTTTGGCGGGAGCAATTGCAGCGTCGTGCTGGGAGTGGCCGGCTGATGCTCGCGTTCGTTGAAGGCGTGGGTCTGGTCGGGCCCGGCCTGCGTGGCTGGCAGGCGAGCCGCGCGATATTCGCCGGCAAGCAGGCCTACTCTCGCGCGCCCACCGCCGTTGCGGCGAGCGAGCTGCTGCCTGCCGCCGAGCGGCGCCGCGCCGGCGTGCCGGTCAAGCTTGCTCTCGCGGCCGGGCAGGAGGCTCTTGCCATGGCCGGCCGCGATGCGGCAGCTACGGCGACGGTGTTCGCCTCCTCGAGTGGCGACTGCGACAACCTGCACTATATTCTCGAAGCGCTTGCCACCCCGGAACGGCAGATCTCGCCGACGCGCTTTCACAATTCCGTGCATAACGCCGCGGCGGGGTACTGGAGCATCGCGACGCAATGCCGCGCGCCCTCGACCAGCCTGTGCTGCCACGACGCGAGCTTCGCGGCGGGCCTGCTGGAAGCCGTGTCCCAGGTGGCGGTTGCCGGCGCGCCGGTGGCGCTCATCGCCTACGATCACCCCTACCCCGAGCCGTTGAACACGGTGCGGCCGATCCATGGCGATTTCGGCATGGCGCTCGCGCTGGCGCCGCAGGCGACGGAACGCGCCGTTGCCGCCCTCGACGTTACGTTCATGCCGCAGGAAATGGAGGCGAGCCGCACGGCGGATCCCGGGCTCGAAACGCTGAGGACCGGCGTGCCCGCCGCGCGCAGCCTGCCGCTGCTGGCGGCGCTCGCGCGCGGCTTCCGCGACACGGTCATCCTCGAATACGTTGCGGGAACGCATCTGCGCGTGGCGGTGACGCCATGCGCGTGACTCGCGCGGACATCGCCGGATTGATCCCTCATGCCGGGGCCATGTGCCTGCTCGATGGCGTGGTGGAGTGGGACGCCAATCGCATTCTCTGCATGAGCCGCGGTCACCGCGACGCAGACAATCCGCTGCGCACAGATGGGGGGCTGTCGGCAGTGTGCGGCGTCGAGTACGCGGCGCAGGCCATGGCGGTGCACGGCGGATTGACCGGAAAAGTCGCAGGCAAGCCGCGCGCGGGTTACCTGGCGAGCCTGCGGGACGTCGTATGCCGCGGGGGCCGTCTCGACGACCTCGCAGGCGACCTGGTCGTCGAGGCCGAGCTGGTGGCGGGCGACGGGGAGCGCGTAATCTACCGGTTCACGCTGCGAGTGGGGGAGGTGGAAGTGATGAGCGGGCGGGCGGCGGTCGTGCTCGACTCTGCCGGGGTCACTAGATGAAAAGAGCGCTTGTCACTGGCGGCAGCGGCGGCATCGGCGCGGCAATCTGCCGGCGGCTTGCTGCCGACGGTCTGCACGTCATCGTGCACGCCAACAGCCGCTTGCCGCAGGCGCGTAAGCTCGCCGCCGAGATTTCCGCTGCCGGCGCCGCCGCGCAGGCGGTGGCGTTCGATGTGACCGACCGCGCCCGGACCGGAGCGGCGCTGGAGGAGTTGCTGGCCGGCGGCCCGATCCAGGTCGTCGTCAATAACGCCGGGATCCATGACGATGCCGTGATGCCGGCCATGAAGCCCGGGCAGTGGTCACGCGTGATCGACGTATCGCTGAATGGGTTCTTCAACGTCACGCAGCCGCTGCTGCTGCCGATGATGGCTACGCGCTGGGGCCGCGTCATCAGTATTTCTTCTGTTGCGGCGCTTACCGGCAACCGCGGCCAGTCAAACTACGCCGCCGCCAAGGCGGGCCTGCATGGCGCGACGAAATCACTCGCGATCGAGCTCGCCAGCCGCGGCGTCACCGTCAATGTGGTCGCCCCGGGCATCATCGCGACGGATATGACCGAGGGCGTATTTCCGAAGGAAAAGATCGAGCAGTTGGTGCCGATGAAGCGCGCGGGCACGCCGGAGGAAGTGGCCGGGCTCGTGGCGTTTCTCGCGTCGGACGCGGCCGGCTACATCTCCGGGCAGATCATCTCCGTCAACGGCGCCATGATCTAGCCGTCAGCCGCCAGTTGGCAGCAACTGCCCACTGCCCACTGCAAACTGACAGCTGATCTAGCGGCGGGCGAGCCGTCGCCCGAGGAGGAACGGCAGCCGCAGCAGGGATTCCACGAACAGCCGCAGGTGCATACAGACCAGGACTACGTTGTCGCGCAGGTAATTGAAATGCGAGACGCCGCCTTCTTCGGGGCTGAAATATTTCACCGGCGCCGGCAGGTTGATCGGGCGCACGCCGCGCCAGCACAGGCGAACGGCGGCTTCCGCGTCAAAATCGAAACGGCGCATCCAGGGCTGCCGTTCCATGATCTCGCGCAGCGGGGCGATGGGATAGACGCGGAAGCCGTAGAGCGAATCGCCGATTCCCGCTCCCAGGGTTTCCAGCTCCGTGCACCAGTTGGAGAGCTTGCGCCCGTGCACGCGCACGCGCGGCGCGGTGGCATCGAAGACCGGCACCCCGAGTATCTGCGCATCGGGATTCGCCCGAGAAGCCTCCATGAATTCCTGGATCTTGTAAGGGGGATGCTGCCCGTCGGCGTCCATTGTCAGGGCATGCGTGTAGCCGGCGGCGCCGGCCTCGCGCAGGCCGTGCAGGATCGCGGCGCCTTTACCCTGGTTGCGGGGCAACGACAGGATCCTGATATCCGGGTCGTCCCGCCCGAGAGCCTGCAGCGCTTCCAGCGTGCCGTCCGTGCTGCCGTCCACGACGACCCACACCGGCTGCCAGACACGCTTGGCCTCCCACACAGTCTGCAGGACCTTGCCGCCGGTGTTGTAGCTCGGGATGAGGATGAGGTGCGTGCGCGACGGGATGCTCATGTTAGGGACTCTATGGGCTCTTGTTCGTCTCGACCTTGATCCTGGACTCTCCAAAGATCCAGGCGACGGCAACGCCGGCCGCGAAGTACTGGTTGGTTTTCACGAGCGGGCTGTCGATAAAGACCGCGTTATTCAGAGTATCCCATTTGGCGAAGCCGCCGATCCAGAACTCCCGATAGCGCTTGCTGAGAGCAACGATGAACTGGCTGCCAGCGTAGCCACCACTCGCATTGTACGCGGGTCTGCTCGCGGTGGCGTAGGCCGGGTCGACGCCGTAGAAATACTGATTGTAACGCCGGTCGGAAAACACCGGACCTGCGAGCATGCCGAATTTCCATCCTCCGTGGCCCAGCACATCGCGCAGGTCCAGGTTCAGGTTGGGCTGAAACATCCAGCCCGCGAAATTGACGTGCGAAAAATCCGACGCGAGCGCGGCGCGCACCGGCAGGCGCAGCTCGAGCCGGGCCTTGCGGTCGTCCCCCTGCAGCAGCAAGAAATTGAGCGAGGGGCCGATCTCCAGCGTGGCATCCAGGTCGGGCATGCCCCGCCTGGCGTCGTTCTCGTTGCTGTTCACGGGGGGCGTGCCGCTCACGCTGGCGTCGAGCTCGACCCTTTCGGTCTTGAAGAACAGGCCGCGTACCCTGCGCTCATCCGCCTGGAGGAACTCGCCACGGTAGACCAGGTACGGGAACGGCAGCACCCAGGACCGCCGCTCGTCCGAGCCCCGGTAATCCGGGAGGCTGATGACTGTTACACCGGCGCCGGCCTCCCACAGCGGGAGCGGCTCGGCCCGCGCGCCGGTTGCCGTGCCGCAAAATGCGAGGAAGGCCGGGAGCAGCGCGAGCGCCGTCGCGGAGAATTCCGTCCACCGCGCGCCGATCACGCTCTTCGGCACTTGAGCAAGGTGTGGTACAGGCCGACCTGATCGCGCTCTTCGATCAACTCGAGGCCGCTCTCCTCGAGACAGCGCATCATGTCGGCCGAATGATACATTTGGCTGTTGCCGTTGGCGATGCAGGCGAAATAAAGAGAGGTCTGTTGCAGGCAGAAGGCGGCGGTTTCGTTTGGCTGCCGGTCCCAGAAGAGCTCGAGAATATACAAAGTGCCGCCCGCCGGCAGGGACCGTGCGACGCGTCGCAGGACGGACACGATTTCGCTCTGCGAAAGACAATCGAGAAACTGGCTCATCCAGATGACATCGTAGCCCTCGGGAAACGATTGTGATTCATCCAGCACGTCAATGGCCAGGAAATCGACCCGCTGTTCCAGGCGATTCTCATGGATCGTCTCCCTGGCAAGCTCAAGTTGTTGCGGCAAATCCGCAATGGTGATCCGCGTGTCCGGATCAAATCTCGCGCACTGGACGGCCCACTTTCCGGTATTTCCACCGACGTCGAGCAAGCGCT
>Ga0184629_10001096_pt1 | contig 11284 bp, 8 predicted proteins | sample PLM4_32_b1_FD_133158 | JGI IMG/M metagenome (GOLD analysis project Ga0184629, IMG submission 133158) | Groundwater sediment microbial communities from an aquifer in East River, Colorado, USA - PLM4_32_b1 | ecosystem: Environmental > Terrestrial > Soil > Riparian zone | place: USA: East River... | reverse complement strand
GCAGTCAGCCAGAGGCGCTGGAGGCATCGACCGGCCTCGATTCGAGCCGCACAGCTTCCCGTCTCGACCATTAGGAGACAGAGGACAGGTGCGGGAGGGGCCTGCTGATCCACATTCGCACAAAGGGTGTGGAGCAATCCCCATCGGGTAAGGAAGCGGAGTATTGGTGGTGAAAGCATGAACTTGACCGCGGCCGCTTCCCAAGGTTTCCACCCTAGACAAGCCGCCGTTAGGCCATCCCGATACCACCGTCGGTCATGCGACGAGAAGCGAATCCACTCACGCAGTTCCATCGCGGTGTGCCTCTCAGTCAGCAATTCCGCGGTCGCTTCCGCCACGAGTGCGCGCACCTCACTGATGGCTTCGGCATTGGTCAGGAAGTGCAGCACGCATCGTGGACTGACCTCCGCGCGAAGCACATCCAAGGCCGCCGGCTCGATAGGTTCTGGAACGTAGGGCAGGCGGGAAGTGCGTCGGATGGGGATCATGCGATACAACGCCGGATCAGGAGGCGCCTCTTTTGACTTGCGCCACGAAACCCACGCCATGGGCGCATCGAAATCCATGTGTTCGGCAACCCTATACGAAGGTGCGTAACCCAACTGAACGAGGGTAAGCAGGACGTTCTCCAACATCGCGCCGAGCGAGTGGAGGATATCGACGTAGGTCGGATCGACGGCAGGGAGGCATCGTTCACGATTGACTCGTACTTCTAGCATAGTGCCGTGCCAACGCAGCAGCCAAGGCTGCGTGTTGTGAGGTGATGGAGCTCGGCCCGCTGCATCAAGAATATGGGCTAAGAGGGAATCCATAGTTACAGCAAGCGCTCATACATTGTCAGATCGTGTATGGGACGCATGTTGAGCGCGTGCGCCTGAGCACGACTGGCGGCATTGTCGGTCCCGATCCAGGTGATCGCCAGGCTCCGGTATCCGCGTCGTCCAAGCGCACGCACGAGTTCCGCGTTCAGGAGCCGACTAATGCCGAGCTCCTGGTACTGCTTACGGACTGCGAACAGAATGACGACGGCTGCATTGAGCGATGCGCCACGGAGCAGTGAAGCCGCTCCCGGATGGAGGAGACTTCCCCGTAACCGGCGGAGGACATGGTTGAAGTCCGGTACCGCAAAGGTCACTCCGATCGGCACGCCTTGCACTTCGGCGAGCAGGATCAACGCCGGATCAAGAATCGGGACAAGGGGCCCGGTCTGAAGCTCCCACTCCTCGCGAGTGATCGGAACAAAATTCCAGTTGCCGAGAAACGCGGCGTTGACGAGTTCGCGGACATGCTCCAGTTCGGCACGGCGGCTCCACGAGTTGATAGGGCGAATACGGACCCCGAGCGTGATGAGTTGCCGATGTCGTGCCTCCGGCAAAGTATCGGGGTCGAGCGCGGTGATGTCGTCGTTTCGCCATGTCTGCATGCGGAAACACGAGCGCAGTCCAGCGTTTTCCAGGAGGCCATGGTACCAGGCCGGCGTGTAGACCATATCGAGAGCGGGGGCTTCGTCAAATCCCTTCGTGACCACTCCCATTTCTTGTGTGGCGGTCATGTTGAACGGCCCACGCAAGACCTCGGAGCCGTGGCATTGCGCAAAGTCCGCTGCCGCATCGAACAACCGGAGGGCCGCCTCGGGGTCGTCGGCGCATTCGAATAATCCGAAGTATCCCACTCGCTCCGCGTGCAGGCGGTGATGGCGCCGCCACACATGCGTCACGATTCGCCCAACCGCCTGTGTCCCTCGTTTGACGACAAACGCACGGCCCGCTCCATCGCGGTACAGAGGATTGCGCCTGGGGTCGAGGTATCCAAGCACGACACTGTCCAGCGGGCGCACCCACGGCGACTCAGGAGGGTAGAGGGCGCGCGCAAGACCGACGAATTCTTGTCTGTCGCGCGGAGACTGTACGGCTTGGATGGTGAGCATCGAACGACTCCCTGGCGAACGAGTTCCTGTTCAGAGCTGTTTCAAGTACTCGATCAACGCTTTGCGGTCCTCAGCCGACAAGTCCGTACCGAACTCGTGCCCGAGATTGCTGTTGCCTGGTGCCCGGGTGTCGAACTCGAACTGTAGCGGCGAAGCGAGCCGCGCCGTGCGTCTGCCATCTGGCAAGAGCTCCTCCTCATACGAGAGCCCGAGCCGATCAAGGTCGTAGCCCGTGTGGCCACCGACATAAAATTTGACCGGTCGCTCCCGAGCAGGTCGCAGAAGGTCATTGAGAGTCGGCACCGCGCCGTTGTGCAGGTAGGGGCCTCTGCACCAGATGCCATCGAGTGGCCTCGCGATATAACCATCAGTGGGCTTCATCGGCGCACGTTTCCCGAGTGGAGTTCGATTGAAGGCCGCGACCAATTCCGGTGTGATAACCTGCAAACGATCCGGATCGGTCCCGATTTCAGAAAGCGGGACGGTACGTTCCTGATATTGGATGGACGTGCCGGGGCCGTAGGTGCCGTGACACCCTGCACACTGTTGAAGGAAATGCATATGGCCGCGATCAGCTAGGATCGGGGCCACTTGACCAGGATAGGGAGGCGGCCGGACTGTGGTGAGGTACTCATAGATGCTGTCGAAGCGCGCCTGGTGTCGCACGATGTCATACGGTGACATGCCCTTGTTGAACTCAACCAACGCTGCCGCCAGGGCGAGATTGCCTGTCATGACACCATCCAAACCAAATGACTGCCGTTTGCTGTAGGTCCACACCGGATGAAACCGGACATAGCCGAAGGGAGGCTCAATCGGTACCTGGACAACCGCCTTAGTAAATTCGAGCGGAGCGCTGCGGCCGGGGCCCGCGTCCATTTCAACGTGGCGTGAGGCTCGTTGCTGCAACTGCCTCACCGCTTCTTTCGTCACCAGCCTGGCACGCCAACCCCAAGGTATATTACCGCGTCGAGCAACCTCTTCGGCGGCCCCTACCAGGATGTTCGGCGTGAAGTCGTGGCGCGCCGCGAGCCTCATGACCGTGTTATTGAGGGCATTGAGTCGCAGGTCTCGCGCACCCAAACCATCAATCCTCTGATCGCCGATCTTTGCTGTATGGCAGAGCGCGCAGGTGGTCATCAGGAACGTGGTCCCGCTCAGTCGATCGCCTTCGAGGACGAAGCCCACCGGCAAGCCGCTGGGATCATCGTCCTCCTTGAGCAGGCCGAACTTCGCCCTGAATTCGTCCCAATTCCGACCGAGGTCGTCGGGATAGCGTTCCATGGTCGCCAGCCATAAGGCATACGGAATCCCCGTGCTGTAGGGAGACCCGATGGCGCGGTGATGGAAGTACTCGCGACCGGCAACGATGGACGGTGGCTCGGGCTTGATCATCGAGCACGCTCCGAGCAGAGCGAGCACCACGAGGGAAGCCGATCCAAAAACCAGAAGATGGATTTCTGTCCGTTTCATGGTCGCGTTTCCACGAGATAGCGGTTCTTGATGAGGCGGCTGCGGCCTGCGAACGGACCTTTACCGAACCCATACAGACGCAGTTCCAGCCGCAGTGGGTCCGGATATTCCTTTGTCGCGTGGCGGAAGTCGGAATTAATCTCTTGGAGCGTGAATCCAATTCGATCGGCCAACGCGGCAACCGGCAGGGCCGGGGGCGTGGCACAGGCACACTCGATGTTCACTCGCGGATGAACGGCCCCGTTGCAGGAATCTTCAACGCTCAGCATGAATGACGCAAGAAGGCCGGCCAATTCGGGTTGTGTGAAGACCGCCCGTTCAACGTCTTGTGGGTAGATATTGGCGCCCATAATGCTGATGGTCTGATCACAGCGTCCAAACACCATCACATAGGGAAAGAATAAGACTGCGTCCTGGCTCGGCTTGATTGGATATCCCAGGTCGCTCAACCGCCCTAGCAACTCGGTACGCGTGAAGAGCACGGCCTCGTCCCCGATGTTGTAGCGAATACGCGGGGAGAGGACCTTGGAGTCGGTGAGCGTGGCGATCAACTCATTCTCGGTGGTGACTTCCAGGTAGTGGGTCATCGGGTTGTACTGGAATACCATGGGAACCCGATGATCACCGCTCAGAAGCGAGGCCCTCAGGGTGGGATGAGCGTGCAAGAGGCTGCGGATGCGGATAGCCTCCGGCGTTTCGACCGCGACGCCCATCTCCAAATCGGAGGCACCGTAGCCGCTATAACAGGAACGGAAATACCGAAGGAGATAGCGCCGCAATTCCTCGCTCATCCCTTCTCCTCCCACCAGTGCATGGATCTCGTACCGATCGAGCGGCATCCGGCGCTGGAGCATGGTATCGAGCAGTAGCTTGAGAAAGGGGGGATAGCCGCAGATAAGGTATCCAATCTGAGGACCGAAGAACTCCAGCGTGTGGAGAATTTTCTCCAAATCCGGTCCAGTGGACTTCACCACGCCCTGCTGCTCCAGCGCCTCGCCCATATTCACCCCTGTCGCCCAGGCGCCCATGCTGAACGCGTTGATTGCGATTCTGGGCTGTGTCCCCAATGACCACTCGATCAAGCGGGCGATGGTCCGATGGACCCGCTGCCGTTCTCCGATCCCTCGCACCCAGTTGAAAGGCATGCCTGTCGAACCCGAAGACTCGTCAATCGCGACGCCCGGAGTGAAGAAGGTGCCACCGATGCACCGATCTTCAGTCGAGTACCGCCGGACGTACTGTTCCTTGTTCATCACGGGTAGTCGTTCAAAGGACACGTGGGGAGACGTCAGCCCGTACCGAATCAGGAAGTCACGGTAGGCAGGCACCCTCCGCCAGGCTCGCCACGCTGCAGCTTCCGCCCGCCACCGTCCCAGCTTCATGGCCTGCTCTTCGTTCAGGAGCTGGAGCGCCCAGCGAAACCGGCGCAAGCTCCTCAAGGCCCAGGCCTCAACCCGTTCGATCCACCGAAGGTAAAATTCTCTGTGCCAGTTCCTCATCGTCTCCCCCCGCGATAAGAACTTTCGCTAGCATTGCATGGTTCCAGGGTCCACAGTCTGTAGTCCTCTCCCTCAAAAGGAATCTTCTTTGCCTCCGCCTGTGTTCAATTGGCGTCGGCACCAAGCACCTTGAATTCTTTGAGGCCGTCGTACTTATCGAACTCTGCACGGGCTGACCGCTTATCACCTTTGATGGCTATCTCAGTCGGCGTCGCGACAACTTCCCACAAGGCAAACGTGAAGAGGTCTGCAGCAGCGTGGAATGCTGCCCGCCCAAATTTCCAGCCTGCGGCTGACCCTCCATAGAACTCGTAGACCTCTGTTCGTGTTCCATCCTCGTGTTTCACTGACGAAGTAGGGACTCCAACTCTAGCGATCACCATATCTCGAGATGCCCCTCCTGTCGCCAAGGCACCCACGTCTACTTGCTGGGGCTGGGTCGCAGCAAGGTACACACCGCAGCCTTGGGAGAGCAGGGTAACCAAACCAAGTGGGAGCCAAAACGATAGCTGTTTCATGGTCCACCTCCTGTTGTGTTTATAGGTACTGACCTTCTGGATCTCCTACCGACGCTGAAGAGGTAGATCAATTCGCGTGCCAGCAGAGGGCGTGATCGAGAGGCGGTAATGTCGGTTGTGCGGATTCTCCGCAAGTTGGCCACTGATGGAGACTTATCGGAAGCGTCATGTGCGGAAGTGCAAATAAGAAGGAAACCCTGATCCGACCCGGCAAGCGCAAAGTCATGAACGGTGATTCATAGCGATGGAATCGCTGTTCACAGTGTGTGGAGGACACAACGGGCTGGTATGAGTAAACGCGGACTGCTCTACGCAGACATACTTGGGAAGCGCATTGAGCCGGTTGCGGAATCCGATCGTTTGGCTAGGCAGACATATTCGCCTTCTGCCAGCTGAATGGCTGAGAGCGTGGGGCTGCAGTACTGGCAGCGAAATGTCTCGGGTGTGGCGAGTTGCTGAAGCGAGAAACCGCGCTCGTGGAGATAGCTCGACAATGCTTCTCGCCTCACGCCCCAAGTGAACGGTTCTCCTCGCCACCGTAGCCAGGCATCGAGGAGCCGCGTCGCATTGCGGAAGGAGATTTTGCCGTCGTCTGTGGGCTCCATGAACGTGAACAGGAACCGGGAATGCTGATCCGTGTGCTCGCGCAGGAACTTGAAGATGGCATCCAGATCGTTGGGTTGAAGATACATCAGAACCGCTTCCGCGATGACCAGCGTGTCGGCCTGGTCGAGAAAATCTGATTGGGACCAGAGGGCTCTCTCCCAACTCTCTTGAGTGAGGTCCGCAGCAATAAAGTGGATGTTTGCGCCGAGCATGTCCCGACTCTCCGAGGCCTTTCTCTTCACCTGTTGAGTGGCCGGATGGTCCATCTCGAAGAAGCGTACGTGTGGAAACTCGCGATGAAGCCTCAACGCCAAAGTGTCGAACCCGGCGCCCAGGATGACGATCTGGTTCACGCCCTCGGCCAAGCAGGCTCGCACGCGGTCTTCGATCCAACGCTTACGCAGCAGGTAATGAAGCATAATGCCGGGAACCATCGCGCGTTCCAGCGCGGCCACCACCGCCCGAAACCAGTGCTGTTTCATCAGGCCCATGAGTCGCCATGAAACAGGTGACCACGCTCGCATAAACCCGGTGCTGGTCTCTACAGTCAGCGCGGGGACGAGGTGCGCATATCGCGGCTCGTGTGAAAGGAAGACGGTACTGCACGCGATGACATGGGCAGTGGCGCTCGGTCTGTGCGTACGCATGGGGCAAACTCCGTGAAATCCGTCGGACTCACCGTTCGATTGTCAAGAGAATGTCTTCCGTGCCCTCTTTCGTCTCGGTCAGAAGGCTTGGTTTCAGTTGGGCGTCCCGGGCGCCTTGTTGGAGTCTTCCGCGTACGGTCTGCTCAAACCAGCCGTGTTTCATCACGTGCAGGCATGGCGGGCCCAGTCTCCTTGAACGACGCTTTTGGAAATATTCGACGTTCACCTGGCCGAGAACCATGTCAAGCCGATCAAGAAAGACTGAGAGCCTAGCTGTGCTCGGATTAGTCTCCTCGAATTCGACCATGAACTCATACCGGCACTGAGTGGCATCGGCCACGGCGCGGAAGTGGCGTAGACAGACCTGAGTATCATCTTGCGCCTGCTGCACGGCCTGGATCACCTGTGTCACATGCACCTTTTCTCCGGTCAGGTTCGCCATGTCGCGACCCTTTCGGAGAAACTCGATAACCGGTGTGTTGCGGTAGTAACAGGTGACTCTCACGATGTCGTTGATGTCGTAACGGTATAGCCCCCCTGCTGTTGTCAGAAGAATGTAGTAGTTCTCGCCTTGCCGAAGCTCGTCGCAGGTCAAGACGCGAAGATTAGCCTTGTCGCGTTCCTCTTCGCGGATGAATTCATAGAAATTAGTGTGAATGGCAAGCAGGCCTTCCGCTCCGCTGTCGCTGATCGGAAGGGAGCAGTGCGCTTCGCTTGCGAGGTACCCTAAATCCCGAATCGGAGTGCCTGGGCTGAACCATTGATCCAGCTTTGTGAGCTGGAGCCCGAGGGTTCCGCCTTTCCAGCAAGCGATTACTTGCAGGTTAGGCCAGTAGTCTCGGGGGCGAAGAATAGTGTGCTGCTCCGCGTAGCGAGCCAGCTCATGCGCCCGTCGGGGGTTTGGCCGGAGGCAGCCCTTCAAGCTTTCCCGAACGTTGGCACACAGATCCAGGCTGCGGGACAGAGTCCCGTTCTGGATGTCTCGGATGATCTCCTCTTTTCGTGTATCGGCGGTCTCTGCTAGCCGGATCAATGTGCTGGGGTTGGGGGTTATGATAAACGACAGGCGGTGTTCCAGCGCCAAACGCATGGTGAGGTAGTACTTGGCTTCGTAGTCTTTGATGTCCAGGACCGCATCAGAGATTACGTGCTGTCGCTTGAGCAGCCAGGGAGTGGTTGTCAGTGCGAGGCCGCTCGCCGAACCGTAAGGAAGACCGCCTGCCGTGTATCCTTCCACGGGGGGGCTGGTTAGAAAGAGAAAGCTGCGATCAAGGAACTGCGGATGATCGACCAGTGTGCGATACAGCCAGAGTGAGGTCAACTGGGCGTTCATGCCCGCAGCATATTTAGTAACGGGGATCAGTTTTGGTTTGTCGGTTGTGCCACTGGTCAGGTTGAACATGAACGGAGCCTCTGCGGTTAAGACGCGCTCCTTCCCCTCTAGGATCGCCTGAACATAGGGACGAATGGACTCATAGTCACCCCAAGGGACTGAGGTGCGGTAATCCTCCAACGAACGGATTGCAGCGAAGCTGTGAGCGCGCCCGAACATTGTGTCCTGGTTCCGGTGGAGCATCGACATGAGCCATTGTTCCTGAGTTGCCTGCGGCCTGACCGTCAATGGTTCAAATTGGCGCCAAAGCCGCTGACCACGGAACGCCAATCCATATTTCGCGAACATCGGGCACCTACTGGTTCAGGATAATCTTTTGGACGGCGAAGCGGTCCAGTGTGTGTTCCTCCACTGTCACGCCCAAGCCCTTCCCATGTAGTACGGGCGCCTCTCCGCCGAACCCGAACGCGAGATCTTCCTTGGCGATGTCTTCCGAGAGGAGTTTGGTCCCGAAGGATCCCTCGGCATAGGCGACGTCGGGCAGAGAGGCCGCCAGGTGCCGGCCCGCCGCAGACAAAATGGCAGTTTCGCCAACCATGGCACCGACCTGCACTCTTATTCCATGGGCTCGAGCAATCGTGGCGATGTCCAAGGAGCGAACAATTCCCCCGCACTTCGAGATCCGAACGTTGAACAGATCACAAGCCTTCCTGGCGGCTAGGTTTATGGCTTGGTCCCGTGTCACGAGGGATTCATCAGCCATTACCGCCATCCCGCATTCCTGTTTGACACGAATCAATCCGTCGACATCGTCGCAGGCCACAGGCTGCTCAATACAGGCCAACCGGTAGGGTTGAAGCCTGGTCAACTGCCTCACGGCCTGCTCTGCCGTCCATGCGCCATTCGCGTCCGCCCGAAGGTCGCACGATGGACCGACTGCGTCCCGAATCGCTTCTAACCTTGCTTCGTCATCATCCACGCCGATCTTGACCTTGAGGTGGGTGATGCCGTGTGTCATGAAGCGTCTGGCAAGGGAAGCGGCGTCCTTCGGTAATTCAGCGGAAATGACTCCGCTATATGTCACCCGGGTCCTCTCCGGAGTCAGGTAGTCGTTTAAGGATCTGTCATTACGACGAAGAGCCCAGTCCAATAGCGCCAACTCCACGGCGCAAAACGCCGCATGCCAGGGGGGGATGCTTGTCTGCACGCGATGGTCGTCAGCCCACTTCACCGATATGTGTTCCACCCATTCGAAGGGATCACATTGAGAATCGAATTCCAACGCGAACAAGCTTGGAGCAAGGCTGGTTCTGATAAATCCAATCATGGAAGAGACATGCTCTCCGGTCACGTAAGGCCTCGGAAGCCCTTCGCCATAACCTCGCACGCCTTCGCGGTCTTCGACTCCTACGATCACGGCGTCACTCGCCTGCCGGAGACATCGCGCATGGCGAAACGGTCGTGTAAATGGAATGCAGAGTTGGTAGATGCTGATGGTCATGAGTTTCATCTCGGTACCCGCTCACGCTGGGGTGTGCACGTTGTACTGAGCGCTTTAGGAAAGTATCGCTTGCGAAATATGTTGGTGTGGAACGTGGCTCGGCGAATCGTTTCGAATTCGTCTTTGCCGATCCGGTAAAACGCTAGGAAGTCGGTGATCACGCGGATACCTTCTTCGGCATGGCGAATATCCGCTTCCGCATGGAGATTAAACCATCGAACAGCCTGCCTGGTCAGCCCGTACCGCTCGTGCAACGTGGCTCCAATAGAGGCTGCATATCTGGACAACAGGAACTCGAACGCCTCCGTTTCCAACAGTACTGACAAGATGAGATCCCGTAACGTTGGAAACGGCATGGGCGTCGAACAGAACTGTCTAATCTGTTCTTGAGACTCGCTCACAAGCGTGGAAACTTCGACCTCCGTGAATCCTGCACCTTTAGCCAGGTCCACGAGGAGGGATGGGTGAGCAGAGCCGCCAGACGTCAGCCCAAGTTCTTCGAGCAAATTGTCTCTGAGCAACCCCGAAGTGTGAGAGGGCAATGACGAGAAAAGGAAGGCCAGAATGTGTGGGGAATTGAAATGGGTCCGAAAGACGTTACTGATAAAGTCGCAGAGGTCATCTTGTGGGAGCTTGCCAGAGTACAGATTCCGCATCGACTTGCAATGCCAAAAGTCTGTAGCAGCTCGAAGGTACGTCTCCTGGATTTCATTTGGCTGGATCATGACACCCTCCTTCCATTCATGGACCTAGGCCCGTTATTGCTGGAAGGATGTCAAATCGCGTGCCACAGTTGATCGTGCTCAGCATTTATCTGGCGCCTCAATGGCTTCGTGGATCTAAGCTCGCGTGATAATGCGGTCTTGGGAAGGAAAGGGGCTGACGTTTGAGGGCGGATAATGGAAAGGTGACGTAGCGCGCGCCTCAACCAAGATTATGAATACCCGTTCATGGTGATTGAAAGGGTGTTCATGTTGGACTGAGAAGAGTGGATACGTTTGGAAGGTGAAAAGTGAGGATGTGTCAGGAGTCCGGCGCGGACCGAGGAGTCGGTGGCTTTCCGTTTGTCATCTCGCTTTCCAGTTTGCGCAACCAGCGATAGGTGCGGCCGAGGACCTTCGCGGCGCGGCTCTTGTTGCCACCATACTCGGCGACGGCGCGGCGCGTGATGGTCCATTCGAGATAGTTCAAGAGTCCGGTGAGCGATCCTCGCGTCTCTAGGGTTTTAAGCAGCGCACTCCAGTCAACATGGTCCACCAACTCGGCAAGATCGAGCGAGGGTGCCGATTCCGTGGTCGAACGTAGATTGTTCGGGAGCAGGTCAGGAGTAATCCATTTCTTGCCTTCCGGCGCCAAGGTCACGGCGCGCTCCATGATATTCTCCAGCTCGCGAATATTCCCTGGCCATTTGTAGGCCAGGCAGAGCCTCAGCGCATCCGAAGTCAAGCCTGCAATGGATTTCCCGATCTTCTCGGCGAATCGCTGGACGAAATGCTGGGCGAGTTCAGCAATATCCTCCGGACGTTCCCGCAAGGCCGGGACATAGAGCTGAATGACATTCAGGCGATAGAACAGGTCTTTTCGGAATTGGTTCTGCTCCATCATCGCCAGGAGGTCCCGATTGGTGGCGGCGATCAGCCGGATGTTCGCTTTAAGTTCGCTCGTTCCTCCGACGCGCTGAAATTCGCGTTCCTGAAGCACGCGCAAGAGTTTCACCTGCACGGCCGGAGAAATGTCCCCGATCTCGTCGAGGAACAGTGTGCCCCCCTCGGCGAGCTCG